>Ga0100388_10004750_pt1 | contig 11200 bp, 8 predicted proteins | sample CryGeymeta201512_FD_81536 | JGI IMG/M metagenome (GOLD analysis project Ga0100388, IMG submission 81536) | Groundwater microbial communities from Crystal Geyser aquifers in Utah, USA - Crystal Geyser metaG 2015-12 | ecosystem: Environmental > Aquatic > Deep subsurface > Groundwater | place: USA... | reverse complement strand
TGTGATCCCCGTTGTGGGACACAGCTGGGAGTACTGTCTAGACGCGCTCAAAAACCGTCTCGAACCTCCCATACGTTCTGCTATGGACGACTCCGTTCCGATCATCACGGACGGACCAAGACTCGTGATCGGTGTGCACGGAAAATTCTCTCGAGATTTTCTAAACCGACCTAAATGTCGCAGAGAGATCGCCCAAAAGCTGCCTTCCTTCGAAGAGCAGGACGTCGAGCTCCAATTGGAATTTGTGGCCCTTGACGAACCCCAGTCACTGGCCAAAATCGAAAAAAGTAAGGCCGCATCATCAGTGAAAGATAGACCAAGCCGGAGCAGAGCTTCCTCCTCCCCTCTCAACCCCAGGTATACCTTCAAGACCTTCGTTCGAGGAGCCAGCAACAACCTTGCTTCAGCCGCCGCTATAGCTGTGGCTGAACAACCCGCAAAGGCCTATAATCCGCTCTTCATCTACGGTGGCGTCGGACTCGGAAAAACCCATCTGATGCACGCCATTGGGAACACCATTCTAGACAAAAATCCCGATGCCAAGATCGCCTATATGAGCGCTGAGCGGTTTACCAACGAGATGATCGACTCCATCTCCGATGCCAAGATGAATCGATTTCGACGAAGCTACCGCACCGTGGACGTTCTTCTCGTTGACGACATCCAATTTCTAGCCAACAAAGAGCGAACCCAAGAAGAGTTCTTCCACACCTTCAATGAACTGCACGGGGCCAACAAGCAGATCGTCATCTCCAGCGACCGCACTCCACGTCAGATCCCCACTCTCGAGGATCGACTGCGATCGCGCTTTGAATGGGGTATGATCGCTGATATTCAGTCTCCTGATTTTGAGACGCGTGTAGCCATTCTTCGCAAGAAAGCCGAACAGTGCCAATGCAAGCTCCCCAATGACGTTTCCCACCTCTTGGCCGAACGCGTCCCCTCCAACATCAGAGAACTCGAAGGGGCCCTCACCCGATTAATGGCCTTCGCCTCGCTCCAGCAACAACCCATCACCTCAGAGCTCGCTACCGAAGCGCTCAAGGGGATCCTACCCGACCCTGCCAACAGAAATATCACTATCCCAGATATTCAGAAAACGGTTTGTGACTACTTCAGTATCAGTCAGAACGAGATCACCGGAAAACGCCGCGATCAAAAGGTTGTCAAGCCGAGGCAAGTCGCCATGTATCTTTGCAAGGAGTTCACCGGAGCATCCTACCCAGAGATAGGTCAAGCCTTTGGGGGCCGTGACCACACCACTGTTATGCACTCCTGTCGAAAGATAGACGCCAACATCGAAGACCCCTATTTTCGAACCAGCCTCGACAACATACGCAATATGCTCGGTGGCATGGGTCGTTGACCGAAACCCGCCTCAAAACACTCTCAAGCCAGGCTCCTAGCCTGGCTTTTTCCTTTGTGGCGAATACTCCGAGAACAAGCCTCGAACCCCTTAGAGCGAGCCTCAGTAAAGAGCCCTCACTCAAGACTCGACCTCAACCGATCCCTGAGCCGTGGTCCGGCTCCTCTCCTGTAGAGAAATCTGGCTTCCCCCATGCTGTCTGCGGGGTCAAAATCACCCTGGGGACAACAGTTACCAATGGTGTGGAAAGACGTTCCACTTATCCCCATGTTGAAAAACCCCAAGGACACATGGGAAAGATCCTAAGATCTCTCAACCAACTTTCCCCAGACAATAGGAGCAGATACTGGCTTCAACGCAGGACATGTTCCGTTTTCCCCAGTATCCCCATCCCCTATTATGATGACTATGATCATGTATATATAAGTTTAAGGAAATCATAATGCACTTAACCTGTGAAAAGAAAATCTTCGAAGAAGCGGTCAATGCTTGCGCACGAGCGATCAATCCGAGAAGCCCCCTCCCGATCCTCAGCCATTTGCTTTTAGAAGCGAAGGGTAGTTCTGTTCGCCTGACCGCAACCGATCTCGATGTTGGACTCTCCATCGGTCTCGAAGCGGAAATCCAGGAGGCTGGTTCCATCACCTGTCCAGCTCGCTTGATGCAAGACATCGTGTCAAAGTTTCCAGCCGGCAGAGTAGAACTCAAAACTCTCAACGAGGGACGCATGCAGCTGTCCTGCGGGAATTCGAAATATGAACTCTCGACTCTACCCGCTGAAGAGTTTCCGAGTCTGCCTGATCTCGACGAAACGAGTTCAGCGCAACTGCCACAGAATTCCCTCAAAACAGCTATCAAGCAAGTGGCCATAGCCGCTGCTTCGTCTCAGGATGAGTCCAGAGCTGTGATGACTGGAATTCACATAACCTTGGAGAAAGGTTCCTTGAATCTGGTGGCCACCGATGGTCGCCGATTGGCCTGTGTGCGAAAAATCGTAGACGTTCCGCTGATCGGGGAAGAGAAACTGTCGGTGGTTGTTCCAGCTCGCGCTTTGATCGAGCTATCTCGCCTCATTCACTCCGAGGGTGATGTCGCTCTGAAAGTTGGCCGCAGCCAGGCCTTTTTCAAATTTGAGAACTATTCTCTGCATTGCCGACTGCTCGAAGGCAGATTTCCGGATTACACCAAAGTTGTTCCCACCTCGTTCGTGAGAACGTGCCGCATTGGTCGAGAAGATTTCATCCAGAGCCTCAAACGAATGCTAGTGGTGGCTCAGGAGAAGCGAAGTCCGAATCTCATTCGACTTAAATTTGAGGATGACAGTCTGCAGCTCTCGGCCAATACCCCCGATCTCGGTTCCGGAGATGAGCGGCTGCCAGTGTCTTTCGATGGAGATCCCTTGACCATCGGTTTCAACGGAAAGTATCTTGTCGATGGATTAGGAGTGCTCGATTCCGAGGAGATTCAGTTCGATCTTCAAGAGGAAACCAAGAGTGCTGTGATCAGACCTTTGGGCGACAATTCCTATGATTACGTGGTTATGCCGGTCAAGTTGAGGGATGTCGCTGAGGACTACGAAAGAGAAGCGGTATCAGTCTAAACGGGTAGCACCTTGTCATTGGTTTTACCTCATGCTATAGTGCAGGAACTCTGTTCGTCGATGGACATTTGGGAAGAGTGGGTTGGCCCACTCTTTTTTGATGGATATCGAGTGGATGGAATCTCCAACCGAAGTTCGGCTAGACAAGGTTTTCCGATACTTGAAGGGGAGAGGAAGGGGGTAACCTCAGACCTTTCCTCTTATTTTTATAACGAGATATGTCAAAGAAACAAACAAAAAAGATAGTACCAGAATTACCGGAGTCTAAGATTGAGGCTGTGCGAGTCGCGGCCGAGAAATTAGCCCATCCGCATGGTTTGGCTGTCCACGATGCTCGTTTTGGACCGACAGATTTCGGGTTAACGTTGTCAGTATTCATCAAGTCTGAAGAAGAGGATAGGTCCATTAGTGTGACCGACTGTGAAGTTGTTTCACGTCCTCTCTCCAAGCTGCTCGATGACATCTTGGCCGACTTTGATGTAAATTATTTGTTTGAAGTAACCTCTGTCGGAATAGACGAGGAAGAAGTTTAAATGACGACAAGTCAACGAACTAAAGGGGTATCGGAGTCATGAACACTGAGTTCTTAAGTGCGCTAAAGCAGATCGAAAAAGAGAGGAGTATCCCAGTCGAGAAACTCTTACCTTTCATTGAGGACGCTTTGGTTGCGGCTTACAAGAAGAATTTTGGCGACCAAAACGTGACCATTGAGATCGACCGAAACACTGGTGAACTCGGTATTTGGCAGAGAAAGCTCATTGTTCCGTCCATCGAGGATGAGAACACTGAGATGTCTTTAGAAGAGGCGCTCCAACTTTCTCCCGACGTTGAGGTCGGTATGGAACTTGAAATGGAAGTTCCAAATCGAACATTCGGACGGATTGCGGCCCAAACAGCCAAGCAAGTTATCGTTCAGAAGATTCGCGAAGCTGAACGAGAGATTATTTACGGTGAGTATATCCGCCGTGAAGGTGAACTGATTTCTGGTACTGTTCAACGCTATGAGAGCCGCAGCATCCTCGTTGATCTCGGCCGCGCCGAAGGCGTTGTTCCGGTCAGCGAACAGGCCGCCAATGAGTGGTTTCGCCACGGGGACCGCATCAAGTGTTACGTGTTGGAAGTCAAGACTGCAACGCGTGGGCCGCAGGTTATCCTTTCGCGGGCTCAACCGGCGTTTCTGAACAAACTGTTTGAACTCGAAGTTCCTGAGATTCGTCAAGGTATCATTCGCGTGAAAGCTGTTGTTCGTGAAGCCGGTTTTCGCTCCAAGATAGCTGTCAAGAGTCTAGAAGCGGCCGTCGATCCCGTAGGGGCTTGCGTCGGTCCCAAAGGAAGCCGCGTTCAAGCGGTTGTGGATGAGCTTCGAGGCGAGAAGATCGATGTTATTCCGTGGTCGGACGACCCGATTATGTTTGTAGCAAACTCTTTGCAGCCGGCTCGAGTCTCTCGCGTAACGCTTTACGAAGAGGACCGATCAGCTGTGGTCGTGGTTCCTGATAATCAGCTTTCCTTGGCCATCGGTCGAGAAGGGCAAAACGCCCGCCTGGCAGCGAAGCTAACGGGTTGGAAGATAGATATTAAGAGCGAATCACAAATTCGTGCGGCTGAAAAAGTGGCCAAAGAGACCGCAGAAGTAGAAAAGAAAGCTGAAAAAGTTGTAGAAGTTGAAGAACAGGCCGCAACTGCTGAATAGAAGAGAATAAACCGCCAAGAACTTGACTCAAAAAGAAAAAGAAACAAAGATACCCTGCAGGATGTGCGCGGCCTGCCGTGAGATCAAAACTCGCGACAGATTGTTTCGATTTGTAAAAGATAAAGGTCAAGGCAAAATTTTAGAAAACTCGGACGGACTTCGTTCGGGCAAAGGACTGTATATATGCCGAGATAGAGAATGTTGGGACCGACTTTGGAGTCGGCGCAACCTGAAGCGCACGATAGCTTCACGTATTGATGCCGAATGCATCGAATGGGTGGAATCATCGCTCGGCGGCAAGGGGTAGAGAAAAAGGATATGGGCAAAATAAGAGTCTATGAACTCGCCCGGGAACTCGGGATGGAAGATAGCAAACCGCTTATGCGGATCTTGCGAGATATGGGCTATAAGGTAAAAACCGCATCGAGCGGTTTGTCTCCGGACGCCGTCAGAAAGATTCGCGAAGTTGTTGCTCCTCACATCGAGCAAGCACGACGTGATGCAGAGCAGAAGAAGAAGTCTGAAGCTGCTGCAAAAGAGAAGACCGTGACGACGAAAGCCGTTAAGGTGCATCGGGCCATCAGGATCGTAAGACGGCCCTCGGAAGCTCAGAAACAAGCTCTCATAGAGCGTGAGGCTCGAATCGCCGCTGGCGAAACACCCATGCGTTCCGCTGCTGAAGCGATGGAGAGCGCTGAAGAAAAACGGCGTCAGGCCGAAGAAGTAGCCCGCGCAGAAGCTGAAGCCAAAGCTAAAGCCGAAGCTGAGGCTGCCGCTATCGAACAGGCCAAAATTGAGGCAGCCAAGGCTGAAGCCGAGGCGAAAAAAGCAGCCGAAGAGAAGTCAGCTCCGTCTACGCCCGAAGTGCGACCTGAGCCGATACAACCAACACGAGAAGCGAGTGCTGCCCCGGCTCCGAAAGTGAAGGAAACGAAGGCTGAAGAAGAAGCCAGACGTCGGCGGGAACTCCCGCCCGACCAACAGATTGCAGCCGAGTATCGTGGCAATCGTCCCTCCTCTCCGTCTCCTGCTGGTCCTCCCAGACACGGGTCAGGACCGTCTTCTCAGGGTCCGTCGCGAGGTGGATCCAGAAGTGGTGGGCCGAGCAGAGGTCCAGCTAATGGTTCAGCTAGCAAAGAAAACACAGGGCCTCGCGGCCGAGCAGGCAGCGGTTCTACTTCAGACGCCTCTAAAAAGGGTGTAGGAAGTCGCAAAGCCGGCCCCGGTCGGACTCGAGAGATCACTCAGAAAAGTCGCGCCCCTCGCCGGCATACATCTAGTTTTCACCGTGGAGCTGGTAAAAAGCGAAGAAGGCGGAGAAGAGTGTCGGAAGAAAAAGTCGAGTTTGTGAAATACATCGAGATTCCGGAGATTCTCTCTCTGGGCGATCTCGCTTCTAGGATGGAAGTCCCGGTAACGGACGTCATCAAATTCTTGCTCAAGCAAGGTAAGATGGTGACCAAGAACCAGGCTCTAGACTACGACCAAGCGGCTTCGATCATCGAGGCCTACGGTTTCAAGGTCAAAGAATCAACCAAGGAAGAAGATCTCGATCTCGACCTCTTGGAGGATGATGAGGATCCCGGTGATGAAGGCCGTCCTCCTGTAGTGACGGTTCTCGGTCACGTTGACCACGGTAAAACGTCACTGCTGGATGCCATTCGCTCAACCAACGTTACTGAAGGTGAAGCGGGCGGAATTACTCAGTCCATCGGTGCTTACAGCGTTCATTTCGGCGATAAGAGTGTGACCTTTATCGACACTCCCGGTCACGCTGCTTTCACGGCTATGCGAGCTCGTGGGGCACAAGTCACCGATATCGCCATCCTGGTAGTAGCGGCTGATGATGGGGTTATGCCTCAGACTGTGGAAGCTATCAACCACGTGAAGGCTGCCAAAGTCCCTTACATCATTGCGATGAACAAGATCGATAAGCCCGACGCCAACCCCGACCGGCTTATGCAGCAACTCGCTGAGCACAACATCGTTGTGGAAGACTGGGGTGGCGAGGTTCCTTGTGTTAAGGTCTCGGCACTCAAACGAACTGGTATCGAGGACATTCTAGAGATGATATCTCTGGTGGCCGAGATGCAAGAACTCAAAGCCGACAGCACACGCCCTGCAACGGGTATCATCATCGAGGCAGGCTTGGACAAAGGACTTGGTCCTGTGGCTACGGTTCTGGTTCAGAACGGTACCTTGAGACGCGGCGATATGGTTGTGGTCGGAGATGCTTACGGACGGGTTAGAGTCTTGCTCGACGACAAGAGTCAGCCAACCGAGGAAGCGGGTCCTTCGATTCCTGTTTCCATCGTAGGGTTGTCCGACGTTCCTGAAGCCGGGGACTCGCTGGAAGTCGTTAAAGATGAGAAGATGGCGCGTCAGGTTTCTGAAGCGCGAACTGAAAAATCGAGACGGAAACGAATCAAGGGCACTGGGCGAACCACTCTCGAAGAGTTGTTCAGCCAGGTCAAGAAGGGCGAACAGAAGGAACTCAGGTTGTTGGTTAAGGCCGATACCCAGGGTGCTGTTGAAGCCATCACTGGCTCGCTCTTGAACCTGACGACTGATGAAGTCAAGGTAGAGATCGTCCACGGGGCGGTTGGTGCCATTTCTGAATCGGACATCATGTTGGCGAGTGCCTCGGATGCGATTATCATCGGTTTCAATGTACGTCCTGCTACCTCTGTGAAGCGTATGGCTGACCAAGAAAAAGTCGAGATGCGTCTCTACAAGGTCATCTATCACGCGATCGAAGAGGTCGAGCTCGCTATGACGGGTCTCTTGGCTCCAGTCATCAAGGAAGTGGAACTCGGAAAGATCGAAGTCCGCGAGGTCTTCAAGATTTCCAAAGTCGGTCAGGTTGCTGGTTGTTACGTTACCGAAGGCAAGATTACCAGAGACGCTCAGATCCGAGTTGTGCGTGATGGAATTCTTATCTGTGAAGGTAAGCTCAGCGGTCTACGTCGATTCAAGGATGACGTCAAAGAGGTTGCGGAAGGCTACGAATGTGGTATTTCCATCTCCAACTTCAACGACATCCAAGAGAAAGACGTTATCGAAGCGTTCCGCGAAGAAGCTGTTGCTAGAGAGAGCCTTTAGTGGCTAAACGTCATCGGCGCGAGCGCGTTGAGGATCTTCTGCTTGAGGTGGTGTCCGAGGTCTTTAGGAAACTGAAAGACCCGGGCATCCCCTCGGAAGGTCTCGTGACTTTTTTGCGCATAGAAGTAGCGAAGGATCTGGCCTCAGCCGATGTCAGATATAGCTATCTGGGCGACAAGTCCAAACTTGATGATCTCCATCAAGCCCTGATTCGCAGCCGGAGCTTTTTCCGAAAAGAGATCAATCGGGTGGTCAAGCTGCGGAAGATACCTGAGCTAAAGTTCCATCTGGATCGATCGATGGAAAAGGGTTCGGAGATTCTGGGTCTACTTGAAAGGGTTCGCATCCAAGAGGGACGAGAGGCCGGCGATGGCCGTGCCGGTGAGTCCACCGATCAGTCCACCGGAAATGAATCCGGCAGCCCCACCTAAGGTTTTTCCTACGGGGAACTTTCTCTCTGCGAGATAGCCTGCGCCGGCTCCGAGAGTCGCTCCGACTATGCTACCGACGGTGGGGTTGGCAAAGGTGCTTCCTATGGCGTGGCCCAAGTAGGCGGCGCCACCCACGAATCCGATTTCTCCAGCAGTCTCTCCGAGCATGGTGCCTAAAGAGGCACCCACGATCGCTGTTGTGACAGCGCGCTCTTTGAAGGGAACACGAACGTCAACTTGATCTGTTGGTGAGTTTTTCGCTTCCGAATGTGGTGCTCGACGGCGAGTCTGTGGGATCGCCACCTTGCTGGACTTGATTAACATGCTCTAACAATAGTCATTATCGCTCTGGCAGACGTAACATGAACGTTAACAGGCAACGACATGTTTAAGTTTTCTAGCTCAACGGGTAAGTTCTGCCTCCAGGGAGATTGAAATGGATACCATGACTTACGTATATGACCAGAGTTTAATACCAGGAGCCGAGCAGGCCATCAGAGTTTGCCTTGACGTTCAACCGGAACAACGAGTTTTTATTCTTACTGATAGGAAGACTCTTCCCGTAGGTGCCTCTATCTACGATGTGGCCAAGAAGGTCGCGAAGAGCTGCAAGCTGATGATCCTCGAAGACCACGTGGCTCGTCCGGCAGAGAAACTTCCAGACTCGATTATGAATGAGTTGGAGCAGTGTGAAGTCTGTCTCTACTGTGTCAACCCACAACCCAATGAGTTGGGATCCCGACAGCAGTTCGTGGGTAAGGTCGAAGCCAATGGCATTCGATATGCCCACATGGTCGGCATCACCGAGGAGATCATGTGTCAAGGCATGCGAGCTGACTTCCGCAAGGTCGACGAAGTTTCGAAGTCTCTTTTGGCGAAAGCCAAGCTGGCCAAGACGATCACAGTCAAGAGCCGCCGTGGAACAGATATGGTCGCCACCTTCAGCCAAGAGCGAATTTGGAGAAAGACCAGCGGGATCATCGAGGAAGTGTGGTCCAACCTACCCGGTGGTGAGATTTTCACCGCACCGATCTCCGTCGACGGCGTCTTTGTGGTCGACGGCAGCGTTGGGGACCACTTCAGTTCCAAGTACGGTGTTTTGGACGAAACGCCCATGACGCTTCACCTCGAGGGTGGATATCTCAAAAGAGTGGAATGCGCCAACAAGGATCTTGAAAAAGAGTTTTGGGAGTATTGCCACAAAGCCGAGCATTCCGATCGCGTTGGTGAGTTTGCCATTGGCACAAACCTGGCGGTTTTTGAGTTCACCGGAAACCTGCTCCAAGATGAGAAGATGCCGGGCATTCATATCGCTTTCGGAGACCCCTATGGCAGTCAGACCAATACTCCGTGGTCCTGCCCGACTCACGTTGATGTGATAACGGGATCATGCGATGTTTGGATCGATGACTTCCAAGTGATGGAGAATGGAATCTTCTTAGCTGAGGAACTCGGATTCGACTACGCTTACTTGGCCGGAGACCATTCCGTTGGAGTCTAAGCGGCTCTCATAGGCCTTTGCTGACAAAGAAAAAAGTGGTCCGCTCGGACCACTTTTTTCTTTAACCTCTCAGGTGTTTATTCTGCTGAGCATAAGAGCTAACACTACGACTCAGGATTCTCACACTTTACAGATTAGCGCTACGAATGAGTGACTTTGCTAACAGATCTTGAGGCTTCGGTCCAACTATCCGTGGGTACCGTCTTTTCTCTTACTCACACCAGAGGCGCGACGTCTCCAAGCTCTATAGATGGTCGTGATTCCCACTCTCATCTCAAACTTCTCGTGTATCTCTTGCTGAACCTCGTAGACCGAGGCTAGGCCCTGACGTGAACAGCAGTACTCTGCCACCTCACCGGTGAAGCGTCTGCCAGGACCGAGTTGGCCAGGTGCACGGTCCCGTTTGGGCTTGGTTTTGATTTTCCCCTTGGCTTGGCGTTTGCGCTCGAGGTAATCGTTGTAGCAGTCGCGGGAACAGAACTGGCGGCCAACAGCCTTAGGCATGAATTGGGCGTCGCATCCGACGCAAGTCTGTTCCTCGAGAGGTCGTGACTCCTCCGGTGAGACTCTTTGGATAGACCAAGAGTCGGCAACACCGGGGTCGTTCAGTAGAAGGTCAACAATTTTTTGGGCTAATTCAGGCGAAGTCTTACTCATCTTAATTGAATAATATTCCAAAGCAAGAGAGTTTCCTCTTGAAAATAGAAACTTTTTCAATTTACACAGTTATATACACATATCAACAGATTTATCCACAAGAGATGAATTTAACCAAACAATAATTGTGCGAGTCAGGCCTAAATATGTCGATGAAGGGAAGGTTGTGGTTATGGGATTCAGGAGACTTTAGTGACTAGAACTTGACGGCGAGAAGCGAAAAATCATCGGTGATATGTTCGCGCGTGAATTTGCGAATTCGGCTGTATAGCCGATTGACCAGCCTTTGGGCTGAGTTGCCTTCGTGTTTCTCGAAAATCTCGGTGATGCGTTCTAGCTCAAAGAACTCCCCAGCCGGCGAGCGAGCTTCGGTGAGTCCATCCGTATAGAGCAGCAGCCAAGAGTCTTTGCTGATCTTGATACTCTTTTGTTCAAATTCGGCGTCTTCCCAGGCTCCGATCATGATTCCGTCTGCATCGAGTAGCGTGGCTTTTTCGCTGCCGGCTTCTAGATACAACGGTTGTTCGTGACCGGCGCAGGCGTAGTCGAGGGTCATATTCTCCAGGCAGGCTTCGGCATAGAAGACCGTGACGGCACGAGTCATTTGTGAGGAGGAGGTGAGAACGTGGCGGTTGAGCATGGAAAGGATCTTGGCGGGACCGTAGCCTGCTGTGGCATAACTTCTGATCACGTGTTTGGCGCGAATGGTCTGGATAGCAGCTTCGGGGCCTTTGCCCGAGACGTCGGCGATGACGAAAGCACACTTTTTGGGGCCCAAGGGGATGAGATCATAGTAGTCACCCGAGAGATCCTGGGACGGTATGAAGCGGTGACCGATGGTGAGGCTCTT
>Ga0100388_10004749_pt1 | contig 11201 bp, 14 predicted proteins | sample CryGeymeta201512_FD_81536 | JGI IMG/M metagenome (GOLD analysis project Ga0100388, IMG submission 81536) | Groundwater microbial communities from Crystal Geyser aquifers in Utah, USA - Crystal Geyser metaG 2015-12 | ecosystem: Environmental > Aquatic > Deep subsurface > Groundwater | place... | reverse complement strand
TCCCCGTCATTCGGCATTCTGAACCGGCCTTCAAGACCGAGTGTATAGAGCCACTGAATAGCGGCCTCACAGAGTTTGCCGTTATCCGTATCGAAAACCCCGACATTCTTGATCTGTCCCGTACTGGCCGTATGGAGAGCCGCTACAAGACCGCCCCCTGGATTGAGATCGAGTATCCCGTATTTCAGCGGGACCTTTTTATACAACCATCGGATCTTTTCGATATACTCCTCGGCGCTGAGTTGCTCTCCGAAAATCTTGCCGGGAAGAAAATGGCGTGATTTCGTAAAGAGTCTTGCATATCTGAGACGCAGTACGGCTCCCGTTGTCTCTTCCACAATAGATAGAGCCGAATCATCCGTAATCCTCGGATTGCCATGATCGGTATTCCCGGTCTTGCCCTTATTGGGATCGCCGCCGAGATAATATTTAAACCCCTTGAATTCACCACTTTCGAATATGGTGTCGATATCTTTGTCATCCCAGAGACTACCGCGTTTTTCCTCTTCTTCTTCGGAGTATGTGACGCGATCAATCCAGGAATTCGGGAATATCTGACCATGGTTGGCGCTGGGCATCCCCATGTGTTCTTCATTCCAGATCCATTTTTGACCGCTTTCCTCGTACCATTTTTTGAGTTCGACGAGATTCTGCCGATTCTGCATGTGAATATTGGCGGACGTGGGGAAGTTCCGGGTCTTGAATCGTGGTTCTTTGGACTGCTTATAGGCGTGATTGTCTTTTCCCCATGGGGTCGTATTGGCGATGAACAGGCATCCATTGGAAAAATTCATATAGGCCGAGAGGTCTTCGTCGAGGATGTTCGTTCTTTTTACCCTCGCGTATTCATCAATGAGGATAATGGTTCGACCGAATATGGTCTTGCCATATCTCCTGGACTTGAAACTGGCGGGATTTAAGCCACGGATATTATTTGCAGACCTCACAAAATACTCTGTGCCGTTTTTGAGTTGCAAATATGTCTTACTGTCGTTGTTGATGTCAATGAGGGATTCGGTCAGGGGATTCTGCGTCAAGTAGGCCCGAATATACTGCAACATGGCCTTACTGGTGTCGAGGGTGTTGCCGATGAGAATAAATCTTATTGCCATGGGCCGATCTGTGTCATAGACCATCTGATCAAAATAGGGCAGCCAGGCCCCCCAATGAGCCGCAGGGAGGCTTGACATCACCGTTGATTTACCCACGGACCGGCCACAGAAATTCATCTGGTATTGGTTGCGGATATCCAAAATGGCGCCGATCTGGTATTCGTCAATGTAGAGTCCGGGCCGGATCCGGCACCATTTTGAAGAATCGGCATGGGGAATGTGGTTATAGACCTTGCCGATCAAGCGGATATTATAGAGTTCTTCGAGGACGCCGCCGGCCAGATCCGTCCAGCCCTTTTTAGCCAGTTCTTTCCCGTCCCAGATGATCGTGTGTTTCCAGAGTTGGTTTAATTTGGCCTTATCTGAGATGATTTCATGCACGTTTTTAGACGTGTTGATAATCTTCTCGGCCTCTTTCTTTAGAGGGTTCATAATCGCTGTCCACAAAGGGTTCGTTGATATAGGCTTCATCAATCGGCGTAAGATCCTTGCCGATCATGATCGCATCTTCTGGAATATTTTCTTGCTGTTCTTTAGACCCGGTTGGACTGATGACTTTCTCTTCTCCGATATTCGCCATCAGGTCATCGAGGCCGCTGGATTCCAGATCCTTGGCGATCTTGCTCGTATTGGTCTGAAGTCTGTCCAGGGCGTGTGAGGTGTCGGCTCCCTTGACATCCTTCAGCAATTTGGCGGTCAGACCCACGACTTCATAGAGTTTGCTGACATTGGCGATCATTCTATTTCGCTGGTCACTGATCGCCGCATAACCTTTCGGCAGATCGGCCATATCATCATCCGTAAAGGCGTGATAAGCTTCACGAAGCATCTCATCAACGCCCCTGATGTCCTGTTTCATAATCTCAATGTCTACGCAGGCTGTTTTGTGGAAATAGTTGTCATTCGGCAGGGCCTGCCACATATGGATCACGTTCTGAGCGGCAATGTAATATTTCTGCCTGATGCCTTTTGAACCATCCACGTCCCCGATCCTCGAACGCAGATCCGCAAGAAGCACCACATCCTCATTGGGGGCCTTGGATTTGGCGATGTAGGAAAGACCGTCCTCGGTCAATTCCACATAGGTCCGGGCGCATTGTAGGGCCACAGCCAGGGCTTCTTTTGTCTTTGCCGGATCCACTTTTTGACCAAATAACCACTGAGCGCTTTTTTTCCACACTTCTTTTAACATCTTGATGGCTTCTTTTTCTGAACCGATGGTGATATAGGCAGGGTAGGGGAATTGTTGGGATTCGATTGATTTACTTTTTGGAGGTCTTCCTCTTTTTTTCAGCATTTATCCCGTCCTCCCAAATCTCTTGACAGAACAGGAAGGCGGGAATAAAATAAAAAATCCCCGCCCTCCTGGGGTTGTGGGAACGGGATGGGGTGGCAGCGAAACCTTGGCTGGGGAAACTGCCGTCCCATCCCGAGATGGGCAATAAAAAAGGCCGCCCGGCACATTGGGTGGCCTTTTACTCCATCAGAGACACTTATAGCAACAATATGCGCCTTGTCAAAAGATATAAACTACAAAAAACCCTTTGTCAAGACTTTTTCTCATTTTTGAGAAAATCTTATTATTGACCTTTTTGGTCTGCATTATATGCGGATCGGCATATATACTGGTTAGCCGGCATTAAACGAAGAGCAAATTACCCCCTGTTCGATCCCTTCGGTCGCCTCTCCAAGGTATTCAACCGTCACCTTGTCGGCAGAGGTACACCACGAGCTGTAATACTCATTCCATCCGACAAATTCTTTGCCGTCTCTTGGGTTCATGTTTCGTGCGGTCTGCCCGTTCGGTGCCGCGACGACTGCGGAGTCGTAGGTGTCGTAATCGGTATTTTCATCCTGCGAAATTTTAAAAAGTTTCATGATTTTCTCCTTTGAATCGGCAGAGTATTGATGTTGGAATCTATCCATAGACCCTCCAGTGCTTGAATAGCCCATCGAGTTTACGAACTGCGACAAGCCTATCCTGCGTGAAATAAGATGTCAACCCACAGACCATCATCCTCCGCTGGCCCCCATATTTAGAATCCCATATCGGTGTGGTGATCATCTTCTGAGTAAGCTTGGCGAAAGGATTACTCAGAAATCCTTCGAGATCGCAGAGATGCCAGGATGAGAGATGATACCGCCGCTGGGAATAAGGAATTTCTTCTTTTGGTTGAAGGCAATAGCTGACTCTCTTTCTCCAATCGACTTTTTTCTCTTCCCGGGTCATGATCGCGTGACTGAAGTCCTCATGCCGGAACTCCCATGGGCATCCGCTGACATCACGCAGACAGAGATTGTATTGTTCCAATGCCTCGGCGACATTTACAACACATGAGATATCCTCCGATTCGGATTTTGAACGTACCGTCACTTGGACTCCAAGGCTGGATTCAACAATCCTGTGAACACTCCCCCATCAATCAGAAATTGGAAGGGAAGTGTTCACCATTCTATTTGTTCAACCTCCGACCATACTCAGCGATCAACAGCGCTTCCGCTCGACCGTCTTTCGGAGTCCGGCAATTAACGGGGATCAGTTTCACATGCGGGAATAATCGTTGCGCCGCAAGAACGGATCTCCCCTTCCCATCACCAGGAATGTCTCGTAACATTTCCTTCTGCCATGTCTTCGGATGCACCATAGTATAAGGGATCTCAAAGGCGGCAATCATGGCCTCGATGTTCCCGAAGCCCCTGCCGAACTTAAACATGGAACACACGCCCTGCCCAGGCATGGCCGATACCTTCTCGATGAACGCATGGACCGGCATTGGTGGGATACCAATGGATTGAATGCCGGCAATGAGAGTTCTCAACGATATGAGATCAATAAAATTCTGATTCTTCTTGCCTTTCTTTACCGTGATGGTCGGCATATCTTCAACCCATATCACACCGTTCTCACCGATTAAAGCCATGCCGCCGGATAGACCGGGATCAATTCCGAGAAAATTCATAGATCTCCTATTCTTGGTTTACACCATCCCCCCTATTCCTCAATTTTATCTCCCTTCCCCCCCCGCTTTTTGATCCTACCCCTTGGTCTTGCGTGGATCGCTGCCATAGGTCCACTCGGTCTGGATCTTGCCGTTCTTGCCCTTGACCCTGATCTGGCTGGGCATGTTGGCCCTTGCTAAAAACCTGGCCTCGCACACAGCGGACCGCTTGGTGGCGCTCTGCCACAGATAGCCGCTTGTATCGGCTACTTTCACGATCCACATTTTATCCGATCTCACATAGTGCACAAAATACACGGTACGCTTCGGCTTTCTCATGATGATCTCCTTTTGGTTGGGTTGGAAAACAATAGCGCTTTAAACCATACGATCTTCACTGACAAATTCGGCGCTGGACGCATATCTCAGCGGCGAAAGGTTATCGGTAGACTTATCTTCTACGAGATCGACAATCCATTTTTGGAGTATTTCATACTGTTGACTTCCGAACTCAATATCATTGAATTTTAAAATCACTCTCAACATAAGATCCTCCCATCAGTCTCTTTATATTCGGTTTCAATATAACCTCGGTGAAAGACCGGAGTGTATTGATCAGAAGTTTAACCTTAAGCGGTTCGGGTTCAGGCAGATGGTGATGCTTGCTGTCGGCGCCGACACTGACGAAATCGGGTTTGATCTCACGGATCATATCCACGAACAGCGATAGATCGAAATCCATGATGGGTTCACAGGATATCATATATTCGGCTGATTCGCAGAGGAGAGGACCATCCGGAATAGTATTATCATCTTTCAAGGTTTTAAATGCCTCCATGCGTTGCCGGGGTTGCGGGGCCTCGCTGTATTTTAAGGTCTTGCGATTCGTTTCTATCGTGGTCGCCAAAATTGTTTTCGGAGGCAGCTGGAACGGTTCAAGAAACCTTGCTGGATTTTTGGTCTGGAAAAGATAAGTGTTGTCGGGATATCTTCTGCATTGATTCATCACGGCCTCGATCCAGCCTTGAGGTATCGGCTCGGCCCACATATCGGTTGAGGACCCCACGAAGATCGTTTTGCCGGATCCGAGATTGGTCTTGAGAATTTTATCCACAAGACGGAGAGGCCCCGGAAAGATTTGCGGCTTGCGTTTGTCCTTGGGTCTATATCGCTTCGCCATATCGGAGATGAAGCAGTATGAACAGGAATGAGGACACTCCCCCCGAATAGGGTTAAATGAGTGAGAAACAAACTCATACATATTGCCGGATCGCTTATTCAATCTAGCCCCTGCTTTTGAGTTCATCGTCCCATCTCTCCCAAAGCTCTTGTTTTTGCGGGATTTGATTCTCCCAAACAATATCTGTCGCCCGACAGGAATCCGTCGCTTCGAGAAGATGAAAAATATGGCCCGGATGTTTCCTTGCCAGTCGTTCGGCCTCGCTGCGGGCTTCTAATTCTGATCTATGTTTGATTGCCGGAGATCGGTTGCCTTCCGCCCACACCATCCAGAATTTTTTCATAATTCCCTCCCCGCATAGTTTCTAAAGACCGAATACTCTTCGATAAATCGTGTAAAAATAGTCCTGCAAGGTCCGTTTCGCTGTTTGCGGATTATAATCTCGGCCTTGGTCGGGTCATCGGTTTTCTCGTTATAGACGATATCGCGGTAAATCATAAAAACATTATCTGCGTCTTGTTCGATAGCCCCACTCTCGCGTAAATCAGACAATATAGGTCTTTTGTTCGTCCTAAGTTCACAACCTCGATTAAGTTGGCACAGTGTCATTACCGGCACATCGAACTTCTTTGCGATTCTTTTCAACCCTCTCGACATACCGGCGATTTCTTGTTCACGGTTCTGGTTTTTGCGCCTATCATCTGAATTGATCAATTGCAGATAATCCACGATCACCAGATCAAGAGGGCCTCTGGATACGGCATTCATAACGCCCGAACGGATGCCTCTTAGATTAATATCCGAATCATCATTGATCAAAAGTTTATATTCAGACATGTTTCCAGCCGCTCCGGTTATAGCCAGCCAATCAGTTTTATTTAAATTTCCGGTTCTGAATTTTTTGCCATCGACTTGCCCGACCCCGGAAAGAAATCTTTTGCAAAGCTGGTCTTTTGACATCTCCAGAGAAAATAAAAGAACGGTTCCGCCTGCTTTGCAGACATTATCTGCAATAGTCAGAGCAAGCGATGTCTTGCCCAAAGATGGTCTGGCCGCTACTATGGTCAGATCAGATTTGATCAAACCACCCGTCCATTCATCCAAATCGCACAACCCGGTTGAAATACCAGAAACTTTATTCGGATTGTTAAAGAGGATCTCGATTCCTTCAATTGTTTTTTTTAGTAAATTAAAAATGGATTCGGATTTTTTCCCTCCCGATCCCAAGCCCAGGGAATAAACCGTATCTTCAACATCGGCCAACAAAGATTCTGTTTCTATTTCAGGATTTGAATAAATTTTCTGCCCCACTTCTCCGAATTTGATCAATATCTGCCTGCGAATAGACATGTCTTTCACAATCTTGGCATAGGATCTGATGTTTGCTGCCGTAGGTACGGCATCCAAAAGTTGAGAAAGATAAACGCCGCCGCCGACGGATTCAAGCCCGCCGTTCTGAAAGAAATAATGATATATTGTTGTAAAATCAACAGGCTCTCCCTTGTCCAAAAGAGATTGTATTGCTGTAAATATTTTCTGATGGACAGCCTTATAAAAATCCTCCGCGGATAAACTTACCTCGTAAAAAGCATAGTTAGACAACAACAATGCGCCGAGAACACTTTTCTCCGCGTTCAGATCATAAGGTGGAACTTTTGGTTCAAGATTCATTGGCGGATATTTTCTTCTGCCATCGGTTGCTTCCGGGTTCAACGATAATATTGCCTCTCCCTGTGGGTTCAGGAGGCGTGGTCTTGCCTTTCGGCGCCACCTTCTCCGGGGTAATCCATTCCCGCCAATAGTTCTTCTTCAAAAATCTGATGGCGTCTTTTATCCCGATCCCATCTGTTACGTTCTGAGAAACGGCATAGTTTCTTGCCGCCTGTAGGACTTCCGGGATATCCTCATCCTTGATTTTTTTCAGAAAGAATTCTTCAGCTTCCGCCTTGCAGAGTTTCTTGCCGTTGCGGTCCGGATATATATTCCAAAATCCGTCAAACTGCGTTTTCTTGCTTTCTGCAATTATAATATCCTTGTCTTTGTCTTTGCTCTTGCCCTTGCCCTTGTCTTTGTCTTTGTCTTTGTCTTTGTCTTTACAACCTTCTATAGACCTTTCATAGACCTTATATAGACCTTCTTTTTTTAAGATCTCGATAACCGAATTATGAACTCTATTCACTTTTGAAAGGATTCCATACTGAAAAAAAATAAACTTTGTTATAAACCATTTATCCTTAAATGGGTAAATCCGATCACTAAATTGTAATAAAACATCTTCGGAAGTTATTGTTTCGCCAATATGGAAACTCGCACTCTCAAAATCAACTTTCCAAATACCGGCATGGTTGCATTTGTCCAAAATAAATATCCAAAAAGCCTTGTATTTACATGGCAATTTTCTAAACCATGGATCATCCCATTTACCTGAATCTGTGAATCTATTTGCCATTATTGTACGCCTTCTTTGTCACATCGTAAAAAAGAAAAATTTGATCTGTCATTTGTTCTGCGCGGCTTATACGATCTATTCATCCGATCATCTCCCCGATAAATCTTGATCTATCAACCGGCTTGCCGTAATTCCTGAGCGGACTCAGGATATAGAGTTCATCCTTAGCCCTGGTGACTGCCACAAAGCAGATCCGGCGCTCTTCTTCAAGAACCCCGCTCTTGAGCGGCAGCAGATTTTCGCAGACGCCTGCGAGGAAGATGACCGGGAACTCTCGACCTTTGGATTGGTGTACGGTCATTAACTGCACCGCATCGAGATCCTTTTTTACGAGGTCTTCGGCTGTTTTCATCCCATACCATTCCACGAAGGCCGACAGGGTGTGATCATCGGGAAACTGTTCCTGCCAGTCTTTGAGATAGACAAAGAGTTTTTGGATGTTTTCGGCTTTCGTGAGACGGCCTTCTGCGGCATACTGCCTTGCAAAGTGAAGACCGTTTTCAAGTTCTTCCGCTATTTCAAGCACGGTGACAAGGGATCCATTCTTGATCTTGAGCCGAATAGACGTGAGGAAAAAAGTCAGGGCATCGGGGCCGGTTGGTTCGTGACTGGAACAGGCTTCATAAAATGTGAGATCATTCTCGATTCTTTTACTCTCCAATCTCGAAAGTTCGAGTTTTGACAGCCGGTCGGAAAGGATGCTCCGCATGGCGTAGTTATCCTTGAGGTTGTGAATGACCTGAAGATGCCGGATGAACCTTTTGACCTCGGGGATCTGATAGAATTTCAGAGCCGCATTGATGACCTGATAGGGAATTTTTTCTTTTTCAAGAGCCTCTGCGATCTTCTCGGCCTGCCGGTTGGTGCGGAAGAGAATGGCAATGTCGATAGGTTTTAACGAAGGCCGTGAATCAGGAAGAGGCTTTTTGAAGTCCCTTGTTCCCGGTATTCCCGCCTCCGCTGATTCGCCCTTTAAGAAAGATCCGATGACTGTTGCGATAAAGTCCGCCTCTTGTTCCTTGTCGTCCCACGTCCATGTTCTGACCGTCCCTTCTTCGGCCGTATCGGCTTCCATAACGTCTCTCGATAGTTGACCCGGATTGTTCCTGATGAGTCTATTTGCCGCCTCGATGATCAGGGTCTTGGATCTGAAATTCTTCGTCAGGACGACGGTCTCAAGATCAGCGTATGTCGCCATTAACATATTCAATAGAAATTGATTACTGGTCCCCCTGAAGGCATAGAGTTCTTGGTTGGGATCCCCCACCACAGTGAGATTCTCGGGATCGATCAAACGGATGAGCGCATATTCCTCTCCGGCGATATCCTGAAACTCATCGTATATCATGTGCTGATAGAGGCCGTGATAATAAGCACGGACCTCCTGGCGCTCTTTTAAGAGCTTGATGGCGTAGAGTAGAAGCAGATCGTAATCAAAGGCATTGTTCTCCCTGAGACGTGTAAGGTACTCACCGGCCACGATATCCGCATTCTCCCTTGGATCCCCATCCGGGAGTTCCTGTAAGCGGTTGGATATGGCCATAACCACGTCTTCGACCTTGGCCTTGAGTTTCAGCGCCGAGCAGATGTCCTTGATGATGTCCCGCTGGTCGATCTCGTCATAGATCGTGAAGTTCTCGTCAAAGCCGATCAGGGACCCCCATTGTCTCAAGATCTTTACGCAAAGCGAATGTGAGGTGCCGACAAACATCTTCGAGGCGCGATGGCCGCTGCCCTTGAGCCGGCCCTCCAGCCGCTTCTTCATCTCCGTTGCCGCCGACCGGGTGAAAGAGACGGCGCAGATATGGAAGGGGCTGATTCTGCGGACCCGGATCAAATGCTCGATCCTCGCCACGATGGTTGAAGTCTTACCTGAGCCAGGCGGTGCTATGATACGCAGATACCTGGCGCTGGATTCAACGGCCTTATTTTGCTCCGGTGTTAATTCCATAAAACTCCTTTGCCTGGTTTAAAACCCGTGCCTTGCCACGCCTAGCCTCGCCACGCCCTGCCCTGCCCTGCCGAGCCACGCCGCGGGAATTAAGAAACAATTTCCCATTTCTTGACCATGAATCTCCCATGCCTGGGCCGATAAGTGCCGAACGCCGTTACCAACCCACCGACCTCAAACCAAGACAGGAGTTTGTCGGATGTAACCTTGTCATTTGGGAAAAGCATGATTTCAAATTCAAGGGACCATGGCAGTTTGAGAACCGGACGCTTTCTTACTTCTTGTTTAATCACCTTTCCACCGGCCATCTTGGTGAGTCCCGCAGACCAAGTATTGATATAGAAATAATTCTTCATTTTATCGAAATCAGAAAAAACGATCTTTTTATTATTGCCGTCGAGAAACGGGATGAGTATTGGTGGAGTGATGGCTACATGAGACTGCCCGATAGCAATGAAGTCTTTGGCGGATCGTTTTTCCACAAACCGGATAACCCCTACCGGCGGCAGGTCCCGAAAGAGAAAGGACATGATGTTTTCTGATGGAAGCACAAGCTCCTTTTTATCATTCAAATAAATCTTTTTTTCCGGCGATCTGTCCTTCTCGGAATAATCGTAAAACCTGTCAAACATGATATCAGAAAGCCCTTCAAGTCTCACTCCGATTTTCTTAGTATCCATGATGTCCCTCCTGTTTTGTTAAATTAAACCCGTGCCTTGCCCCGCCTCGCCCTGCCTAGCCGCGCCCGGCCTCGCCGAGCCACGCCGCGCCTAGCCTTGCCGTGCCTGGCCTCGAAAACTTATTTCTTTTTTAAAATCTGGAATGCTTTGAGTTCTTTGAGTTCGGGATTCATCATCTTGACATAATCGTCTCGGTTCACTTCTTCCGGAAGAAAAGGGATGAGACGTAGAGCCATGGATGCCTTGCGATAAGAAGCCATCTCATCCATGTGACCGGCCTTGATCCCGAAGCCTACGATTTTTACCGCTTCGGAAATGGCGGATGACATTTCCTCATCCCCCATGATGGCATTCTCAATCTTGGGTAGAATCTTGTTCGCGAGTTCCTGCACGTTTTCTCTGAGTTCCTGTTTTGCCATAATGTTTACCCTCCTGTGAGATTAAATTACCCGTGCCTTGCCGAGCCTTGCCTTGCCTCGCCCGGCCCTGCCCCGCCCGGCCGTGAATATTTATATTAATTTTCTCTCGGATCGCCGGGAAAAACGATCCGCTTCGCATTGTCGGCGGCATTATTCAAGAACTGCACATCCCGAACCTGCTTGACCCTCTTATCGTAGGCTGCCTGAATATCAGCGCCTGGGACCCCGAGTTTCTCCTGCACAACATCCATGACAGCCAAAACCTTGAGCTCCGTTTGTGCCATAACCGATCTCTGTTCAGCAAATGCCTTACTGATATTCTTGAGTGATGTTACTATGCTCCGGTTCAGGTTATAGAGATCGTTCTCGAGTGTCTGAATCCGGGCGTGAAATAATTTCATCTGGTCTTCTTGCATCGGCAAACCTCCAAGTTTAATTTCCCTTCCGGCACGGGTATGATCCCGTTACCGG
>Ga0100388_10004741_pt1 | contig 11209 bp, 9 predicted proteins | sample CryGeymeta201512_FD_81536 | JGI IMG/M metagenome (GOLD analysis project Ga0100388, IMG submission 81536) | Groundwater microbial communities from Crystal Geyser aquifers in Utah, USA - Crystal Geyser metaG 2015-12 | ecosystem: Environmental > Aquatic > Deep subsurface > Groundwater | place: USA... | reverse complement strand
ATGTTTTTAGGCAAGATAAAGTGGTCAATTGTGAAATTTTACCTGAAGACCTTTTGAAAAACGCGCCCGAAATTAAAGACGGATTTTTAAAAGTGCCAGAAATTTTGCAGGAGTTATAATGGAAATTGCCAAATTAACCATTAAACAAGCTTCAAAATTATTACAAGAAAAAAAGCTCACTTGTCAAGAATTAACTCGGGCAGTTTTAGCCAATATTGATCAAAAAGAACAAGAAATTAACGCCTTTATTACACTGGAAGGTGATTTAGCCCTACTGCAGGCGCAAAAATGCGATGAGAGGCTTTCTAGGGGTCAAAGATTAAGCGAAATTGATGGAGTGCCTCTGGCGATAAAAGACAATATTTTAATCAAAGGACTTCCTTGTACAGCTGGTTCTAAAATTTTGGAAAACTTTATTGCGCCTTATGATGCAACGGTCATAAAAAAACTTAAAAACGCCGGTGTAGTTTTCGTGGGCAAAACTAATATGGATGAATTTGCCATGGGTTCTTCAACTGAAACTTCTTATTTTGGGCCCACTAGAAACCCCTTTGATTTAGAAAGAGTGCCTGGGGGCTCTTCAGGGGGCTCAACAGCGGCTGTAGCTTCACAGATGTGTCTGGGTGCTTTAGGATCTGACACTGGCGGTTCAATTAGACAGCCCGCCTCTTTTTGTGGCGTGGTTGGGTTTAAGCCTACCTATGGGAGTGTTTCGCGATATGGGCTGATTGCGATGGCCTCTTCTTTAGATCAAATTGGACCAATCACTAAAACAGTCGAAGATGCCAAGATGCTTTTTAATTCCATTAAGGGGGAAGATAGATTCGATTCGACCAGTGTTAAAGTTTCTAATCGAAAGATTAAAGAAATTAAAAATTTAAAAACGATGAAAATTGGCTTTATTGATACTCAACCAACAGACAAATCTCAAAAAATCTACAATAAGACGATTGAAAAACTAAAAAAATATTTTAAAAAGGTAGAAATAACTAGTCAATTAAAAGATGTTTTAGATCTTGCTTTAGCCTGTTATTACATTATTATGTTTGCTGAAGTTTCTTCAAATTTAGCTAGATATGATGGGATAAAATATGGATATAGCAAACTGAAAACTAAAAACGAAAAACTAAAAACAAAAAATTTGCTTGAGGTTTATTTACAAAGTAGGGCGGAGGGGTTTGGGGCGGAGGCAAAAAGAAGAATTATGCTGGGAACTTATGTTCTCTCAGCCGGTTATTACGAAGCCTATTATAAATCAGCTCAAAAGGCGAGGGCGAAAATTCGCAAAGCTTTTGAAGAAGTTTTTAAACAATACGATTTATTAATTTTGCCGACATCTCCAACTTTGCCTTTTAAGGTTGGCGAAAAAATTAACGACCCTTTAGTTATGTATCTTTCGGATATCTACACTGTTTCGGCCAATATTGCCGGTTTGCCGGCTATTTCTGTACCAATAGGCAAAGTCGACAATCTTCCGGTTGGGCTGCAAATTGTTGGACCGGCTTGGTCAGAAGATAAACTCTTTGATTTAGCTAAGGTGATTGAGACCATAAGATGAATAGAAGTTTTCACAGAGTATCTCATAAGTATGCTAAGGAAACGTCAGAAATGAAAACGGCAAAGGCCATTTTCAAAGCTATTTTTAATATTTTTTCGTTAATATTTAGAAAATCTAGGAAAAAAGGAAAAATTGATAAAGAATATAGCCGCAGCTGCTGGCATAAAATTGAAAATTTAGTTGCCACCAACCAGATATCAGATTTGAAAAATGCCTTAATTTTAGCAGATAATCTCATGGATTATGTTATGAAAGCCAACAATTGTGGTGATAATCTTGGGCAGAGACTGAAAAATCATCAGGGTAAATTTAACCCCGCAACATATCAGTTAATTTGGAAAGGGCATAAATTAAGAAATCAATTGGTACACGAAATTGATGCCGAAATATTTCATTTTCAAATCAAACAAAGCATTGAGGATTTTAAGCAAGGTTTAGAGGAGTTAGAGGCATTATGAAGTATTCTCCGACAATAGGTCTGGAAATCCATATAGAATTAAAAACTAATTCCAAAATGTTTTGTTCATGCAAAAATGATCCTTTTATTAAAAAACCAAATATCTACATTTGTCCAATTTGTTTAGGTTTGCCGGGGACCTTACCTGTTTTAAATAAAAAAGCGATTGAATGGACCGTTTTAGTAGCTTTGTCTTTGCAGTGCAAGATTGCTTCGGAGACAAAATGGGATAGAAAAAATTATTATTACCCAGATTTACCCAAGGGATACCAGATTTCGCAATACGACTTGCCACTGAGCTCTAACGGCGTTTTGGAGATAGATTTTGATGGAGAATTATTGCCCGTGGGCATTGAACGGGTTCACCTTGAAGAAGACACAGCCAAACTGATTCATCCTAAAGGTACAAATTATTCATTAGTCGATTTTAACCGAGCGGGAATACCCCTGATGGAAATCGTTACTAAACCAGATATGCATAGTGCAAGACAGGCGCAAAAATTTGCTAAGGATTTACAGCATATTTTGCGATATGTTGGTGTGTCCGACGCGGACATGGAAAAAGGCCAGATGCGTATTGAAGCTAATATTTCAATCTCAAAAGATGATAAATTAGGCACTAAAGTTGAAATTAAAAATTTGAATTCGTTCAAATCAGTGGAGAAAGCCATTGAGTATGAAATTTCAAGACAATCCAAAGTTTTAACCGAGGGCGGTACTATACTTCAAGAAACGCGTGGTTGGAACCAAGATAAACAGGAAACTTTCTCTCAAAGAAGTAAAGAATTTGCGCCTGATTATCGCTATTTTCCAGAGCCAGATTTGCCACCGCTAAGGGTGGGCAAAGATTGGTTAGCTGAATTAAAGAGCCAAATACCTCTTCTGCCAGCTCAAAAGAGACAAAAATTTTTCCAAAAGTATAAATTATCTTTAGAAATGGTTGAAATTTTGATTTCAGATAAGAATTTAACTTCTTATTTTGAGAAGGTCTTAGGCTTAAAAGGGTATAAAATCTCTCCCAAAACGTTGGCTAACTGGATGGTTCACAAAAATTTGAAGACAAAAATGGTGCCTGAAAAATTGGCAGGGTTTCTTTCTTTTCTTGAAAAAGGCGTCATTTCCGAAAGTATGGGTCGGGAGATTGCTTTAGAAATGATAAAAACCAACAAATCAATAGACCAAATTTTAAAAGAAAAAGGTTTAAAATTGATGGAAGATGAAAAGCAATTAGAACGGGTGATTGATGGGGTTTTGAAAGCAAATCAAAAAGTGGTTTTGGATTTTAAAAAAGGAAAACAGGCTGCTTTCCACTTTCTTATTGGTCAAGTAATGAGAAAGACTTCTGGTTTGGCAAATCCAAAATTAGTCAACAGGGTGCTTCGAGAAAAATTGTCAAGGTTATAGATTTTTTAAATGACAAAAATGAAAGCAAAAGAAAATAATCATCTAGAGAAAGCTCCCACCATCCTTCAAGGAAATGTGAAATCAACCTTTATGATTATTTTTGCGTTGTCTGCGATACTATTGATGTTACTGCCTTTTTTGACTACTTTTAATGAATTTTTAACTAAAATTGTGGAAAAATTTGGTTTTTATATGTGGATTCAAAACTATATTGTCCCTTGGCTAGCAAAAATGGTCGGAGCAATTTTGATGCCTTTTGGTGTTTCATTTGTCGCCCATCCAGAAGGAATGACAGTTAATGGAATTTATTTAGGATTGACTTGGAATTGTATTGGCTGGCAAAGTTTAATTTTACTTTTAGTGACTTTTATCACCGGGTTGACAGGTTCATATACCAAGATTTCAAAATTAGAGTGTATTCTGCTTGGCATTTTGGGGACTTTTTTTGTTAATTTGTTTAGGTTAACCTTTACTGCTCTTTTAGGTGCTTATTGGGGACGACTTTTTGCGATAGTTTTTCATGACTATTTTGCTACGTTAGTGACATTAATTTGGCTTTTTTTCTTCTGGTGGTTCTCGTACACTTATATATTTCAATCAAAGAGAGGGTGATTCTAATCTAAAATACAACCTTCTTGACTTCATTACCCAATCATTTGTACAATAAAATGGATGGGTCAAGGAGGGTTTTTTGCAAAGATTATCACCTAAGCATAGACTGCGACTGGTTGAAAAAGTTATTAAAGATGGCGAATCTGTTTCAGATATTTGTCGAAAATTAGGGATATCGCGGACTATTTTTTATTATTGGAAGAGGCGCTACGAACGGGCTGACAAAGAGAGAAAATTAGAATATTTGAATGATAAAGAGCGAAGATATTATCAGCAGGCCACACCTGAACAGGAAAAAGAAGTTTTACGGGCGGTTATTAAACATCCTTCATTTAGCAGTCCACAAATTGTCAATTATCTTGCTCAAAAACATAGACAGCCCATTATCGGCAATCACGGTGTTCAAAATATCCTTAAGAGAAATAATTTAAATATATATTCTCAAAGACTTATTCATCAACAAATTCACCCCCGGAGCCACGCTCCATATGTTATTGGTCTTTTACTGCTTCTATCTCCCTTAATCATTGGCTTTCTTTTACAACCAGAAAAATCTATAGGCTATCTGCTTGCTTTCACAGCTTTGTTTTGTGGGATTATATTCTTTTTGTACTCAATAAAATACTATTTATCTTTAATTGTTGTCTTTTTATTCTCTACTCGCTATCGTAACGGTAATACTAATGCGACTGGTTTAATCCCCGACTACGAGAAACTTGCCCTTTCAAAACAACCCTTTGTCTCTATCCATCTGCCCTTTTATAACGAAAAGAAAGTCGCCAATCGTATCTTAGCCGCTTGCACTTCTATGGATTATGAAAACTATGAAGTAGTTGTCGTTGATGACAGCACTGATGAAACCATGCAGGTTTTGGAAAAATGGAAGTCTCATCCCAGGGTAAAAATTATTCACCGGCAGAAAAGAGAAGGGTGGAAAGGCGGAGCCCTTAAAGTTGCTTTAGTACACTCTGACCCTCGTACTGAATTTGTGATTGTCTTTGATGCTGATTTTGTGCCATATCCAGATACTATTTGGCAATTTTTGAAGTATTTTAATATAGGGGTTAATGGTACCAATGGTAATGGTAATAATTATGGTAACTCCTCGACTTCGCTCGGAGCAAGTAATAACCATAATAACCTTGAAAATGGTAACTACAAGAAATCAAACATTGCTGCTGTTCAAGGTTATCAATGGCATGTTTTAAACAAGAATGAGAACTGGATAACTCAGTCAGTCAGGTCCGAATTCTCTGGTTCATATGTCGTTGAACGGCCAGCAACAGAAATAAACCAGTCAACGAAACTAATTGCCGGCTCTGTCTATATGATACGAGCTGATTTACTTCGAGAATATGGCTGGGGAACATCGATTACTGAAGATTTTGAATTAACTTTAAGATTATACAAAGATGGTTACAAAGTTATCTTTACTCCATATATTCAAGCTCCAGCCGAATGCCCTTCTACTTTAAAAAGACTTATCCGCCAAAGAATGCGCTGGGCAGAAGGCCACACCTTTAATATCAAAAATATGTTTGGCAAACTCTTTCGTTCTCCTAATCTAACCTTTAAAGAAAAATTAGAATTTTGCTATCTCTCTCCCTACTATTTACAAGCCACTTTTTTTGTCCTAGGCACCCTTTGCTGGTTTATCTCTGATGTTGTTTTTGAAACTAAATTGCCTTTTTGGACCTCAGTTTGGGGTTGGTCATTAGTTGGTGTTAATTTCTTATCTTTACCCTTGATGAATAGCGCTGGACTATTTATTGAGGAAGCCCCGGGTAAAGATTACAGAGGCATTTTCTCTTTTATCTTTTTAGTCTATCTTTTAGTACCTTTCCAAGCTTATGCAGCACTCAAAGGGCTACTTGAAAGCAGTGAAGGCACTTGGTTTAGAACACCAAAATCTGGTAAAGTCACCGATATTGTCTATCGTTTTATGTTTAGAAGATGGTTGAGAATACTTTTTCCAAGAAGAAAACAAGAAGTAGATGAGAAGGAAAAATCTTTACCTTTACAACTGACTACCGCCAATAATCGTTTTGATAGTTTTCAAATTCAAAAAAAGACCATCCCATATTTGGCCAGAACTTTAATTATTATTTTACTCTCAGCCGCGATCTTACTTATCATTTTTGCTAAAAATATTCCCACTGCCCTAGCTAATCCTGATACTTTCTATTTGCATAAAAACGCCTCAGCTGTAATTACTGGTGTTACTGCTTGGCAATTAAAAACCACCGATGCTGATGAGGTAGAGAATGGGACAACTCTGAATCAATCTATCGCTGGCTATGTTGACCCCGATGGCGATGCAGCAACTTCTGGATGGGTGCCTACTCCTTCAGGTACTCATTTTACGACAATAAATGATGCAATAAGGCAACCGACAGTGCCAGATACGACTGATTATATTTCTGCGGGGGATGTTGGTGGTCAAGATGATTTTGATATGACCACCTTTACCACCACAACGGTAACCTCAATTAAAGTCTGGGTTTATGGGGAAAATCCTGCTGCTCAAGCTATATTTCAGGGAAATATCTATGTTGCCGGTGCTTGGCAGACCGCTGGAACTTTTACTGTTGGATTACCTGGTTCTCCAAGCTGGGGCTCAATAACTTATGATGGAAGCTGGACACAGGCAGATTTAGATAATCTAAAAGTAAGACTAATAAGAAGTGGGATAAATATAACTGCCACTAAATGCTTTGCGATGTATGCGGAAGTAACATATACTGGATTAACTGGTTGGTGGCAGTTTATGCCGGGGGCAACAAATACAACTTTTGAAACAGAATCTTCTCATTCGTCCGATGGTAAAGGCTGGATTTATGATACGGCTTATGGTGCAGGTGTTTATATTCCCACTGGTACCTGGACTTTCCGCTATCGGACTGTCCCAGTAGACACCACTGTCTGTGGTGATGCAGTCATCCACTTAAATGTTTACAAGGTAGCGGTTTCTTCTGGCAGCATCTCCTCTTCTACTTTTCTTTTTCATCAATCTGGTACAACTGATATTTGTGATGCTACCGTTAATGAGACAGTCACAGTTTCACCAAATCCTTCACAAGTTGATTTTGATGATAGCCAAAAATATCTTTATGTGGAGTATTTCCGTAATCAAACTGCTGGCTGTTCTTCGGGTACCGCATCAAACTGTGGTATTGGACTTTATGTGGAACAAACTGGAACTTCGCCCTATCCCAACATTACTTCTCCAACCGTGGTTATTCCAGAATATTCCATTGTTTTAATTGCAATTATTCCTTTTTTACCTTGGTTTATGAGAAGATGGCAGAAAAGAAAAAAATAATTACAATATTTTTAAATTCAATAAATGTCTTTTTTATGGTACAGTAAAAAATAAGATGAAGACGCTTGTGATAATTCCAACCTATAACGAAAAAGAAAATCTACCAATTTTAATCAAAAAGATTTTGGATTTAAAGTTAGATTTGCAAATTTTAGTTGTAGATGATAATTCACCAGATGGTACTGGTAAAGTTGCTGATGAACTGGCAAAGAATCATCCTGAAGTTTCAGTTTTACATCGCAGAACAAAAATGGGTTTAGGTTCAGCATATTTTGAAGGATTTAAATGGGCGCTTGGCCAGAATTTTGATTTTATTATCACTATGGATGCTGATTTATCCCATAATCCAAAAGATATTCTAAGATTTTTAGAAGAAGCGAAAGATTTTGATATTGTGGTAGGTTCTCGATGGATGAAAGGGGGTAGTATGGTTGGGTTTGATTTTTTTAGGAAATTTATTTGTTCAGGCTTTTCAATTTGGTTGGCCAGGAAACTTTTGGGTTTAAAAACAAAAGATGTGACTACTGGCTATAAATGTTATTCTCGACGTTTTATTGAATCCTTGAATCCAAATAAAATTACTGCGTCGAGTTATGCTTTTCAGGTTGAAATGATCGAAAAGGCCGAAAAAAATGGATTTTCTGTGATTGAAATTCCAATTGTTTTCCCACCTCGGAAATTTGGAAAATCTAAATTTTCATGGAGAGAAGTGATAAGTTCAGCTTGGGCTTTAATTAAATTAAAATGGAGTAAAAAGTGAAGGTTTTACTTATTTATCCTCCCTGGTCTTTAGAGGAGGAATTTGGCAAATTAGCTGAAGTGGGTAATCTCCAGCAACCTCTGGGGATTGGTTATCTTGGGGCTGTGTTAGAAAAGGAAGGGTATGAAGTTAAAATTATTGATGCGCCACCTTTAGGTTATAGTATTTCTCAAATTATTGATGGAGCTAGAGAATTTGGCCCAGATGTAGTGGGGATAAGTTGTGTAACAGCTGACTTTTATAAAGCAAAGAAGATGGCTTTAGAGATTGAGAAAGAAATTGATTGTCCAATTATTCTTGGTGGGGCTCATCTGACTGCTACTCCTTATGAAGCAATGTCTGAGAGATGTTTTGACTTTGGTGTTGTTGGGGAAGGCGAAATAACACTTTTAGAGCTTTTGAAGGAGATGAAAAAAGGTAAATCTGGTAATTTTGAAAGTGTTAGAGGAATTATTTTTCGAAGAGACGGTAAGATAATTAGGAGGCTTGCACGACCTTTTATTGAAAATTTAGATACTATTCCTTTCCCGGCACGCCATTTGATGCCGTCTTTGTCTTTGTATCATCCTACACCTGCTTCCTATAAAAAATTGCCAGTTGCTTCGATGATTACTTCAAGAGGGTGCCCCTTCCAATGTGTTTTTTGCGATCGAGCAATTTTCGGCAATGTTTATAGGTTTAGAAGTCCTAAAAATGTGGTTGATGAAATGGAGGTCTTAATTAAAGATTTTGGAGCAGGAGAAATTCGTTTTTGGGATGATACTTTTAATTTTTATCCTAAAAGGGTAATTGAGATTTGTAAGGCAATTTTAAAGAGGAAAATTGAAATTCCTTGGACTTGCTTAGGCCGAGTAAATTTTATTCAAGATGAAATGTTGCGTTGGATGAAAAAAGCCGGCTGCTGGCAGATTTCTTTTGGCATTGAGTCAGGTAACGAAGAAATTTTGAAAAAGATTAAGAAATCAATTACAAAGGAGATGGTCAGACAGGCGCTATCAAAAACGAAAAAAGCGGGGATTAGAACGAGAGGATTTTTTATGCTCGGATTACCAGGTGAGACAGTAAAAACGATGCAGGATACGATTGATTTTGCTAAAAGTTTACCTTTGGATGTGGCTGGTTTCTATGTGACTATTCCATTTCCGAATACTGAACTCTATCAAAAGGCAAAAGAGAGAGGTGAACTTGTAAATCCGGATTATAGTGAGTATTTGATGAATTTTCCAGAAAAAATCTTTTATTTACCTAAAGGATTAAAAGAAGAAGTTATTTTTGACTACCTGAATAAGGCGTATCGAGAATTTTATTTTAGACCAAAATTCTTAGTTAAACAATTAGTTCAAATCAGAAGGTGGCAGGAATTGGTGGCTAAATTTAAGGCTTTTTTGGCCATAAAAAAGGTTTAAAAAATGAAATCAAAAAAAGCTTTTATCATTATTCCTACCTACAATGAGAAAGATAATATCAAAAAATTAGTTAAAAGTGTCCTTAATCTTAGGATACCTGACGTTGAACAAGGGGTAATTATTGTTGATGATAATTCGCCGGATGGCACAGGCGCTGCAGTTGCCAACTTAAAACTAAAAATGAAAAACTTAAAATTATTTTTATTAAGACGGCCAAAAAAATTGGGATTGGGAACTGCTTATATAGCTGGTTTTAAAAAAGCACTAAGCGATGGAGCTGACTTTGTAATTACGATGGATGCAGATTTTTCCCATAACCCAAAAGATATTCCAAAATTAATTAAAGAAATCGATGGCTATGATTTGGTCTTTGGTTCTCGATATGTCAAAGGAGGGGGAATAACTGGTTGGACCTTGGATAGACACATCTTATCAAGATTAGGTAATTTTGGGGCGAAGGTTCTCTTAGGGTTAAAGATTAAGGATTGCACAACTGGTTTTAGATGTTACAAAAAAGAGGTTCTTAAAAAGATAGATTTTGCCAATATTAAATCTGATGGCTATTCTTATTTGGTGGAGATGGCTTTTTTAGCCCAAAAAAGTGGTTTTAAAATTGGGGAAGTGCCTATTGTTTTCCAAAATAGAATTTTAGGGGCCTCTAAAATCTCCAGGAAAGAGATATTTAAAGCTATTCAAACTGTCTTGAGATTGGGTTTAAAGAGAATAAAGAGATAAAATGAGTTCTAGTTGTCTAATTATCCCAATGTATAACGAGGAAAAAAATGTCAAGCCTTTAATTAGTCAGATTGGGAAAATGATTAATTTTAAAAAAGGAGAATTTGACATTTTAATTGTTAATGATGGAAGCAATGACCAGACTGGCAATATTTTAAAAAAAATGCAAAAAAAATATCGCAATTTAATAGTCTTAGAGCATTCTAAAAATCAAGGTATTGGCCAGGCCTTACAAACAGGCATAAAACAAGCGATAAAATTAGGCTATCAGACGACCGTTTTTATGGAGGCAGATTTGACCAATAACCCCAGAGATATACCAAGATTTTTAACCAAATTAGATGAGGGTTATGATTTGGTTTTGGGTTCGAGATTTATTCCTACTGGGGGAATGGTTAAGGTAAATTTTTGGCGAGCTCAAATCTCACAATTAGGGAATCTTTTTGGCCGATATTTTTTAAAGATACCAATTTCTGATTTGACTCTTGGTTTTAGAGCGGCTAAAATACCAGTTTTTAAAAAGATTCAATTAAAAGAAAAAGGGTTTGGGATTCAACTTGAGATGGCTGTAAAAGCTTTTTGGGCTAATTTTAAAATAGTCGAGCTTCCTGTTATACTGGGAAATAGAAAATATGGCAAATCAAATTTTAAATACACTTTTTCTGTTCTGAAAGATTATTTTAGACTTATTAGGAAGATGAGAAGGTTAAGAAATGCTTAATCCAAAGACTTTATCTAAAATCAAGATACTCTTTGGGGTAGCTGCGGTTATTTTTCTGGTCTGGTTTTTGGGAGATCTTATCGCCGCCTGGTCAGGTTTCCCCAAAGGTGCAGACCCATTTGGTCATCTAACTAAAATAAAAAATATTATTCTCTTTTGGCCTCATATCAATTGGGATTATCAATGGGCTTTGGGCTACCCTCAATTTCTCTGGTATGCGCCTTTGCCTTATTT
>Ga0100388_10004731_pt1 | contig 11222 bp, 8 predicted proteins | sample CryGeymeta201512_FD_81536 | JGI IMG/M metagenome (GOLD analysis project Ga0100388, IMG submission 81536) | Groundwater microbial communities from Crystal Geyser aquifers in Utah, USA - Crystal Geyser metaG 2015-12 | ecosystem: Environmental > Aquatic > Deep subsurface > Groundwater | place: USA... | reverse complement strand
CGCTCACGGCCATGGGCAACCTCGCCCTCACGTTCCTCGCCATGGGCGACCTGCCGGGCGCGCGGGCGCTGGCAGAACAAGTGTTGGAAGCGTTCCAGCGTATCCTGGGTGAGGAGCATCCGGATACGCTCACGGCCATGAGCAATCTCGCCGGCACGCTCAGCGCCATGGGCGACCTGCCGGGCGCGCGGGCGCTGGAAGAAAAAGTGCTGGAAGCCCGCCAGCGCATCTTGGGGGAGGAGCATCCGGACACCTTGAACACGATGGATCGCTTGGCTGTGTACCTAGAGCAAGTAGGGGATATTGATGAGCTAGTCAAGATTAGAACTAGGCAAATATTGATTCTCGAAAATACCGTAGGAAGACTCGACCAGAAAGCGATCCAAGTGCTTCAAAATTTAGCAGTAGCTCTTCGCAATGCTGGTCGACTGGAGAATGCTGAACCTCTTCAACGAGATGCCACTGCACGATGCATAGATAGCGAAGGTGGCGACAGTCTGGCGGCTGCATCAGGATATAGCGCACTAGGTAATCTACTTAAACTAAAAGGCCAAAGTGATGAGGCTGAGGCACTCTACCGCCTGGCTCTGGCGATTCGCGAGCGCGAGTTGGGAGCAGATGCTGATCCGACCAAGTTGGTGAGGACGCGGTTGGATGAGTTGTTGAACGAAGAATGGAGATAGAAATGGCAAAAAACGTTTTGCAAGGTCGAATTGAGGATTCTCTTCAGGCATTGGCTTTCTGGGTTGGATACCAGAACCAGCAGTACCGTCATCATTCTTTGCCGGAGGGCGCAATCGTTGCTGAATTAACAAGGCTGATAAGTGGGAAAACAGGTCCGGACTTCAAGATCGAATGCGAAGTTTTGTATAGCAAGCTTGCCACGGAAAATACATGGGATAAAAAAGCGCTTGCCGATATTGTCATATCTGAAACCGATGCAAATTGGCGGGATACTCTTGCGCTGCTTGAAATAAAAAAAGCAAAGCGTGCGGCGAGTCTCGTTGAAAATGATCTAATAAAAATTGCGCACTACAAAAAAATATCACCTAAAACCAGAACCTATCTTGTAGTGGTTTCGCAAGGGAACCGTCCAGAAGATTGGGTTGATGCAAATGGCAAGTCAAGGAAAGGAACGCATACGATTTCACTTGCCAGCAAGGAAATCAATCAAGTCAAATATCGGGTCGTCAGAGTTTTAAAAGCGGCGGCGTCTTTTGAGTCGAAAGGCAGTGCGCACTATTGTTGCTTGCTTGAAGTTTTGTAGGCGAATCACGGCCACTATATGCCCAACAATCCTCCCAAAATCAAGGCTTATAAACCGCCGAAGGTGAAAGCCTATAAACCGCCAAAACCTCCCAAGGCAGCCAAGCCGCCGAAGGTCAAGGCGTACAAGCCTCCAAAACCGCCGAAGGCTCCAAAGGTGAAAGTCTACAAGCCACCTAAGCCACCCAAGATCGCTAAGGTGGCAAAGCCGAAACCATATAAGCCGTCAAAACCAACCACAACCTCTTCAATTACGTCGAGGCGGAAGAACGGCAATACAACCGTTACAGCAACAACCAAGGGGGGCGAACAACAGTTGACAACTATCTGCGTGAAACACAATATCAAAATTGCTGAAGTGCAATAGGTTGCATGTCGAATATTTGAAGTAAATTTTATGGGGAATGAAATGGCACAAGAAGCACTAGAGAAAACAAAGGGAATCGTCGATATCGTCTTTCTGTTGGATGTGTCTGGCAGTATGCAGCCATCTATCAATGCACTTCGTGACAACATCAACAGTTTTGTCGATTCACTAGCAACACCGGATGCTAATGGCGGCTCACCTGTTAAAGACTGGCGAATAAAAGTGTCAGGATATCGCGACTCGATGGCGGACGGACAGCAGTGGTGGGTTGATTTTCCATTTGCGACTTCAATCGCAGAAGTGAAGTCCAACTTGGCCAGTCTCGAAGCAAAGGGAGGTGGTGATGAGCCGGAGTCTCTGCTAGATGCCCTTTTCAAGATTTCTACAATGCCTTCTACTGAACGGATGGATGCTCCAAATCCGAATATGTGGCGACATCGTCATTCGGCCGCTCGTGTCGTAATCTTCTTTACCGATGCTACTTACCACCCTAAGGTTTCAATTCCAGAGGCCAAGGGGGCAACTGTGGATGATGTGGGGAGGGAGATTCAGAATGCTCGCATCATCTTGGTTGGTTACTGCCCTGAACATGACTGCTATCAAGACTTGGCTGCTGTCGATAGATCAATACTTGAATTCGTGGGCGACATGAGTAATGCAGTACAAGCAATGGTGGAATACACATCTGACCCTAACCATTTTAGACAAGCGCTTGCTGCTTTAGCTAAAACGGTTTCTCAATCTGCCGATACGGCTGTCGCTCTTTAAGGAGGCTTTATGCCCATCAGACTAAAGCCGGGAGCGAAGAAAACAGGCTCTCGAGGTGAGTATGAAATCGTTCGTCATTTAAATGACGGAATGTTTGCTACTGCCTATGAAGCAAAGACAGCTGCTGGGCGCAAGGTGTTCTTCAAGGAGTACAAGTCCCCAACTCCAACGGTGGCTTGGTTTGAATCGTATGTTAAATATCAGCAAGATTTAAAGGGCCGCATCGAGGGTGATCCGACAACCCGCTCACGTTGTTATGAGTTTCTCGATTTCTTTGTGGATAGATTCTTCTATCAAGTATTTCAGTTTATTGAAGGTGGGGAGTCGCTTGAGCAGTTTTTGGCGAGAACACAAGACAACCTTGATGTACATTGGGATGAAAGGGTCGATTTCTCGCGCACAATGATGTATGCCTTAGCGGGGCTACATAAAGCACAAGTTGTTCATACTGATTTAAAACCAGACAATCTGTATTTGTTGCCGCATCCAACTCTTCCAGGCAAACGCTGGTTGCGGGTCATCGATATGGATTTCTCTATCCTCGCTGACAAGAAAGCTCCATGGGATGGAATTAATGGCTACGTCGGTACGCCGCGATACCAATCGCCAGAACATCTGACTGGGAAAGTGCCAATTCCCGCATCTGATGTGTTCACCTTAGGCTTGATATTGGGAGAGCTCTTAACTGGCTCGCATCCGTTCGTCGGAGTCGAAGACTATGAGGCGGCGGCAAAGGAGGGAAGTTCGCATGAACCCATTACCGTTCATGGCTCAATCAAGAACGTGGCCAGCAAGGACTTTCTTGAAGATGTGTTGAACGCCTGTTTGAACCCGACTCCAAGGGATAGGCCAACTGCGCAGCAAGTTGCCGAAGCCCTGATGGGCAAGGAATTCGAATTGCCAACAGCTAGAGTGCGCCCACGCCCAATCGTTCGCGATGCCAAGCCAGAAAAGCACGGTCTAGATTCTCATGATGTAAAGCTACATCACCCTGAAGCCGGGCCATCGGTAGGAAAAGTTTCTACTGCATCCGTTGAACTATGGTTGGATGGCCGCTGTATTACCCGTGTATCAACCAATTCAGAAATCGGGAGATACACATTCAAAGGCATTCATGATGATTACCAGTTTCTGCCTTCCTCCCAATTTAAATTGTTCCGTGCCGCTACTTCTGGTGCCTGGATGATCGAACACTGCAATGGCGCTACCAATGAAACCATTGTTGATGGCCATCCCCTTACGGCTCCGATTGAGATTGCCGATGGAATGCATGTCGCGGTAGGTAACTCAAAGAAGAAAATCGAGAAGCTTCCATTAACGATCTATCTGGGGAAGTCATAAAGAATGAGTGAAATTGATGATGTGGTACCCCGCCTTATTCCTTCAGCTGATGTGGCCTCGTGTATAGAAGGGCTGACTAAAAACTATTGGCATCAAAGTCCGGTGAGGGATGCTCTGGATAGTGTGAAATCAAATCTACCCGTATTCATCAATGAACTAATTCAACCACTCTCTTCCTTAGCCCCAGATCATCCTCTGAAATATATTGATCGGAGCAGTAAGGTCGTTGAAGTTGAGATAGATGAATTCGGTACCCCAGAGAATTGGTATTTCATTGGGGATCTTCATGCGGATTTCTATGCTTTGCATTCGATGCTGCAAGCGATGCATTCAAACTCTCCAGAGTTTAGGTTGGTTTTCTTGGGCGATTTGGTCGATCGCGGTGAGTTCCATATTGAGTGCATTGCGTTGATACTGATCTGGGCAATCGATCATCCGGGGCAGATTACATGGATTGCAGGAAATCACGACATTGCGTTCTCAAGAGATTCTGAAACAGGGAAGTTCTCCTCATCTGTGAGTCCTTCAGAATTTGTGAATACGCTAAATGAAGAAGGGAGTCAGCATGAGCTCAACGCGAAAATGGGAGAATTTTTCATTGCACTGACTCAGCGACTTCCGTGTGCTGTGTTATTTCCTGACGGCCTATTGGCCACCCATGGGGGCTTCCCCCTTGCCGATTTGCATGGGGCAGCAGCCAATATCTCGTCCAAGGACGAATACCATGCTTGGTTGAACAGTCCCATGTGTCTACAAGACTTTACATGGACGCGAATCACCCGTTACCGCAAGCGAATGCCGAATCGCTTATCCAAAGGTTGCTCGTATGGATTTTTAGATTTCGAGGCATTCTGCAACCTCAAACCTGAATTGTTTCCAGCCAAGCGGATGGTCACTGGGCATGAGCATGTTCAAGAGGGATTTCATCATTATGTCGAGTATCTGAATAATCCAGCAGTGACGCTGACTGGCTTGGGTTTCGATGAACTAGAAGAGGGTGATCTACGCTATGCCAACTACAGGCCGTATTTGGCTCTTGGTCGATATCAACAAAGTCAGATTCCAGCGCTAATCGAAGTGCCGGTCGATATCGCTGCACTGCGGACCTTGCACCCAGCGGGCTCTATCTCTGGACAAGAAAAACGACCCAATCTGTTTTAAATAAAAGATCTTTGCTACTGACTTTGTAGGAGAAATGAATGTCCGCACCCAATGTTGATCTAGTGTTAGTCATCGATTCGAGCTTGAGCATGGAGCCCTGTATTCATTCCTTAAGAAAGCACCTTAAGACTGTCATCAAGCCATTGCAGGGGTATGTGGCCTCGATTCGATATGGTCTTGTCGGTATCAGTGTGTCGAAATCAGCCGAAGGCAGTGAGTTGTATCAATTGAGATCGATTCGGCAGGGAGTCGATCCGATGGATGTTTTGTATCTTAGTAAGCAAGAGCATGCTCAGACGAATCTATTCACTTCCAATCCTGATGAACTCATTGAGTCATTAGACCAACTCACACCTTTCGGTGATGAGCGAATGCTGTTCGCTTTGGATACTGCTCTGGACATGCCGTTCGGCCCTTTGGCAAATACCAAGCGGGTCATCGCCATGTTCACGGATGAACCTTTAGAAACAAATATCCGTGGCAGTGAAGATAACAAGATGATCCCTGCGTTGATTGAAAAAATCCAAGCGCGACATGTTCAACTGTTCTGTGCGATGCCTGATGGCGATGGCACTCAGCTCCTGGCTGAAGCAGATCGCTCAGAGATTGAGTTGGTTCAGGATGGCGGAGGTTTGTCTGATGTCGACTTCGGTAAATTGATGCAGCAGATGGGCAAGAGCATTAGCAATTCTGTTTTGCAGATGGCGACGACTGAAGACTATAAACGTGCCTTGTTCGATCAGGATAAATTCGTAAAGTCCAGTGAAGTGGGGGAGAACAGAGACTTAAGTAAGAATCGCTCTGGATTCCGTCAATGACAGGTAGTACTAAGTCTCTTATCTGTTCTGCCTGCGGGGCAGACATGGTCTGTCTTGAACATGGCTTAAGTCTTCCTTGTGACATGTGCACTGCAGAGGGGGCTGCCTCGTCTTTGATGTGCGCCCGATGTGGAGGGACGGAAGCACGGGAGGTAAGTGAATCTGAGCGGAAGGATATTCTTGAAAAAGAGACGAATCCCCAAACGGCAAAATTCAAATCGTTGTTCAAGCTTGCCGAGGCTGGAGATATGTCTGCGGCCTTTGCCGTTGCGATGATGTATTGGAACGGTGACGGAGTTGAGCAAGACGAAGCGACTGCAATCAACTGGGTTCGAAAGTCGGCTCAAAAGGGATATGCGGATGCTCAATTCTGGATTGGCAATGCTCACTTGGCTGGTGATGGGGTAAAGAAAAGTGCCCCTGAGGGAGTTAAGTGGTTACGCAAAGCGGCAAACCATAACCACATTGATGCCCAGTTCAATTTGGCTAGGTTACTTATCTACGGGCAAGGCGCTGTTGATCCTGATTTGGAAGAATCTAAGCACTGGATGGAGAGGGCGGCATCACTGGGTCATAAAGCGGCCATTAAAGCTTTGCGCGGCTATGCGGGGAACTCGGGATTCGATCCTCTTTATGCTGAAGCCGTGGCATGTGTACTTCGATCTAGACGCGCCGCAATATCTTTGGTTCAGCGGGATCTGCGGATTGGGTATAGCAGAGCAGGAAGGCTTATTGATGCCATGGAGAAAGCTGGGCTAGTTTCACCTATGAACGGTTATGGTAATCGCGAAGTATTGGTAGATATTGATGGAAATCCTATTGAGACTGAAGTTAAACCAGATCCAATTCATGACGCAAAACCGCAACCCATATTTCCTGATGATGAAAAGCCTACTGAGATGAATAGTGCCGCAATCTTTGCGAGCGTCATTTTTGGGGTGGTACTCATTTCAGGCTTCTTTATAGGTACTAAATTTTGGGTAACAGCGTTCTTCATTTCGTTGATCAGCTACTTCCTTGGGGGATCAAAGCTAGGCAAGGGGGCAGAGAAGTTATTGGTGGCAGCGATGTTGGGAATTATATTCGCTGGTGTAATATTCTTTGGGCGCTGGATTTATGGGAGCTTCAGTCCGAGTGAAATTGCAACGGATCCAGTTGCCATAATCGCTCCGCAATCTGGGGGCGAGTCAAATAGTGCAATGGGTGACTCGTCAATCTATGAGTCATTCTCCAAGCTTGTAGAAGCTAACAATTTTGAGGAAGCGAATCAAAAATATTCCCGAATAATTTCTGAGATGTTGTCGAGCAATGCTCTCAGCAAAGAAACATTCAGTCGCTTATTGGTTGATTCATTGAAACTGTCCTCTCTTGCTTCAAGTCAAGAAAAGATCCATGACGGCCAAAACATTCTTACTGAGGCATACGTGCGATTGCTGGATCAAAAGGTCGTATCTATGTACTCCACGGAGAGCAGCGTCTCATCTGAAATTGCCATATTATCGGCAGTTGCCGGAATGTATTTTGAAGATGCAAAGTATTCAGATGCAATCGAAGCCGCAAGTCGAATTCAATCAATTAAACAGTTCGCTGTAAGTAAGCCTACCGCCGGATCAATCAATTCAGCACATTTGACTATGGCGATCTCAAAATTGATGATTGGAAAATATGCCGAGTCATCCGCTGAGTTCGATTTGGTTCGACAGGAGTTTCTTCCAGAAAGAAATAAAGTAAGTCTGGTCTTCCTGTCGCTACTTTCAAATTCACTTTCTGGCAAAGTCTCCAATCCTGAGGTCGAATCTCAAAAGTATCTGTCGTTATACGAAGAGTCTCTGTTATCTGCCGAATTCGAAGTTTTAAAGAAACGAACTGAAGGGCTTCCAGTGCGCAATGACTTATTGCTAATGGCAGAACGACTTGTTGTCGCCAGTCATGAAAAGCCAAACTCAGGGAGTGTATTTGGCGGCCTATTCTCGAATGACAAAACCACTTCAGACGGCTCCGAAAATGGTGGTGAAGGATGGATAGGAATCGAGTACTTAGTTGAAATGCCTGACAATAATGAAGGTGTGCATGTAGCTGGCGTGGTAGCGGGTTCGGGGGCAGAGAAAGCAGGCATTAAAACAGGCGATGTTATTCTGGGAATTGGCGGAACGAAAATTCAAAACAAGCGTGACTCGATTCGCGCAATTCAAAATTTGAGAGCGAATCAGTATGCTCTCATTACATTGAGTCGAAATGGGAAGAGAATGATTATTCCTGTAATGGTTGCGGGAAAACCTTAACCAGGCTAAATGAGTATGAGTGAAAAAACTGAATCGAATTTCATAAACAGACTGGGGTGTGCGCCAATTGTTGTTGGCGTCACGGGGCATCGTGATATTCCTGATGCTGATAATGCAGTATTGGAGACTGCCACTCGCTCTGTTCTAACTAAAATCGCCGGATTAACGCCAAATTCTCCACGTGTCTTAATCAGCTGCCTAGCAGAAGGGGCCGATAGGATCGCTGCCTATTGCGCCTTGGAAATGGGGTGGATGCTCGGGGTGATATTGCCATCACCTGTGGAAGTATATGAGCGAGATTTTGAGGGTTTTGGTTCAAAGGAGGAGTTTCATGAACTATTGTGTAAGGCGACTTGGGTGGAGGTCGTTCCCAGTCTGGCTAATAGCGTTTCTGATTATTTCGGGGCGGGTGTACGACTGATGCAGCAATCGCAGCAGTTGATTGCATACTGGGATGGGAAATCAACAGGACTGGCGGGTGGAACAAGTGATGTCGTAGAAAGATTTACATCCGAGATACCTCATGCAGGTCGCGGAATGTCTAGCAACACCATACCTGATGCCAGGCCCGTTATTCATATAGTAACAAGACGACATGGTGATCTTGGTTTTATCAGTCAAGAAAAAGTTGGCAGAATCACATTCATCGCTCCTCATCCTCAAGGGATGAGCGGAGAGGGCGAACTTGAGCGGTGGTCTGAGGTCGTTGAACGAATCGACGTGTTCAACAAGGATGCAATGGTACTAATCAAATCTGATCCATCCGCTCTTGCCTGTAGCAAAAGCTACTTAAAAGGTGGTGGGGCTTCCGCAACATCAGTGCGTTTGTTGCTGGCAGAGCCAAGCAAGAGCATGTTTGCTATTGCTGATGCGCTATCGCAGCAAGCGCAGAAAACTCGTGGCCAGATATTTTTTGTGATTGGCGCACTTGCTGCGCTCGCCATTGTATTGCAACAGCTTTTTTCCGGGCCGTTTCCTTCACCCCAGTTGTTGTGGGGGGCTGTTGTGGCGATTGTCTTGGCTGCTTTGGCATACAAATGGGAAAAAAAAGAACGATTGGAAAGTCGATATTTGGATTATCGGTCCTTGGCGGAAGCTTGCCGTGTTCAATATTACTGGAAGCTTGCTGGTATCGATGCCAGTGTTGCGGATTACTTTCTTTCTGATCAGCGTGATGAACTGGAATGGATACGCCAAGCGCTTCGAACCAATGAATTGTCAGTTGACGTGGGTGAGTTAGAAAAAGAAACTGATTTGTCTTCCTTGGAAAGTATCAGGCTCAACTGGATCGAAGATCAGCGACACTACTTTATGGGAACAAAGGGGAAGGGGGGCGGCAACAATGCAAAAAAGAACAATGACCAAAGTAAGGTTTGGTCGAGTTGGGCGGCAGTGTTTTTCTGGCTTGGAGTCGGTTTGCTCATCGTGTTCACCATCTCCCAACCCCTTCTCACAAATAGCTCGCCAGAGTCTGCGCACTCGCTCTCTGAATGGTTCGATGTCGCATATGGATTATTATTTTCTGCGGCAGGCATCATCAAGGTATATCAGGAAGTAAAAGCATTTAGCGAACATAGTAACAGCTACAGGAAAAGTGGGCTGCTCATGCAACGCGCTAGCCAGCGACTTGAAGGTGCAATCAAGGCAAACAGCCCCGATGCCGCAGTGAGTATCATCGTTGAGATAGGACTTGAGGCATTGGATGAAAACGGCGATTGGTTGGTTTTGCACCGAGATCGTCCGGTCGAAGTCCCACTGGGTTAATTGATTTTATGCAGATCATGGATGCGATCAACCGGCGCATTGGAAAGGGCGCGTTGACGATTGCCAGCGCTGGGGTCCATGACGGCTGGGCAATGCGGCGCGAGATGCGAACAACGAACTACACTTCAGATTGAGCGGCGCTTATTGAGGCGCACTGAAAACGACACAAGACGTAGTCAGTAAAGGAATCTCCTTCTTCAATAAGGAAGCCATGTTTAGCATGGTGCAATGCCAGTCTGGGAAGGGTTCATCAAAAATGCTTTGGAATTTTATCGGCTTTGGTAAGTTGCGTATTCCAGACCAAACTGGATGGAAATGGTGATTGGTTGCTATTGCATAGGAATCGTCCAGTAGAAGTTCATTTTGTTTAATGGGGCGGATTAACTCGGAGAATAAATTGGTCACTAAGAAAAATGATAAAGAAGATGAAGGTGGGCTGCTACTTGGCTTGCTCATATTGATGTTTTTGGCCCTAATGCAGTTCATTCTATTCGGGTTGATGACCATCAGCTACCACCGATATTTGGTACGTCGATATTTTTCAATGGGAAGTGAAGGTTCTTCAGTTCGACGAATAAATGATATCAAAGCAGTCCTAAAACCCTTTGCGGCAATTATGTTTGGACCTACGCTTATTCTTTTCTTGTGCATGCTCCCGATACTATTGATGGATCCTATTCAGCCATCAGTAGTGGTGGTTATTCTTCTTGTTGAGAGCCCATTTATCATTCTGTGGTTTTGGTTGAGCATCATCATGTTCAAATGGCTTGCAGTTGCACACTTTGGCGTGATTGTTGATTCGGAGAAAGATCGAATTGTTTTTAAATTTGACCAAGAAAGTTACGATGTAATGGACTATATAAAATTAAGATTTATTCGTGACCTCCCAAAAATGGACGAAGTGCGATTATCAGAAATAGGGCGAATTACTCGAAAACACGGCGCTGATTTGTATATCCATGGATCATTCGGGTCGCGAAGAATTACTTTCACTAACAAGCAAAAACGTGACGAATGCATATTCGCAATCCAAGAGAGTGGATTAACTTCTGCAAAAGTTCCGGTTGAGTTTGAGCGGACGTAGCTATTCAAGTTGTCTGACAATCCTAATCCATTGCCGTCATCGGCAATAACGAATTGGTTGCCGGAAGCGGGGCTGTTGGCGAAAAAAATTTCATAGACTCCCTTGATGCCCGACCAATTTCGGGAAGCCAGAATGTCGCTTATGGTTAAAAGCATGCAGACGCGTTTTCAGAAAGATGCCGCTCGGGATGACAAAGGCTCCTATGGCCGGTGCTGATTCCATAACGGTCTATGGTCCATCTGCAAGCCATCGGCAGTAATGGCCGACGAGCTGTCCTATCCTGAATGCATTTCCCTCGCTCAAAACTCATTCTGGGGGTACCGCTGGGGGTACCTTGGGAGTTGCCACCATCAAGTTTCGGTGGCCATTGG
>Ga0100388_10004722_pt1 | contig 11236 bp, 6 predicted proteins | sample CryGeymeta201512_FD_81536 | JGI IMG/M metagenome (GOLD analysis project Ga0100388, IMG submission 81536) | Groundwater microbial communities from Crystal Geyser aquifers in Utah, USA - Crystal Geyser metaG 2015-12 | ecosystem: Environmental > Aquatic > Deep subsurface > Groundwater | place: USA... | reverse complement strand
TTCATTGATAATAGATTTTATTATAACGGAATCGGTTATATTTTGTCTTTCAATAAACTTTTCATTTTGCTTGTAAACATCTTGCTGTGCATTGTTTACAGAAAATAAAATAAAAACTACAACAATTAAACGAAAAATATTCATACTTATTCCCCGTGTAGAAAATTTAAATAATTTCATCTTTCCAGCTCCTCTTTTAATTTCCGTTCGATCTGTTTTTGAGCAAGAGAATTTTTACTCTTTGGAAGTAGTTTTTTAAGGTAGTCAACTCTTTCAACTTTTGATGGCATTGTATAAAGTACACCCCAAAGTAGTGATGGTGCATCTGATGACCACAAATGTTCTTCAATAAGTTCTTTGCGAGCAGCTGTGGCTTTCATTTGGTCTTTAAGAACAATCCCGTATAAAGCTTCAAGAGTAACTAACATAATAGGGGTATAAACACTGTTAGGGTACTTCACATGAAGTGAACTGAGTTTTTCAGTAAATTCTTTTGTCCCAAGATTTACTTCGTTTTCACATAGTTCAAGCATTGAATTCCAAACAAACTTCTCATCTCCATCTGGAGCAGCAATTTGAATTGGTAGATTAATAGTTTGAAGGGGAAAACCTGGTTGAGAATAAAATACTTCAAGTGTGTATTTCCCCGCATCAATTCTATGTGACAAAGAAGATCGGCAAAATCGTATACCCCAAAACTTATTAATTTCAATTATTCGATAACATTCTTGTCCAGGCTTAATATCATTCTCTGAGGGTGAAAACCAATCCCCGCTTGGTCCAGTATGACTCAAAGGAACTCCTGTATCATCTACAAGTTTTATAGATATACCACCGGGTTTCGGTTGTACTAACTTACTAGTATTTAGGATACTAAGACCTATTACGATAGGTTCACCAACCAGAAAAGTATTCTTTAAAATATCAACTTCGAATTTAAAAGGTTGTTGCGCCATAAAAGGAGTTACTAAAGTTATAACTAGGATTACAATTTTCATAAATGTTCTCATTTTAAGTTTCCTTATTATTTTTTGATATTATATATTTTAAGGGTTACGTATCCAACTTTCATTTCTAATATAATCATTATGTCTCGTACATAATTTCGGGATCAATGGATATGTATCCTGTGTTGATGGACTACGCATTAAACAGTTCGTTGAGTTTTCACCCTCATGCGGTGGTGTAATATGATTTCCTGGCACATTTGAAGTCGCATCATCTCCGCTTATTCCTGTTGTATGTCCTAATTCATGGATAGCTGCACCGACTTTGATGAATGTTTTCTCCCAACTACTAAAATCAGGCAATGCAGATATTCGATCACCTAAAACAAATGCGACAGCTGGTGCAGTACCAATCCTTGGCTCTGCGTATCCTAGTGCATACGACGGAAGGACAGTCAGTGGCATATCTTTTACTGCACAAATAATAGTCGTACTTGGGGCATTATTATAATCACCATTATTACTTTCAGTTACTGCCCAAATGTACCACTCTGTTGGTGTAGTTTTAGGTGGATTAGACCCCCATCCAGGTTCTTCGATTCCCGTTAAAGTCCTCACTACACTAAAACTAACATTTGCACTATTAAAAACACTATCTCTCTTAAATTGACCAAAATAGACTTGATTATTATTAGCATCAAAACGTTTAGGCCAAAGTTCCTGCACCTGATATCCTATAGGACGCCATGCTCTAGTTTCGAGTTGAATAATTGGGTAAACAATCCTATTTGGAGAAGCTGTTATATTTATAAAAAAACTTAAACTAGTTCTAATTGGCATTTTTCCCGATTGATTGTTATTGGGATGTAGTTCTGCATAAATTTCATATTCCCCAATAGCAATAAATTTATATTCAAAATATTGAGTCCCTGTTGAGGGGTTATCTGTAGGAATATCCCACTTCATTGAACTTATTCCATCTCCGCCTGGTCTTACTATGAATAGGGTAATCCACCCACCTCGATACTCAGAGCATATTTGATATCCAATTGGAATATTAATTGTACCAATTTGAGCAGTTTCTTCTAATACCCCTGACACCCATATACTTGCAGTAGAACCAGCACATGATGGTACGTCTTCCGTATTATTCTTCAAAGTTCTACACCCTTGAGAAATAAAAAAAGCAAACGGGATAAAATAGATTATTACTATTGATTTGAATTTAAATTTATTCATAGATAACCTTAATTAAATAATTAGTTTATTAAAATGTAAGTAAAAATTCGTAAAACCGGACTTTTGTTCTTTAAATAAATAAATAAGTTTTGATGAGAAGGTATAATGCCTTTTTTCTTTTGCCATGATACTTTTCCTTTTTTTTGTGTCTAAATCTAACTACTCAAAAAGTATCTTTCCAACTTAAGCATTATACAATTGTTACGATAAATTTTTGTGACCTTATTTTATTCATACGATAATCCTTTTATAATTAATTTATTTATCAAAATTTAATTAATACTGTGCCTTTAAAAAAATTTAAGATTACTGGGGTTTTCTTTTTTTAATAATGTTCTTTTCTTTACACAGCAAAGTATTTTGATATTCACTTTGATAGCTGAAAAGAGATTTTTTTTTAATAAGTATTTCCGGTTATAATAAAAAGGAGAAAAGGAGAAAATATAATTAGAAGAAATGTATCCGCTAAAAGCGTCAGCTAAAGTCACAGACTTCACATAGAAGTGCAACAATAAAAAATTGAGGAAATTATTTCGATCAGTACTAAAAAAGGTTATCATATAACCCCTATATATTTAGTTGTAAATTAAGAGTATTGAGTCAGTTAAACACAAGAACTTAAGCACAAAGAACTAAATGATAGGAACAAGTAAGAATATTTTATTTTTTCTGTGATTACTTTAATAAAATAAAATGAGATATCCAAGAGGTCACTAAAATATTTTTTATTTTTTTTGGGTACAAAATCTTAGAGCTTAAAAGTATGGTGATACGTAAATTTGTTAAAATCAAGAGTTTTGTTACCGTTTTTTTCTTCAGAATTAAAACATTACAAGTGTCGAATTGTATGCAATAATATTGTTTGAAATTTGACTTTTCTATGTTTCATTTTAATCCTTTCATAAAGTATCGAACGAAATAGAAATATTGCTTCGCGCTTTTGTTCTCCTACTCCACCAGAGGCGGATCGCATTACGAAAATCAATTCCACTTCACTTCATTGATATGTAATAAAACAAGTTAGTTAATAAACACATCGATTTTGAGACTTTTTCTTCACGAGAAATTTCAACTGCTGCTTATCTACTGGCTTCGCGCTATTGGTAATGAAGTTTAAGGGGTTTTCTTACTAGTCAACAAATTTAAATCTTTTTTAGTCCATCTTTTTTCTATTTGGTTAAATAATTTTTCCCTTATTGAAAAACAATCTTTGAATATCAAGGAAATGTTAACATAATAAAACTAATATTCGCAAGGGAATAAATTCCAGGTTGATTCAGTAAATTTTGATTTTTCTCATTCATTAGGGTATCATGACCGGCTTTATTCTTCGGTTGGAATACATTATGACATTGTAGATGATTCAACCACGATCAATGCAGTGAGGAATTAGTTTAAATTCATAAAAAAAAATCCCTCATTGCTGAGGGATTTTTTCTGATACATGGATATAGTTATCTGATCCGCCTCCGCGGACTGATAATTACTTGAGCAGCAACATCTTCTTAGTTGAAGTATAATCGTTCGCGCGTAACTGATAAACATACATTCCGCTTGCAAGTGATGAAGCATTAAATTGAACAGAGTATCTGCCCATTTCTTTCTGCTCGTTTACAAGAGTCATTACTTCTTTACCCAGCATATCATATATTTTTAATGTTACATTTCCGCTTTTTGGCAACTGGTAAGTGATGGTTGTTGACGGGTTAAACGGATTGGGATAATTTTGATCGAGAGCATAGTCTGTAGGTACCGGTAAATCGCTTTGATATATGTTGGGTGACGCTAAATTTTGCCGATTATTTGCATCAAGATTACCTAATAAATACTCGCTCTCAGATACTAATTCATCATCTGGATATTTTGCGGCTAATTCAGCAAATTTGACTGATGCGTTTTTGTAGTCATTCAAATATGTAAGATATACATAACCCGCGTTGAAGAGGGAATGTTTCTCAACATCTTTGTTGGTTTTATATGTTTCAGCAAGTTTATTAAAATTAGTTACCGCTTCTTCAAATCGTTTATCTTGTATTAAATATTGGTTCTTTAATTCAAGACTTACAACATCCAATTCATTGTTCTTATTTGCTTTGGTTTTTATCATATTATCAAGATAATTAGCAGCGCCTTCTTTACCGGATAATTTGTAGCATTCATCTATTCTTACCAACGCTAATGCGGATTTTGAATCGGTAGAATTTGCATTTATAAAGCTATCGTACATAGCTATTGCTTCAGCAAATTTTCCGTCTAATTGTAGATTATACGCTTTTTCTAAATCTGATTTTACGGAATTTATCGTGGATGAATTAGAAATGCCGTTTGGTCCTCTGACCATGCCTTGTTCAGGATCAGGATTCGGGTCTGTTGGAAGTGCATTCGTATAATCAATAGTTGATTGATAAGGATAAAATTCATTTACATTTGGAGGATCAGCTCCCCACCAATTTAATTGCGCCGTTACCGTACAATTATAATAAGCGCTCAGTTCGGTTCCCGTATTATTGCAAATACTATTGTAGCCTCCGTAAGGGGAACTACCCAGATATAAATTACTCATATAAGAAGCTGAGATACCACTACCTGTGTTGTTTTTTATTTTATTATTCCCTCTTCCCCAATAATAACCATACGCATTCCATGGGACAAGTTTGGCAGAACTATAGTAGGAAAAGTTTAATCCGTTAGCTGAATGTCCGGTTATGGTATTGCCATAGAGATATGGGCTTGATTGATAAGTGCTTATTCCATAATAAGTATTGTTACTTATTGTATTGCTATATATCTTCGGAGAAGCGGAATAAAGTGATATACCTCTTGAAGTGTTGTTTTGGATTGTATTGTAAGATATTTCGTTTGAAACTGTTCCGACATTCAAGACATAAATACCAGTACCATTATCAGTAATGTTATTGTACCTGATCATGGGAAGTGTGGAGTTGCAAGTTATGGCAGTAGTCGCATTCTTAATATCACAATATTGAACTGACCCACTTGATCCAGAATAAAATACTATTCCGTTCCAAGTCCCACTGGCCCCTATTCTTTCTATCGTTTTTCTATCATTAGCAGAAACGCCTGCATTAAGAACTCCATTAACATTTATCTGACAATTATTTTGTACTTTTAAATTTTTACTGATTGTTAATGTTTTACCTGCATTCACGTTAACTGTCCAATAAAAATGATTTTGTGGGAGTAATAATTCTTTATTTGTAATTATGTTTCCACCATATAAAAATGCTGCGCCAACTTCATCGTCAAATTCTAAACTTCTTTGAGCAAGACCTATATCGTATTGAAACATAGTAGGTAATTCTCCAGTATTAACTTCAGTATGATGCAATCCTATCATGTGTCCGATCTCATGAGCTGCCACGCCCTGTATATCACTTTGACTAGTTCCATCAGTACCCCAAACATAATCAACACCATCAAATACAATATCAACATCTAGTAATTCAAAATTACTATTGTAAACCACCACTGTCATAGCTTCAACCGATTCATCAGAAAATATACCGTTTGGTTCATAAGCTGGATCACCTGCTTCAGCCCAGTAAATTGTATTATACCCGTCATACTCCCATGTATTTGAAGTCGAACCTTGATAACTAAACGAAATGTTTGACGTGCTCAAATTTTGCCATGAATTAAAAGCAGTGTTTATCTCTGCCTGAGTTGCAGAATAGCTTACACCATCACCTGCTCCGGTTGAATTAACTGTCCAAGGTATATTTACTGAATTCGCCCAATGAATAATGTTAGGTCCACCGATTGGATAAGGCCATATATCTGAAGTTTGTTGGTAGACAAATTGCGTTTTTGCACAAGCATATCTTTCGGCTTTTAATGGATTAAATGATAGGAACACTAATAAAAGACAAATAATATTTTTCATAATAAACTCCTTTAGTTCTGTAGAAGACTGGTGAAATCAGTTAGTAGGATAGGTTGATTGTTTTCGAACAATTTATTTCCCAAATTTCTTGACACGGTCAGAGGTACAGAAAAGTTATCTCTAATAACCATTTTTGCCCCTGATTTTTTATCAACCAAGATATTAAATTTACCACTAGCTCCATTCTGTACAAAGTAGATAATCCTAGGTGAAGTTTTATCATTTTTATTATTTAAAAACACGACAGATTCTTCAGCTACTTTAAAACTTGGATTATTATTATCTAAAACTGATGTTGTAATCCCATTAATTGTGCCACCAAAGTACGTCATTGTGACAAAATCTTTAGCCTTGAGTGATCCTTTAATACCATCCAATACTTCAATGACAATATCAGTATAGGTTCTGTTATTCTTCTTAAAGCAGTTAAGAGATATTGTTTTAGCTAAAACAATATCCGAACTTTTGTTTTTTAATTCATCAAGCGTAACATTTGGTTTTTGTGCGACAACTTGACTGAAACAGAATAGAATGATCAAAAAAATGAACCTTTTCATAACGAACTCCTCAATTATTTTTGAATTAACATTTTATTTGAAAGTGAACCATTTTTTCCAATCAGATTAAAAATATATACCCCTGTCGACAAAGATTTTCCATCAAATATTATATTATATATCCCCGCTCTAGAATAATAATTTATGCTCCTCATAACCTCTTCTCCAATTGAAGAATAAACAATGAGAGAATAATAACCAGGCGCCGAGATACGGAACTTAATATTAGTTATAGGATTGAATGGATTCGGGAAATTTTGAAACAAATGCATTGACATTTCGGTTAATCTTGGAGAATCGACTATCGCTGTTAAAAAACTTTTATTAATAACTATTCTACCATTACTACCGACAAGACATATGAAATTATTTAATGGGTTAATATACATTGCCAAAAAAACAGCTCCATCATAAACCCAAATATCTTCCCATGAAAGCCCCCCATTTTTTGTGCTAAGCAACCTTTTATCGTTTAACCATGCGCTAATTATAAAACCATTATTGCCATCTAGCATAACTAAGTCTTGAACACCTCCACCAAGTACACTATTGTATGACCAAGTTTGCCCTTGATTAACAGTTGATGCGAAACCTTGCCCAGAGACCCATATCGTATCACCAAATACATCCATATTAGAGATTCCATAAAAAAATGAACCCTTCTTATACCAATTAGTACCTCCATCAATAGTCGTATAGAGTTGTGCCCCACTGCTAGATGTAAAGGCATAACCTTTTTTTTCATCGCTAAATTTAATTGCTGTGAAATTGCCTTCCGAGTAGCTTAGAGTAGTATCGGTTTCATATTGCTTTGACCAGTTTAATCCACCATCCATGGTTTTTAAAATAAATCCAAAATTTTTACCCGTTTTATTTATCGAACCTCCAACTACCCAACCAAGGCTGGTATCAATAAAACAGATATCCTTAAAATTCACTATTGTATCAAAAGTACTCTCCTCCCAATGAATTCCACCATCTCTCGTCCTCAAAATCAAGCCCTTATCAGCAGCTATCACGCCAAAATCTTTATTTAAAAAAAATACTTTATTTAACGATTGATTGACCAATGGACAGGTTTGCATTGTCCAAATAAAACCTCCATCATTTGTGTGAAGTATTGTTGAGTTAGAACCAATAGCCCATCCATTGGAAGAATCTGAAAAACATACATCTTTAAGGTTAACGCTAACATTACTACTTACGTCTAACCATTGTGCATTTGTCCATGAATTCAAAATTGTGAATGAAAAAATAATTAACAACACTATTCTTGTCAGAATATTGTTCATTGAAAACCTCCATTGTTTATAATATAATTGTAGAGATGCTAACTCGTACTTACACTATTACACAATGGTAACTGTATCATTCTTTTTAATGAGATTAAAGGAAAGAGTACCCAGAGCAGAAATTGAATTAAATAACCAACCAAACGAAAACATTTTAGCGCCTCATTTATTTTTTTATTTACGGGTTTAAAGTAAAAAAACTTTTTTTTTAAGTCAAGAGATAAAAATTATTATTCTCAATTAATTGCAACTGTTTTAAAATTTAAAAACTTCATGAATTTATAAATCAATTCGATTTTTACGATCATAATACAGGTAATGCATTTGTCTCAACGATGTGTTGAGTTAAATAACATTGAATAATTACAGAGTTTATTATATTTAAAACATAATTAAAAGTATTTCACGTCAGATTGAGTTCTTGACTATGTTGCATTCTGAAATAACTTGTCAATTATTCTGTAAGTACATCGTGCTTTTCTTTTATAATTATTTTTATACTTGACCAATCATGTCAGAGATTTAGAAATATAGAATTATATGTACACTAATTTCGTGAGGTTTTTAAGTGGCAAATACAAAAAGTCTAATTTGGGTCTTAATCATATTTTTCGGCCTATATCCGATGGTTACTTTTGGAACGATAATAAACGTTCCAACATCTCAGTCGACTATACAAAATGGGATAAACTCTTCGGTCAATGGAGATACTGTACTCGTTTCTCCTGGTGAATACAAAGAGAACATTAACTTTTTAGGGAAAAAAATAGTTGTCGCAAGTAAGTACATTTTAACTAATGATACTTCCTATATTTCCAACACTGTGATTAGAGGGATTAATAATACTAGTACAGTAAGTTTCGCAAACAATGAAGATTCTTTATCGATACTGACTGGATTTACTATCACCAATGGTTTAGTAGGTATCTATTGTCAAAATTCAAATCCAACGCTTACCTTCTTAAAAATTGAAAACAATGCTTCTAATGATTTTGGAGGAGGTATAAAATGTATTAATTCAAATCCCTTAATAAAGAACACTACAATTCGAAACAATCAATCTCGTTATGACGGGGGTGGTTTTTATTGTTCAAATTCGAATCCTATAATAATGAATTCTACTATAGAGAATAATCAAAGTTATCAAAATGGAGGCGGTTTATACTGTTCAAATTCGAATCCTAAACTGAATAATGTTGTTGTCTCATTCAATAAATCTATGGTTGATGGAGGAGGTATCTATAGTGAAAATAATTCTCAACCTAAAATTCTAAATTCCTTCATATCAAACAATATTTCCACATGGTATGGTGGTGGCATCGCTTGTTACAAGTCTAACGCAATTCTTGACAGTGTGACCATTTCGTTTAATAAATCGGAAAGCTGGTATAGTGGCGGGCTCCATTGTGAAAAATCAAGTCCCATCCTCACAAATGTATTAATTACAGAAAACAATGTCGCACGAGCCGTTGGGGCGGGGGCGGGCGGAGGGGGTATCGGGATAATAGATAGTTCGAATCCTTATTTGTCGAATGTAACCATTACAAAAAATGCCGCCCTTGTTTCCGGAGGTGGAATTTACATTGATGCTTATTCTGCAATTACATTTGATACTGTGAAGAGGAGTAACATTTATCATAATGAATCGACATTTGGTTTCGAGATATTTTCTGAAAACAAGGAAGTGCATTTAGTTGTTGATACCTTTATAGTGATGAAACCAAGTAGTGACCAACTATATCCGATAAATAATTATACGTTTGATATATTACATGCTAAAGTTTCTCAGGAAAACTCAGTTCTGTATGTATCGCCAAATGGGAATAACGAAAACGATGGTCTCTCATGGTTTAATCCATTGAAAACCATTGGGTATGCCAAATCAATAATAAAAGCAACCTCTCATACACAAGGTGTTATTTATCTCGACTCTGGTCTTTATAGTATGTCAACAAATGGAGAACGTTACGGACTTCAAATTTGGAGTAATATTTCAATGAGAGGAAGAGGAGTAAACCAAACAATCCTTGAGGGCAACGACCAAGACGGTATATTACATTACTCCTATGTACTTGGTGATACTATTGAAAATCTTTCTTTAACAAATGGTAGATCGTCATTCGGTGGAGGTATTGCAATCACTAATTCAGATGTAGTATTAAAAAATGTGATTATTAGAGACTGTAATGGAATTAATGGAGGGGCAATTAACGTTTCACTTTATTCGAATGTAACAATTGTGAATAGTCTCTTTTTTCATAACACTGCAACAGCATGGGGAGGGGCTTTATATGGAGGTGAATTAGCTCATTTTAAATTAATAAATGTAACTATTACTGATAACCTTGCGAATGACAATGGAGGAGGTATTTATTGTTACGCCGCTAATGTAGACCTCATCAATAGTATATTATGGAACAATTCACCTTTTCAAGTTTATATTTATGAGTTTGCCGGTGCGAGTGAAATAAATGCGGCTTATTCTGATATTCAAGATGGGCTAAATGGTATTCGGTATAAAGGGAATGGAATAATCTGGTATGATAGTACAAATATCAGTACTGACCCTCTATTTGAATCAAGTTCAGGGAACTATCACCTTTCAAATGCTAGCCCTTGTATAGGTGTTGGTATAGACAGTATTCAAATTCTGGATTATTTTCTTGTTTCATCTGCTGAGGATATTGAGCAACATCTTAGAGCAGATTCACTCCATACTTTCCCAGACATTGGGGCATATGAGTTTTTGTATGAACAACCTGACAATATCGAGCACTTCGGGAAAGAAATAGTCAGTGATTTCTCCCTGCTTCAGAATTTTCCTAATCCGTTTAATCCAAGCACAACCTTTAAATATTCAATAGCTCATACGAGTAATGTTAGTATCATAGTATACAATACACTTGGTCAAATTGTGAAGGAGTTAAGCAAGGGTACCCAAAGTGTTGGGGATTACTATATTCACTTTAGTGGTATTGAGCTCCCCTCAGGTGTTTATTTCTATACTATTAATGCTGTTTCAGAAAATGGGAAAGATATTTTTAGGGATACAAAAAAAATGTTGCTGATGAAATAGTCTCAATATAACGCCCGTAGATTTTTTATTGACCTTCGTGCATTTCAATTCAACTGCTAATAGTATTAAAAATAAAAAGCCGGTCATTGACCGGCTTTCATTTTACTTGGCTTTTACCCAGATGCAAAATGCTTTTATGCCATAACTAGAAGCATAAATGGTTTTGCCGTTCCTGGTTCGAATCTTTTTTGTAAAGATTTGGACATAGCCATTTTTGGGTT
>Ga0100388_10004719_pt1 | contig 11239 bp, 9 predicted proteins | sample CryGeymeta201512_FD_81536 | JGI IMG/M metagenome (GOLD analysis project Ga0100388, IMG submission 81536) | Groundwater microbial communities from Crystal Geyser aquifers in Utah, USA - Crystal Geyser metaG 2015-12 | ecosystem: Environmental > Aquatic > Deep subsurface > Groundwater | place: USA... | reverse complement strand
TGACCAGTCGCCGTTGCCAGCCGTTCTTTTGCCGCTGCGCGCGGAGGAGGTGTGTAAAATCGCCATAATAGCCGAGGTCAACGGTCCGATACACCCCGCCCCCGGCCATGACCATGAGCCCAGCGGCATCCAGGAGCGTATCGCCGCTCACGGTGAGGGCCGTATCGGCGTTGTGATAAAAGCTGTCGTCAAAGAAGCCGGCCGGGTCGGGCCGGTGTTCCTGATTAAAGAAGGGGTCCATGACGCCATACAGGTACTCCTGGTCCTTGCTGGTCCGGTCCGCCAGGCTGAAGTAGCGGCCCGTGCCGAAGTAGATCCACACCCTTTTATCGAAATCCAGGCTCAGGGCCGGCGGGGCGGTGACCGGCCGCGGCGCGGCAAAGATCTTGGTCAGGCGCCAGGGGTGGGCCAGGTCCAGGGGAGCAGAAACATAGGCGCCGCCCGTGCTGCTGCCATAGGCAACCCCGCCACAATCCCCGGCCGTGCATACCCAGGGGACCGTCACCTTGTAAAGCGCCCCGGCGCTGGCGCCGTCGGCCTCCTCATGGGCCTCGGTCAGGTAGATGGCGTCCACGTTATAATTGAGGCCCATGTCAAAGCCTGCGGCCCCGCCCAGGAAGGCCTTGGGGTCATCAGTGGCGAAGAGCCAGTCGTGCGCCCCGTGGCGGTAAGGCTCGCCCGTGGCCAGATCGATGATATAGACATGGCCGTTCTTTACGCTTTGGCCGTTGAAGCCGGCCAAGCTCCCCTGGTCGGCGCTGGGGCCGGAGCCCAGGACGAGAAACCACTTATCGTCTTGGGTCTTGGTCTTGAAGTCCAGGGGACCCACCTTGATAATGGCCGGGGTACAAGTGGTGAGCCCCAGATCCTCGTAGCTTTTCTCCCATAACAGGCGCGGGGCGCGCGGCTTGGTGATGTCGATGGCGAAATAGCTCGAAACAAAGCGCCGGGTGACGTCGTTGCCGTCGTGGTTGAAGTCGTCCGTCACCTCGATTTCCTTGCCGCCCAGGCCCAATCCGCCTATCAGCACCGTGCCCCAGCCATCGGGATGCACGTCATCATCAGCGAAAATCCTGGCATCACCCACCTTGGGCGGCAGATCCACATAGTAGACGTGGCCATAGTCCTGCCTGGCCAGCCACTTCAGGTGGGGCAGCAGGGCCTGGGGAATATAGGCCCACAGCTCGGCGCCGATGGTCTCCCCGGCCCCGGCGCCAGCCGGCTTTATAAATTCTCGCCCTTCGGCGTCATATAGCCAGGAGGTAAAGGCGTGCAGCATGCCGTCGTTGGCCCCCGCGTAGACCATGGTCTCCCGGCCAAGGACGTTGGCGGCACCCTGCTCCCGGCGCGGGGTATATTTTTTGGCATAGGCCTCATAGGATAAATCTCCGTAGAGCAAGCCGAAACGGTCGGGCGGGCCGGCCACGCTCACCGGCGTGGCATGGATGATATCCCCCAGCTTCAGGGTGCGGCCGTTAATGGTCCGGTTGCGCACCTGGGTGGCGCCCGCCAAGCCCGTGTCCTGGCCGCGGATGTAACGGATGAGGTTGGCGGCCCGGTCGCCAGGGCTCTCGCCCAGATAGCCCCAGGCCCCGCCATCCTTCACCCCGAGATAGGGCCGGATGGCGGTGGCGTTGGCATTCGCAAAGGCGGTGAAGGTGGCGTTGTCCAGGCTGGTATAGATCGTCCGGTCCTCGGGCGGGGTAGCGGCCAGCACCGCGCCCGCCTCCCACACCGGCCGCAGGTCGGCCATGGCCACGGCGGGCAGGGGCGTATCGTTTTGCAGGTCCGGGTAGGGAGATGCGGCCGACACCGCATAGCGATCCACCAGGGTGTTGCCCTGCTCGTCCACCCGGTAGCGGAGCACGCGATCGTCGGCAACCTCCAGCCGGCGGTCCTGATTGGTGTCCTCTCGCGGTAATCCCCTTGGATCCACCCAGAGCGCCTGGAGGGATCCGACCCAGGTGGCGGACTCCAGGCTGCCGCCATCCAAAGACCCCTTGGTAAGCCGTGGCGCAAAGGAGGCCTGCACCACATTGCCCTCCCCGGTGGAGGAGGTGGCGAGCATGGACACGGTAGTACCCGAGGCCGTCTTGGCGAGGATAGCGGCGATGGCGTTCTGCAGGGCGCCCTCCAGTCGCGCCCCGTCGCTGGCCTCGAAATAGGCGTCTGGCAGGCCGTCGTTGTTGGCATCCCACTCCTGATGCAGATCCGGCTTCTGGTTGTTGTTGCTGTCCGCAAAGCCGCCGTTACGGGCCGCGTCCTGCATGAGCTGGCGGGCGGCGGGCTCATTGCCAAAGGTAAAAATGGGGTAGAGATCAAGGTGCTGTTCGCCCGCCAGGTCGGGGCGCAGATCAACCGTGTGGGCATAGAGGGCCAGGTCGTCTAAAAAATCCGTGCCGCCGGCGGCGGAGTCGCAATTATTGCCAGTGTCTTCATCACAGGCAGTATGGTCGCCGTCGTCATCGTAATCCTTGTATGCCGCCGGGATCTTGCTGTCCTTGGTCGAGACGCCATCGCTCAACAGGATGACAAAACCGCGGGCGCAGGGCACGAATTCCTCGCCATTGTAATAGGGATCCTGCTCAGGGTTACCGTGGGGTATCACCTGGCTCGGATAGTCCAAACCGGCCTGCACATCCTGCTGCCGGAAATACTGCATGGCCACATAAAAGGCCTCGGCCAGGGGCGAGCGGGTGTCCGCGCCGGTATTCTGGAGATCGGCGCCGATGGACTGGATCGCGGCGCCAATGGGATTGGCGATGAAGCCGCCGGAGCCGTTGACACCGGTGCCTTGGTTGAAGAACTCGTTGCCCCAGCGCGCCAGATCACCGACATGCTGCAGCACACCGGCCAGATTGTGTTCAAGAAAATCGTTAGGCTCACAGGCCTCCTGCTTGTCCACCGCGATCGGGTAATGCGCTCCCTGGGCAAAGGGGTTGCTGTCCTGGCTCACAAAAAGTTCGCCGGCCGCCAGGCCGTAATAATAGCTGCCAGGATACGGCGACCCCGCCGCGCCGCCGTTCAGGTTGCTGTCATAGAATTTGATAAAGGTTTGCCCGGCCTGGCTCGGCACTTCTCCGTACACGGTTTGGTGGCCGGCGCCGGCCGGGGCCGTGGCCCGCCCACCCATGAGGACCTTGCGGGCCACATCGATGCGCCGCATGGTCGCCCAGTTCAGCCAGTTGCCGTCCCACAACTGCTCGGCCTGCACATGGGCATTATCGAGGCAGGCGAGGGCGCCGGTGGTATCCGCCACCTGCCAGGCATTGATGCAGGCGTCGCCCTGGTACTGCATCTTGCGGTATTTATGCACGAACCGGGCGCCGCTAAAATGATAGAACCAATCCGCATTGAAGTAGCCATAATAGCTCCGGCAGTCCCCGGCGCAGGCGGGCGGGCCAATATAGGGCTCGTCAGGCACCAGGCCGGTGGCGTCGGGCGGGGAGCCGTAGGCGTTGAGATTCATGGACAGGGAGTTATCCAGGATGATGAGGATATTCGGCTTGGCGGCATTGGCCAAAAAGGGCGGCATCAGCGTATAGGTAACCATGCTGGGCTCCGCGGCCAGTACCGGCCCGGCCGCCAGCAGCACGGCAAGCAAAACCACCCAGGGCCGTCTTGTCATGATTCACAAACCCCCGGCCGTGTCCGGAATGAACCGGTAGACGGCCACGATATTGGCCGAGGTCTTCTTCAGGCCGGCGCCGAGCGCATCCAGGGAATAGAGGATCTGCGCCCCGGAGGGACCGCCGGCCCCCACGCCTGCCACGCCGACGCCGAACTCCGACCCGCTGCCGCCAAGGCTTTCCTGGCCGAGCCGTTGGATGTTGATGTCAACCTTAGTGTCGCCATCCAGGGTAAAGGCCAGGGCCGTCTCCGGCGGGGCATCGGGGTCGGGCGGGTCGGTATACCCCATGATTTCATCATAAAACCAGGGGGCAATGATGCTGAAATTCGGGTTGTCCGGCGCCCCCAGTTCCGCCAGGGCCCGGCCGATCACCTTGGGCGTCACGTAAACCCCCGAGTCGCCGGCCGCAAAGGCCTGCTCATGGAATTTATCCATGCCGGCCACCTGCAGCTCGACCGTGCTCGTACTGGTGGCCATGACCCCGACCACCACCACCAGCAGCATGACCAGGAGGACGGTGATCAGGATGAAGCCCCGCTCCCCCCGTTCCGCCTGTAGCGGCAAGGGGGGAGCAGACTGTAGCGGTTTAGACTGCAGGTGTTTAGGTTGATAATGAGAAATATCCATGGCGGATCTCACGGGTAATGGTCTTGAGTCGTTTCTTGCATATTCTTAACAGACTACAGTCTAACAGTCTAAACAACCTGCGCGGTTCCACCGCGCCCCTCACTGCCCCAGTGCGATGATCCGGTCAACCTGCACGGTTTTCTTGAGGCCCCGGTCCATGCCGGTTACCGTGATGGTCACGGTCTTGGTAGCGATTTCCGGGAAATTGTCCCGCACCTTCCAGGTGGTCTGGGTGTTCCCCTGGACCACCTCTGGTAACGGCTGCCCGGGCGGCAACTGCCGCAGATCGGCATGCGGATACGGTCGATCCAGCAGCACTTCCTGCTGTCGGGCCGCCACCACGGTGGCCTCGCTGATCACCCGGGCCGTGGCATTGGTCCGGATGGCGGCCACCTGCATGCTGGCGGCGGCCAGGATGCCGATGGCAAACACGGTCACCGCCATCAGCACCTCCATCAGGGTAAAGCCAGCCGCGTTACGTACTTTCATTGCCGCACCAGCCCCATATTCCGGCAGTCCACCACCGTCTCCAGCAACTGACGCCGGAAATGGTCATTGACCGTCACCACCTGTTGGCCCAACACATAGGTGCCGGTGTTGGTATAGTGCCAATCCGGCAGGCTGGCCCGGGCCAGCAGCCAGATGCGCACGGCGCGCACGTCTCCGGGGTGCATGGCGATGCCGGTATGGCTCCCAGCCATGGCCTGCACGGGCGGCGGCGGAGCACCTGCGGCCAGCGCGAGCAGGTCATCGGTGTTAATGAAGCCGTCGCCATTGTTGTCCAGATCATCCCATTCGCCGTCATCATTGGTGTCCACCGCCCAGATCGTGGTTTCGCCGGGATCCTGCACGTGGTTATTGTTCAGGTCGTTAAAGTCGAGGGAGCCGTTGCCGTTGGCGTCAAAGGCGTAGGCAAAGCCCACGGCGTGGATGTTTTCGGCAATGGGCTGAAAGCCGCCGCCGGTATTGCGGCCCAGGTTGGCGGCGCCATCGTCGGCAATGCCGTCGGCCGGCTGCACGTCAATGCCGGAGCCAAAACCAAAGGCCACGATCTCGTTAGTCTCGGTGTTGGGCGGCTTGGGGTCGGGGTCCACCACCACGCCGTTTTCGTTGCTGTCCATGGAGATCTGAAGCTGGCGGGCGGTGGCCTTCAGAACCGAGGCCGGAGTAGGCTCCCGCCACGCCCGCAGGGTGGGGTCGTAGCCGGCCATGCGGAGCTCGCGAGCCATGATGTTCATGGCCGCGCGCAGATTCTGCTGCATCTCCACCACCTGATCCTGGGCCAGGTAACTGGCATGTTGGGACTGCAAGGAGGAGTAAACCGCAGCCAGAACCAGACTGGCCACCACCAAGGCGATCAGCAGTTCCACCAGGGTGAAGCCGGTGGCATTGTGCAAAGGCATTTGGTTCATTTATGTTTCTCAGTTTTTGATCGGACTGATCTGACTGATCGGACCGATCGGACCGATCGGATTGGTCCGACAGGTCCGATAATGCGAACTCAACCCGCCTTCAGCCGCACCCGGCCGGCAATGGACAGCTCCAGCAGCAGGGCCATGGAGTCTTCGCCAACAATCCGCAGTCCGGCGTGGCCCAGGATAAGCGGCAGGCCCCGCGGGGTGTAGCCGGTGCGTACGCCTTCGGCGCCGCCAAAATTCGTTTCAAATATGGCAATTCCCTTGGGCATCCGGACCGTGATCAGGACCGGCTCGCTGCCGTTGCGGATGCCATCCGCCGCCTCGCCGCAGGGGCCGTCGCCGTTGTCCAGAAAGATCTCGTAGCTGTTCACCGGGTCGGGGGAAAAGACAATGCCGACGTTTTCCCCGGTGCGCACTGCCTCCGCCTTGGCCTTGTTGCATAGGCACATCAGGTCCCGCGCCGCCCCCCGCAGACGATAATGGGGGATGGAGCGGGCAATGCCGGGCAGGGCAACCGCCGCCATGATGCCCATGATCGCCAGCCCCACCAGTAACTCGTGCAGGGTGAAACCGCCCTGACGCCCGCAAGACGACTTGCCCAGATTTTTTTCGACCCGCACAGCGATTCCCATCGATTTTCTAACATTTAGAAAATGTTTATCATTAAATAATAAGCCACCAATAAGTTATACAGAATAATCACGAAATATTTTTGCAGTCGCAGGGTGCGTCGTACTCACCATACGCTTAAATAGTGGGCACAACGAACCAAGCCGAACTACGGAACCATCAACATTGCCGGCGGGTTGGTAAAACCACCGACAAAACTCCCTTGTTAAGTTATACAACTTTTGTATTCCCTATCAGATTAAAATAATCATTGCAAGCATTTTTTTTAGGCGCCCCTTTCCTTGGTCCGAGCTGACAAAATACGTCATGCGACTGACAAAATTTGTCACTAACCCCTGCCCCCAATCACCTCAACGCCAGACACACCAAGGCCACAGGCGCCAATAATTTTATAATAACCAATTGAGATAACATAAGTTTTAATATTTTTTACTCAACCTCCTCTCGGTTGGCACAAGACTTGTAGTACAACGTGACCGAGATCAAACAGTTTAAAGCTGAGCTGAGCAGCTTGCCTGCTCAAACGAAACTTATGCCCTTGTGGTATAAAATTACATAGGACCAATCGGGGGATAGGGGGCGGCGGACATTGTGTCCGCGCCAAGGATTTTTTCGGGTAAGGAGAAGCAACCATGATACAGATTCACAAGAAAGAGCAAGGTTTCACCCTGGTGGAGTTGATGATCGTTGTCGCGATCATCGGCATCCTGGCGGCCATCGCCATCCCGCAGTTCGCGGCATACCGGATCCGGGGTTTTAACTCGTCAGCATTGAGTGACATGAAAAATTCCGCTACGAATGAGGCGGCTATGTTTGCTGATTTCCAAACATTTGGCACCTCAGACCCCGCAGGCGTGGTAGGCCCGCCGACCGTTTACACCGGTAGCCTTGGTGGTCCGGGCATACTTTGCATAGGACCAAATGTTCTACCCGCACTTAATACCCTTACCTTTACTGATGCAGCCGGCACCTTCCGCGGTATTATTATCGGCCTTGGTAATGGTGTCGGCCTGGTTGCCTCAACCGAAATCTGGGCAGCGCCAGCAACTACCGCCTCCAGCGTTACCCTGATCGCCAAGCATACCAATGGTGACACCTACTATGGTTTTGACAGCGATAACTCCGCCACCTATCAAGATCTGAATGATGGTTCTGCCGGCACCGCCTTGGTTGCCGGACTGGAACCAGTATCCACCCAAAATGTTGACAATTATAACGCTTTTGCAGGACCTTCCGGTGCGAACTTTGTAGTAAAGTAAAAAAAGTACAAAGTTACGGCAACCTGAGTTAGTATAAGGTTGATTGCAACTTAAAGGACGGTTGTTAAAAAGGTATCGGGCAGGTAAACTGCCTGATACCTTTTTGTTTGCCCAGCGAAGCGGCGAGAGCAACGGGGACGGGGAGAGCAACGGAGAGCAACGGGGACGTTGTTTACCTATTGACTTTAAATCACAACCCTGTTAATTTCCACGCATGCCTCGCAAAGCCCGCCTCGACATGCCCAATCTGCTCCAGCACGTCATCGTGCGCGGCATTGAAAAACGCGCCATCTTCCTCGACAAAAAAGACTACGCCTTTTTTTGCCAATACCTAGCTACCGTGCTTGAAGAGACCCGCACCGAGTGCTTCGCCTGGGCCTTGATCCCAAACCATTTTCACCTGCTGGTTCAGCCCATGGAAACACAGTTGAGCCTGTTCATGCGCCGACTGCTCACTCGGTATGCGGTCAATTTCAACCTCCGACACCAGCGCTCCGGCCACCTGTTTCAAAACCGCTACAAGTCCATTGTCTGCGAGGAGGAAACCTACCTTCTGGAACTGGTGCGGTACATCCATTTGAACCCCTTGCGCGCCGGGCTGGTCCCGGACCTGGACGCCCTCGGTCATTACCCCTGGAGCGGCCACGCCGGGCTCATGGGCAAAGAACCATTGCCCGGCCAGGCGGTGGAAAAAGTTTTGCAACTCTTTGGCAGCAAGCCGGACGCGGCCAGAAAAAACTACCTCCGGTTTATTGAAGATGGCATTGCCGACGGCCGACGGCCGGAACTGGTTGGCGGCGGCCAGCGCCCCACCCCGGAGAACCCGGACGAATTCTCACAGAAAAATCTTGACAGCCGTGTGCTTGGCGGCGATGTTTTTTTGGAGCGTTTGCAACAGGAAAACGCCCTTGCTACGCGGATCGGCAAGACGATCCCGCTACCTGAACTCCTTCAGCACGTTGCCGACCTGTTTGCGGTGCGCCCTGAAGAACTACGGTGGCGGAGCAGAATCAACCCTGTTTCTGAGGCCCGCGCAGTGTTCTGTTATGCCGCGATCCGGCTTCTGGGGTGCAGCGGCCCCGCGGTGGGCGCGGTGCTATCCATGGGCCGGGCTGCAGTTAGCCGGGCGGCACGACGCGGGGGGGGAATCTTGATGGAACAGACGACAATCCGGGAAAAACTGGAACGAAGGCTTAAAGTAACTAAGTAAACAACGTCCCCTTAATAGGAGTCTTCCTTGATTACCTTTTCAAGTGTCTGGAAAACCTATGCCAAGGAGATCACCGCCAAGGCCCACACCGCGCTCGGCGGGGTTTCCTTTTCACTGGCCAACGGCGAAACCCTTGGGCTGATCGGCGCCAACGGCGCCGGCAAGAGCACCTGCATCAAGCTGGTCATGGATTTCATCCGGCCGGACCAGGGCAGCATCACCGTCTTTGACGACCAGCCGCGGAACCACCTGCTGCGCCGACGCATCGGCTACCTGCCCGAAACCGCCAGTTTCCCTGCCAACCTGACGGTCCTCGACATGCTGCGCTATACCGGCGCCACCTGCCAGATGCCACCCAAGGCTATCCGTGACAAGGGTGCCAAGTTGCTCACCCGACTCAATCTCTGGGAGGCCAGGAAACGACCGCTGCGCGATTATTCCAAGGGCATGCAGCAGCGCGCCAACTTCGCCATCGCCCTGCTCCACGACCCGGAACTGCTCATCCTCGATGAACCCATGAGTGGCCTGGACCCCATCGGCCGGGCCGACATTCTGGCGCTCATCCTGGAACTGAAACAGCAGGGCCGCTCCATCCTCTTCTGCTCGCACATCTTGGAGGACGTGGATCGGGTGGCGGGCCGGGTACTGCTCCTGCATCAGGGCAAAAGCCTTTTCGAGGGCGCTCCCGCCGCCCTCTGCGAGCAGACCGGAAGGGCCACGCTGGCCGACGGGTTTCTCAAGCTGGTCCAAGGGGAGAACGTCCATGCCGCATAAATTCCGCCGCATCCTGGCCCTGGCCCGCCTCCTGGTTTTGGATGGCCTGCGGCGCCATGCCTTGCTGGGGCTCATCGCCCTGTCCTTGGCCGCCGAGGCCGGCGGCCTGCTGTTCTTCGATTTTGTTTCCCGCGATATCGGCCGGGCCTCCAGTGATTTTGTTATTTCCATCGCCTGGATCACCGGCTTCATCTTTCTGTTCTTCCACGCCGTGCAGGTGATGGCCTTGGACGAGGAACGCCGCGTCATTTACTCCCTCGTCGCCCGCCCCATCTCCCGGGGCGAATACGTGCTGGGAATTTTTACCGGCCTGGCCTTCCTGCTCTTCCTGCTCAATTTTCTACTCGGCGGTCTTGGTCTTGGCACCCTGCTGCTGATCAAGGGTATGGTCGCCCCCGTTTACTTCAGCCACTTATCGCTCGGTGCTTTTCTGCTGGCCTGGACCGGCCTCTTCACCATGCAACTGATGCTCCTGGCCGTGATCCTGCTCTTCTCGGGCCTGATACGCGGCAACTTTCCCGTTCTCCTCGTATCCCTTTCCTTCTATGCCATTTGCTCGGGCCTGCCAGTGGTGCGGGAATCGGTGGCGCAGAAAATGACCGCGTCCGTTGACTTGGCCCGCCTGAGCAAGCTCCTCCTGGGCCTGACCGCCGTATTCCCCGATTTTCACCGGCTGGATTTCAAGAATTTCATTGTGGCCGCGGACAGTTTTCCTTCTCTGGATCTGCTGCTGACCGGTTTCGGCCTTGCCCTTGCCTACACCACGATCTTTCTGTGGCTGGCCGCCGTGGTCTATCAGCGCCGGGATTTGCAATGATCCGCAAGATTTTCCTTTTCTGCTGCCTGCTCCTGGCCTACGGCGGGCTGTTTCAGCACCAGGAACGTCTGTTCCGGGAAGAGCCCCTGGAGCTTGCCTTCCCGCTCGCGGCCAGCATCCAGAAGGTCGCCCTCGGCTATCTGCGGCAACTGGGCGGCGAAATGCTCTTTATCAAGGCCAACGTTTTCCTGGGTGGCGTCAAACCCGGTCGCGACCCTTACGACTACGCCGAAAGCCTGAGCAAGCATTTGGACGGCGCCGCGGACCTGCACCCACCCTTCGTGGACACCTATTACCTCTGCAACGCCATGCTGCCTTACATCGGCCCTGATTATGCCATGGAGGCCAATCGCATTCTTGAAAAGGGCATGGCCGCCATGCCGGATAATCTCATCTTGCCGTTTTTCGTGGGCTTCAACTTTTTTTATCACTTGAATGAACCCATCGAGGCCGCGCGCTACCTGAAAATCGCCTCGGAAAAACCAACCGCCCCCTCGTGGCTCGGCCACCTGGCCAGCACCCTGGCCGCCGAAGGCGGTGACATCAAGGGCGGCGTAATCTGGCTTAGGGGCATGGTGGCGACCGAGGAAGACGAAAAAATTCGGGAGCGCTACCAGCAAAGCCTGGCCGTTTTCGAGCAGGCGGCGAACGTGCAGCAGGCCATCGAACTCTACACCGCCCGCCACGGCCAACCGCCGCCCGACCTGCCGGCCCTGGTGCCGGAGTTTGTGGCCGCGATCCCGCCATTTCCCGCCGACTATGAGCTCTCCTACACCCCGCCCACCCTCAGGCTTCTGCGGCCCCATATCGAGGAACAACTCAAAAAACGCCAGCAAGCCGCGCATTCCTGATCGGCATGACGACTTGTTGCGC
>Ga0100388_10004714_pt1 | contig 11252 bp, 12 predicted proteins | sample CryGeymeta201512_FD_81536 | JGI IMG/M metagenome (GOLD analysis project Ga0100388, IMG submission 81536) | Groundwater microbial communities from Crystal Geyser aquifers in Utah, USA - Crystal Geyser metaG 2015-12 | ecosystem: Environmental > Aquatic > Deep subsurface > Groundwater | place... | reverse complement strand
CAAGGCCTACATTGCCCAAAACAAGAACAACCAGAATCTGATAACCGCGGCGGCTACAGTCGGTAATCCGATTCCGGCCACCATCCAGATATACCCCAGCGACCTCAATGAAATCCAGCACATCAAGGACATCCTGACTACGCCGGAGAACACGAAGCTCCAGACGCCGGGATCGCCGTCTTATAATGGCGACCGCAAACAGGCCATTGATAATATTACCCACGCCACCAACGTCTTGCGCAAAATCGGCGTCGTGACGGTGATTGTTTTTGCCATCATCTGCGCCCTGATTATCTTTAACACTATCCAAATGGCCATCTTCAACCGCCGCGATGAGATCACGATTATGCGACTGCTCGGGGCCGGCACCGGCTACATCCGCGGGCCGTTCGTGGTAGAGAGTGCTATTTATGGCCTGCTGTCGGCGGTCTTTTCAATCCTGATTATTAACTCGGCCTTTCTGGCCTCCAGTAACGCCTTGCAGGCCAGCTCCCTAGGCCTGCTCGACATCAACTATGCCAGCCAGTATTTTGACGCTCATTTCTTCCAGCTTTTGACCTTGCAAATTGCTATTGGTATAATCATAGGTACGGCATCTTCTGTTATAGCGACCCACCGATATCTCAAATTTAAAACCAAGTAAGTCACAAAGTCTAAATCAGCATTTAGCACCACAAAGAGGGGGTAGGATTTGACGTCACATGGTATAATTGGATCACGCATAAAGCAAACAAAAACTATGCCCAAACAAAAATTTTCAAAGACGGTTTTAATTCGTGTACGCGCCTTCATCCTGGTGCTGGCGGCGCTTGGCATAGCCGGCGGAGCATCGATTGCCCACGCCGATCAGTTTGATGAGCAGATCAACGCCCTAAGAGTCCAGAATAATGATGCCCAGAGCCTGGTCAATAACTTGGCTAATCAGGCGGGCAGTTACCAGGGTGCTATCAATCAGCTACAAGCCCAGATCAGCGCCTTGCAGGCCGCCCTTAACGCCAACCTGGCTCAGCAGGCCAGCCTACAGCAACAAATTAACGAAGCCCAGGCCAAGATCGACCAGCAAAAGAAATTCTTGGGTGAAGACATCAAGACGATGTACATTGATGGCCAGCTCAGCACTATCGAGGAGCTGGCGACCAGCAAAAACCTCAGTGATTATGTCGACCGTGAAGAGTATCGCACCACCGTGCAAAACAAAATCGACATCGGCATCAAACAAATAGCGGCCTTACAAGCCCAGCTACAGAAACAGAAAGCCGACCTCGACGTACTGGTCAATTCACAAAAGCAACAGAATGACCAGCTTGGCGCCGCCCAGTATCAACAACAGCAATTATTGGCCTATAATGAAGGCCAGCAGGTGGCTTATAATCAGCAAATTTCGGTCAACTCCGGTGCGATTGCCGAACTGCGGCGTCAGCAGATTGCCGCCAACTCCCGCTTCATCGGCGGCGCCGGCAACGGCGCTGCATGTGGTGGGGGCTATCCAGCCAAGTGGTGCGAAATAGACAAGGATTCAGTTCTAGATAACTGGGGTATGTATAACCGCGAATGCGTCAGTTACACCGCCTTCCGCGTCGCCGCTTCCGGCCGCTACATGCCGTATTGGGGCGGTGTTGGTGATGCTTGGCAATGGGCATTTGAACGGCCCTGGACCGGGCGACCCGGCAACAATGCTCAGAATGCTGGCATACCGGTTGATGACAACCCACAGGCTGGCGACGTTGCTATAAGCAATTCCGGTGGCTGGGGGCATTCTATGTACGTCGAAAGCGTCAACTCTAACGGCACCATAAATATCAGCCAGTACAATACCGATTTCAGCGGCCGTTACTCCACTAATACAATCAGTCCGGGTGGATTACGTTTCATCCACTTCTAGGACTATTTTTTGCGCTTTTTGGTCGCCGTCCCAACCCTGCGTTTCGCAGGGTTGATAAGGTGATACACAAAGTGTACCTAACAGGTGTATAAAGTGTATCACTTTATACAGTAGTCAAAACGAAGGCACCAATATTTGCTATACTTGGTGGCAATGGGATTAAAAACAAAGGGTAAAGGCCGCCGTTGGGCACGCCGCACAGCCAATCTACTACTGATTGCAGCTATTTTCCTGGCCGGAGTGAATGTCGGCAATGGCCGGATTGATCTTCAGCGCCATTCATCAGTAAACGGTAGCTTGCCTAATCGACTTGATTACACCGGAGTCGACCAGCTCTATCGATCTATAAAAGACAATTACGATGGAAAGCTCAGTGCCCAACAACTCCAGGATGGCCTGAAGCACGGCCTGGCCACGGCTACCAAAGATCCCTACACGGTTTATTTTACGCCTAAAGAAGCCAAAGACTTCAGCGACCAGCTGAATAATTCTTTCAGCGGCATCGGCGCCCAGCTCGGGCAGGATGCCGACGGCAACCTGGAAGTCATCGCCCCCATAGACGACCTGCCGGCCGCTAAGGCTGGCCTTAAACCCAAAGACATCATTGCCTCCATTAACGGCACCACTACCAGCGGTATGTCGGTCGACGAAGCCGTCAGCAAAATCCGCGGCCCCAAGAACACCCAGGTTAAATTACAAATTGTGCGCGACCATAAACAGTCACTTGACTTCAACATCACCCGCCAGGACATTAATCTGCCCAGCGTTAAGAGTAAAACGCTCGATGGCAATATAGGCTACCTGCAAATCACCTCATTTTCGCCGGACACCGTTGGCCTGGCTCAAAAAGCCGCCGAGCAGTTCAAGAGTCAGAACGTAAAAGGCATCATCCTGGATATGCGTAATGACCCGGGTGGCCTGCTGGATGCCGCTATTAAAGTTTCCAGCCTGTGGTTACCGCCAGGCCAGAAAGTTCTCGACGAAAAACAGGGCAACCGGACAACTGATAGCAGTACTTCCGTGGGCGGTAACATTCTGACCGGCATCCCGACGGTTGTATTGATTGACGGCGGCAGTGCCAGCGCCTCCGAAATCATGGCCGGCGCCTTGCACGACAACAACCAGGCCTACCTGATAGGCGAAAAAAGCTACGGCAAGGGTGTTGTTCAGCAGCTGATTAACTTCGGTGACGGCTCCCAACTCACGGTCACCGTCGCCAGCTGGTACCGCCCCAACGGCCAGAACATTAACCACAAAGGCGTCACCCCCGACAAAATAGTCAAAATCAGCGACGCTGACGCCAAAGCCGGCACCGACACCCAGCTCCAGGCCGCCCAAGCCTACCTGGCCGCCAAACAATAATTTGCCAGCAGGGGTCAAATAGGGTAGCATAAGAGATTAAGAATTGAGGTTAGAACAGTGGCTGCCAAAGCGACTAAATATGTGTTTGTAACAGGAGGCGTGCTTTCCGGATTAGGAAAGGGTATCACCGCCGCCTCGATTGGCAACCTCCTCAAAGCCCGCGGCCTCAAAGTTAACCTCCAAAAATGTGATCCGTATCTGAACGTTGACGCCGGTTTGCTCAATCCCCGCGAGCACGGCGAATGTTTTGTTACTAAAGACGGTGCTGAAACTGACCTCGATCTTGGCCACTACGAACGTTTTGTAGACGAAGAAATGACCAGCGCCAGCTCACTGATGAGCGGCCGCGTATTGCTCAAACTTATCCAGGATGAACGAGCCGGCAAATTCGAGGGTGACGACGTTCAGATTATCCCGCACGTAACAGGGGCGATTCAGGATTGGATTGCCAATGCCGGCGCCGGCTACGACGTGCACATTGTTGAAATCGGCGGCACTGTCGGCGATTACGAATCCCTATCGTTTATCGAGGCCATCCGCGAAATGGGGCTCAAAGTTGGCCTGCAAAACTGCGCCTACGTCCACGTTGTCTACCTGCCATACCTGGGTGCCAGCAACGAAACCAAAACCAAGCCGGCGCAGAACTCGGTTCGCGAACTGCGTGGCCTGGGCATCGCGCCCGACATCCTGGTAGCCCGCAGTGAGAGGCCGGCCAGCGAGGCCGTCATCAGCAAGCTCAGTCTGTTCAGCGGCGTGCCGGTAGAAGCGATTGCGCCACTGCCCAATGCCGAGACCATCTACGAAGTACCGCTGACCCTGGAAGACACCGGCATCGCCGACGTTATCGCCGATCATCTTAATCTCAAAGTGAAGAAGCCCGACCTGAAAGACTGGCGCGAAGTAGTCAAACTGGCCACCGCCAAACACGACCGCAAACTCAAAGTCGGCTTTGTGGCCAAGTACATGGACAACACCGACACCTACATGTCAGTCTTCGAAGCGCTCAAAGCCGCCGCCTGGCGCAACGATTGCGGTGTCGACATCACCTGGATCGACGCTTCCAAATTTGACGAGCCGGGTACCAATATCGAGCCTGAGCTAAAAGGTTACGACGGCATTGTCGTGCCCGGTGGCTTCGGCCAGCGCGGTCTGGAAGGCAAGATCAAAGCCGCCCAGTATTCGCTCAAAACCAAGTTGCCATACCTGGGTCTGTGCCTCGGTTTACAGATGGCTGTTATTGCCGCTGCTCGTAACGCCGGTCTGGTAGACGCCAATACTTTCGAACTCGACCCCGACACCAAAAACCTGGTAATCACCACCATGGCCGACCAAGTCGACAAGCACATGACCGGCGGCACCATGCGCCTGGGCGACTACAACTGCCAGCTGGAAAAGGGTAGTCTGGCCGCTAAAACCTACGGCACCACCAAGATTGTTGAACGCCACCGCCACCGCGGCGAGTGTAATAATCATTACCGCGACCAATTCGAAGCATGGGGCATCAAGGCTACTGGTATTAATCCCGAGAATAATCTGGTAGAAGTCATCGAAGGCGTCGACCATCCATTCCTGCTAGCCAGCCAATTCCACCCTGAATTCAAGAGCCGCCCAAACCGCCCACACCCCATGTTCGACGGTTTCATCAAAGCCCTCCTATAAGTTGCCATTTGCCCATATCTGGGCTACCATAAGCTTCATGGATCCGAACCCGACACCGCCGGCACCTGCCGGCCATCCCAAACGTATTTTACTGGTTGAAGACGACGACTCGCTGGCCAATGTTTATGTAACCCGCCTCCAGTCCGAGGGTTTTGAGGTTCGCCGCACGGCCAATGGCGAAGAAGCCCTGGCCACCGCGCTCAGCTATCATCCCGACCTAGTCGTCCTGGATGTTATGATGCCCAAAGTCAGCGGCTTTGATGTGCTCGATATTTTGCGCAACACGCCAGAAACCGCCAATCTCAAAATTATTATGCTCACCGCTCTCAGCCAGGAGAGCGATAAAGAACGCGCTCAATCCCTCGGAGCAGACGACTACCTCGTCAAATCCCAAGTCGTCATCGCCGACGTCATCGAACGCATCCGCCACCACCTCGGCCCATAAACGTAGGCCAGGGTCGACCCACTAAACATATAGGACACTTGTATCAACACTAGCACATTCAAAGCCGCTTATGCTATATTAGTGTTATGATTGAAATCAAACTCGAAGATCTTCAGGCATCAATGCCAGAAACCCAGCCCGAACAAAGCGGCTTGCGTGCTCGTATCTCAGCTCTTGGACGTCGTTTAGCCGAGGAAAACGCCGACAAAACTCATCCTTTTGCTCGCCTTAAGCGAAATATAGGCGAATCCATTATTAGCCAAGAAGATGAAAACTATCGCCAAACATTTAGGCGTTATGTAGGGGCGAATGCGCTTTACATGAGCGGGGTAGCGGTTGCCTTAGAGGCACCTGGCGTAGCGCTTAAAATCATTGGCGGTGTTCAGAGCGCTATCGGCTTGCATAACACCGTGCAATCCCAGGATGCCCTGATGGCTCAGCACAACGCCATTCATCAAGAACAGCTTTAATTATTCGACAGTGACTTCGGTGCGGGCGACTGAGCGGCCGCTAAAAGTACGAACCCGGCGGGTTTGGAAGTTAACTACGCCGTCGCGGGCAGCGTGAATGGTAAAGTTGCGGCTGAGCTTGGTGCCTTTGCCGGCGCGCTTGGTGAGGCCGATTTGGCGAACGATAACCTGACCGACTTTGACCTTTTGGCCGCCAAACAGCTTAACGCCTAGGCGCTGGCCGGGACTATCGTGAACGTTTTTGGCTGTACCGCCAGCTTTTACATGTGCCATGTTACTTCCTTGTGATTACTAGGAGCTGTCGGGCAACGATTTGGTCTTCTCGATAGTAGAGCAAATCTTTGTCCTGAACACGCTCGAATATTACCCGATTATAGCCCAAATCGCTTAAGGAGTCAATCAGGGGCAGATACTTGAACTCGCCGTTTCTGACCTGCCAGGCGGGAACAGCCAGGCTTAAACGGGTGCCGAATTCAATCTGGCCGCCAAGGTTATTTAAGAACTTCTTAATAATTAAATTACAGTCGGCAATGGTCTGCGCTAAAGTTTGTGGGTCGGGTCGGGCAGTGAAGGGTCGGCCAAGGTAGGCCTCGGCGGCCACAAAGTCGAAGGGCGTCTGGCGCCAGTCATAAGCGGTGGCGTCGGCCACTGCCAGCGGATAATCCTGAGCTGGCAAATCATACAGCTCGCCCAGCCACTCCAGATTGACCTTACTGTAGTCAATCATGCGCGATTCCAGATCTGTGCCCACGATGTCATAACCCATCAGCAGGGCTTCCTGCAGCAATACTCCGGTGCCGCAGAAGGGATCCAGCACTGTCTGGCCTAGCAACTTGCGAGGAATCGGCTGTCCGGCCGGAATGTCGCAGATCGATTCCAGTTTGTCCCCGGGCAGTTTGCCGGCGCCAAGATTAACAATCACCTGAGCCAGTTTAGGAGGTAGCATTCCGACTTTGGCGTCGCGTTTGGGACGTTCGCGGTCACGGCGGGTATAGGCCTCGATATCCTGAACTTTAACCGTCTGGGCAATCACCGTTTTATCGCCGTCGCGGATAAAAACCAGTTCCCAGCCGGTCGGTCCGGTCAGTTTGTTGTGGATGACCTGGGCGGCGTTGAGTTCGGCGGCTTTATTCGGTATCAGCCGCACCGAGCGGCCGGTGGCGCGGATGGCTTTCTTTAGGTTCAAACCAGTGGCTTCGATCCGTTTCAGATTCTCATTAAAGCCGTACAGGCTCAGCCCGAGTTGCATTTTGCCTTCCGGCATCTTTTGACTGTGTTCCGGCGAAACTTCCAGCAAAAACTTCTCAATTTTTCGCCAATCAGTCGTATCAAGAGTCGTCAGCAAGCGGCAAAACTTAACACTGCCGCCCAGCCGGTCAAAGGCCAGCATACAGGGGTCAACATCGACAATCGCGGCGTGTTTGCCAACGGCCTTCAGCTTGTCGGCACCATACAGGCTCTCCAGCTCTGCCAAGCCAAGCGCCGGCTGCCGCCCCAAAACTAATAAACTCTGCATATCTATCAGTGTAACCTGTCGGGTATAATAGGGGCAATGAGTAAAGACGGCTGGTTGAAGCGGCGGTGGAAGTTGATTCTGAATCTGGTAACGCTGGCCGCGCTGGTAGTGCTGGTCTTTGCTATTCGGCATCAGCTGGCCGATACTTTTGGCAATTTGTTTAGGGTACATGCTTGGGCGCTGCTGCTGATTATCCCGGTTGAGGCACTAAATTATCATGCCCAGGCGCGGCTGTACCAGCAGCTGTTCGGTATCGTCGGCAACAAACTTGAGTATAAGTACCTCTATAAAGCCTCTTTGGAGCTGAATTTCGTCAATCATGTCTTCCCGAGTGGCGGCGTAACCGGGCTGTCATATTTCAGCCTGCGGCTACGTGATGGCGAGCGGCTCACCGGCAGTAAGGCCACGCTGGTGCATTTTATGAAACTGGCGCTGACGTTCCTGTCGTTTGAACTGTTGATTGTGTTTGGATTGCTGGCTCTGGCGGTGATGGGGCGGGTGAACAATCTGGTTATTCTGGTGGCCGGATCGCTGTCCACATTGCTGTTAGTGGGCACCATTGGCTTCTTTTACGTTGTGGAGAGCAAGAGTCGGATCAATAACTTCTTTACCAATTCTGCCAAGGCGCTGAACCGGGTGATCCAGCTGGTGCGACCCAAACACCCGGAAACCTTTAATATCGGCCGCGCTCACCAGATAATTGATGATTTTCATGAAAATTACATCGAGATTAAAAAGAGTTATCGCCAGCTAGGCAAACCGTTTTTGTATGCCTTGTTGGCCAATGTCACCGAAGTCATGGCGATTTATGTGGTCTTTCTGGCCTTCGGCCATCTGGTTAATATCGGCTCAGTGATTCTGGCCTACGCGATTGCTAATTTTGCCGGCCTGATCTCGGTATTGCCAGGCGGCATCGGCATCTACGAGGCCTTGATGACAGCCGTGCTGGCCAGCACCGGCGTGCCGGCCCGCATCAGTCTGCCGGTAATTGTTATGTATCGCATCGTTAACACTCTGATTCAGATTCCGCCGGGGTATTATCTGTATTTGCAGACCCTGCGCCAGAACAAACAGCAAGTGCCGGGAGTGCTCGATGGCGACTGAGGCGCCGGCGGTTGAACTGAGTGTCAGCGACTTTGTGGCTCTGCTCAACCAGGCGCTGGAATATGCCTATTCGGGCGTGGTTATTGTCGGCGAGCTGGCCAATTTGCGGGTCAGTAAAAACCGCTGGGTCTATTTTGACCTCAAGGACGAGTTCTCCAGCGTAAAGTTCTTTGGCACGGTTTACCAACTGCCCGGACCGCTGGAAGACGGCATGATGCTCAAAGTCCGCGGCTTGCCCAAACTGCATAATTTATACGGTTTCAGTGTCAATGTTCAGACCATCCAGCCGGTGGGCGAGGGGACGATTAAGCGCGCCGCCCAGCTGTTACAGGCCAAACTAACCGCCGAGGGCTTGTTTGATGAAGCCCGCAAGCGGAGCCTGCCGTATCCACCGGCTCGGATAGGGCTGATTACCTCTAAGCAATCGGCGGCCTACGCCGACTTTATAAAGATTCTGGATGTTCGCTGGCGCGGCCTGGAGGTGGAATTGATTGACGTGCAGGTGCAGGGCGAAGTTGCTCCGGCTCAGATCACGGCGGCTATCGAGCAGTTCAACGGCCGGCCCCAGCCGCCCGAAACGCTGATTATCATCAGGGGTGGCGGCAGTGCCGAGGATCTGGCGGCCTTTAGTAGCGAGCAGGTCACGCGTGCCGTAGCCGCCAGCCGTGTACCGACGTTGGTGGCCATCGGCCATGAAATCGACCTGTCCTTAGCCGAACTGGCCGCCGACCAACGCGCTAGTACCCCCAGTAATGCCGCCGAACTGCTGGTGCCGGATAGAACAGAGGTGTTGGCGGCACTGCGGGCAACCGCCGGGCAACTTGAGCAGGCTGGTCGTTACCATATCCAAACTGCCCGGGGCGGCCTGGAGCAGCAAACCGAGGCTATGAGCCGTACAGTGTTGCAGCTGCTGGAACAGGCCAAAGCAGGCATAAATAGCCAGATAACTTTGTTGGAAGCCCTGAATCCGGCCTCAATATTACGCCGCGGTTACGCCATTGTACGCAGTCAAGGCCGGGCAGTCCGCCGGGCCGGCGCCCTGGGGGCGGGTGGTATAGTGGACGTACAACTGGCCGACGGCAGCTTTACAGCCACCGTAAAAGGCACGGAAGGGATTAAATCATGACCAAGCCTGCATCCACATACGAAAGCCTCAAAGCCGAGCTCGACGGCATTATGAATGAGTTACAGCGCGAAGACCTGGATGTCGACGTAGCCCTGGAACACTACCGCCGCGGCCTGGAACTGGTTACTGCCCTCGAAAAGTACCTCAAAACAGCCGAAAACCAGGTCAAAGAGATCAAAGCCAGCTTTAATAAAGCCCAAAAATGATCTTCCTGACCATAGTGGTAGCCATTCTGGTCGTCTGTTTCGCCGGTGTTTTACTGTTTGGCGCGCCCTATTTGCCAACCTTAAAGCCCCAGGTGGCGGCGGCTCTGGAGCTGGCGGCTCTCAAACCCGGTGACACGCTGTTAGAACTGGGTTGTGGCGACGGCAAAGTCGTGCTGGCGGCCGCCAAGCAGGGCATCAGGGTTGTGGGCTACGAGCTTAATCCATTGCTAGCCGCCGTCGCCTGGCTCAGAACCCGGCGTTATCGCCATCAGGTGCAAATTATATGGGGTGATTTCTGGCAAAAACCCTGGCTCGAGGCGCAGGCGATCTTTACTTTTTTATTGCCACGCTACATGGCGAAATTGAATAAAAAAGTTATACAATATCCATTCAAACCGGTCAAGCTTGTGAGTTTTGCCTTTACAATAGTCGACAAGCCGGTCGAAGCCGAAAAAGCCGGCGTACAGCTTTACACCTACCGGCAACTGGGGTAAGATTGAGGCTATGATCAAACATAATCAGGATGGGGCAGTCAACGGCGTCGTTGTGTCGCTGATATTAACGATCGTATTACTGCTTGGAACAATAGGGATAGCCGCCTGGGCCATCACCGGCCGTCAGGATTACAAGAATAACTCCGACAAAAAGTCGGCTGCCGCCGCCGAAGTGGCCAAGCAGAAAGAAAGCTCTGCCAAAGACCTGCAATTCGCCGAAGACGCCAAGAATCCTCTCAAAACCTACAATGGCTCGGAGGCTCTGGGCAGTCTGATCATCAACTTCCCCAAAACCTGGAGCGGTTATATCGATTCCACCGGCAGTGGTAGCGGTGCGATGGATGGCTATTTTGCCCCCGGCGTTGTACCGGCCATTAATGATCAGAACTCGGTCTTCGCCCTGCGCGTCAAAGTCCTTAGCCAAACCTATGCCCAAGTCGTCCAGGCCTTTGCCGGCCAGGTACAGAGCGGCAAGCTGACTACCTCGGCCTACGCCCTGCCAAAACTACCCAAAGTGGTCGGTCTGCTGGCCACCGGCGAAATTACCGATCAAAAGAATGTAACCATGGTAGTTCTGCCTCTGCGCTCGCAAACTCTGCAAATCTGGACCGAGGGCAGCCAATATCTCGACGATTTCAACAAGAACATCCTACCCAACTTCAGCTTCTCGCCGTAGCCGCCCGTTTGGGCTATACTAAGCCTACAAGGAAGTGAGGGTAACCCTGGGTGATGGCGCGTAATGAGGGTGGGTCCCCGATTTTGTCACAACAGCTACTGCTCGGCGTGGCCGAAGAACTCAAACTGCCATTATTACAGATTGCGCGGCAAGCAGAGCAGGGGCGTTTAACCGGCCAAACCGACCTGCGTTTGATCCAGGAGACAGCCGATGGCGCCCTGCGTTTACTTGATAATTATGCCTTGGGCGTGCGACTGGCTTTGGATCCTGAACACTTGGCGCTGGAATCGGTATCCGTCTCCTCGGTGCTTT
>Ga0100388_10004693_pt1 | contig 11280 bp, 8 predicted proteins | sample CryGeymeta201512_FD_81536 | JGI IMG/M metagenome (GOLD analysis project Ga0100388, IMG submission 81536) | Groundwater microbial communities from Crystal Geyser aquifers in Utah, USA - Crystal Geyser metaG 2015-12 | ecosystem: Environmental > Aquatic > Deep subsurface > Groundwater | place: USA... | reverse complement strand
GGGCGAATACGCTTATAAACTTCTGTGTATCCTTCTTCCTCATTGTTCGCAACATCTTTTGCAAGTGTTGATTCAATGTATTTGTTGAGCGGATGGATATCGATATCTTCGAAGAGCCTCAGGATTTCTTCATCCGAGCCAATACCAAAAGCACGCAGAAGCGACGTTGCGGCCACTTTGCGCTTTCGATCAATCTTCACCCATAATACATTATTTGTGTCTGTTTCAAACTCGAGCCACGCACCGCGGTTCGGAATAATTTTTGCTCCGTAGTACCGGCGGCCATGCGTCATGCTCGCCGTAAAAAAGGCACCAGCACTTCGCACAAGCTGCGTGACAACAACACGTTCAATTCCGTTGATGATGTAGGTTCCGCGATCTGTCATGAGCGGCACATCACCAAGATATACTTCTTGTTCTTTTTCCTGATTCGTCCGTTTGTTTGTAAGCTTGAGCTTTACACGAAGCGGCGCTTCGTAGTTTACATGTTTTTCTTTTGACGTTTTCTCATCGAACTTTGGTTCGTCGAGAAAATAGTCAACTACATAGAGCTCAAGATCACGGCCGATAAAATCTTTGATCGGCGAAATTTCATTAAAGAGTTCACGGATTCCTTCTTCAAGGAACCAGCGATAAGACGTCTTCTGAACCTCAATAAGGTCAGGAAGGGCCATGGCATCACGAGCAGCCGTAAAATAACGACGCTCGCGGTCCTTCGGTTGAAGGCGACGAAACTGCATCGCGGACATGGACGATAAGGTTTACCCGTTTTTCCTTTTTGTCTCGTGGGACCGAAGACGAGAGACACGGCAGCCGGGGGCATTGGTTGCCACGGAACAAAAGGCGGGCGGGAGAATAAGTTGTACACGCGATTCCTTTCAAAAAATCAAAATACCTCCCGACAGGGAACTCGGGAGGGGCTTCGACTACATTTGGAGGGAAAACAAGGGAAACATGACAGAGTTCATGACAAAAGACTTGGATTATCCTTTGTCAAGTCGCGTAGTTACTGGCGTAATCTATCATTCTTTTGTAAAGGCGTCAAGCCTTTTCAATAAAAATGTTTTTGTCAAAAAAGTCTTTGTTGAGCAAAAATATTGCATTCCTTCATATTTCAATCCTTAATTATCCATATCTTATCCACAATTTGGCTAAGTTAAGAGAATTTTGTATATATATACATTACAGTTTTGTTATTTAAGCGCTAGTTTTGGCTTATTTTAGTAATTTATGTGTAAATAACTTGTCGGCTGACTATTGACAAAAGGTAAAAAACGTGTTATATTACTTTGTTCGATAATCGGAGACCCTCCGAGTCGAAACCCTTACAACAGAAGAATACGTCTCGAAAAAAAGTGAAGCTTCCGGATAAATGCTCACTAAAATGACAACTTGCCCCATGAACAGCTTTTTATCGAGACGTAATCAACATAAATAACGACTCTTTTACATTCTTGCAAAGGTATTGGGGGAGGAGCGCTCTGACCCTGGTCAGAGCAAGGTATGCGCTCAAACGACCTGACTTGGCTTCGGCTGGGATATCTCGTCTGAAGCACCTCTGGATTCGCAGGTCTTCTGACCATTACGAACCACTCGCCTCCAACACCTTTGCCGGAATTCCTTATATCAAACAGAGAGACGTGGAGGAGGACCCTTGCTCGCAACCCAAATACGGGAAGTAAGCAGGCGAAGTCTGAAGTCAGGTTCGGCGGCTTTGGCTGCCACCCCTGATAGGTAGGACTTCACTAATTAAGCTTCCGCTTGCGGGATCACTTAATTTTCACCTTCACATCTTTCCGTTTGAATCGGTGCTCTTTTATCTAAACGTGTTTCATCGAACCGATAGCGTTCCTCTATCGGACATCGATCCAAGGAGCAAACCCGTTTTGCTTCTTCGATCGGTCAGGTGACCGATAATAGTGTAACCAACCCAAACAAAGGAAAGAACGGTGTCTAATGCGTAAGCGTTAACACCAACAGTACACTTGGTGGTTGTCCCCGTTTTACCACCCGGCGAAAAATGGAGAGCCTTGAGGAAGCAGATCCTCATTCCAAACTTTGTTCTTTACTAGAGACTCCGGGTGCTGCTCGAGCTCGGCTCACTTGCACCCAAAAAAAGAGAGTCTCACCGCGTCCGGCGGATCCGGACTCCACGCACATGGGAGTGTCCTGATGACATACCCCCGAGGTCGCGCCGTTCTGGACGACGTCTGATCTCAGCCTGGCGGAGAACGATCGTAAATCGTTCTCCGCCGCCCACTTCGCTTGTTGACTTGATCAACAAGCGAAGTAGGTGCCATCCGAAGACAGTATTGTCTTCTATGCGTGCCGAAAGGACATTCCACAATGGACAAGGCTTTCATTCTCGATCTCATCAGTCGTCTCGAGACGCTCATTCGTCTGTTCGCCTACAAGGACAAGACCGCTGTGCCGGTAACCGCTGCGCGCTGGCAGCTTCGTTTCGAGTTCCTCTTCACCGAGAAGGAGCTCATCAAGGCCTTCGGCGTGAAGTCGAAGCAGGATCTCTCCAAGACCGCGCGGAAGGCCATCGAGGTCGTCGCGCGCATCCACAAGGGGCGAGACAGCTACGGCGTCATCCTTGCCAAGGCCGAGAAGCTCTCCAAGCTTCTACAGCAGAAGCGTCGCAACATCATCGAGACCGAAGAGCGCGAGGCAGCCATGAACGAACTCACGGCACTCGACCCCGAGTCCGTGATTCCGTCTGACACGAGCGCCATCCGGTGCGCCGCAAGCGAGCTCCGCGAGGAGCTTCGCGCGGGCTGTGTTCATCTCCTCAGTGAGGTGAACGCCTTGCATCGACGCCTCGAACGAGAGGTCGTCACCTGCGACGATCCACTCATGCTCGACGGCGAAGAACTCGCCAGGCTGCATGAGAGGCTCGCTGATTTGCACGAAGAAGCCGATGAGGCCTTCGCCGCACAAGAAAAGGTGCGCGAGCCGCTTCGCGAGGAGTGCGTCGCGCTCCAGCACGAGATCTTCAAGATCGAAAAGCGGCTGCGGCTTCGACCGACGGAGATGGCGTTTCTTCCGAAGGGCTTCAAGTCCCTGAATGAGGAGAAGCTCGAAGAGCTTCAAGCGTCCTACGCGCAGATCCTGCGCCATCGCAACCGCGAGCTCCAGCAGAAGGAGCGCCAAGACAGGATCAACCAGGCGCGGCGTACCGGCTACCTGCCCACCATGAGGAAGCGCGCTGCTGGCTGAGTTTGTTCCCAACGCGAGGAGAGGGGCCAATAACCGGTCCCTCTCCTCGCCCCTCCTACCCGCCCTTTTTCTTTGCCTGATTTCTTCTGAAATTGGGCACCCATTTTGCCGCTTCGACATGTTCGGAGCATCAAAATGGGTGATCTTCCAAAGCTATCTTGCTTTGCATGTATCCCCCAAAGGACTTTTTCACATGAGACAAAATCCGTTCGTGGTCTCCATTCTCGCGCAGACATCTCTCATTGTCGGCAACGTTTTGGACGGTATGCAGCCGATCGAGATCGAAGGGCGAGCCGCCCGTACAAGTTCCTTCGAGGAGCTTTTGCGCGGTGAGCTCTCCCATCTAGGCCTTCTCCAAGAAGCGCCCGTCGAACTCTCGGAGGCACTCGAAGGAGTGGATCCGGAAATGCTCGCGGCACAACGCGACACGGAAGAGCTCTCTTGGGGAGAGCTCTTCGCGAGAGGATGAGACTCATGAAAGGCATCGGCGCTTTTCTCGGCCTACTCGCAATCGCGCTCATTCTCGGAATGCTCCTACGCCCGCTTCTCAAAGATGCGAGCTCAGGCAAAGCAGACCCGAGAGCAGCGCGCTACGCACTCACCGTCGAGGTAAACTTCAGCGCCAACCGCCAGGATATGATGCCAAACATCTATCCGGTGGTCAGCGGCGTTGGAGCCGGTGCAGAATCCTCTACGATGCCCGTCTGTCACAGCGACTGGAATCATCGCGACTGCGGCACGGGAGGCGATTGGCGCAACGAGGTTCTCGTGATCGATGGGATGCAAGTCATTCACGTCGAACTCAGGAACTGGCCCCTTGGAACTGAACGGTTTGAGGGAGACTTCCCTCTTGGCGCCCAGCTCCGCAACGGATTCGTTCAGCGTATCAATGGCGGCACACTCACTGTGCGCAGCCTCGGTTTCCGCCGACTCTGAATCCTTCTTCTCGGCTCTCGCACTTCGCGAGAGCCGATCACCATTGGCAAGAACTTGCTTCTTGTCAGCGGCGATCTTTCCACATAAAATCCCGCTCCGGTTTCCGGAAACGCGTGGAGGTTACAAAGATGGATGCGTGCAAAATTGTTCTCCGGCAAAGCTGGACCGCGATGTAGACACGATTTTCTTCTCCGAGCGCCGAAAGGTTTCTTCCTCTTGGCGCTCATCTCCATACGCTTCCGGAAACCGCCCCCTACATTTGCCCTTCAGACTGGAGTTTAAATGCAGGGGACATCATTCCCTGAGGAGGTTTCTATGACTACTCCTACGAAATGGGAGCGAGACAAACAGTTCTATGAAAACATGGGGTTTCCCCACTTCATTGCGACTCCTGAAATTCTGGAGCTGGATGAAGACGAGCGACTCTATGAAGGAGTTCGCCCATGCACCTGCCGTGAAGAGCAGATGCTTCTCGCGGCGCTTGGCGCCGAATCCGTCAGCGCAGATGCACTTGATGACACCAAAAGCGATGCCGAGGAGTTCGCGGACAATCTCTCCGAGCTTCTCCAAACGCTCAACCGCCGCAAAGAAGTTCTGCTTCAGAAACAGCGGGAAGAGCCCTACTCTCACGAGATCAGCTTCTCTGACCGAACACTGCTCCGACGAGTGGCAAAGCTTGGAGGCTTTCCAAGCTTCGTGTCCGAAGAGAGCGCTGACTGGATCGAGGCGACACAAGGAACTCTCGAGGGAATTCATTCCATCGAGGAGAAGCTTGAGGAGCTCTCCACCAAAAAGGAGCGTCTCCGCAGAGAGCTCGACCAAAAGGGATTCTTTGTCCTTTCGCGGCTGAATAAACAGCTCGATAGTCTTGCCGAAATGCCCGCGGGCAACTTCAGCGCGCTCATGGATGAACTTCAGGACAAGGGGCTTGGTGAGCGCGTTGCGTTTAACGACGTCATTGCGCTCGCCCTCAAAGCGAGAAACGTAAAGCCCAAAAAGCAGGAGCCGGAGTCAACCGGCTTTGGTTCCCTGTTCGAAGGAATTCTTGAGGATGACGTCGACCTCGATCCGAGCTTCCAGCTTGCTTCGCTTGTCCGCGTCAGACTCGAGACACTTCGTTTGATCGCAAAGCAATACTTCGCGATCGACAAGGCGTGCTTCGAACGACTTCACGTAAAAAAGGCGCAGCTCGAACGGCGCCTTCTTCCGAAGCCCTGTACTCCGGAAACACACACTCGACGATGAGCCCTTACCGGCTCTCGTCCCTAGGATCTCCTTTTGGAGGTCCTTCCCTATGCCCGTATCACAAACCGTGGTACGCACATAGGGGAGAACCGCATAAGCGGTAGAAGACTTTATCCGAGGTCGTCAGCGGATCATCCGCGGATTAACCCTCAATCTATTTTTATCTTTCGAAACATCTCCCCCAAACCTGTTCGTACGTTCGACAACCAAAGATCTGGCTAAGGCATACTGCTAAAGCCCAATTCATTTAGAGAAAAGAAAAGGAGGGCCATCGTGTCCGAAAAAGAAGAAAAGAAAGTCACCGCTCCCAGCAAGCCGTCCGTTCCCAGAGTCTGGCTCCGCTTACCGCCCCCCTCCAACGTTCCCTCTGAACTGATCACGGATCGGTACGCCATCTCCATCACCAACGCGCTCATCGCGGGAGTGATTCCCCTGAACCTCCACATTCGGCTTCAGCCCAATGAGGCCAACACGGAAGCGTTCATGAAGGCGGTCGCGCCCACCGGCGACCAGGAAATGTTGAGCGAGCGGCTGGAACCGCAAATCCTCAGCGCCCTTCAGGGGGTTCACCTCAATCCGGATGGAAGCAAGGTAGCGATGATGACGAAGGGGCGAGGCAAGGAACCCAAGCCTGTGAAGATGCAGGGCTTCGTGCCCAGCTTCAAGACGTCCTTCGGCCCCAACAAGGGACAGTCGAGACCACTGGAACTCACCATCCCGTACTACAGGCTAAGCGCAGTGATGAACTCGCCCGGCCTTACCATCAGCTACCGAGCTGGAAAGAAGTACACCGCGTTTCTCACGAGCTTCGTGGTGGGATCTCAACGAATTGGCAAAGATGCCGCTGTCGCTGTCATTGTCGGTCTCATGCCGTGCTACAACGCGAACAGCGCCACGTTCGAAACGGGCGGCACCGTTGCCCTGCTCGACCCTCGGTTCGTGCGCATTCTCTGCAAGCTGCATGCAACGCTGCAGACGATTCTCCGAAAGGCCTTCACGCCCGGGGAGATTTTCTTCGAACTCTACGGACTTCATGAGAAGCGTGGAGAACGCAGCGTTGGATTGCCGAGTCAACAAATCAGCGCTCCCGAGCCTGAGCTCGAATCCGAATCCGTCGCGTCGGAGGAAGAAGTCACCGAGACACTCCTCGATGAAGTCGCCGAGGACGCAGAAGTTCTCAACGACACGGCCGACGACCCGCCGTCCGATCAGGTTGAAGCCTGATCACCACACAAGGCTCTCTCGCAACTAAAAGCGAGATCGAGCCATCCCTGACCCTCATTTGTCGAAAGACGAATGAGGGTCTTGTACTATCTGGACAAATTCTTCCAAACTGCTACCTTTAGCCTTCTGGGAAGGAATCCTATGAAAAGTAAAAAAGGGCTAAAAACAAAGCCCGTGCGTAAAAATAAAAAGAGGCCAAGTAAGAAGCCTCAACCCCGAACATACACTGACCAAGATCTGAAAACCTTGGACAAAATGCGCAAAATCGCGGGCATCGACACGCTTCCGCCAAAAGCGAAGCCCACGGAGTCCGAATGAAGCCGCGCAAACCATTTAGGACATACCGCCCTTTCCCCTCACAAAGCCTTTTAACAGCTCGCCCGATGCAAGCTGTTATCCCACTAGACTCACGACATATCGTGAGTTTTTTATTTCTTTATTTTACTCCAGAAGGAGCCGGTTCTGTTTGCCCGGGCAATGGAGGAAGTTCGCGCTCGTAAATTACGCGTCTTGTGATACTGGCTTCGTCGCCATAACGCCTTCTCGCCGTCACATGAACTTCCGTTGTTCCCCTTGAGATGTAAAGTGTTTTTTCAAATGTTCCATCTGGATGCACGATGGCTGGTTGATCATTGATGCGAACCGTTGCTTCGGGCAATGTTTTCCCACGAACGATAATCGTCGGATCTTCATATCGCGTACCTTCTACGGGCTCGATAACTTCAAGTGATGGCGGTGCAGCGATCGTGCGAACTTGGTAATACACATATCCGCCAAGCAAAATAACAAAAACACCGAAACCCGCTATTGCAAGAAGACGTGGTGTCACTAAAAGGTCTTTTGCACGCAATCGAATGGGGCGCGGCAGAGATTCGTTTTTTGATTGAATAATGCCTCTTGTTTCAAGACATCCTCGATATTTGTGGAGATAGTAAGAGACATTTCCTCCAAGCTGCGACACATAACTTCTTAACAAGCGCTCGGAATATACCGGGTCAGGAATATCTTCCAATCGCTCATTTTCGAGCGATTGGATAAATGAGGGTATTATTTTTGTTTGCTGAGAAGCTTCAGCAATCGTTAAGCCCGCACGCTCTCTTAGCTCGATAAGGTCAGGGCCGAGACATTCGCTCCCATGTACCCGTTTCATTACGAAGGCCATAAGCTTTTAATATTCTCCTTCCTCCTCATCCTCTTCTTCCTCAACATCCTCATACGCCCCTTCTTCATCATCCTCGATTGCCTCGTCGTCCGCAATATCACTTTCCGTTTGTAAAATTTCTCGAGGCTTTGCTCCATCTGACGGGCCGATAAACCCCTCTTCTTCGAGGATGTCTAAAATTCTAGCGGCGCGCGCATACCCAACCTTTAAGCGACGCTGGAGAAGTGAAGCTGAGGCTTTGCCCGCACGCAGAATTTCATCCTTTGCTTCAGCAAGAAACGGGTCTGTATCCGCATCTCCATCAAGGCCGCCTCCTCCACTGAATTTTGTTCCGCCTGCTCCTTGTTTTTCCGTAATGGAGTGGTCGTAATCCGCCGGCTCGTATGTTGATTTAATGAATTCAACCACACGCTGAATTTCCGGTTCGGAAACAAAAGAACCCTGTATGCGTTTAAGCATAGCCATTTCCGCCGTGGAATAAAGCATGTCGCCGCGGCCAAGAAGTTTTTCCGCACCTTGTTGATCCAAAATCGTTCGAGAGTCCGTTGCGGATGCGACGGAAAAAGCGATACGGCCTGGGATGTTTGCCTTGATCAAGCCCGTGATAACGTCGACACTTGGCCGCTGTGTAGCCAAGACGAGATGGATGCCCACCGCACGCGACATTTGTGCCAAGCGTACAATCGGACCTTCAACCTCTGAAGCGGAAGTCGCCATAAGGTCCGCGAGTTCATCGATAAAAATAATCAGATACGGCAGCTTTTCTTCTACGCGCCCATTATAGGTCGACAAGTCCCTTGACCCAAACTTCGCCAGCAAATCATAGCGACGATCCATTTCACGAAGAGCCCACTTTAACGCATTCACTGTTTCCGGGACTCTTGTAATTACCGGCGTTACAAGATGCGGAATGCCGTTGTATACCTGCAACTCAACCCGCTTCGGATCAACCATGATGAACTTCACTTCATCGGGACTTCTCGTATAGAGAAAAGACATGATGATCGTATTCAAACAAACGGACTTACCGGAACCCGTAGCTCCTGCAACGAGCAAGTGTGGCATTTTTGCCAAGTCGCCCACCCAAGGTTTTCCTGCAACGTCTTTTCCTAAAACAAAGGAAAGCGTGCCTTTGCTGTCACGGAATTCTTTCGCTTCCAACATTTCACGCAAACCAACAGTTGCGACGGATTGATTTGGAACCTCAACTCCTACGAGCGATTTTCCTGGAATCGGCGCCTCAATACGAATAGGATGCGCTGCCAGGGAGAGAGCAAGGTCATTATGCAGTCCTGTAATGCGCGAAAGTTTTACGCCTTCTGCCGGTTTGAGTGCGAACTGCGTTACTGTTGGGCCAACAGCTACTTCTGACATTTCTACGTTGATACCGAATGTTTCAAACGTTCTTCGAATGACTTCGCGGTTATGAAGAATGTCGCCAGATGTCGGCCGTTGATCGCGGCGATCGAGCAAATCAAAGGGAACATCAATTTTTGGATAGCGTCGTTTTCGTTTTTTAGGGCGCGCGGGTCGCGTGTCTTCTTCGCCAAAGTCTTCCTCCTCCTCTTCTTCAGAATCTTCTCCTTCAGAAAATTCGCCCTCTTCCTCCTCTTCTTCGTTCCCATCTTCTATTTCAGAAAGCGCTAACGGTTTGGGCTGGTTTCGTTTTTTCATCAAGCTCCGGATTGGTGAAAAAAGTCCTCTTGCAAAAATTGCCAAAGCCTTCCACGTCATATCAAGAACAAATAGAACTTGGCGAAGCGTGGCATTAAACATCAGTAAAAGAGCAATGACAAAGAGCGCCGAGAGAATAGTTGCGGCGCCCGCCATGCCAAGCATGTTTACCAGCGGAATCGAGATAACTTCACCGAGCTTGCCTCCTGCTGTTTGCAGGGCTGCTTCTCCAACTTGAAGATTGTCTGCGAATGTTACCGCGTGTACCAGTGGATTTAACGTGAGAAAAAACAAGAGAAATCCAATTGTATTTGAAAACTTTAGCGGTAATCGCTCTGGCACAAGAATGTGATAGGCCCAGGCAATAAGAAAAAATGGCAACAATAATCTATCCCAACCAAAAACGTATGAAACGGCTGCATCAAGAGCCTGTCCGAGTGCTCCGGCGAGGCCAAAAATCCCAAGGAGCATGAGTACGGAAAACGCAAACAAAAAGACAATGCCCACCCCCTTACGGGTTTCGGGGTCTACAGAAAAATCGACTGCTGCCTTTCTACGTCGTCTTGCCATCGTTGAACTTATTATAGCCCGCCTACTCGCTCCTGGCGAGAAAAGGAGTACGCCCTTAGGCAACCTCTTCTTCGCTCGCCTGCGCTACCGGGGTTTTTGGTTTTGAAACGCCATTCGCGACATCTTCGCGGCTCTGCCATTCATCCAAGCAATTTTGTCGTAATTCCTTCATAAGCTCGGGGCGTTCACGTAAGCTCGCTTTTGCGTTTTCTCTTCCTACGCCAAGTTTTTCATTTTTATAGGCATAGCTATTTCCTGCTTTTTTCAACACACCGAGTCCAAGTCCCGTATCAAGAAGATCCCCCGATAAAGAAATGCCCTCGTTGTACATAATGTCGAATTCACAGGTGCGGAATGGGGCGGCAACTTTATTTTTCACAATTTTGGACTTTACACGGTTTCCAATAACCTTATCCCCCATTTTGATTTGCGCACTACGACGCACCTCAATGCGCACAGACGAATAAAACTTTAAAGCATTTCCACCTGGCGTTGTTTCTGGATTTCCGAAGACGACACCAATTTTCATGCGAATCTGGTTAATAAAAATAACCGTTGTCTTCGAGCGTGAAACGATGCTCGTGAGTTTACGAAGAGCCTGACTCATAAGTCGTGCTTGCAGACCCATATGCGAATCGCCCATCTCTCCATCAATTTCTGCTTTTGGCGTTAATGCGGCAACAGAGTCCACGACAATAACGTCGATCGCATTTGAGCGAACGAGTGTTTCAACAATGTCGAGCGCCTGTTCTCCTGTGTCGGGCTGTGAAATAAGCATTTCGTCTACATTCACACCGATCTTGCGTGCATAGTCAGGATCAAGCGCATGCTCCGCATCCACGAATGCCGCAATGCCGCCTAATTTCTGTGCTTCTGCAATGATGTGCTGAGCTAAAGTTGTTTTTCCAGAAGACTCATGCCCGTAAATTTCTACGACACGTCCTCTTGGAACGCCGAGGATGCCGAGTGAAAGATCAAGAGAGAGACATCCGGTTGGAATAGATTCGACATGCATCTTTCTTGCTTCTCCAAGTTTCATAATGGAACCTTCTCCAAATTTTTCTTGAATTTGATCAATCGCACTTTGCACGGCAATTTTGCGCCCACTGTTTTCGTCTTGCGTGGTTTTTTTGGCCATAGAGGTATATAAGTTTGCTGTTCTATTTATGTTCGCTATCGACCTTATCATGTCTACAGAATAATGTGGAGTCATCGTCAAGAGATTTTGGCCTGTCAGAGGCGACCCG
>Ga0100388_10004687_pt1 | contig 11283 bp, 8 predicted proteins | sample CryGeymeta201512_FD_81536 | JGI IMG/M metagenome (GOLD analysis project Ga0100388, IMG submission 81536) | Groundwater microbial communities from Crystal Geyser aquifers in Utah, USA - Crystal Geyser metaG 2015-12 | ecosystem: Environmental > Aquatic > Deep subsurface > Groundwater | place: USA... | reverse complement strand
GCAAAATAGCTTCTCTGTCATTTCGAAGGAGTCTTCGACTGAGAAATCTCTTAAGAACATGAGATTTCTCCCTTCGGTCGAAATGACATTAACCTGAAAAATTTATTTTGCAGAAACTCTAATATATAAAGTTACGTTTTGTTTGCGTGGTGAAAAACCTGTTAAAAACCAATCGCCTTGCCTTCCGCTTGCATATTTATAATGATAACTGCCAAAACCCACTATACTTTCTCCCCACATTTTGGGTTCAACCTTTGTAATTTCGGACATTAATTTTAGCACTTCAAAACAATCACTTCGTCTTTGTTCATTTTCGATTGAATTTAAAAAATGAAAAACATCTTTATCATTAGATTTCGTCTTTAGCTCAGCCATATTTCGCACCTTTTTTTAATTGATGAGTTTGCTTTAGAAAGCTATTTATAATGTAGTGGTTGCCATTGATAAATAAGAGCAATGCTTTTTTTTCGGTACTATCAAAAGGATGAAGTACCTTTTTAGAGTAAACTCATTTATCTTAGAGTAGTTTTATATCTTGAAGAAATGGAAATTTCTCCCTTACTGAATTAACGGTTTCAATATCTATTTCAGCAATCAAAACTTCTTCTGAATCAACAGCGCAAATTATTTCATCCCCCATCGGGTCAAACAAACTACTGTACCCATTATAATTTAATTTGGGATCGCTGCCTACACGGTTAACGCCAGCAACATAACATTGATTTTCAATAGCGCGGGCTTTAAGCAGTGTGCGCCAATGTTCGATGCGTGCAACAGGCCAGTTTGCAATGTCAACCATTAGTTCCGTTCTTGCTTTTCCATAAATGCGGTACAACTCCGGAAAACGTAAATCGTAACAAATTGAAAGTCCTGTCATCCATTCTTCAATTTGAGTCACTACAGTTTTTTCACCGCCGCTATAATATTTATCTTCAGTGGAGTAAGTAAATGGATGAATTTTCCGGTACTTATTAACAAGCTCGCCCTCTGGGTTTATATGAAGCATAGTGTTATAAATTTTGCTCCCATCTTTTTCTATAATACCGGCAAGAACGTGCGCATTTTTGTTTAATGCAAGCAATGAAAAATATTCAAAACTCTCTCCATCACCAGGTTCGCAAAATTCACCCGACTTCATCGTAAAGCCGGTCAAAGTGAGTTCAGGAAGAATAAATAAAGATACTCCATTTTGATTTTCTAATAAGCGGCTAATTTTGATTTTGTTTTCTTTTTTATTTTCCCATTCGGGGCTGTATTGAATTAAACCTATTTTCATATTTTTTTTTTACAAACATAACAAAAACTGTTCTTTCTAACCACAGAGCTTTTTAAAAAAATTCAAGACTTTATTTGAGCTATTTAGACTTAAATTTAATGGTTCTTCATTAACGTTACTTTGTTAATTCATTGCGAGTACCCATTCCGAATTGCGCATAGGCGTCAACTTAATTTCGTTTGATATTGTCGTAAGTCCATTAGTTAACGGATAAGAAATAACTGTTGTAATTTTATACAGAATTGATTTAAAAAGACTAGGGGCACGGGTTATGACCTTTTAACTCAAACGTGCCCCGTTGGTGGGCTATTTTTGTGATTTGGAACCGTGTTATATCGATCACCAAAGGAGGTTTTGAGGTAACTACTTTTTATGCCGGGATAGGTCGCTCATCGGCTAATAATTAACCTCTTTAGTACTGCTTAAGACTGTTTTATATACAAGCTTCGTTCCAGAAAATATTCAATTAGTTTATTTGAATTTTTACAAAATTTTAATGCTTCTGGTATTAATTTATGTGTCCGCTTCTCGAAAATTAAAACCTTGCACTTTTCATTCTCGTTACTGAGAAGGTACTCAATTCTGTTCGGGGGAAAAAATTAGTTAGGGCTTTAACCATTCGTTTTTTATTTTTGTGCACGTTTTTTTAATAAGTAACTCACCTTACGCAGAATTTGTAGAACGAAGCGGTAGCTTCGTAAAAAATTGGTATTTTTTCGAAGCTTCGCTTCGATTTACAATATAGTTTCGAACTTTTGCGTAAGGTGAGTAAGTAATATTTTTACAAAACCGAATGAACAAAAAATACAAATTTGATTTCGAACTGCTGAATAGTTTTCCGGAAATGTGCTTCATTGTTTCAAACGAAGGAGCCATTCTTGACGTCAATCAACCGGCTGTTTCGAAATTAAAATTAAATAAAAAATATTTACCGAAAATTACTTTTTTTGACTTGATTGAAGAATCACATCACGAAAAGACATTAAAATTTATTTCCAATTTTTTTAACAGCGGTAAGTCCGATAGTATCATTTCCAAATTAAAAGTTAAAAATGGCGCTCTTGATGTGCAGTTTTACTTTTCACAATTTTCTGACCGGGGCGATAACAGCAAATACTGCTTTGTGCTTGCAAAAGATATAACAGATGAAAAGAAAAAAGATATAGATTTACTAAGGTTCTATCGGGTTGCGGAGAATACAGTTAATCCTCTTCAGATTACAGACATAACTGGAAAAATGATATATGTAAATAAAGCATTCGTGCATGCAAGCGGTTACACAGAAGGAGAATTACTTGGTAAAAATCCAAATGTTTTCTCCAGCGGTAAACATTCTAAAAAGTTTTGGAATAGAATGTGGAATACAATTAATGAAGGAAAAGTTTGGGTCGGTGAAGTTGAAAACCGACGCAAATCGGGCGACCCGTTTTTTACGCAAATACTTATTTCCCCCATACTTGATCATGATGGAAAGGTTACAGCTTTTTTTGGCGTTCACAGGGATTTAACAGAAAAAAAACTTCTCGAAAAGCAGCTCGTCCACACACAAAAGATGGAAAGCATTGGCACTCTTGCCGCTGGTGTTGCGCATGAGGTTGGCAATCCGCTTGCTTCTATTTCCGCACTTGTTCAGGTTGTTCAGCGCTCAACAAACGACGAATTTGTTAAAGAAAAACTTGAGCTTGTGAAAAATCAGGTTACGCGTATCTCAAAAATTATCCGCGATCTCGTCGATTTTTCCAGACCTTCTAATTATGAATTGCAGATGACAGATATAAATCAAAATATTCAGGAAGCAGTGGAGATTATTAAAGTTGGCGCAAAAGCTAAATCAATAAATTTCGAAATGGAACTGAATGATTCGATACCAATACTTCCTCTTGTAGCAGATCAGATACAACAAGTGTTCGTAAATATTTTGCTTAATGCTGTCGATATTATTATTGAATCACCAAGAGGCTTGGAGAAAGATTTAATTCGTGTATGCTCGGAAGTAGACGAAGATCAGATTATAATAGAATTTTATGATAACGGACGCGGAATAGCAGATGAAAATTTGGCAAAAGTCTTTGAACCATTCTATACAACCAAGAAAGAAGGAAAAGGAACCGGTCTGGGTTTGTGGGTTAGCTACGGTATAATAAAAAGTTTTCAGGGCGATTTAAAAGTTTCAAGTAAATTGGGTGAAGGAACTACTTTCAAAATAACCTTACCGATACATCCTTAAAAATAAAAGGTGTTTAATGTCAGAAAGAATTTTAGTTGTAGATGATGAAGATATAATCCGCGAATCCCTCTCATTCATTTTAAAAAAAGAAGGCTATGCTGTTGCTGAAGCGGAAAACGGAAAAATAGCTTATGAAAAACTTCTTGAAGAAACTTTCGACCTTGTGATTTCAGACCTGGAGATGCCGGGCATGAAAGGAATACAACTTCTTGAAGAAGCCAAAAAACTTAATGTTCAGGCTCCGTTTATAATAGTTACTGCTTATGGTTCGCTCGATACGGCAATAACAGCATTACGAAGCGGTGCCAGTGACTATATTCTTAAACCGCTTGAGTTTGATGAACTGCTTCTTAAGGTTAGAAGAATTTTTGAAATTCGAAGGCTGCTTCTTGAAAATAGAATTTTGAGAAATGAAATTCAGCGCAATTATGATTTTCAAAATTTTGTTGGCAAAAGCGAAGCAATAAAGAAAATTTACGATATGATTGAAACAGTTGCAGAAACAGACAGCACTGTTTTAATTACCGGCAGCAGCGGAACGGGCAAAGAACTAGTTGCCCGCGCGCTTCATTTTAAAAGCAGAAGAAAAGATAAATCTTTTATCGCGGTAAATTGCGGCGCCATTTCCGAAAACCTGATTGAAAGCGAACTTTTTGGACATAAAAAAGGCGCATTTACCGGCGCCATTTCGGATAAAGAAGGACTCGTAAAAGCAGCCGACGGAGGAACTCTCTTTCTTGATGAAATAAGCGAACTGCCTCTTCAGCTTCAAGTCAAATTCTTGAGAGTCTTGCAGCAAAGAGAGTATACACCGGTTGGCACTACACTTGCCCTGCCCGTTAATGTTCGTTTTGTTGCATCAACCAATCGCAATTTGCGTGATGAAATAAAAGCAGGCGCATTCCGGGAAGACCTGTTTTACCGGCTTAACGTTATCGAAATTAACCTCCCTTCACTTAAAGAGCGTGAAGAAGATATCCCGATGCTCGCAGATCATTTCCTCAACAAATACAGAAAAGAGATGAATCGAAATATCAAGGGAATAGACCCTGAGGCGATGCGCGCATTGGTAAATTACGAATGGCGCGGTGAAGTGAGAGAACTTGAAAATATAATTGAGCGGGCGGTAATTTTCTGTAAAACTGATTTTATTACCGTTAAAGACTTGCCCGAAATTTTTAGAAAGGCAGCTAACTTTTCCGATTTTAGTAAGCTCGGCTCGCTTGAAGTATCTGTTAGAAGATTTGAAAAAGAATATATTCTAAAAGCTCTCGATTCAAATGAATTTAATAAAGAAAAAACCGCAGAGATGCTTCAAGTAGGTCTTTCGACACTTTATCGAAAGCTTAAAGAACTTGATATTACAGCTTAGAACTGCTTCTTTTTTTGAAAACAAGGTTTCTCAATACTTATAAATTGAAAAAGAATGATTTTCAGTAACGAGAATACTTTTTTCCCAACCTAATGTCATTTGTTAAAAAGATTAAAAAATCGGTAATAAATTGAATTATAAGCCATTTTTTCCGTTGGCACGTTTATAGAATAAACAAATAGGCGGATAATCAGGCTTATTGATTAAGCTTCAAAATTTATTTTAAAAAACGCACTGTCCGCTTACTTTTCCAGATTATTAATATTTAAACTAAAACCGGCTGACGGTTCAATTGACAAGTATAACTAAATGAATCTAAAAACAAAAAATGTTGTGTTTTACAGCCCCGACTTTAATATGTGTTATAGTTTCTTGATGTATCTTCAAGACATCTACAGCGTAACAACCACTACAAATATTAAAGTGCTCGAAGCGCTGGTAAAAAATTCGGAGCAAAGTATAGTTATTATTGATGCAGAACCGTCAAAAAAAATAGTTGATTTATGTTCAAATATTCATTACATTAAAAATGAATTGCCGGTGATATTGACTTATGTATTTAAAGATCAGATCAAAGGAATTGAATCTGACATCCGGCAGTATGTTAGTTCTATATTTTATAAGCCGTTTGACTTGAATGAAATTTCGATGAAGTTATCAGCTTTGATGTTATAGGTATAGTAAATATGATTTATCCGGGAGGAAACTATGTTAGATCTAAAAAACATTCTGGTGCCCACGAACTTTTCAGATAGCTCTTTACGGGCGCTTGAGTTTGGTCAGTGTATGGCTAAACAACACAATTCACTTATTCACCTTCTGCACATTATTGAACCCGATTACGTTATAAAAGCTCCACATGGCTATGAATCCGTAGCAAGATACCGCCGCGTCCGCATTTTAGAAGCCGAAGAAGATTTAAGAAGATTTGTTGCAAAGATTAACACAGCCAGCACAAATATTACCGAAGCAATTCTTGAAGGCTATGCGTCTGAGAAAATTTTGCTATATGCTATGAGTAATAAAATTGATTTAATTCTTTTAGCGACAAACGGAAGTGGCAAAGCATTTAGGCAGCCGATGGGAAAAGTTGCAGACCGGATTTTAAGGAGCAGCAAAGTTCCGGTAATTCTTGTTAAAGCAAACGTTCCGGTTTTTGCAGTTGATAAAGTATTTTACGACAACGCACGCGCAGAAAACTGGGTTGGTTAAAATATTTGCGCATTTCTTTCTGAACGCTATATTGATGTAACCATTCTTTGGTGATAGGGGCGGATATGTTTCAACTTAATAATGTTCCTGCGTTTGAATGATCCAATAAATTGGCAGCTCCCCTTTTATTTTTCAAATAATCTCGCTACATTACAACCACTTAAATTGTAACAATTAAGGTGTTCAAAAATTGAAAGCACTTTATAGATTAGCTGTTATTCTTTTTTTCTTTCCTTTTAGCCTTTCTGCACAACAAGTATTAGACAGCATTGATGTAACCTTTTTTGATAATTCAATAGCAGATAGCAATGAGTGTTTCTTAAATACTTCCACTTATCGCGAGTTCATTCCGATTAATCCGGGACCAAATGATTGCTGGTGGTCGGATTTATCACATGCTTATTTTTTCGGGAACGGTCGGCGCGAGTTCGTTTCCAATGGTGATATTAGCGAAGTGCATGCACAGTTTTATTGTTCTGTTGATACAGCAGATTATTACCTGCTCTACAATTATGCTTATGATCGCTCAAGCGATTTGCATATAAAACTTTATAAAAAAAATGAATTGATGCCATTTGAAGATTTTCATTACAACCCGGGCGGCGTTTTAAAATCATTGCACAAAGGAAGCTGGACTCCAGTAGCAATATTTTATCTAACGCCAGGAGATAGCGCATTAACGGTTGATATTAGCACAGATTCTTCTTTCAGTAAATCACTTAAAGTTGATGGGGTGGCTTTGGTGAGAAGCCGATTACCGGACGCTGATCTTGAATTCGGTTTAAGAAAACTTACTTACTTTCAAGTAAACCCGTTCACAGGCGATACAACAGCAAACGATAATTTTTATAGGGATCGTTTCCCGTTATTTTTTGATAATACTATTTTTTCATTTGATTATACGTCAACAAAAACAATTACGCTTTTTAATCTAGGAACAACTGAGCTGAATGTAACAAATTTAATTTTCAGTACGCCGGCGTTTAAAATTCTAAACGGCAATTATTTTACAATTCAACCGGGCACTAAAAGAGATGTGGTTTTTCAGTTTAATCCACCCGGCGAAGGTTATTACGAAGATTCTCTTTTGATTCTATCAAATGATCCGAAGGAACCGGCAGCAATTTTAAATGTTGCGGGTAACGGCATTCCGTACCAATTTATTTTAAACGCAAGTGAAAATAACTCCGAGCCAAATTGGAATGTTCCCGGAAACAGCGGTATTTATTATGAAACCGGCATCGGTTGGCAAAATGTTACTCCTTTTTTTATTCCATTTGAACAGAGCACGTATGCAAGGAAAAACGATATTTTTTCACCCGATATAAACTGCTATTATGAGTTCGATCTACCCGATACTCTAAGCGGTAATTATTTCGTAGAAAAATCCTATATCCCCTCAGATTTTCAAATCATACATAGATTCCTGATGATTAACACGACAACTACCGATACCTTGATTGATGTTGATTACAGCAACAATGACTCATGGGGTTCAACAGATCAACATTACAATTTAATTGGCGGCAGCTCTTTTAATTTACAGCCGGGTCACTATTCCGCAAAACTTACCCGATTTTCACCCGCTCACACAAGTTATTTAATAACCGATATTTTACGCATTAGAAAATATTTTTCCGATGTAATTTTGTCAACTTCAGAAGATCCTTTACGAATATTAAACTTTGGAAATGTAAGTACTGATAGCGAAGCAGTAAAAGAGCTTACTATTTCTTCAATCGGCACAGGTCAGCTTCTAATTAATTCAATGACAACCACATCTAATTATTTTAACATAGTAGATGATGAACATTATCCCATAAAAATAGCTGGAGTAATAGGTGTACATAATGTTAAAATTAAATTTTCCCCATCCGAAAACAAAACATACACCGACACTTTAACCATCACAACAAATTGTGTCTCGGATGATTCAATATTAACCATCGTAGTTTACGGCAACGGAATTCTGTCCGGGGTTGACGAACCAAACAATATTCCGACAAAGTTTTGCTTGTATCAAAATTACCCTAATCCGTTTAATCCCTCAACAAAAATTCGTTTTGATATTCCGAACAAGGAATTTGTAAATATTTCGGTTTATGATATTCTCGGAAGAAAGGTGGAAGAGTTAATTAACAAAGAAAAACCTGCCGGGAAATATGAACTGAATTTCGATGGTGGTAATCTTTCGAGCGGGGTTTATTTTTATAAAATAAAAGCAGGCTCATTTAACAAAACAAATAAATTTATTCTGCTGCGTTAATGCTTAATTTTTTTTTAATATTTAAATAAAAAAAGAGCAGGACATAAAAAGATCCTGCTCTCAATTCAAATTACATTGTACATTGTGAATTGTACATTGTACATTGTACATTACTTAAGTAAAGTCATCTTCATCGATTTGGAGAAATTGCCGTACTCTAATGAATAAATGTACTGACCGCTCGCTACTTTAATTCCGCTATTATTTGAACCGTCCCATGTAACTTCATAAGAACCTTTTGCCATCTTTTCGTTAGCCACAAGAGTTTTAACTTCATTACCAAGAATGTCGTAAACTTTCAGTGAAATGTTTTTATCAAGAGGTAATGTAAATCTTATAGAAGTTGAAGGATTAAACGGATTAGGATAATTCTGTTCAAGTGTATATTGGTCAGGAGAAACGATAGGGAAATCAAGTTCTCTTAAACCTGTAGCAGTTGCTTCTAGAACTCTAACGATTACCTGATCCGGATTCCAGAAAGTAACAACAGAATCCGTTACAAAGGTTGTATCCTGCCAGTGTTTATAAGTACGTTTTAATGAATCTACAGTACTCTGATAAGAAATAACTACTTCGGGATGACCGTTGCCGTCAATGTCAACAAATTGTGACATTTTTGAAACGAATGGACTTTCGTTTAATAATCCTGAAACTGTATCAATCGTACCTGCTGAGTCTCTGATTTCTAAGTGAGATGATCTATGGATCCAGTCGCCGTCAAAAGCAATACGGGCAGTATAATTATTAGCGTCAAGAAGACTGCCTGTACCGTTATACTCAAGAGCCACAACGTCATAACTTGCAACGCCGCCAAGTAAAATATCTTCGCGTCCGTTTCCGTTGATGTCACCGGCGCCGATTCCCCAAAAAGAACCATTCTTATTACCACTCTGATTTAATGCTGGTAACCCGGCTAAAGTCCAAAGATCTTCTCCAATAATACCAAAAGTAGATTGCTGCCAATCGTAAAGTTCATCAGAACCTTGTTGGTGACTAACTAATGAAACTTTCCAATTATTTACATCAACTCCTTGAAAATCAATATAAGTAATACCAGCGATTTCATCTTTACCGTCACCATCAACATCAACTACCTGTACTCCCATATAGGCAGTTGCGTCACTACCTTCATTATATAAATATTCTATATATTCATTTGCTTGGGCTGTGTCAGGATACATATAAGTATCAGGACCTGTAGGATCGATGGAATAGAAGCCGTAGAAATTCCAATAATGGTTGACGATTTCAATATCACCATCGCCGTTAATGTCCGCTGCAACTGAATGCCAATGTGAACCGGCGCCTATTTTAGGAACTAATGCCGGGTCGCCGCCTTCAAGCTGCCAACCGCCAAAACCGGGAATATCACCACTTATACCAAGTACATAAACTCTGTTATCGCGGTTAGCCATAATTAATTCATCAAGCCCATCACCGTCAAAGTCATAAACTTCGGCAACTTCTCTGTTTGTTCTAAAGTTACCAACGCCCTGTGCTGCAAATGCATCGGCAGGTAAGTCGATGGCTTCAATGTATGCGTTATCGCCGCTGCCATCCCATTCAAATACACGAACACGAATGTCGACTGATGAGGTTAAGCTATTTGGAAAAATAATTTCACCGCGACCATCGCCGTCTAAATCGCCCGTGCGAACCCAGCGGGGTGTGCTGCCGCCGCCTTGTTCATTTAATGGCGAAGACCAAACGATTTCGAGTTGATCGCCGTTCATTTCCATTACGTGAACACGCCCTCTGTTAGAATAATCTACGGCAATTACTTCCGGCTTGCCGTCCTGATCCAAATCATCTGCAACCCAAACACTTCTTGTTCCGATATTTGCCGGAGCGGAAGAAGGGTTTGAAAAAGGTAATAGAGAATCGGGCAAATTAAAGTCCATATTAGCGCGGTTGAAAACACTAATATTTGTTAGACTCTGTCCCCAAACTGAAACTGCACCAACTACTATCAGCGCAATTAGTAAGGTTTTTTTCATTACTGACTCCTTTATGTTTTGTGAAATAAGCTAGTTCATTACTGTTAACATTTAACTGTCAAAATTTAAGTTCTGTACAAATAAAACTCAACATCTTGATCAGAATTATTAAAAAGAATTACTAACTAATGCTATTATGCTAATTTTTCCATCCCGCTGAAGCGGGAAAGGTTATGGCAATTGAATTTAATATTGTGCGTAAGATGAATTACTAATTAACCTGTGCTAAATATTTATCCGCTTCTCTGAATGCAGCAGAAGCAGTGTAATCTTTTTTAATAACTTCGAGAAGGTCTTTGGCTTCTTCTTTCTTGCCCGCTTTAATAAAGTTTATGCTTGCGTTAAGCATATACTCAGGGTTAAGAACGTTATCTTCCGAAACTCTTGAAGCCTGACTGTAGAGTTCGGCGGCTTTTTCAAAATTTTCTTTATAAGCATAATAACCGGCTTCTCCGGCTAAAGATGCGGCTTTGAAAATTTCATTACTGCCGCTATAATCGGTATAAGCTTTGAAAGCTTCTTCATGTTTGTTAAGCATAACATATGAGTTTGCAAGGTATATTTTTGCTATTTCGCCGTTTTCACTGCTTCCAAATTCTTCAATAATTTTTTTAAGTCCCATTACATTGCTGCCCTGCATACCATCAATCGCCTGTTGATACATTCCGTTATCATAGAGGTTCATAACGCGGGAAAGAGCTAAACCGGCGGCTGCATTATTTTCTGATTGATTTTGAACATAAAAAATAACGGCAACAATAACTATTGCAATTGCTCCAGCCCAGATTAGTATACGCTGTTTATTGTCATCAACAAAGTTGTAAGCCTTTGCCGAATAAGTTAGCAATTTATCCTCTTTTATTTCCTTCCTGGAGAGTTTTTTCTTCTTTGTAAGCATCGAACAGATTTTCCTTTCTAAATTAAAATTGTACG
>Ga0100388_10004685_pt1 | contig 11286 bp, 9 predicted proteins | sample CryGeymeta201512_FD_81536 | JGI IMG/M metagenome (GOLD analysis project Ga0100388, IMG submission 81536) | Groundwater microbial communities from Crystal Geyser aquifers in Utah, USA - Crystal Geyser metaG 2015-12 | ecosystem: Environmental > Aquatic > Deep subsurface > Groundwater | place: USA... | reverse complement strand
TGTAGCTGAACCGACAGTAGAGTAAGGTCTGATGATTTGACCAATCGTCCCAATTGCTCCAGTGTTAATCTGCAACTTCGCCCCCGGCCCCGTCGTCCCGATGCCGACGTTGCCGGAAAAATAATTGGCGTCTTCACCGGAAATATACAATCCGTAAGAAAGCGTGCTGCCTGAATCCGGCAGAGTCAGGACAATCCCTTTAACCTGATAATTGCCGTCTACTACGTTGGTTGATAAATCAAGATTAAAACCGGTTAGCGCTCCCGTCAAAGTAGTGCTGGATGTGAAAGCCGTGGAATGGATGTTGCTTAAAGTGATGTCGTTGGCGACGGCAGTCAGGCGGTTGGCGTTTTTCGCGTATGGCACCGAAGCCAAGCGTTTCCGCGGTTTCATCTCCCCGTCGCTGTTGAAATTTACTCCCAAAAAAAGGCTGGCACTTGACCAATCGATTGTTCCCCAATTTTCATTGAGACTGTTTAACTCCAGAGAGAAAAGCCCGTCTTTGACGTAAATTCCGTTGGTGATAGTGTCGGCATTGGCCCAGGCTTGGCGCGTTGGAGAAATGCCCAAAGTATTGGTGCCGGTATCCACTGTGGTAATCGTAACCCGTTCCTGTTTGGTCACATTCCATAATGCCTGACCAACCTTGAGGGTCGATTCTCTGGTATCTGAAGTGTAAACCAGCGATTCTCCTCCGCTTGCGGGAGCGGTTGTCATGACCGAAGACCAAAGCGCGGCCGAACTCCAGGTTTCCGTCCAAAGCAAATTGGCCGTGGAGGAGGCGCCGTCATAAATCTTAAACACAAAGTCATATGCGTTATCGGTAACGTTGGTGCCGTTGGAATTCACTACCTTGCCCTGAAAATTCATGGTGTCTCTGACGGCCGCCAGCGTTTTGGGTATAAACGGATTTATATTAGAAACCAAAACCAACAAGATGACTGCCAGTAGCTTAAGCAGTCTGAATGTGATGTTTTTAGTTTCCTGTTTTTTAATCATGGCAACAATAACGCTTTCAGATAAAAACCTAACTGATATTGTTCGAACCTGGTCGAGAACCATCGTTTCTGTCATCCCCGACCTTTTTCAATGTCATTCCGAGCGCAAGTCGAGGAATCCCTTTTTTCTCTGCTTGTCATTCCGAATGAATATGAGGAATCCCTTTCTTTTCTGAGAGAGATTTCTCTCTAACGTTCGAAATGACAGAGAAAGTCATTCCTGTCTCTTTCCGTCCTCTTGTCACACCAGCCCTCTGTGTCATTCCCGACCTGATCGGGAATCCATATAATAAAATCTTAGTTTATAGTTTCCCGTTTTCACGGGAATGACAAATGTGCTTCTCCATTCCTCTTCGCTCCAATCGAAGAGTAAAAATTACTGTTCGTCCAATCCGCCGGCTGGCGGAGCGTGGAGAACAATTGCTAATACCGCAGCCCCTCTACCTTTTTATCCCCATACATCATGTAATAACGTTGGGTATCTGAATCAAAGCCAAAAACAACTGTTTTGCTATTATTCCCCAGATTCGGTTGTTGTTTATAAAATTTATATGCCTGCTGAAAATCTTCATAGTTCTGATAAAAACATGTCCGGTTATCCTGATTTACGGCATTTAAACCGGTGGCCTCCGTTTGCGCCCCGGCAAAAATAGTCATGTTAAAAACCACAAAACCCAGGAAAATAACAGCCACCATGGTGATACCCATAACCCAATGATTAAAGATTTTCAGATTTTTGCCGAAATTCACTTCCTTGGAACGCTTTTCCTGTTCCGATTTAAAAACAGAATCGCGCAAATGAAGATTTTTTTCTTTTTGAAGCCAGTGGATAAAAACTCTGAGCGTCGCAATTTTTCTCTTTTGGGTAGACAAAGAAAGGTTGGTGTCCGAATTCATAATATTCAGATAAGCCGTGATCTTTTCCGCGGTTGTGTTTTGTGCGGATAATTCCTCTTGATAACAAGAAGAAAACCATTGATCAAAATGATAGAGATCTGAAAGATAATTTTTTATGGAAATTTTTGAAAGCCCTTGGGTTGCCAAAAATACTTTAAAATCAGTCAGTAGAGGGGTTAATTGATGTTGGTTTATCATAAGGCAGTTTTATTTGTTGATATAAGCAGTTATACAATTATACCATCTAATTTATATAATAATCATTACATGATATAATAGCAAAAGTCAAGATAGTATTGGGGAGAAAAAACAGATATCGTTGCCTTAAAAGATTGTTGAAACATGTGTTAGTCTTAGCGTTCGACCCCTTCGACTTCGCTCAGGGTAAACTCCGTGGAGAACCACCGCTTTTCTTATAGTCATTCTAGCCCGCCTGATAAGCGAGGCAGACTCAGTCTTGAATCCGATTCCGGAATCTCCGCCGATTGGCGGATCCCCAGAATGACAGTGAATGTACTTCCCCATGCGGTCGCTGGCGCTCCTTTAGTCGAAGAGTAAAAAATTACTGTAAACCCTTCGACTTCGGCTCAGGGTAAATTCCGTCGAGAATTTCCTTCCTGCTTTTATTATTAACCACCGTCGGCCGGCACGGAGCATAGAGGATTTTTACTTACTGCTTAAAAAAACAGTTAAAACCATATCTATTATTAAATGACGTCCTCCCCGGGCTAAAGCCCGGGGTTTCCTTTCCGCCAGCCGGCGGATTGCGGAAAAACATTGGACGCTCTCATCCACGGGCTAAAGCCCGTGGTTTTCCCGCTTCGAAATAAGTTCTGGGATTATTTTTTCAGGGAACGCATAAGCCTTAACAAGCGCAATTGGATCAGAAGAATCGCGGAAAGTATAAGAAGAAAAATAATTATCGGGAAAATCAAAGGCAGGTCTAAAAACGATAACACATTGGCTTTTGCCAAAGCAATCTTGGTATTAACCGCTTGGGAAATGTCTACCGTAAACTCTTTTCCTTTATAAGTAATATACCCGGCTTTAGCCACCATGAGAGAATACTTTCCGGATGGAATAAAGTAGTAATAATTGCCGTCTTGTTTGGTTATCTGAGGATTTTCTTGCTCAAAGTTTTCGGCTTCCCAAATATCCCATCCGCCATCCTTATTCAGTTTAAATAAAATGACTACCGCATCCTTAACCTTTTTTTCATTCTTGGGGCAAAGATTGGAGTTGATCAAACAGAAAAATTGATCGATAAAATCGAAGGACCCCTTTTCGTATACATATCCATAATCCAACACTAAGAATCCCAATCTTATCTCTTTATTAACCCCTCCTGGCAGTAGAATGTTTAAAGTGATAAAAGATTCACCGCTTTTTTCCGGCAGCATAAATTTCAGGCAATAAACGCCTTTTTCCGCATTCTCGGAGTTATCTCCACCTTTTCTGAAAATCAGGTTATATTCTTTGCCATCGATGGTGGTTGAAATTTGAATCGGCTCCACCGGCAATGAGATGCAAAAATCAGCTTCCTGGTTTATGAAACCTTCATAGAGGTTATCGGAATTCAGAGAAAAAGGTATCTCTCCCCGGGTAGCTAAAGTATATCCATCAAAAAGAGTTTTACCGTCCTCCGGATCCAAAGGATTTAGGCCGTATTTGACCTCCCAACCATCCTTTAAACCATCGGCGTCCGTATCGGCCTGGTAAGGATCGGTTAAATAAATTTTAAGCTCTTCGTAATCCGTTAAACCATCATCATCGGAATCCAAAAAAGAACGCGTAACTTCGGCTTTAATTAAAACATCGTTGCCGGTTTGGGCGAAAATGCCGCTTGCCGGTTTGTACCAAAAAAGAAGTTCCAGAAGTAAAAAAAGGGATAATATCTTCAAAAGTTTGTTGGTCAAGATCATTTGATACTCAAATCTTAATTATTCAGAATGATTATTGCTTGGAAACGATCTTAAATTTCCTGCCGAAAACAACCACCAGGCCGATTAAAACAACCACTCCGCCGAAAACCGCTATCAACCATTTATAAGGTATAATCCAGAAATATACTGTTTCTTCCGCGGTTTGTCCCGCTCCGTAGCTTATCAAAAGCTGGGCTGAAAACTTTCCCATCAACGGAATTATCCCCGCTTTTTCTACCTTCCACTCATTGGTAAATTTCCGGATTGAGTCCGGCAACACATTCCCGAAATTAGGATTAACCTGCAGAGTGGCCATCTTTTTGCCGGCCAAAGAGAAGATTTCGATGTTACCGAAAGGTTTTAAGTGTACATTTCCGCTGTTTTGGAAGCGCATCACAAAGCTGGCCGGCATCTTTTCATACCAAGGCTTGGCAGTCTTAAATTCAACCAGACTGCCCTCCTCTTTGATCGCGCCTGAAACTCTGATAAGAATCAAAGTGCCGACTTCTCCGGCGATATTCATGCCGGTTTTTCTGGCATTAATATCTTGGATGGAAATAATCACCGCTCCATAATGGCCGCCCGGTTCGGCGTTGGCCGGAATTTCAATTCTGACGGGGATTTCTTTTTTTTCACCGGCTTTAAAATCTATCGGTTCACTGCCGAGTTTTATCCATTTGGACAAAGAATATTGCCCGCCCTCCTCGTCTGAAGGCATAAATTGCGGAACGCCGGTTTCTTCCTGGCCGGCCTTAAAATCGACCGGATAGGTATATAAAGTTGTATCTTCGCCGCTCAGGATTTTGATTTTCAGATCCAAAACATCTCCAGGATTGGCTTCTTCTTCAATAACCACCGGAGAAACATTAATCCCCTCCTGGGCGTGAATTGGTTTTGAAATGCTGGTCGCGCACAAACCGAAAGTAATAAAAACAAACAGCGAGGTTAGGATTTTGACAACCACAATAGCTCCTTTATAATAATTTTATCTGTTGCCGGCAATATTATACTTCATATCAAAGATTTTAAGCTAGGGGGTATTTTTTCCAGAAGTACCAGGCAATATTATACCCGGCTCTGTTTCAATTCACATAACTTTATTCCAAGATCACTTTCGAGCTTCCTACTTTCGCTCTTGCAACTTCATGTCTCCCGATTCTGGGTCCGGAGTAAGAAGCTCTCTAACTAATCTTCGAAGGTTAATTTAATACATCCCTGTCGCTCTGAATGTCAGTGTGTCAGCATAATCATCGGCCGCGGACGTAATTTTGGCCGCCACCGCTTTGACGAGCATCTCCCCACTGCCGCCAACGATTGGTTCGGAGTTGGTATTGGCCACTTCACTCCAGGCAGTAGACACTGCTCCTACTACAGCACCATCAACATTATAGGTCCCGCTTTCATTCCAAGCTCCACTAGTAAAGCTGAATGTTCCGTTTTGCAGACCATAACCGTCATTGGTGTCTTGATTAATCGTTAGAGTTTCCGAGGCAGAAGCAATGGTATAACTGGCATAGCTGGAAAGAAGCCCATTGTTGGCATCCTTGACCTGTATCACTGTTCCGTTTTCCGCATTGCTGTCCAAATCCATAAAAATATGGTCGGTAGCAGTTGTGACTGCCGCGAAGTTCAACTCTCCCAAGCTGATGCTATAGGGTGCATTGGAATCACCATGGGCCGCCGCGACATCCAAATCAAACAACAGATAAGTATCAACGGTGGCGGTGATGGAAACCTGATCATCATCCATAATGGGTACGTCCACTTCCCCGCTGTCAGCAAAACCGGTGCCGGTTAAAGCTACTTGGAAAGAACCAGCCGTGGTTGGATTGGTGATTTGATTGACTCCAGGACCAGTAGCATTGGTTCCTATTTCAATGGTGATGATTGAAGCAGCCGCCACATTAACCGTCGCCCCGGCCGTAAAAGTAATCGTTCGATTACCGGCATTTTTGGCAAAACCGATCTCACCTACTCCAGGCGCCCCATCAACCACAGTTAAATCAGCCCCATCATCGGCGAAGTCAACATCTGTAAAAAGGACGTTGGTGATGGCGAAGTCAGAGGCAAAAGTCAAGGTCATAGTGTCGGCCTCAACAAAGGCGTCGGCAATGGTAAAGGTAATCAGATGGTCCGAAGCAACTGAAACCTTGGCCCGTGACATAGCATCAGAGAAGTTGGTCACGGTTGCGGCATGAACTGAAAAAGCTGGGAAATTTAAAGCTAAAAGCATAAATACGCTTAAAATCGAAAAGAATTTTTTAATAATCATTTACTTTTTCACCTTCTTATATTAAAAAACAACTTCATATTACAATCAAAATTATCTCAATTCAATGATCATGTGTCAAGCGATTACTGGACGCCCTATGAAAAGTTAAAGAGTTCGCCCCCGGCCAAAAAATATCTGAAACCCAGAATTACCTTTAAAGACTTAGACCGTGTTGCCCTTGCCCATACGGATAATGAAATGGCACAGATTGTTTGCCAAGAAAGAGATAAACTACAGAAGGAGGTTATGTGCCCCATAGCTCTCGTTCCTTCAGGCTCATCTCTTGACTAGAAAAGACTTCATCTAAAACTTTTAATCGGGTTGATGATTTGACAAAAAATTATTAATAACATAAGCTTAAATAGTAAAATAATACTTATCAAAAGAGAGAATCTATTGCATTAAAATATAAGAAAATAGATTTAAGCTCTGGTTTTAGCCTTATTGAGATTCTAATAGTTGTAGCTATTCTTGGTATTCTTGCTGCCGTTATCTTCTTAATTATTGGCCCAAATAATCTTGTAAAAGCACGCGACACAAAGCAAAAGGGTGATTTGCGTGGTATAGCTGATGCAGCGCAAAAATATAATCTCCAATACGGAAAATACCCTGATAGTTTTGTTGATCTTGAAAATGGCGCGCAGTCTCCTCTCGGCAAACCCCCATCTTCCGTTGTGAATATACTTGGTAACAATTATGGATTCAAGAAAATCAACGAAAACATGAGAGTCTGGGGATATCTTGAGAAAGAAAAAGCCTACTATGTCTGGGATTCTGCTTGTCCTCAATTTATTATTACCACCAGCGATCCTAATGGGGATACCTTTGATTGTACCCACGAAATAGCAGATGACGAAACACCTGTCGCACCGCCTCCCCCGCCGGCCACTTATAAAATCAGCGGATATATTGATGTTCAGGGTAGAAGCGATGATAAGGGAGTAACTGTAACCTTCCGTCAAGGTTCCGACACTTATTTCGCGGTTAATTCCTCATGGGGGCACTACGAAGTCAATGTTCCCGCCGGAACATATACTGTTACCGCTGACATGAATTTATATCTTTCAGCCCAAACATTTACCAACGTAACTGCAGATTCGACCCTGCCAAACACCGTCATTAGGGGAGGCGATGCCAATGATGATGGAAAAATTATAGCATTGATCAAAATTTAATCGGTTCAAATTTTGGGAAAAAATGTGGTGATTCGGGTTTTGACTTGCGGGCTGATATAAATAAAGATTGTATGGTAGATATTCTTGATTTGGTGCTAATGGGTGGTAATTTCGGACTTACACAACCCACAACTTGGTAAATACCTATTTTCAAATGACGTTCTCCCCTATTCTTAAAAGAATGGGGGCTCCTTCCCGCCAGCTGGCGGATTGCGGAAAAGTCTTGTATGCTTTCATCCACATACTAACCCCCGTGGTTTGGTCATAAATCATGACGGAGGAGATATATCAAACCACATCATTTCTGATCAATAGTAATAAAACCCTTCCTGTCTCCCCATGCCATTTCGAATCCGCTACCTCGGCAGATGAAAAATCCCATCCGTGGGAAAAAATCCCAATGGGATCTCTCGCGGAATTTACCCTGATCCGCCATCAGCCAACCGGCGGAGAAGGAGAAGGGCTTGAGATGACACGCTATGATATTTCTCCATGCCCCGCCGAATCCCTGCCTCGCCGGCAGGCGGGGGAGGGTTAGTCGAAGAATAAGAATCTTACTGTTCGACCAAGCGAACCTCCCGCGAGCGCGTGGAGAACCATCTTCTTGTTCTTCCCGTTAGATCTGCCATCCGACGGACACCCGCAGTCTATCAGTCTCATCAGTGTTTAAACCAACGATAAAATTTCAAAAAGTGGCGGTGGCTCTAAAAGTAACGGTATCGCTATAATCATCTTCGGCTGGAGTTGCTTTGGCCGCCACGGCCAGAATATATATTTCACCGCTTCCTCCAAAAATTGGATCACTGGTGGTATTGGCCAGTTCATTCCAAGCCGTAGAAACCTCGCCGACATTGTTGCCGCTGAGGTCAAATGTTCCGCTTTCGGTCCAACTGCCCGAACTGGCACTCCAACTTCCGTTCTGCAAACCGTAGCCGTCGTTGGTGTTTTGGCTGACCTGCAACTCTTCCGAGGCCGATTGAATCGTATAATCAGGATCCGATGCCGCTGATTTTAAACCATTATTGGCATCTTTTATCTGAATCACTGCCCCTTCTTCGGCATTGGTTTCCAAATCAAGATATATTCTGTCGCCGGCGGTGGTGATTGAAGAAAAATTCAGTTCCCCGAGATCAATATTATACGGCGCGTCGGAATCGCCGTGAGTGGGACCTGTGTCAAGATCAAAAGTAATTTGAGCCTCGACTGTTTGGGCTTGGGCTTCCGGGCCAAAAGCACTTTCCGTAAAATCCCCTCTTTCGGCCTTGACTTTGATTTTATAAGCGGTTCCCGGCGCTAAACCGGTTACGATTTCCCCGCTTGCTCCTCCCCAATTTGTGTAAGTTTGCCAGACCATGGAATCCCCGATCGTATCATCCGCCTGGATATATCTGATGGTTACCCAATCATCGTCGGTGATGGCTATGGCAAGAGTCGCGTCCGTGGGATTCTCGCCGTTATTGATGATAAACTTTAATTTATTGTACCACTGGGCTTCGTTGGTAAAAGCCGGCTGACCAGGAACATTGGCCTGAATCTGCTCCACGGGACCGCCTTTAACCATATAGTTTATTCCCTGCAGAGTATCCGAAACCCAATGGCCGATCGTTTCCCACACGGAATAATTGGAAGAAGCTTCCGCTTGGCCGGCCGGAGCGACTTCCTCGCCTTCAATCCGGTAATTGGGCGATTCCATCTCCGCCTGAATGCTTGGCGGTAAAACAAGGGAAAAAAAGATCGTCAAAACAGTGAGCGCGCGCAGCAATCTCAAATTTTGTCCGTATTTCGGGAAAAACTTTTTCTTCATGGCAACAAAGGTTAGCTTATTATTTTATCTTTCACCAGTTTAAAACGAAAGCCTTCTTTAGTCAACTAACTTCTATTTCTGCCATTCCTATTATACTGTCATCTCGAGTGTAAACGAGAGATCCCGATGTTCTACCACTTCCCTACGGGATCCCTGCCTGCCTGTCTGCCGGCAGGCAGGCTCACGTCGCCCCCGCCCCCGCCTGCCGGCGAGGCAGGGATTCGGCGGGGACTCCTCAGGATGACATTGGCGGCGGGCAGGATGACAAGGGTGTGTCATTCCCGACCTGATCGGGAATCCAGTCGGCTTGCATTATTTTGACATTTTAGTTGTACTTCTCCATGCCCCGCCGATTCGGCGGGTTAGTCGAAGGGTAAAATTCTTACTGTTCGACCTTGTGGAGAACTACCGTTTTTGACCTCTATGCGTGGCTTGACGAGCCGCGGTTTTCGGCTTTTTGAAATAAAAAAATGTTGCGTGTTTCAAGATTTGATGGAAAGGAAAAAGAATTTAGTCTGATTCTTAATAAATAGTTCTCCAACTGTAAGCATCCCCGACGTCTTTAGCGCATATTTCATAAGAATCTTTGACTCCGGCCGTTCCCTGAGTAAACCAAGTCGTTCCGCGGGTGGTGGCGTCGCAGGTTGGTTTCGTGGTAGTGGTATTTTGCCGAATCCCGCCATTGACTTCTAATGCTTGAGATGGGCTGGTGGTTCCGATCCCGACGTTGCCCGCATTTGCTTCTGTCACAAACGCATATTTATACCCAAATAACTCCAATTTGCAACTCAAGATGTTGTTATTTGGGGAATACTCAACTACATTTTTTGCAAACCCGAGTTTGTTGAGTATATTTGTAATAGTGCCAGTTCCAGTAGGAGCTGCGATATACCCTCCATACCAATCTGCCATTGCCGTTGCCCCATTGTAGACAATACCGCTTTGAAACATCCTTGCGTCAGTGGTAGCCGTAACTGTTGGATTTATCTGTAACCTTGCCCCCGGTCCCGTCGTCCCGATGCCGACGTTGCCAGAAATATATGTGTTGTGGGCGAGGATGCCATTGCCAAAAAAGTTTCTATTGCCTTCAACGGCAATATCATGGGACTGTCGCCCAATTAGCTTTATTAAAGAAAACATGATACAGTTTGTATATGTCTCCTGCCCAAGACAAACAAATTGCTAGTTTTGAAGAAAGGCTTTTAGTTTCTGTTATTCCCCCGGATCATGCTTACCGGAAGCTTAACCGGCTGATTAATTTTGAAACCATTGCTTCCAAACTACAAGCAGCTTACAGCCATTTGGGGCAACCAGGCATTCCGGCCATCCGGGGGTTAAAAGCCATGCTGCTGCAGTTCTGGGAAGACTACTCAGATCGGGAGATGGAAGCCGCCGTTAGGGAGAATCTGGCCATCAGATGGTTCTGTGGGTTTTCCCTGACTGATAAAACCCCGGACCATTCCTACTTTGGTAAATTCAGGAAAAGGGTGGGAGCCAAATGTTTGGCTGAGATCTTCAACTCCATCAATAACAGGCTGCAGAAAGAAGGCCTTTTTGGCAATATCTTCTACTTTATTGATGCCTCAGCCATTATTACTAAGACAGCCCTCTGGGAAGAAAGGGACAAAGCTATCAAGGATGGCCACGATAAACTGAACAACCTAGTGGTGAGAAACTATGCGGCTGACAAGGAAGCCCGCTGGGGGGCCAAATCCAAACGAAATATCTGGTTTGGCTACAAACGGCATAGTGCCGTAGATATGCGCTATGGATTGATTAGCAAAACCACCGTCACCCCGGCCAATGTTTTGGACCATCAAGTAGTAGAGCAGATCTGTCCCAAGGAAGGCTATATTTTTATGGACAAGCTTTATGACACCAAAAAGACCGACCAGAAGATCAAGGCCAGTGGTTGCTCACCGGGCACAATCAGAAAGAATAACAATCCTGACAAAAATTATGATCTAGATCGGTGGCGTTCCCGGATGAGAATGCCTTATGAGGGTACCTTTGCCACTCTGTCAAAAAGGGCAAGATACAGGGGCAAAGAAAAAGTAATCTTCCAAAACTACGGGCAATCCATCTGTTTTAACCTGAAAAAAGCCCTCCGGTATATCCCGCAAGCAGCTTTTAATTAACACACCTTAGTTGGGAGGTTAGCTATCCTCCATTTGTCTCCGGCTATTAGTTCTTTTTATTGAATTCGTCGACAGTCCCA
>Ga0100388_10004676_pt1 | contig 11302 bp, 10 predicted proteins | sample CryGeymeta201512_FD_81536 | JGI IMG/M metagenome (GOLD analysis project Ga0100388, IMG submission 81536) | Groundwater microbial communities from Crystal Geyser aquifers in Utah, USA - Crystal Geyser metaG 2015-12 | ecosystem: Environmental > Aquatic > Deep subsurface > Groundwater | place... | reverse complement strand
CTCGATTTCTTAAATAATACCCGGCGCATCATCGAACTGGAAAAGGCCGGCATCCCTGTCTATATGATCGATCAAAAATTACTGGATCGGTTGGATGACACGCTGAGAAAAACCTTAGCTGAAGGCATTCCCGAACAAAAAATTGTCAACAATCTTACTCAAGGAGCTGCAGTCATTGCTGAAGAAAATAATCATAAACTAATTGATATTGATCAAGCTAATCTGACAGAACGAATTGGCCTTGATACTGAAGGTGCCAATATCGGCACACAAGGTGAAGTATATAAAACAAAAATAATAGTAGATGGCCAAGAAAAAATTGCCGCCGTTAAAATATATTTCACACAAAATGAATACAATATTGATTTATTAAAAATGCTTACCGACGAGGCAAATAATACCCAACTTGCCAGAGAAATTTTAGGTGAAAATTCGGTGGAATTTTATGGCATTGTCAGAACAACTGACGGTAAAGTGGGAATTGCCGTACCGTTTCTAAATGACACGGCTACTGTTACCCAAAAAACAGTTGATGACCTAATGGTAATTCAGGAAAAACTCCATCAGGCCGGATATTTTGTCAGAGATTTACAATATTTTACCAACACTGACGGAACGGTAGTTCTTTATGATCTTTGGCAACTAAAGCAAATTAACGATCCGGAAATGATTAGCTATCTCGCTAAAGAACTTAATTTATCAGAAACAGAAATATTAATAAATCCGCTTGAATATGCTGCCAAAAGCAATCTATATAAAATCAGAGTTTACGATGCAGAGATATCAGCCAGATTATTAGCAAAAAGAAACAACCTTTCTATTTCGTCGGTAACGGAAAACTTAACCTCCTGGTTTGATGATTATTACGCTAAACTTCCCCACACAATGGCCACAACTAATCTCAATCCCCTTCCCTTTAAACCCACCCAAGCCCCAATCCAGGGTAATTTTGACATGTTGGGAGATACGCGCTATCGAATCGAAATCGAAGGCGGACAAACAGTCGATATTCATATTAATAATGACCAAATTGATAATAATGGCAATCCGGGAATGTATCTGGTTGTTGACAATAATGTAAATAATCCCACCCCTTTAAGAACCGGCGCTGAAGTCACCATTAACGGAAAAACTTATATTTACGGCTATAACAACGGGCCGGAATTATGGCTAAAACCAAACCAGGCGGGCGGGGCGGCTAATACATTTACGCCAACAAATATTCTTCCGAATTCACCAATTGAATTAGTATCAAAATCACCATTTTATGTAGATCAGAACGAAGCCAATAACGTATTGAAATTTTTTGAAGAAAATTATAAATCCGGCGATCCTAGATTTTCTAGATATACGGCAGGGTTACACGCAGATGTTATTGGTTTTGAATATAATGGAATACATTACGTAGTTAAACTACCATCCGGTTCATTAGACACCGCTCAACTATACTCCAGATCAACGATCCAAGGACAAAATCTTGCTTTAAATCAAGGAATGGCTCCAAATTTAGCGCCAACAACTTTTTTATTGGATAAAGACGGCAGGCCAATCGGAATTCAAAGATTTGTTGAAGGCAATACTTATTATTTAAATAACACGCCGCAAGCAGATTTAGCCGTCAGAACTCTAAAAGAAAAAGGTGTTGGGATTACCGATCCGAAAGGTAATATCGTCCATTCTGCAAACGGTCCGATTATTATTGATCAGGAAGGAATTTTTCTCATTGATGAAAGTAAATTAGTTATAGCACAACACCCCGAAATTGCACCCTACTATACTCAATGGTTCAGTCTAGATGAAGCTAAAGAATTTGCTAAAAAAGCCGGTGTGCCTCTCGTCGCGGCCGCGCCAACCGGCAACTGGTTTGATAATAATGTTTACAACACTCAAAATGGCTTGTTCCCTAAATGGACGACTTGGAAAAAACCAATATTAATTACTGCCGGGGTTGGCGCTGCTGCCTGGATCGGCGACCAATTAGATATTTTTGATCCATTAATCGAAGCGATTAAGTCATTTTTTAACCCTCAACCGGCTCCGCCAACCCCGGTTCCGGCTGAACCAGGGACCCCGACGCCGCCGGCACCGGGAACGCCGGAACCGGCAGAAACCCAGGAACCGCCGGAAAACGCGGCGGCGGCGAAAACCACACCGACAGCCGGAATTAACGGCTACACGCCGGTGACCACGGACAATGCCTCATCGGAAATTGCCGTCCAAGCCGTTTTTTTGCAGGACTTGATCATTGATTTTTACCATAATCCGCAAAACTGCACTGACACTTCCCAACAATGCCGTGAAACGTTCAGCGCCTACCTAAAATCAAATATTAACAGCCAACATCCGGAGCTTTGGGAGCAGCCTAATTTTCAATACGGTTTTGATTCGCTGATTGGCGGCTACGGCGATTATAACCAAGCTATCCAGTGTGTAGTTTGGGATATAGCCTTAAAAGGTTTAGGGGTCAACACCGCTCCGATCTCCGGCATGCTGGGTGAAAAAGCCAATGATATTTATGACGTCTTAGTTGAAAGCAATCCCTCACTCAATATGTCAACCACCGATTTTGCTAATTTAGCTCAAGCCAATGCCAGCTTAAACAATAATTACACCTATGGCGCCGGGGGGAATACCCTGCATTTATTCAATAACTTTGATAGTTTACAACCAAGCGACTGCTTTTTCTACGGCTCCGGTGTCGGCCACACCGGCTGTATTATTGATGTTATCAACAATGCCAGCGGCGAAACGCTGCTGGTCGTTTCCGAATCCAACTCTCCGGTCAACGGCACGCCTACCGGCTTGCCGGAAACCTATTACCTGACCGAGGCCGACTGGGGCAAAAAAATCGGCGCCGCCTTTCAGTCTGTCTGGTTCTTACGGCCGAAATAATCATAAAATAACTATGCTATACTTAATTAAATGAAAATGAAAAGCCTGCTCAAAAAAACCGGCCGGATTGTATTAATTTTCCTGGTAGCGGCCCTGGTCTTTTTTGCAGCTTCGGCGTCGGCCGGGGCGCTGACCACCGCCAACGGCAGCCAGTATAACCCCATAATCACGATTGCTTATTTGTTGACCGCTTGCCTGTTTAGCTATTTTTACTCGGCAACGAAAAGAGAGATGTTTTCCTGGTGCCTACTGGCCCTGATTTTATCGTTTTTGGTCAACTTTATTATCGGGTCGCTGTTTCTGGTGATGCTGCCGCCGGCGTTAAAGAAGCTAAAGCTGATTTAAAACTTGACAAAAAGATAATCTTAAGGGATTTTTGATTATGAACCGCTCCAAACCAAAACCGACTTTTTCTGGTCGCACTGATGCCTCGGTAATTTTAAGCGGTCTGGCCTCGCCGACCGGAGGCTCGGGGAAATTATTACTGGCTGCCGATAAAAATAAGTTAAAGCTAATCACGACACCATTGGTTATCAACGAAGTCAATCGACATTTGAGCAAACTTAAGCTTACTTCCAAAAAACTAACAGATTGCCTCGATAAAAAACTGATTAATCTAAAAAATAACCCTTCGATAATATTGATTGAACGCTGTACTAAACTAACTGTTGACCCCGATGACGCCCATGTCTTAGCCGGAGCGATCAGCTGTAATTGCCAATATTTAATAACACTCGACAAAAAGCATCTTCTTAATAAACAGGTAAAGACACACCTGAAACCAATCTTGGTTTTATCCCCTAAAGAATTTTGGCAAGCGCTCGTTTAAACTGATCCAGGTTTTTGTGGGTGGCGGCGCTGATGGCCAGGGCTTTGGGGAAACGGGGAATTTTTCCGACCGGCAGGAGATCAATTTTATTTAAGATAATTATCTCCGGCTTTTCCAGTAATTTGGGCGAGTATTGACCCAGCTCGTTTCTTACCTGCTGATAATCGGCTTTAATGGTTTTGCTGGTGGCATCAAGTAAATGGACCAGCACCCGGCAACGCTCTGCGTGGCGCAGAAACTCGATCCCCAAACCTTTGCCCCGGCTCGCGCCCTCAATTAAACCGGGAATGTCGGCAATGACAAGGTCGCACCTTGTCATCCCGCTCCGAAAAACGCCTAAGTTAGGTTCTAAGGTAGTAAAGGGATAATCGGCAATTTTGGGGGTAGCTTTGGTGAGAACGGACAAAAGGGTGGACTTGCCGGCATTGGGTAAACCGATCAGGCCAATGTCGGCTAAAAGTTTTAACTCTAAGGCCAAAGTTTTTGTTTCCCCCGCTTCGCCCGGATCGGCAAATTTGGGGGTGGTTAACGTGGGCGAACGAAAGGCCCAGTTGCCCCGGCCGCCGTGACCGCCTTGGGCCACTAAAATTTTCTGACCCGTTCCTATGAGGTCAATGGAAGGGTCGGACCCTTCCATTTTTACTACTGTGCCCGGCGGTACTTTGATTTCCAGATCAACCGCATTCCTGCCCGTCCGGCGGTTTTTGCCGCCCATTTGGCCGGAATCGGCCGTAAATTTTTTTTGAAACTGGAAATTTTTGAGCGTGTTTAAATTTTTATCGACTGTCAGGTAAACCGAACCGCCGTCGCCACCGTTGCCGCCGTCCGGCCCGCCTTTCCGGACAAATTTATCCTGACGCCAGCCGACTTTACCGCGGCCACCGGAGCCGGCAGTAACGGTTATTTTCGCGTAATCGATCATGGCTAATTGTAACATGGGGCTTGACTGGAAGGGTCGGACCCTTCCATAATAGACATATGCCCAGTATTTACCTGCGTCGAAATTTCAAGCCAAACACCTTTCACCATCTTTGCAACCGCGGTGGTTTCCAACATAAAATCTTCCGGAAAAAGAAGGACTATGAAGTTTTCACCGATATCCTTAAATATTACCTACACCATCCGGAATACCCTTCCCTATCGAAGCTTTCCGAACCAAAAATTAAAAAAATAAAGAAAAGTCCCCAACCATACCGGTTGCTGGCCTACTGCCTAATGCCCAATCATTTCCATTTATTGATGCAGCAGTGTGAAGACTCTCCGACGCTCTCTGCCTTTATGAAAAAGATAAGTGTAACTTACGCCATGTATTTTCAGTACCAATACCATCATTCCGGAGGGCTATTCCAGGGAAAATTCCGCAGTGTTCAATTTTACCGCGACGATAGCCTGCTTTATGTTTCCAAATATATCCACCTCAATCCGCGAGGAATGGAAGGGTCCGACCCTTCCATATACCTCTGGTCATCACTGAGTGATTATTTAAACAGCAGTAATAAAAACTGGCTTCACCCGGAAGTTATTTTTAATACTTTCTTTGCCAAATCGGGCGATCCCCGGCGGGAATACAAACAGTATATTTTTACTCCGGCTGACGCCGAAAAAGAAATTCTCTTGAGGAAAATGGAAGGGTCGGACCCTTCTATTTAAGAAACAGGAGGGGGTCGAGGAACTCGCCGCCGCGGCGGATTTCAAAGTGAAGGTGCGGACCGGTGGACCGGCCGGTAGAACCGACGTTGCCGATGACGTCCCCGCGGTTGACCGTCTGGCCGACGGTAACGCTGACACTGCTCATATGGGCGTAAAGCGTGGTTAAACCGTTGCCGTGGTCAATCATCACCCGGTTGCCGTAACCGGCGCTATCCGGCCAGCCGGCGACGATGACCCGGCCGGAATCGGCCGCCAAAATCGGCGGCTGACTCTTGTTGGCAATATCCAATCCCCGATGGTACCAGACGTAACGCTGGGAAATACTGCCGGAAACCGGCCAAATAAACTGGCCCACGGCCGAAACCGCCCCGGCATCCGGCGTCCGCTGGGCCACGTAGCGTTTCGGGTCCCACAGGACCTCGGCCGGCTTGACGCCGTCGGGCACCACCAAGACCTGGCCGGCGGCCAGCGCAAAAGTTTCGTCGTTACTGTAGGTATTAAACGGCCAGTTAATAATTTGCTGAGGATCAACGTCGTATTTTTTGGCCACCGAGTAAACCGTCTCGCCGCGCTTGACTTTGTGGACCATGCCGGTCACCGGCGGAATTTCGATCGTTTGGCCGGGTTTGATCGCATCAATTGATGCTAAATCATTCTGCCAGCGAAGGGTATCAATGGAAACGTCAAATTTTTTGGCAATCGAAGAGACCGTATCGCCGCTTTCCACAATATAGGTCACCACCCCGTCCCGGGGTTTGACCGACACCGCAGTCGTCGTATCAAAAGCGATCACCCCGCCCGTGCCTAAAACTTCCCCGCTTTCGCCCTGGCTGTTAACCGCCCGGGATAAAAGCGGCGTCAGCATTAAACCCACTAAAAACAAACCGGTCATCCCGGTGTGCAAAAACGGCCGGGTGTAACGGCCGCGCTTGGCCGTCAGTCCGTCTACCACCACATCTTTGCCGGCTTCGAAACCGGCAATAAAATCCAGCGTCCGCCGGCTGAAATAACCGGACAAAAATCGGCAAAAACCCTTGAATTCCAACCAGCAAACCAGCGCCGGATTCAGCCGCATCCGCTTAAAAATCATCATACCGTCTCCGGTTCGGCCACGATCAGCAAGCGCTTCCAGGTAGTTCCCGGCGGCCAGCAGGTTTGCAGGACCAACCGCCGCGGGCTGGAGACATCGGTAATATCAGATAAATCCGTCGGGTCGGCCACTTTTTTGTATTTGACCCGGTAACGGTACTCTTCGCCCTGATAATAAACTAAAATCAAATCATCCGCTTCCAGTTTCCGCAGGAGGTAAAAAACGGCGTTAAACCGGGCCACATTAAGATTCGAGTCGGTCGAATGGCCGAAAATATAGACCGCGCCGTCTTCGTTAGGCAGGGCCGAACCGGCCGCGTGGGCGACACCGCCTGACTGCCGGAGAACCGATTGATAAATATTAGTGTCCGACGGGTTAACATTGGGAGTAACGGCGACGTTGGCCAAAATTTTCGGGATGACCACGCCGAACTCGGTGGATAGCGGGGTGATCAAAACCTGGGCAGTCTCGCTTAATTGGGAAAAGCCCTGGCCGACCGAATAAAACATGCCGGCAAAGCCGGAAATCGGACCCGCCGACACAACAATGGAAGGGTCCGACCCTTCCACTTTAGCCTGCTTCGGCCGGATCTGATAACCGACTTCCAGCCATAGACTGGGACCGAATATCCAGGCTAAACCGGCAGCCGCGGCCGCCAAGCCGCCATTTATAATTCCGCGGATATAAGTTTTTTGAGCCATAACAATCCCATTATACCTAACCCTAAAAATAAAGTCAGAGCCGTAGGCGTGCCGGTATCCGGCTGGGCCGGCGGCAGACCGGGGCTGGGCGAGGGGCTCGGACTGGGTGAAGCCGACGGACTCGGCGAGGAGCTCGGACTCGGACTGGGGCTGGGCGAGGGGCTGGCTGCCGTTCCCATTTTTGTAAAGCCCAAACAAGCTTTTTGCGGCCAAGACCACTGGCCGCCGTCTAAAGAAAAGTAAGCGTTAAACTGAATGTTCTTGACTTGTTCTCCGGTGCTTTTATCAGTAATGAATAAATTGCTGTAAGGAATTTCCGCTGAACCCTCTGTTCTTAAACCGGTGCCGTTGGCTTGATTCCAGGGATCGGCAAAAATTAACGGTTTGCCGCCGTTGGGACACTGGGGATCAGCGCCGGTACCAAGACAAACTACTCCAGGACTATTGCCGGCAGGATTATTGTCAAGATTATAGGTGGCATAGAAAAAACCATTTACCGGCGGGTTGGAAACGGATGAAAGGATCAGCGTCTCGCCCGGATATTTGGTTACCGTCCCGTTAACGATGCCGTCCACGCTGGCGGAAACACAGTAATCCGGACGGGGAGAAACAGAAGGCGAAGGGGAAATACCGGGGCTGGGAGAAACTGAAGGGCTCGGTGAAGCAGCACAAACAGTCCAATTACCACCGTATTTAGGACAACAATAAGTTTTATCGCCGCAAACTTCCGCTTTACCGGCCTCATTACACCAAGAATCGTGCGGCGTATTATCCTTTTCCGGGGGATTACAATTGCGTAATAACCATTTTTCCCGCTTATCCGGACAAGCCTGAGCTTCGGGACATTGACCGCTGGAAACTACCGCCACTAACGGCTCAACGCGATTTAAGCTGATTTGATAAGTCCACATCGAAGCCGCCAGGCTAAAGGCCACTAGCGATAAACCGGCAACCAGCCAAAATACTGTTTGTTTCATTGCTTCTATACTACGCTATCGGCCCAAACTCTTCAAGAACTCGGCATTATCTTTGGTTTTGGCAATCCGCTCGAGCATGACCATGGTGGCCTCGTTTTCATCGAGGACATCGATCATCCGGCGCATGGTGACGATTTTGTCGTAGTCCCCGTCTTTAAACAGCAATTGTTCCTGGCGGGTGCCGGAACGGCGGATGTCGATGGCCGGATAAACCCGGCGCTCGGCCAATTTGCGGGACAGGTGCAATTCCATGTTGCCGGTACCTTTGAACTCTTCGTAGATGAGTTCGTCCATGCGCGAACCGGTGTCCACCAGGGCCGTGCCCAGAATGGTTAAACTGGAACCGTTTTCAAAGTTGCGGGCGGCGCCGAAAAAGCGTTTGGGCGGATACAGGGCGACCGGGTCAAAACCGCCGGAGAGCGTCCGGCCGGAAGTCGGGATGGCCAGGTTGTAAGCCCGGGCCAGCCGGGTGATCGAGTCGAGTAAAATCACCACGTCTTTGCCGGATTCAACTAATCGTTTCGCCCGCTCCAGGGCCAATTCGGCCACTTGGGTCTGGCGGGCGGCGGCTTCGTCGAAATTGCTGGCGGCGACTTCGCCTTTGACGTGCTTTCTTATATCGGTAACTTCTTCCGGCCGCTCGCCCACCAGCACCGCCATGAGAACAACGTCGGGGTAATTGGCGGCAATGCCTTCGGCAATCTCTTTTAAAACCGTGGTTTTACCGGCTTTGGGCGGCGAGACGATCAAGCCTCTTTGGCCTTTGCCGACCGGAGCGACCAAGTCAATTACCCGGGTCAGCAACTTCTTTTTTTCGGTTTCCAGGGTTAATCGCTCGTTGGGGAAAATCGGGATTAATCGATCAAACTGCGGCCGCTTAACGCCGTCGACAAAGTCTTTCCCGTTGACTTTTTCGACTTTTAACAAGCCCCAATAGTGCTCGTTTTCTTTAGGGCTTCTGGCCGGACCGGTGACCACGTCGCCGGGACGCAGGTCAAAACGGCGGATTTGCGAAGCGGAAATGTAAACGTCTTTGCCGCCGGGAGAATAATCCTGCCGCAAAACGCCATGATCGCCGGCCACTTCGAGCATCCCGGTGACTGCTTCGGTGGGCATATCCGCATCGGGAATCACCCGGTTATCAACCACGCCGGTAAAAGGCTGGTTTTGGTTATAACTGCGCTGGGGATAAGGCCGCCGGTTCATGGGACGATACGGCTTTCTAAACGCCGGGCGGTTGACCATAACCGGCCGCTGGGAATAAACCGGCTGTACCGGCACCACCGGAATAACCGGCGCCACCGGTACCGGCGAACTGATTAAATCTTCCACTGAAGGTTCGGAAACTTTTTTAACTACCATAAAAATAAAACTCGCTTCTTCGGGGAAACTGCCTGCAACAAGATTAGTATAGCAAAACCAACCCGCTTGTCAAACACCAATCATCTACCGGAACGCCGGCTTTAGATGTTTTTATTTTAACAGGTACCGGGTGAAAGTCGGCTCCCAGCCGGTTTTAACGGCAATGGTTTTCGCCCAGCGCTCGCCCTCTTCCCGATCAAACTCCCGGACAATTTTAAAACCGGCATTAACAAATAATTTTTCGTAGTCACTTTTAGGGAAACAGGGCCGGGGCAGATGTTCGGCGCCTTCAAACCAGCGTTTACGCTGACCATAAACCACGGAAAGCAACACGGCCCCGCCTGGTTTTAACACCCGGCGGGTCTGTGCCATCATCTGCTGGTTTTGCCGGTGGGTTAAATTAAAATTTAAGCGAAAATCATTAATCACCAAGTTAAAGGTTTTATCGGCCAAACGCGACTGGCGGATATCGTCGTAGCAAACACTGACGTGTTTCAACCCCAACTCCTCTGCCCGCCGCCGGTGCAGATCGAGCGCCCGCTCGTCGTGATGAATAAAAACGACTTCCCCCGGCCAAGCTTTAACCGCGTCGACATTGTCAAACGAATAAGAATTAATTACCAGTAACCGACCGCGGCAATATTTTTTGAAACCGGCGGCGGCTTTAAACAGATCGGTCAAGCCTTGGCGGATATTGGCCGGATTGTTCATATAGTTAAGATATTGCTCCGTCGCCTGAATTCCCGGTACCGGTTTCAAGACAGAATTGGAAGGGTCGGACCCTTCCAATTGATAACCTTTTTTATTGAGCGCATACCCCTGGTTCCGGCAAGTTTCAATAGCATAATTAGCTGGTATTTTATGTCTCAAACGATAAACTAGTGTATCAATCATCCAGTCGGAATATTTCTGGGTCCAACCCTGCCCCCACAGCGCTTGAGCAATTTCGTCGCGCGAGCAAACCCGGCCCAATTTGATCTGCAGAAATTTAAATACCCGGTTTTCTGAAGCCTGTAAAATTGCCATATTTTGATTATACCACCAAGTCAGATTCAGGTCAGGTTTGGCCTGAATTTATGTTATAGGATAGCGGGATATGGGAAAAGAAAATACCAGTCCAGCTGATAATTTAATCAGGCAAGTAGCTAATGTCCAGGAGACCTTATTACAGGAGGCTTACTATCAAGCCCCTCCTTTAATGAGTATTGAACGAGTGTTAGCTGTTAAACGAAACAATCCAACCAGTCACATTTTTCTGGGAGCAGACGCGGCTAAAGGAACAGTTGAAAATTTATTAGGAGATATGAATAATCTTCCCGGAATTTTAGCGGTGATAAAAAAATATCATCAACGGCATTATTTATTTATTCCCATGGATCAAGAAACCTTGCAGAGGTTTACCCAAATAAATCAAGGCAAAAGAGGTGAAAAACGGGTCTATACTTACCTTAGTGCTAAATCAATCCCCAGAATTATTACTTCCCCCAGAACTGTTGACTATTCTCACTATCGCGAAATATTCTTTGCCGCTCGCAACCCGGAAAATAATGTGGAAATATTCACTAACGTCATGCCTCGCGAAGAATGTGGCCTACCGGAAATAGCGGTTCAATTATTCCGTCAAATTAGCTAACTTGTCGGTTTAAACCGCCAAGGGAAGATTTAACTTTTGCTCAACTCACATTTCATAACCAAAATTTCTCCCGTGTTTTTTTCTCCAGTCATCATCCATTTTCTTTATGCCTTTTTGTATTTTCCGGATCGCTTTGATTTCTTTCATTATTTCCTTAAAAATTGCTTT
>Ga0100388_10004671_pt1 | contig 11311 bp, 8 predicted proteins | sample CryGeymeta201512_FD_81536 | JGI IMG/M metagenome (GOLD analysis project Ga0100388, IMG submission 81536) | Groundwater microbial communities from Crystal Geyser aquifers in Utah, USA - Crystal Geyser metaG 2015-12 | ecosystem: Environmental > Aquatic > Deep subsurface > Groundwater | place: USA... | reverse complement strand
GCACGACGTCGTTCGACTTGCGGTCGATCTGTTTGACGCGCACAGGCATTTTTTTGATCGGGAAGGTACCTTCGGCGGTGACCTGCCGGGACTCAAGAACCACATCGCTGGTGGCAACGGCGCAACACGTCAGTACGAAGCCTTGTGCTTCTTCATCGTCACCGAGTGCCTTGCTTTGGTGGGCGCCTTGGGTGATTGAGCCGCTGAGTTTTTTGCATTTGCATGATCCACAGGCGCCATCCTTGCAGCCATAGGGCATATTGATGCCCTGGCGGATGCCGGCAGCGAGGATGGTTTCACCGGCGGCAACGCCAAAGCTGCGGCCACTGGGTTCGATGGAAATTTGGAATTGTGAGGTGTTGTTGATCGTGTCGGTCATGTTCTGGGTATCCTTGGCACCTGATGCCAATCTCAAAGGAGCTGATTTTGCCTGCATTGAAAAGTCCTCACCCTCTGTTGTATGCCACCCGGCCAGGCGCGTTGCCGGCGCGGTTTCGGCGTGAACGCGTGTTGCTGGTGGGGTGCGGCGACGTGGGGGTGCGCGTGGCTGCCCTCATGCAAGGCAGGGTACGTTTGTTGGCGCTCACCTCCAGCGCGGGCCGGGTGGCGGAGCTGCGCGCCAAGGCAATCACGCCATTGCAGGGCAACCTGGATCAACCCGCCAGCTTGGCGCGCTTGAGTGGCCTGGCGACGCGGGTGGTGCACCTGGCGCCGCCGCCAGAGGCCGGGCGTGGCGACCCGCGCACATTGGCCCTGATACGCACGCTGTGCCAGCGCGCGCTGCCGCAGTCCGTAGTGTATGGCTCCACCAGCGGCGTCTACGGCGACTGTCAAGGCAAAATTGTTACAGAAACAAGAGCTGCTGACGCTCATACAGCAAGGGCCAGGAGGCGAATTGATGCTGAAAGCCTGGTGCGTTACTTTGGCCGGTCTACCGGCGTGGTGAGTACTATTTTGCGCATCCCTGGCATCTACGCGCCCAACCGGGTCGGTGGCACGCCACGCGAGCGATTGCTGCGCGGCACACCCGTACTCAACGCCGAAGACGACGTTTTTACCAACCATGTTCACGCCGACGACCTGGCACGCGCGTGCGTCGCAGCGCTGTGGCGTGGTACGCCGCAGCGCATCTACAACGCCAATGACGACAGCGTCTTGAAAATGGGCGACTACTTCGACCTGGCTGCTGACCTGTACGGGTTGCCGCGACCACGCCGTGTGCCACGCAGCACAGCGCCAGACCACATGCCGCTGCTGCTGTTGAGTTTCATGAGCGAATCGCGCCGCATGGACAATACCCGGTTGAAAAAAGAATTGCGCTTGCGCTTGCGCTATCCGACGGTGGAGCAAGGCCTGCGGCAGGCTTGATGTTCGGCAAGGCTGGTTGAAGCCTTGCTACTATCACCTGAATGTCATAACGACTGTCACGTGTTTGCCATTTTTCTCCGCTCCAATGGGGTTTAAAGGAGAACCCTGATATGCGCACTTTTCTTGACCAGCTGGCCATCCAGCGTTGGGACGACCATCGCTACTATCACCATAGCCGGATCAATCAATCCTTGCACTTGCTCAGTGCCATCAGCTTTTTGGTGGCTTACGTCTTTATGTTCGTTGATCCGGCCGTTGCCGCACTGCTTGGCTGGCTGGTTTCGATGACCAGTCGTCAGGCTGGGCACTTCTTTTTTGAGCCTTTGGGGTACGACGAAGTGAATCAGGCAACCAATGAGTACAAGGAAGCCATCAAGGTGGGTTACAACTTGCGACGCAAAATTGTGCTGCTGAGTATCTGGGTGGCCTCGCCGGTCTTGCTGGTGATGGAGCCTGGTCTCTGGGGCTGGGTGACCCCACACGCTAATTTGTGGGAGTTTGTGCATGACACCGGCATGATCTGGTTGATCTTGGGCGTGGGTGGTTTGCTGTTTCGCACTTTTCACCTGTTTTTCCTGAAGGGGCCCTTGGCTGGCCTGGTCTGGATGACGAAGATTCTTACCGATCCGTTTCATGACATATACCTTTATCACAAGGCGCCATTGGCACTGCTTCGAGGCGAAATGATTCAGCAGCGCAAACCCTTGGGTCAGCTCTGAGGCTGCGCCAAGCACCCCAGGGGCGCGCCTTTGACGCGCCAAAATCGGGGTTCAGTGGTTCAGACCCCTCGTTTGAATTTTGCCTGGATCAGCTCGCCAAGCAGTCGGCGCTTGATTTCTTTGTTGCTGACGCCGCTCTGCCACCACCATCCTTCTTGCTGCATCTGACTCGCGGCATTGACGAAACGGGTGCACACTGCCGCAAAGTCGGCATCGCTGTAGTTCAGACTGAAGATGAGGCGCCCCGTACCTACCCAACTCAACGCCAGGCCGTGCAAGCGCAGGTAAAACTGAAACAGCCAGTTGTAGCAAGCTGGCTGGGTGTAAACCACGGTCCAGATACTTTGCAGGTTAGCCACTTGAACCGGCACCCCCGCGTGCGTCAGCGCCTGATTGAGAAACGCGGCACGTCGATTCCAAAGACCTTCAAGGTCTTGGTACATAGCCTGACCAACAGGGCTTTGCAGATGCTGCAAAAAGACATTCATGGCACCCATCACATAAGGATGCGAATTAAAGGTGCCTCGGGCAAAACAGATATCGGCGGGGTGGTCGTCGCTATAGCGCTTCATCCAGGCACGTCGGCCGCACACCACGCCGATGGGCAAGCCGCCGCCGAGCGTCTTGCCATAGGTCACCAGGTCAGCACGCACACCAAAGTACTCTTGTGCGCCACCAGCAGCCAACCTGAAGCCCACAAAAACCTCGTCAAAGATCAGTGCGATGCCGCACTCGTCACAGATGCGACGCAAGGCCTGCAGCCAGGCGGTGTAGGCCGCCTTGTCAAAACCAGCTTTTCGGCCGCTGTCAAGCAGCGACGCATCACTCGGTGCGGCGGCGTTGGGGTGCAGCGCCTGCAGCGGATTGATCAGCACACAGGCGAAGTCTTTGCGCTTGCGCAGGACGCGCAAAGTGGCATCCCCCATTTCTTTCAACGTGAACGTGTCGCGCGCCGCCATGGGGTTGCCAATACCAGGCTGCACGTCGCCCCACCAGCCATGGTAAGCACCGCAAAACCGCACCACCTTGCTGCGCCCGCTGTGGTAGCGCGCCAGCCGCACCGCCTGCATCACGGCTTCAGTTCCCGACATGTGAAAACTGACTTCGTCCATGCCCGAAACCTGTTTAAGGCGCTGTATGTTGTCAGCCACCACCGGGTGATAGGCACCCAGTACCGGGCCGAGTGCACGCACCCGGTCGGCTCCGGTATCAATGCTGTGCTTGTAAAAGTCGTTGCCATACAGATTGACACCGTAAGAACCCGTCAAGTCATAAAAAACGTTGCCATCCAGATCCGTGACACTGACCCCATCTGTGCTGGCCACAAAGGCGGCGATCTTGAGCCCGCGCTCGGTCATGGCCTTGAATTGGAACGGCGTGCGGTAAGTACCCACAAATTGAAGGTCCGAAAGGCTGTCGGCGATATCAGTTGTTTGGCGCAAGCTTTGGGCGAACCTGGTTTTGAAGGTATCACTCAAGCGATCAAGGCCGGCCTGACGTTGTGCCACCACCTCTGGCCCGGCGCCATCAATGGCCAGCGCCTGGTCCAAGGTGTAGGCATAGCGCGGCAGCCACGCAGCAAGACGGCGTGCCATGCGTGGGTGTCCGGTCAAAGAGCGATGCTTGGCCAGCGACAGATCAAGGCGCTGCTGCGCCTTGGCCAACCCCCACAGCGCACCGGCACCACTGGCCAGGTAGGGCATCAGTGTACTCATCGTTAGTTCATTCATATTTACTCACTTTTTATTCATCAACTCAGGATTTGATAACCATGCAACTGCGCAAACACATTCAGGCCATTCTGGCCAATGAAGACATCAACTTCCTGCTGACCAACCGACTGCCCCGCAACACCCTGACCCGTTTCATGGGCTGGTTTAGCAAGATTGAACAACCCTGGGTACGCGATGCATCGATTGCCGTTTGGCGTTTTTTTTCTGATCTGGATTTGAGTGAGGCGAAAAAAACAAACTTTCGAAGCATGCACGCGTGTTTTACCCGTGAGTTGCGCGAAGGTTTGCGTCCGGTAGACCCCGCCCCTGATGTGTTGTGCAGTCCAGTGGATGCCATCATTGGTGCGCATGGGGATATTCAGGGTACTCAGGTGTTCCAGGCGAAAGGCTATCCCTACACGCTGCAAGACCTTTTGGGTGACCAAGAGCCGATCGCCGATTGGCAAGACGGCAGCTTTGTCACCTTGCGACTGACCTCTGGCATGTACCACCGCTTCCATGCGCCCTATGATTGCCTGGTTGACCAGGTTCGCTATTTCTCGGGTGACACCTGGAATGTCAACCCGATTGCGCTGCGCCGGGTAGAGCGTCTGTTTTGTCGTAATGAGCGTGCGTTGATTTGTGCCACGCTTCAAGGCAACGGTCCCTGCGCCGGGCAGCGTGTCGCGCTGATACCCGTGGCGGCGATTTTGGTCGCCAGTATCCGGCTGCATTTTCTCGATGTATTGCTGCACCTTAAATACAAAGGACCTGGTCGCTTTGAGTGTCAAGCCGAACTGACCAAAGGGGAGGAAATGGGCTGGTTTCAGCACGGGTCTACTGTCATCGTGCTGGCTCCTAAGGGCTTTGTGATGGCAGAAGGGCTGGCGCAGGGCACGCGGATCCGGATGGGTCAAGCGCTGATGCACTGGTCTGCCTGACGTAGCTTGGCACCAATGCGGGTGCAGCTGCATGAAAGCCGCTGCATTGGCTGTCGAGTACCCGGCGCAGGTGGTCGATAAAGGTGTCAAAAATTGCCTCCCAACCCAGATGCGCCACGCTGGGTGCTGCCGCCACACGCAAGGCCGTCCGAAGCCGGGCATTTTGAGCCACGCGCACAGCAGCGTTGACAAACGCCAACTCGTCGCCCGCAGGAACAAGCATGCCGTTGATATCGGAGGTAATAAGCTCCTGCGCAGCAGCGTTAGCAAATGACACAACGGCCAGGCCGCTGGCTAGTGCTTCTGGCACCACGTTTCCGTAGGTCTCGGTCAGACTGGGAAACAGAAACAGGTCACCACTGGCGTAATGTGCGGCCAGGTCTTCGCCTTGGCGCATACCGGCAAATACAGCCTCGGGACAATTGGTTTGCAGGGCAGCGCGCAGGGGCCCGTCGCCGACAAAAACCAGTCGTGCCCGTGGCTGCAGACGAGCAATCGCACGATAGGCCGCAATCACCAGGCCAACATTTTTCTCTTTGGCCAGGCGACCTACCAACATCACTACCAAGTCATCTTCCGACACACCCCAACTGCTGCGTAGCGCAGGCGAGCGCTTGCTGGGACAAAAAAGCGCATCAGAGACTCCGCGCGCCAGCAGCTTGACGTTAAGGTAGCCCCGGTTTTGCAAATCCAGCATCAGTGCACGGGTTGGTACCATGGTGGTTTGCGTATGGTTATGCAACTTGCGAAGGTAGCTTTCAATGGGTGTTTTCAGGAGCCCCAGCCCGTAGTGACCTGTGTAGCTCTGAAAATTGGTATGAAATGAACTGGTGATGGGCAAATGCAGTTTGCGTGCGGCTGCCACAGCCGACCAGCCCAGCGGTCCTTCGGTTGCAACATGAACGATATCTGGTCGATGCGCGCTCCACAATTTGGTTAAACGGTTTTTGGCGGGTAGGCCAAAGCGCATGGCGGCATAGGTCGGAATCGGTGCGCCAGACGACAGCACCTCGTCAATCCCCAGTACGGAAGCATTCGCGGGCTCACACGGCTGGCGGGGTCGAACCAATTGCACCGAATGACCGCGCCGCACCAGAGCATCAACCACGCGCCCGAGGGTCATCGCGACGCCGTTTATCTCGGGAGGAAAGGTCTCGGTGACCACCGCGATGCGCAAACTGGCAGGCCGCGCGGCGTAGGCTTCGACAAGAAGGTCTTCGGTTGAACTCATGCTGAAAGCTTAGGTGGGGTTGATAACAGTTTTGTGATGTTTTTTTGAAACTTTGAAGACATTGCAAGCATCACCGCGGTGTTGGCACAGGGAGCTGTGATGGCCTTGCACCATTGCGATAGACCACCATGAGCCAAGCCATGCCCAGCGTGATGAGCCCGCCCAAGCCCCAGATCAACCAATGCAGTGGTACTTGCCAGGCGGTGCCCACCGCATAAAGCGCAAGCATCAGCAACATGCCGGCGTTTTCGTTGAAGCCTTGGACCGCGATTGAGCGGCCTGCTGTGAGCAGTGTGTAGCCACGGTGTTGCAACATGGCATTCATCGGCACCACAAAATAACCGGCCAGTGCCCCGATCAACATGAGCAAGATGACTGCCAGTAAAACACTTTGAACGCCCAGCATCACTGGCACCAGCAGGCCGATAAGAATGCTAATGGGTAGCAGCCCGGTGGCCTGCTCCAGACGCACAAAGCGGCTCGCCAGCGCTGCGCCGACCATCACGCCAATGGCAGTCACGCCTTGCAAGTACGCGGCCTGTGTCAAACTCAAGCCCAGCGCTTCGTTGGCCCAACGCAGCACAATCAGCTGCAGCGTGGCACCGACACCCCACAGCAGCGTCGTAACTGACATTGAAAGTCCACCGATACGATCGCGCCACAGCAGTCGGTTCTCGCGCCAAAAGTGCACCACCAGCGTTAGCGGATGGATGGATCGGCGGGGGTAGCGCGCGCCACTGTCGGCCACGCCGAAACTCAGCGCAGTGGCCAACGTGTTCATCAAGACCAGACACACTACCCCTGCGATGAGTCGGCTTGGCGGCTGACCTGTGAACAGCCAGTTGGGTGAGCAGCAGTCATTGAACCAAGGACTGACCAATAGTCCGCCTAGCGCCGTGCCCAGAATCACCGCAGAGACGGTGACGCTTTCAAAGAAGCCGTTGGCGCGCACCAGGTCGCGCGGCGGCAAAAGTTCGGTAACCAGTCCGTACTTTGCCGGGGCATAGACCGCTGCGCCCAGACCGGCCAGCGCAATCGCCAGCATGGGGTGAGCACCCAGCAGCAGCCAGAGGACAGCGCCGGTCTTAAGCAAATTGGCCAGCAGCATCACCCGTCCTTTGCGAAACGCATCGGCCAGAGGGCCAGCCAGTGGCGCCAATACCACGTAGAACACGGTGGAGCTGATTTTGATGAATGGAATAAGCCATGCAGGACCTTGCAACTCCATCACCCGCGCTATGGCCACGATCAGCAAGGCATTGTCAGCAAGGGTTGAAACGAATTGCACCAGCAAGACCAAAAAAAACGTACGCGGCATAAAGGCATCAGCATCGGATAGGTGAAGCAACACAACTTGTCGAAGGACGCATGAACGACCTCGGTTAAATCAAACGCCGCAGCTCAATTGCCACGCACTGACGGCCAACCGCCAAGGTCGCTTGCTAAGCCAGTTGAAATCCAGGGAATCCACGAGATGGCCAAACTACCTAAGAAGATCGCCAACAGTGCGGGTAATACCGCGACTGCAATGTAGCGGATAGGTTTTCCAAACATCGCCGACGCAAAGTAAAGGTTCATGCCTGCTGGCGGCGCCAAAAACCCCATTTCCATGTTGGCCAGGAAAATGATGCCAAAGTGAACCGGATCGATCCCGTAGCTCGTGGCGACCGGCAACAGAAGTGGCACCAAAAAGACGATGGCTGCATAAATCTCCATGAAAGCGCCCGCGGCCAACAAGAAGAAATTCAGTGCGATCAAGAAAATCCACTTTTCAGGAATAGCGCCTTGCACCCAGTCAATGACATCGTTGGGAAGACCGCTGTCCACTAAAAAATTGGTCAGCCCCAGCGCCGTGCCCAAAATCAGCATCACCCCGCCAATGATCTGAGTGCAGTCGGTCAGGCATTTGCCCAGAGCTTCCCAGTTGAGTTCACGGTGGGCAACCCCCTGGGTCACAATGGCATAGGCGGTAGTCAATGCGGCAGTTTCAGTAGGTGTTGTCAGCCCACTGACCAATGATCCCAGTGCAATCACTGGCGCACCTATTTCCCATTTTGCCGCCCAGAATGCATGCCAAAAGGGCGGGGAGCCGCTCGGCTGAGCCAGTTTGACGGGCGCGAGCGCCATGGGTTGTGGCGAGCTTGGTCTCAAAAAACCACCAGCAGTGATCAGAAAGAAAACCATGACAAGAGCGGGAACCACGCCGGCAAGGAACATGGTGTTGATCGGAACCCGGGCAATGATGGCGTACATGATCAGTGGCACGGATGGTGCCAACAACACACCCAATGCGCTGGCGCTGGTGACCAGGCCGATACCACGTTGTTCGGGCAGGCCAGATTGACGCAGCATAGGCAACAGCAGCCCCCCCAAGGCCAGGATGGTGACGCCACTGCCGCCAGTGAATGCAGTAAAAAATGAGCATAAGACGGCAGCTGCAACCACAGTGCCCGTCGGGCTGCCACCAAACAGTGCGATGAACACTGCACCCAAGCGCAGGGCAGCGCCAGTACGGGCAAACACCAGACCTGCAAGCGTGAACAGGGGTAAAGCTGGCAGCGACGGATTGACGGTAATTTGGTATTGCGACAGCGCCACCGACGCCAGCGGCTGGCCTTCATGCCAGAACAACAGCAGTGCCAAACCGCCCAGCACCGAAAAAATGGGCGCTCCCGTGAGCAGTATCGCCAGCAGCCAGAACACGCCCGGCCAAAGCGCTGCTTCACTGCCATAAAACACAACCCCCAGCCAAACACCAGTTGCCGTCAGAGCCACCCCAACGGGTAGCATCTGGCGTGCAGATGCTGCACACTGCGCACCGAGTTTGACCCCAAGCAAGACAAAACCGACCGGCATGAACATCTGCACCCACCAAACAGGCGCGCCGTAGGCCAAAGCGTGTGGCAGGCCGATTTCTGTCTCGACAAAGCGCCAACTTGCATACCCCAGGAGGCCGCAGATCATGGCTACGCTGGCACGACCAACTAGCGCACACGCTCTGTGAAAGCGAGCCCCACCAAGCTTACCAATGCCATTTCCCAAGCTGGTCAAGTGCCCATGGCGCTGTGCAGCCAAAGCGCCCATCATGGTCAAAACAAGACCGAGATGTTGCACAAGCACAGAAGCGTTTTCAACACCCGCGCCCAGCACGGGTCTGAGGGCCATCTCAATCAGGGGAATCAAAGTCATCAGCGCCAAAGCGGTTGATGCCAGAACTTCGTCTAAGGGCTCAATGCCATTGGGTGGTGTCTTCATTTGCCCAGTCAAAGCTACTTACCCAGTGCGGCACGGTAGGTTTTGAGGTGCGTGAATACCTCATCAAAGGTTTCGGCGGGCACCATGCTGCCGCGAATGCGCGGATAGAGCTTGTCGGCCAGATCAGCCCACTCTTTGCGCTGCTCAGCGTTGGGCTTGTTCACAATCAGCCCCCGCTTTTTCATGGCGGCAACTGCTTCATCCACTTCGATGCGGGCTTGGGTGCGCATCTCAAGCCCCGCTTTTTCACTGGCTGTACGAAGCGCTTGCTGCGTGCTCGGGCTCATGTTGTCCCAGGCAACTTTGGTGATGACCAGCGCACCGACGATCGGTGCCCAATTGATTTCCAGCATATTAGGTGCTGTGTTGTATATCTGGCTGGCCATTGCAAAATAAGGCGTGGACGGCACGACATTGATCATGCCGGTCTGAATGGCAGGGAGGATGTCGCTGGTTTCCAGGGGTACTGGCGTGTAACCAAGGCTTTTCATGATCTCTTGTTGTTCTGACTCCGAACCCCATGCAAAGAACTTCATCTTTTTGTAGTCAGCAGGCCGAAAAGCTGGCTCTTTGGAAAAAAACCTCACCCACCCAGAGTCACCCCAGGCCAGCACCACAAAGCCTTTGTCAAGAAACTTTTTCTCCATGGAGGAACGCATTTTTTCGCGCACGTAGTCCACCTCCTCCCAGTTTTTGAACAACATTGGCAAGCTCTGAAGTGCCGCAATGCTGGGTTCGATCTCGCGCAGGCCCACCACCGAAATCAACGCCGCCTGCAATTGACCAATGCGCATGCGCCGCGTCAGCTCAGCTTCACCACCCTGACTGCCGTCGGTGTAAATCAGGTACTTGGCGTTACCACCTTGAGCCGCGCGCCAAACTTCACCTACGACTTGCAATTGGCGGTGATACAAAGAATTTTTAGGCGCAAGCGTGCCAATTCGAAGTTGATTGCCAGCCGCCAATGCCGGCCCGGTGCAAAGTGCCACAAGGCCGGTCAGGCCAGCGCATACAAACTGACGTCGTGCGTTGTTGGTCGTGGTCATAAGTACCATTCAGAAATCAAAAGAGGTCATCGACGGTTTCAAGCAGCCACATGGCGCGCTCTCGCATCACCATGTTCGACAAATTTGGCTGCAATTCGCTCGCAACCAAGGCGCGCTTTAACAAAGTTTCGAAAGCTTGCTTGTCACCCGCTGGCAAGGCGATGGCCTCTGCCTTGGCGACAAAAACCCCGGCATTTTTTCCACCACTATGGGCGATAGCTTGATCAAAATACAGGGACGCATGTGCCTTGGAGCCACCTGGTCGGCTTGCTTCAAATGTCCCCATCAGGCTTGCAAGTGAACCATCGCCGTGCTCTGGCGTGGAAATCCAAGCCAGTTTGGCTAAGCGCATAGCCAAAGGCAAGTCGGCAACGATGTCCGGTTTATCCTTGCTCATGGCAATCCAAGCGCCCCATGAAGCGGCGCCCCAGTACGCCAGACCAATTTGGTTGACCCGCAAGTTTGGCCAATCTGCAGGGGAATCGCTGGCCAGTGCTTTGGTGAAGCCGGGCGTTTGTGCTTCAAGCGCACCCAAGGCATGACGCTGCGCGCGGTGGTAAAGACGGGCAGCCCGTTGGCGAAGTCGGTGTGCTGCGGCTGCATCCTTGGCGTCAAGCCTATCGGCATCCGCCTGAACGTAAGCGTAGGCATATTGCGTGAATCCAGACGCCACCGCAGTAGCCAGGTTGATGTTGTCAGGCGTTTCCCGCAGCACTGACTCTGACAGTTTGAGATAAAAGGCACTCGCCTCCCTTGCCAGTACCAAGTCGTCTTCAGGGGTGTTGCCCTGACTGGCCAATTCGCTGGCCACGCCTTGCAAAATTAGCGCACGCGTGGAGCAGGCTTCAAGCATCAGTACCAAGACCAGCAAGTAGATCAGGCGGCAGGGTTTAATTCTTTTCACATGGATAGGGTCTGCACGGCCAATCACCGTGGTGTGAGTATTCAACACTCTGGTGAAGATTTTGTGACAGGCTTGAGGTAGGGTTCCAGCGGAGTCCAGGATGTCATAAAACCATCGCAATCTCAAGCCAAACTT
>Ga0100388_10004652_pt1 | contig 11336 bp, 9 predicted proteins | sample CryGeymeta201512_FD_81536 | JGI IMG/M metagenome (GOLD analysis project Ga0100388, IMG submission 81536) | Groundwater microbial communities from Crystal Geyser aquifers in Utah, USA - Crystal Geyser metaG 2015-12 | ecosystem: Environmental > Aquatic > Deep subsurface > Groundwater | place: USA... | reverse complement strand
GCGCATCACCTCCTGTACAACCGCAACGCCATGTTCCAGGGCGGCATGCGGCCGCATTACTACTGCCTGCCGGTGCTGAAGCGGGAAAGCCATCGCCAGTCACTGATCGCGGCGGCGACCGGCGGCAACCCGAAATTCTTCCTCGGCACCGACAGTGCGCCACACGCCCGCCAGGCCAAGGAAAGTGCCTGCGGTTGCGCCGGCATCTACACCGCCCATGCCGCCATCGAGCTCTATGCGGAAGCGTTCGACCTGGCCGGCGCCCTGGACAAGCTGGAAGCCTTCGCGAGTTTCCACGGCCCGGATTTCTATGGCTTGCCGCGCAATACGAAGCAGATCACCCTGCGCCGCGAATCCTGGGTGGTTGCGGCTGGCCATGCCGCCGGCGTGGTGCCGTTGCGTGCCGGGGAAAGCGTGAACTGGAAGTTGCTCGGGTAAGCCAACGCAGCCGACGATTCCAAAGTCCGACAGGCTGCTAGGCGGGAGGCGTGGCGTCGGGCAAACTGGTGGCCTTCCCGCCTTGAACGCCCAACCCGATGAAATTCACCCCCGCCTCCTTCCGTGCCTGGGAGCATAAAAAAATCACCCTGCTGGGCATGTCCGGCGTCGGCAAGACCTATATCTCCAGCCTGCTGCGGCGCCATGACTGGTTCCATTTCTCCGGTGACTACCGCATCGGCACGCGCTACCTGGACGAGCCCATCCTCGACCTGATCAAGCAGCAAGCCATGCAGGTGCCGTTTCTGCGCGAGCTGTTGCGCCGCGACTGGATCGACATCCGCAACAACATCAAGATTCAGGATTTGGGTCCGGTGCTGTCCTTTGTCGGCAAGCTGGGCAACCCGGACTATGCCGGCCTCGCGCTGCCGGTCTTCAGCCAGCGCCAGGCGCTATACCGGGAGGCGGAAATCGCCGCCATGAAAGACGTCCCGGCGTTCATTCGCAAGGCGCGGGAAATCTACGGCTACGACCATTTCGTCAATGATGTCGGCGGCAGCCTGTGCGAGCTGGAGGAGGATGCCGTGATCGCCCTGCTGGCCGAGCACACCCTGATTCTCTACATCCAGGTCACCAGCAAGGACGAGGAAGACACCTTGATCCGCCGGGCGCAATCCGACCCCAAGCCGCTCTACTACCGCCCCGCTTTCCTGGCAGAAAACCTGCCCCTCTATATGGCGGAAAAGAGTCTGGAATTCGTCGCCCAGGTGGAACCCAACGACTTCACCCGCTGGGTCTTCCCGCGCCTGTTCCACTCTCGCGTGCCGCGTTACGAAGCCATCGCCGGCCCCCACGGCTACACGGTCACCTCACAGGAAGTCGCGCAGGTGAAGAACGAAGTGGATTTTCTGGAATTGGTGGAAATGGCCATCGCGCGCAAGGGCTGAAACCCTACGCCGTCCCCCCGTCCAACCTCTCCACCCGGACGATCCGCTCCAGCAACTGGCCTTTGCGGGCACGGCGCAGGCGGTATTTTTCCAGGTTGTCGCCGGAGAGCACCACGCTGGCGGGGCGGCCCAGGCGGGTTTTGCCTTCGACTTGCAGGCTGGCCTCGAAGGTGGCCAGAGCCAGGAGGCGTTCGTGGTCTTCCAGCTTCATCAACTGCACGCCTTTGCCGCCGCTGAGGATTTTCATTTCTTCCAGGGGGAAGGCGAGCAGCTTGCCGTTGTCGGCGGCGACGGCAACCCAGGTGCGAGTTGGTCGTGCCCCCGGCTCGGCAAACTCCGCCGAGCCACCCCCCGAGGGGGCCAAGTCGTTCTTGGGACGGCCCGGCGAACGACTTGATAGGCGGGCCGGGGGCAGGGGTTGCCAGCCGGGTTCCAGGGTGAGGAAGGCCTTGCCGGCGCGTTGCCGCGAAAGCAGGTCGGAGAGGTGGCAGAGGAAGCCGTAGCCGCCGTCGCTGGCGATCAGCCAGCGGGAATCCGGGGCGGCGGAGAGGGCGAACAGCAGGCGCTCACCCCGGGCGAGTTCGGCCAGGGTGGCGAGCGGAACGCCGTCGCCACGCCCGGTGGGCAGGTCGGGAATACGGATGGCGTAGCTGCGCCCGGCGCTGTCGAGCAGGACCAGCGGCCAGGTAGTGCGGGTTTCCAGCACGGCCAGGGCGCTGTCGCCGGCTTTGTACTGGATTGCGGCCGGGTCGAGGCCGTGGCCAACCCGGGCGCGCAGCCAACCATTCTTCGAGACGATGACGGTGACCGGTTCGTCGACGATGGCATCTTCCGTGCTGGATGGGGTGACCGCCTGGGCGGCTTCGATCAGGGTGCGCCGCTCGTCGCCGTATTTCTTCGCGTCGGCGCGGATTTCGCTGATGACCAGGCGTTTCAGTTCGCCTTCGTCGCCGAGCAGCCTGAGCAGGCCTTCCTTTTCAGTACGCAGTTCGCCCAGTTCCCTTTCGATCTTGATGCCTTCCAGCCGGGCCAACTGGCGTAGCCGAATCTCCAGGATGTCGTCGGCCTGGATTTCGCTCAAGCCGAAAGCGGCCATGAGGTCGGCCTTGGGGTCGTCGGCCTCGCGGATGACGCGGATGACTTCGTCGATGTTGAGCAATACCGCCTGGCGGCCTTCCAGGATGTGGATGCGGCGATTCACTGCGTCGAGCCGGTGTGCGGTTCTCCGCCGCACGGTATCGACGCGGAAGCTGGCCCATTCGCCGATCAGGGCGGCCAGCCCCTTCTGGCCGGGGCGGCCGGAACGAGAGACCACGGTGAGGTTCATCGGCGCCGTGGTTTCCAGGCTGGTCTGGGCCAGCAGGAGGCGCATGAAGCTGTCCGGGTCCTGGTTGCGCGATTGCGGTTCCAGGACGATGCGCACCGGCGCCTTTTCGTCGGATTCGTCGCGCACAGTTTCCAGGGCGGCGAGCAGGGCGGCCTTGAGGGTCTTCTGTTCCTGGGAAAGCTCTTTCTTGCCGGTCTTGATCTGCGGGTTGGTGAGGGCGTCGATCTGGGTCAGCACCTGGGCGGTGGAGACGCCGGGCGGCAATTCCGTGACCACGACGCGCCATTGCCCGCGCGCCAGCGGCTCGATCTGCCAGCGGGCGCGCACCCGCAGGCTGCCGCGCCCGGTTTCGTAGGCGGCGCGGAGGTCGGCCGGGTTGGAGATGATCTGGCCGCCACCGGGGAAGTCGGGGCCGGGCACAAGTTTGAGCAAATCTGCCAGCAGCTCGGCGCTGCTCGCCTCCGGGTGCTTGAGCACATGCACGGCGGCTTCCGCCAGTTCGCGCAGGTTGTGCGACGGAATTTCCGTGGCCATGCCGACGGCGATGCCGGATGCGCCATTGGCCAGCAGCAGCGGCAGGCGCGCGGGCAACAGGACGGGTTCCTGGAAGGCGCCGTCGTAGTTGGGTTTGAAATCGACCGTGCCGGCGTCGATTTCGGCCAGCAGCAATTCGGCGATGGGGGTGAGGCGGCTTTCCGTGTAGCGCATCGCCGCCGCGCCGTCGCCGTCGCGCGAGCCGAAGTTGCCCTGGCCGTCGATCAGCGGGTAGCGCAGGGTAAAACCTTGCGCCATGCGCACCATGGCGTCGTAGACCGACTGGTCGCCGTGCGGGTGCAGTTTGCCGATGACATCGCCGACCACGCGCGCGGATTTGACGTGCTTGGTGGTGGCGGAGAGGCCCATCTCGCGCATGGAATAAAGAATCCGCCGCTGCACCGGCTTCATGCCGTCTTCCACATGCGGCAGCGCCCGCCCCAGTACCACGCTCATGGCATAGGAAAGGTAGCAGCGCTCGGCGAATTCACCGAGGGGGAGGTAGTCCTTGGGCGGCTGTTCGTTATTCGCGGGAGGTGCGGGTGGGGCCGGTGGTTCGCCGGCTGCGGGGGGATTAACGAACAGGTCGAGGGTGAGGGAGTCGTCGTGCGGGAGCATGGGTAGGGGTGCCGCCTAACTACCGCCGGTCTTGGTCGCCTGGTGCGCCTTCGATTTGGCGCGGCAATCCGCGCATTTCCAGCGTTTCGCGCCGTTCGCGCAACGCACCAGGGCGCCGCCCAGGAGCGGCTTGGTGCGGCCACAACTGGAGCAGAAACGCCGCTCCTCCATGTCGATCGCTGCCTGATTCAGGGGTGTTTCCGGTTTCATATATCCGCCTCTACGGTGTTGCCTTTTGCTTCCATCCATTCCCGGCGCGCGCCGGCCTCGCCTTTGCCCATGAGCATATCGAACATCGTCACTGCGGCGGCGATTTCCTCGCGCGACACCCGCACCGGCAGCACTCGGCGGGTGGCCGGGCTCATCGCGGTTTCCCGCAATTGTTCCGGGTTCATCTCGCCCAGACCCTTGAAGCGGCCCACCGAGAGGGCCTCGGGTTTCACCCCGTCGCGTACCAGGCGGTCGCGGATTGCCATCAACTCGTCGTCGTCCAGGGCGTAGAAGCGGCGCATCGGCGCCCGACCGCGCGCCGGTACGTCCACTCGATACAACGGCGGCTGCGCCACGCAGATGCGGCCCTGTTCCAGCAGGCGCGGGAAGTGGCGGAAGAACAGGGTGAGCAACAGGGTGTTGATATGCGAGCCATCGACGTCGGCGTCGGCCATCAGGATCACCTTGCCATAGCGGAGGCCGGAAAGATCGGGATGATCGTCGCCGCCGTGGCGTTCCACCCCCAGCGCCACGGCGATGTCATGCACTTCGTTGTTGGCGTAAAGGCGTTCCGGCTCCACTTCCCAGGTGTTCAGCACCTTGCCGCGCAGGGGCAGGATGGCCTGGGTTTCGCGGTCGCGCGCCTGTTTTGCGGAGCCGCCGGCGGAATCGCCTTCGACCAGAAACAGTTCGTTGCTCTCCGGGTCGCTGCCGCTGGCGTCGGACAGCTTGCCCGGCAGCACCACCACCGAGGACTGCTTCTTCTTCTCCACCTTCTGTGCGGATTTCAGCCGGCTCGCCGCCGCTCGCGCGGCCAGTTCCGCCAGGGTCTTGCCGTGTTCGACGTTGGCGTTGAGCCAGACTTCGAAGGGGTCGCGCACCATGCTGGAGACCAGTTTCACCGCCTCGCGCGAGTTGAGTTTTTCTTTCACCTGGCCCTGGAATTGCGGGTCGAGGATGCGCGCCGAGAGCACGAAGCTCATCCGCCCGCACACATCTTCCTGGCGCAACTGGACGCCGCGCGGCAGCAGGCCGTGGTGTTCGGCGAAGGCTTTGACCGCATCGAACACCCCGGCCTTGAGGCCGGCTTCGTGGGTGCCGCCCTGCGCGGTGTGGATCAGGTTGACGAAGCTTTCCGCCGCGCCGGTTCCGTCCGCCCAGGTGAACACCCAGGCCGCGCCCTCGCCTTTGGCGTAGCCGCCGCTGCTGCCACCCTCGCCATCGGCATAGCGTTCGCCGGAAAAAGCGGGCAGCAGGGGTTCCGCGTCGCCCAGCAGTTCGGCGAGGTACTGCGGCAAGCCATTCGGATAGGACCAGGCTTTTTCCTGCTCGCCGTCTTCTCGTTCGAGGGTCAACTGCACCGTCACGCCGGGCAGCAACACCGCCTTGGCGCGCAGCGAGCGTTCCAGTTCCGCCAGGGAAATGCGCGGGCTGTCGAAAAATGCCGGGTCGGGCCAGGCGCGCACCAGGGTGCCGGTGTCCTTTTTCGCGCACTTGCCGACCACTTGCAGCGGGAGGGATACCTTGCCGCCGTCGGCGAATTCGACCTGGTGCAACTCGCCATCGCGCTTCACCGTGACACTGAGGCGGGTTGACAAGGCATTGGTCACCGACACGCCGACGCCATGCAGGCCGCCGGAAAAGGCATAGGCGCCGGCGCCGCTGGTCTTGTCGAACTTGCCGCCGGCATGCAGGCGAGTGAACACCACCACCACGGTCGGCTCCTTCTCGGTGGGATGCGGCCCCACCGGAATACCACGGCCATCGTCCGCCACCGAAACCGAGCCATCGAGATGCACCCGCACCGTGAGATTGCGCGCGTAGCCGGCCAGCGCCTCGTCGGCGGCGTTGTCGATCACTTCCTGGATGACATGGGTGGGTGAGTCGGTGCGCGTGTACATGCCCGGCCGCGCGCGCACCGGCTCCAGGCCTTTAAGAACCTTGATCGAGGATTCGTCGTAAAGCGTCATGCGGAGGTGGTTTTCAAACGGCAGCGGCCAGGAAAGGCGCAAGTAAACGGGCAAGTCGCCTTCGATGCAAGCTTTCACGACGCACGAAGTTGTTACTTGGTTGCCTACAGCGGCTTAATATCCCGCGCCAACCCAACGGGAGAAGCTTTGGAGAGCCCTTCATGCCCATCGTCGCCCATAACGATCTGCCCTCTCTGCAACGCTTGAAAGCGGCCGGAACGACCATCGTGCTGCCCGCGGAGCGGGCGCTTAGCCAATACATCCGCGAACTGCATATCGGCCTCCTCAACATGATGCCGGACGCGGCGCTGGAGGCGACCGAGCGGCAGTTCTTCCGGCTGATCGGCGAGAGCAACCCGATCGCCCAGTTCTATGTCCACCCCTTCACGCTCGATGCCATCCCGCGCGGCGACAAAGCGGCGGCGCACATCGCGCGCTATTACGAGACATTTGCCCAAGTGCGGGAACAGGGCCTGGACGCGCTGATCATCACCGGCGCCAACGTCACCGGCGAGGATTTGTCGAAGGAGCCGTTCTGGGGGCCGCTCTCCGAGGCCATCGACTGGGCCTGGGGCAACGTCACCACCACCCTGTTGTCCTGCCTGGCCACCCATGCGGTGCTGCATTTCCGCTATGGCCAGCCGCGCGCGCGGCAGCCGGCCAAGCGCTGGGGCGTGTTCTCGCACCGGGTGCTGGATAAGCGGCATCCGCTGGTGGGCGATGTGAATACCCGCTTCGATGTGCCGCATTCACGCTGGAACGATGTCTCGCGCGCCCAGTTCGAAGCCGCCGGCCTACGTGTGCTGGTGGCAAGCGAGGAAGTGGGGGTACATCTGGCGACCAGCCACGACGGCCTGCGCATGGTGTTTTTCCAGGGCCATCCGGAATACGACACGATTTCCCTGTTGAAGGAATACAAGCGCGACGCGCTGCTGGCGGCGCGAGGCTTGCTGCCGGGCTACCCGCCCTTCCCGGACAACTATCTGCCCGCGCATGAGCGCGCCATCCTGCTGGAATGGCGCGAGCGGGTGAGCAACACCCCGGCGGGCCAGTCGCCGCCGGAATTCCCGGAAGCGCTGGTGGCGCGCAATCTCGACAACACCTGGCACGACACCGCCGAAGCCGTGATCGGCAACTGGATGGGCAGCATGTATCAGGTGACCCATCGCGACCGCAAAAAACCATTCATGGATGGGGTGAACCCGGACGATCCGCTCGGCATCTACTCGTAGCGGCACCCTAGCAGCCGACGATTCCAAAGTCCGACAGGCTGCTAGTCTGGATGCAGCTATTCCCGTTGTTGCCGTTACCCTCTTGCCCGCTCAGGGCCATCAAGGAGCCACCATGCAACACCTGACCCCCAAAGAAACCCACGAATTTCTGCAAAGCCATCCCGATGCGGTGTTCATCGACTGCCGTTCCGAGTTCGAATTCCTCTTTGTCGGGCATCCGGTGGGGGCCATCCTCATCCCCTGGTATGAGGGGATCAACTGGGATCTGAACCCGCATTTCCTCGGCCAGGTGCGCATGGCCGCCTCGCACCATCGCCCGGTGCTGCTGGTCTGCCGCTCCGGCAATCGCTCGAAGGAAGCCGGCGAGTACCTGGAGAAAAATGGCTTCACCGACGTCTACAACGTGCTCTATGGCTTCGAGGGCGAACTCGACGATAACCACCAGCGCTCCACCGAGAATGGCTGGCGATTCGACGGGCTGCCCTGGGAGCAGTGCTGAGCCACCTCCCTTTCCCATGGGGAGGTGCAAACCAATCGTTCGCCACCATGAACAAAACTCAACCCATTGAAAACCTGCTGCTGAATCTCGTCGACAACCTGGGCAACCCGCCCATGTTGATCGAGTTGGCCGTGCTGGCCGCCCTGGTGGCCGTCTCCTGGCTGCTGACGAGCGCATGGCGCAAACGCGCCGAGCGTACCCGCGTGGAAAACCAGCTTATCCATCTGGCGCCCACGGAATGGGGGCGGCTGGTCCTGCCCGGCCTGCTGTTGCCGATGATTCTGGTCGGCCGCGCGGTGCTGGAAAACTGGCAGGCGGTGCATCTGTTCAACCTGTCGTTGCCGCTGCTCGGCTCGTTCTTTGCCATCCAGGCCGTGTTGCATGGGCTGCGCCGGGTGTTTCAGCCCAGCCACGCGCTGCTGTCGCTGCAGCACGCGGTTTCCTGGCTGGTCTGGGGTGGCCTGGTGCTGCATATCACCGGCTATCTGCGGGCGGTGATCGCCGCGCTCGACAGCATCGGCTTTCACCTCGGCAAACAGTATCTTTCCCTGTACACCGCGCTGGTCGGCCTGCTTTCCCTGGGCGCACTGCTCACGCTGGCGCTCTGGCTGTCCAAGATTGTGGAGGGGCGCCTGAATGTGGCCATGCCGGGCAACGCCAATCTGCGCCTGGCCATGGCCAAAATGGCGCAAGGCTTGCTGATCCTGCTGGCGATCTTGGTCGCCCTGCCGCTGGTGGGCATCGACATCACCGTGCTGTCGGTATTCGGCGGCGCGCTGGGCGTCGGCCTCGGGCTGGGCCTGCAGAAGATCGCCGCCAACTATGTGTCCGGCTTCACCTTGCTGCTGGACCAATCGATCCGCATCGGCGACATGGTGACGGTGGGCCTGTATTTCGGCGAGATCACCCGGATCGCCACGCGCTATACGGTGATACGCAGCCTGGATGGCACGGAAACCATCATCCCCAACGACACCCTGATTACCTCGGCGGTGGTCAATCACACCCTCGCCAATCGCGACAACCGCATCGCGCTGCCGGTGCAGGTGGCTTATGGCACGGACCTCGCCGTAGCGAAACGGGTCTTGCTGGAGGCGCTGGCGAAGGCGGGCAGCCCGTTGGCGGAACCGCCTCCCCAGGTGCAACTGGCCAGTTTCGGTGACAACGGCATCAATCTCGACCTGGTGTTCTGGATCGACCACCCCGAAGCCAGTCAGCGCAAGCTGCGCTCGGACATCAACTGGGCCATCTGGGAGGGGTTTCAGCGCGAGGGCATTGAAATCCCCTTTCCGCAACGGGTTGTGTATCTGGCCGATGCGGCCAACAATCGCACGGATCCCAGCCAAACGAGAACCGCATGAGCGAATACCTGAATGGAATGATCGACCTGCCCTGGTGGGGCTATGTCCTGGTCACCCTGGCCTTGACCCACATCAGCATCGCCAGCATCACCCTCTTCCTGCACCGCGCGCAGGCGCATCGGGCGCTCGACCTCCATCCCATCGCCAGCCATTTCTTCCGCTTCTGGCTCTGGCTCACCACCGGCGCCGTCACCCGCGAATGGGTCAGCGTGCATCGCAAACACCATGCCAAATGCGAAACCGCCGAAGACCCGCATAGTCCGGTCATTCTTGGCCTCGGCCGGGTTCTGACGCAGGGCTATGAGCTGTATCAGGCCGCGGCTGCTCATGCCACCACCCGCGATCGCTACGGCCACGGCACGCCGGATGACTGGCTGGAACGCAATCTCTATAGCGGCCACCGCAATCTGGGCATCGGCCTGATGCTGATCATCGACCTCGTGTTGTTCGGCGCCATCGGCCTGACCCTCTGGGCGGTGCAGATGCTATGGATGCCGCTGTTCGCCGCCGGCATCATCAACGGCGCCGGCCACGCTGTCGGCTACCGCAACTTCGCCTGCGACGACGCCAGCACCAACATCGTGCCCTGGGGCATCCTGATCGGCGGCGAGGAGCTGCACAACAACCATCACGCCTACGGCAGTTCCGCCAAGCTCTCCAGCCGTTGGTACGAAATCGATCTCGGCTGGGGCTACATCCGCATCCTGGAGTTTTTCGGCCTGGCCAGCGTCAAGAAAGTCGCGCCCAAAGTCCGTTGGGGAGAGATCAAGCACTTCTGCGACGCCGAACTGCTGCACAGCGTGGCCACCCACCGCTACGACGTGCTCACCCGCTATGCGCGCGGCATGAAACGCATCTACTCGGACGAACTCGACAAACTGCGCGCCAGTCTGCCCGAAGGCATCTCGCTGAAGCAGGCGCGCGCCTGGTTCTGCCGCAACCCGTCCAACTTGAAAGCCGACGAACGCCAGCAACTGCAAACGCTGCTGGCGCAAAGCCCGCGCCTCGACACCCTGTACCGAATGCGCCAGGAACTCATCGCCCTGTGGAGCCGCTCCACCGCCTCCAGCGAGCAACTGGTGCGACAACTCCAGGACTGGTGCCAACGCGCCGAAAGCAGTGGCATCGAAGCGCTTTCCCAGTTCTCGTTCAAGCTACGCTGCTACGCTTGAGCGGCATCGCGCGCCAGTCTGGCGTGGTCACCATTTCTTCATCCATCTGTCACCGCCAGGTCATCGCGTTTTCCTACCTTTGCCGCGTCACCGCAAAGAAAAGGAAAACGCATGCTCCAGGAACGCACCGGGCAGGAAGGCAGGGCCAGAAAACAGTTTCGCGTCGCCATGGCGCGCCATCAGGATGAAGTCCGCGAGGCGCAGCGTCTGCGCTGGAAGGTGTTCGGCGAGGAAATGGGCGCGCGCCTCACCACCCCGGAACCGGGCCTCGACATCGACTTCTATGACGCCTATTGCGAGCATCTGCTGGTGCGCGATCCGGACAGCGGCGAGGTGGTGGGCACCTACCGCATCCTCAGCCCCGATGCCGCCAAGCGGGTAGGCAGCTATTACTCGGAAAACGAATTCGATCTCACCCGTCTGCAACACCTGCGCTCCCGCATGGTGGAACTGGGACGTTCCTGTGTGCATGGCGATTACCGCAGTGGCGGCGTCATCACCCACTTGTGGGCCGGCCTGGCCGAATACATGTTGAAAAGCGGGCATGAATACCTGGTCGGCAGCGCCAGCATCGGCATGGCCGACGGCGGTCACAACGCCGCCGGCATCTGGCACGCGGCCAAAGAGAAACATCTGGCGCCGATCGAATGGCGGGTCTTTCCGCGCTGCCCATTGCCGCTGGAATCCCTGGAAAGCGCGGCGGCGCCGGTGCTGCCACCGCTGCTCAAAGGCTATCTGCGCCTGGGCGCCCAGGTCTGCGGCGAGCCGGCCTGGGATCCGGATTTCAACACCGCCGACCTGCCCATCCTGCTGCCTTTGAGGAACCTCAATCCGGTGTACGCGCGCCACTTCCTGAAGCGGCCGTGAGTGAAACAAGCCGGTTGGAATAGTGAACCTAGAAAGCTCAGTTGGACGCGCCCGAGTGTGCGGTTTTCGGGCTGCCTGGCAAGGCGCGACGACGCGGCGGGGCTGGCCCCGCAAGGAGGAGCAACGCCGCCAGGCAGCCCGAAAACCGTGCAATCGGGTGC
>Ga0100388_10004650_pt1 | contig 11341 bp, 8 predicted proteins | sample CryGeymeta201512_FD_81536 | JGI IMG/M metagenome (GOLD analysis project Ga0100388, IMG submission 81536) | Groundwater microbial communities from Crystal Geyser aquifers in Utah, USA - Crystal Geyser metaG 2015-12 | ecosystem: Environmental > Aquatic > Deep subsurface > Groundwater | place: USA... | reverse complement strand
CAAAAAGTTGATAAGTTGAATAGTTGATGGGTTGATAAGTGGATGAATTGATAGGAAATGTTTATGAATTATGAATCTGTGTTCCTTTACCCTATAAACTCATCAACCTATCAACCTATCAACCTATCAACTTATGTGTTCTCCGTGGTGAATTCCTTTACCTGAGTAGTTACATTATTTTAACATATCTCATAGGGATTGTCAACACAATTTGTGAACTAAAGCCAAGTATATTATCTGGATTGGAATGGCTGCTAATTTTTCTTGACATCTCAATTAATCTATGGCATAATAATCTTGATAGTGAGGATAAACATGGCACGATTTGATTTTAAGTTTCAACATATCTTAAATATCAGAAAACATAAAGAGAAAATATTGCAGGAAGACCTATCTCAATTAAAGCGGTCTTTTCAACACGAAGAATCTGTTCTCTGGGGGATGGAGGATAAGACAAGGGAATATTTATTTAAGCTGAAAGAACTTCAAGCAGAGCTAACCTCTATCAGGGAAATTTTAGATTACCATAATTATCTTGGCAGCCTTGAGAAGGATATTACTGCTCAAAAAACAAGGCTTGAAAGCCTTTCTATGGAGATAGATGATGCCCTTTCTAAATTGATACATGCTTCTCAAACAAGAAGAATTCTTGAGAAGTTAAGGGAACGAAAATGGAATGAATGGAAGTTGGAGGGTAATAAAGAAGACCAGGAATTTATGGATGAGATTGCATCAATTAATGTAACTACTCAACTTGCACGCAAAAGGTAACTAAATAAGGCAACCGTTCACAGCCTATATTTTTAACACAGAGGACACAGAGTATCAGGAGGGACACAGAGAAAGATTGCAATCGGCTTTCAGGTAAGATAACTCCTTATTGTATGAAAATCAGCCGTATGATGATTGGAATTTAAGCTCTGTGTCCCTCTGTCGTCTCTGTGAACTCTGTGTTAAAATATTATTAGTCGTGAACGGTTACTAAATAAGTTACCCGCAAAGCAAAGCGAAAGCGAGTAAACTCATCGCTCAAAAATGGCTCAAGTAGTATAGCTCTCGCAAATCCCTCACACAGGTTGCTATTTTTTTTATTGACACAACCACAAATTCATGATAAAATCTTGTCTACATATGGTAACTCCTCTGGACATAGAGAAATAATCCTAATTGCACAGGTCAAACTAATTTGGAGGTATGAAAATGAAATTCAAAATCACAACGCTATTATTAGTATTAACACTCTTTCCCTCTCTGCATAATGTCATGGCGGAAGAAACATCAACTCAAACCACGAGCGGGGAAATAGAGGATGTGACCATCAAGGGTAATATTAAACAAGAGATAAAAACTCAAAAACCCTTAGTCAGGATTGAAGAGGAGATAATTGAGATTGATATGCCTTCTATGGCGACAGAGGATCAGCTTTTTTCAAAAACACCTGCTGCACTGGAGATATGGCGTGAGGCTTATAGTCATATTTTATCCAGCGGACAGACAGCTTTTCCGGGATACACAGGTCTTGTAGAAACACCCATTGCCACATTTCAGCCACAGATTAAGGGTGAAAAAGTCATCTCTAAATGGGATTTGATTATCACTGATTCTAAGGGAAGGGATTTCAAAAAATTTAAGGGTTCAGGGAATCAAGCTATTGTTGTGGTCTGGGATGGCTATAATGATAAAAACGAGATAATCAATGTAGGGGATATGTATACCTATGTTTTTAATTATACAGATATGACCGGGAACCCTCATATGGTTGTTGGCAGGCCTTTTTTCTATTAATGGGCTTGTTCATCAGGAAAAAAATGGATTATTCATCAGCATAGCTAACAAGGCATTGTTTGCTGAAGAAAGGGATACGATCAAAATCAGGGATGATGCTGTGCCTCTGCTTAAGGAAACAGCAGATAGATTAAAAGATTACTTTGGCTTACCTGTTTCAGTAACTGCATACGGAGACACTGCCTCCAAAGCCCTTCAGCAGGCTAAGGCTATGGCTGAATACTTAGCCAATAGCTTGATTATCTGGGTAGACCAGATAAAGGTTGCCGGCTATCAGGCAGAGCCAGAAAAACAACATATTGATGTAATTGTTAGCAATAGGTAAGAATTTCACTCCCACACAGGTGAAAAATTTTCAGTTGACATTAAACCAAATAAATGGTATGATGTCAGGTAATCGAGGACGGACATTCCTGTCCGCCATTTGGCTGGTTAAAAAACATGCCCTCCGTTATTCCATAGGAGACAACGATATGACCCAATCAGAGGCAGTGGTTACAAAAATTGACAGTATGGAGCTCAAGATTAAAGGGCTTACAGAGATAAGCCATTTAGCCACTATATCCACAAACCTTGACGAAATCATAGATTCAATCATGGATATGATCCTCAGGATTATGCGATGCGATGCCGGGACATTGATGTTAATCAATGAAACAAACAATTGCCTTGAGATTAAAACAATCAAGGGCAGAGATGCTGCGGCTATCAATAATTCTCCACTCAGGCTAAGTGAAGGAATAGCCGGCAGTGTGGCTGAAACAGGGGAAAGCATCAGTATCCCTGATCTTACCGGAAAAACAATCACTATCCCTGAAAATAATAATGAGGTAGACACAGGGTTGTATAATATTCTGTGCGTACCCATGAAGTTTAATAATCGGATAATAGGCATTGTTGAGATTATCAACAGACAAGAGAAACAGCCATTCAACCTTGAGGATATTGGCATCTTAGAGGCAATTGCGGCTCAGATAACTATGCTCATTGAAAACAGTCATCTCTTCAATCTGGCTCAAAAAGAGGCAAAGGCTCTTAGAACGCTGTTTGAGGTAAATGAGGTATTAAACTCAGCCAAAGATATTCAATCCCTGTTAGATTTGACCATAAAGCTGGCTGCCCGATTTATGACAGCTTCCACCTCTGTCCTGATGATATTAGATGATAAAGCTGATGAGCTGATTCTTAATGTATATGGAGAGGAATTATTACGAGAAAGAATAAAGGTGGGTGAAGGAATTGCCGGGATGGTGGCTAAAAATGGTGAGCCTATTTTGATTGAGAATGCAGAAACTGATATGCGATTTTCACCTGAGATTGATAATATCACCCAATATTCGGCAAATTCCATTCTGATTGTTCCATTAAAAACAAGGTATAAGATTATAGGGGTCATGGAGGTTATCAACAAAACAGATAATACCAGATTTAACTCTAAAGATAAGGAATTCTTTTGTCTTTTTGCCAATCAGGTTACCTCAGCCATAGAACATGCCAGATCACACATGGTAGATATACCCTTTCCAAAACCAATAACAAGCCCCCACGAAAAACCACGCATGGGGGAGATATTGATCAGTTATAACCTGCTTAATAATAATCAACTCCATTAGGCACTGGATTATCAATCACAAAACGGGGGAAAGATTGGAGAAATATTGCTCCGTCTGGGTATGGTTACCGAGGATGCAGTCAATTGTGCCCTTAGCACCCAATTGGATATACCCTATGTCTGGTTAAAAGCTGATATGGTAGATATAGATGCTGTCAAAACACTTCCAAGGGATATGCTGGAGAGGTGTATTATTATCCCTATCATGAAGATAGACAATGAACTAACATTAATAATGAACGATCCGCTTGACATGGAGATGATTGAGAATGTCCAAAGAATTACTAATTGCAATATAAGGGTTTCTCTTGGTTCTAAGGAAAATATTATAAATATTATTCGTGAGATTTTGGGAATAAAGGGAACGGAATCAAAGGAATTAGATGTAAATAGCAAGGGTTTTCTCCATGAGGTCTCTGGGGAAACTTTTCTTTCCAGTCATCTTGAACAGGCATTAAAGGTTGGAGCTGAAGAGATACACCTTGAGCCGACAGAAAACGGCTTATGGATACGATACAGACAGTTGGGTATATTAGAGGAAAAGGGAAGGGTTTCTTTAAGCCTTCATCCAGAGGTGGTGTTTAAGGCAAAAATGATTGGCGGGCTTGATATCTTAAAGGAAGGGGTTGCTCAGGAAAACGAGTTAGTAACCAGAATTGGGGATAGAAATGTGGGGCTGACCATAACCACAATGCCTACTGCCTTTGGTGAATCTATTTTTATTCAACTCTTCCCCATAGATATTCAGGTGCCTTCTATTGATACTATTGGCTTTGATCCCAATGTCATCCCAGGAATAAAGGGAATGATGCAAAGGTCAACGGGAGTGGTGATTGTTACTGGTCCAGGACGGAGCGGTAAAACAACTACTGCTTATTCCTTGCTCAAAGAGGTGGATGCAAATAAGAGAAAAGTAGCTACCATTGAGTCCCATATCTCACCATATCAAGAGGCTAAATTTGTTCAGGTAAAAACAAAGGATATATTATCTACCTTAAAAATTGCCCTGAAACAGGAGCCAGATGTAATTATGCTTGGTGAGGCAGATGAATCTATTATTGCCTTTGGACTCAAAAGTTGCTTGCATGGTAAATTAATAATATTACAGCAGGAATTCCCTACTTGTTTTGATGTGCTTCACCATCTGTTTGAGGTTGCAGGTGGTATTGTTGTTGCCTCAAGCCTTCTTGGAATTATTGCTCAACGAATGCCGCGGGCATTGTGCTGGAGATGTAAGGGAGATGGGTGTGAAGCCTGCAACTATTCTGGATATGATGGATATGCCCCTATCTTTGAGGTATTTTTTGTTGATGAGGAGTGGAGAGAGTTTATTAGGGGAGGAAATATTGATGAGGTAAAAAATCTGGCTACAAAAAGTGGGTTTGTTGACCTCAGGGGTGAAGCACTGAAAAAGATTGAAACTGGTCAGGCAACGGTTGCAGAGATGCTGACCAAGGGGGTGATTATATGATAGATGTATCTGAATTACTCCTTTTAACCAAAGAAAAAAACGCCTCTGACCTTCACCTTTCTGCAGGCATACCCCCAACACTACGAATTCATGGCACATTAGAAAAGGTGAGCAATGAGCTATTGAGCAAAGAAGATATGCATACCATGCTTTATGATGTCCTCAGCGATGAGAATAGGGCAAGGTTTGAAGAAAATAAAGAGCTTGACTTTTCCATTGAATTGTCGGGTGTAGGGCGATTCAGGGTAAATGCCTTCTATCAACGCCGTGGAGAAGGGGCATCATTCAGGCTTATTCCAGAGGTTATTAAATCCATTGCTGACCTTGGTTTACCTCCAATTGTAGAAAAACTTGCCCATATAGAAAGGGGTTTGGTGCTGGTTACTGGTCCAACAGGGTCGGGTAAGAGTACAACCCTTGCTTCCATGATTGATATTATCAATGTGGAACGCTACCAACATATCATTACCATTGAAGACCCTATTGAATTTGTGCATCAGGCAAAGAATTGTCTGGTCAACCAGAGAGAGATTGGCTTTCATACTAAATCATTTACCGCTGCCCTTCGCAGTGCTTTAAGAGAGGATCCAGATGTAATTCTGGTGGGTGAAATGCGTGACCTTGAGACCATTTCCATGGCTTTAACCGCAGCTGAAACAGGACATGTTGTTTTTGCTACCCTTCACACCAATTCTGCCCCTCAGACAATCGACCGTATCGTAGATGTATTCCCACCCCATCAACAGTCTCAGATAAGGGCACAGCTGTCTGATTCATTGCAGGGGGTTGTTTCACAAACATTGATTCCAGTCATGGATGGACGGGGAAGGGTTTGTGCAGCAGAGGTTATGGTGGCTTCATCAGCCATTCGCAACCTGATTCGAGAGGGGAAAACCCATCAGATGCCATCCATCATCCAAACCTCAGCTAGAGATGGGATGCAGAGCATGGATCAAACACTGCGGAATTTGGTTATGCAACGCAAAATATCCCCTGATGATGCCTTGAGATTTGCCATTGACAAGAGCGGGTTTGAAAGATCACATCCTGCACCAGCAGGTATGAGTACTGGTGCTGGTGCCCCCTCCAAGTATGGTCAGCCTCAACAAAGACCAGTCGGCGAACCACCAAGAGGAATAGGGCAGAGGTTTTATTAAGGCACACATGCCAGTAGCAAGTGCAACACTTGCCACTGGCATGTGCGGTGGCAGACACTAAGACAAGAACCTCAACGCTGTCTTAATCAAATCTTCAATCCCATAAATACTACCCAGAGCACCCTCAGCCTTTTGTACAGCCACCTGTGCCGCTGTCCTTTTGTATCCTAAAGAAACAAGAGCCATGATAGCATCTTCTTTTACCTCTTCCCCATGAAGAGGGACAATTTCCGAGAAGGTGGTTTGGGTAGAAAACTTTTCCTTTAGTTCCAGAATTATCCTCTGGGCACTTTTCTTCCCTACGCCAGCTACACCGGTTAATCTCTTGACATCATCCCGAATAACAGACTGTTCAAATTCTTCTGCTGAAAGCGTGGAAAGCACGGCTAAGGCTGTTCTTGCACCAATCCCGCTTACAGAAATCAGGGCAAGGAATATCCTTTTTTCGTCCGCAGTAAAGAATCCATAAAGCAGAAGGCTATCCTCCCGAACAACCAGATGGGTAAAAAGTGTAACGGTTTCATTTGGCTCGGATAATTGGTGGTAAGTAGAAATCGGGATATGTATCCCATAACCCACACCACCCACATCAATCAAGGCATAGGTTGGCAGCTTTTTTATGAGTTTGCCGGAAATGGTATCTATCATGTGAAAACCTCCCTCGCTTGCCTTGATTATATACAGTATGTTTGCGTCAACCTCTCGCTGCTTTATTATTCCACACTTGTATATACAGAAATAAAGGCACCATCCCATCGGACCGTATGCTCATTCTTGGCTATAATCGTAAGCTGAATTGGACGGTCTGGGTTTATAATCTGTTTGAATTGTTCTGTACAATCAAGTATGAGATTTATCGACTTTCCATTATATATCCCCTTTAGTATTCCAAGGCATTGCGGGATGGAGGTATCGGTATTCTCATCAGCAGCCGGATAATTCATAAATACGGCAAGCCCTATTTCTCCTTGTTTAACTTCTTCGGGCAATGTTGCCTCATCAATTCTGATATTGGCACTGACAATCTTGTTTTTATCAAAACTGGCAGGCAATTGTTTAGCAGGGGCTTTGTATACCTTGTCTGCTTTCCTATTTTCATAAATAAAATTAAATACATTAACGCTTTGTTCTCCACGAAGGTCTTTTTGCATCTGCTCCTTTACTATCTCAATATCATATCCCTGTCCAAGGAGAAACATCATTTTGACCAATGCCGCCTCTGGAGTCATATTTACTCCGCTTATAACCCCCAGCCTTGATAAGGTAGCACTGGCATCATAAAGTCCCATTTCTACCATTCCCTGAGGACACTGGGTGATATTAACAATCGCTAAGTTTTTTTTGTTAATTGCTCTTTCAATCTCCTTCAAAAAATCTGGATCCGTAGGGGCATTGCCTGCCCCATAGGTTCTAAAAACTATACCTTTTAGCCCATCTATACTAAAAACACTGTTTAGTATTTCTGGACTTATACCTGGAAATATATCAAAGAGCATAACCTTTTTTTCCAGAGTTTCATTAATAAAAAATCCTTCTGTTGATGATTTTCGAATTACCTTTGTATTAATCTCTATATGCTCACCTGCTTCTCCGAGTGGTGGGTAATTAGGGGTAGCGAATCCTGAATAGCCACTTGAGCTGACCTTTCTGGCTCGGTTTCCGCGTAATATTACATTATTAAAACAGATACAAACCTCCGGAATCAGCGGTAACTTAAAACCCTCCGGAGCAGCAATGGTTAAAGAGGTTACCAGATTTTGAACTGCATCGCTTCTTGGTTGGCCAATTGATAATTGGGAACCCGTAATAATGACAGGTTTATCAAGATTTTCAAGTAAAAAGGAGAGGGCTGTAGCTGTATATGTCATTGTATCTGTGCCATGAAGAATAACAAAACCATCAAATTTCTTATAGTTGTCTCTGATAACCCTGGCAATATCAATCCAATAATCAGGGTGCATGTCTGAAGAGTCAATTAGCTTCATTTCCTGTAACTCAACATCCAGAGGAAGATTCTCTAAAACAGGAGCAAAACCCTGAAGTTTCTCCCATGTAGCCGGAACTAAGGGGCTGAGTGGATTACCCTTTTCCTTTGGAAGCATGCCGATAGTCCCACCGGTATAGATCATTAAAACTTTGCCCTTTTTGCCATTACTGGCAGTATTATTTGCAACCATTTTAACCTCCTCAGAGAAATCTGCCCTCAACCAATAACTGAGGCATTACCCTAATTATTCCACCAGCATCCTTAAATTCTCCTCCAGCCTCTCTCTATTCTTCTCAAGTAATGAACCCTGTTCCTTCACCTTGTCTACTACCTCCTGCGGTGCCTTATTAATAAAGCTTGGATTGTTTAACTTAGACTGGATACCACACAACGCCTGTTCTATCCCTTCCATCTGTTTTTTGAGCCGCACTTTCTCCTTTTCCAGATCAATTAATCCCTTTAAGGGGATGTAAATTTCTGTACCCTTTGCCACAGCTACGGCTGAAGCGTGGGGTTTTTCTGCCTCAGGGTCAAAAATAATTTCATCAATATTGCCCAATTGTCTGATATACTTGATACCCGTTCGGAGTACCTCAGCGGTTTCCTCCAGATGTTGTTTGACTATAATCCTGGGCAGGCACATTTTTGGCGGGATATTCATTATGAAACGGATATTCCGAATAGCACTAACCACCTCCATGACCAGCTCCATATCCTCTATTATCTTGATATTAATTGACTCATGGACGACCTCTGGCCATTTAGAGAACATGATTGTTGTCTCATGTTTTTTGTCCACCTCTGGAGGGAATAACAACCCCCCAGCCCCCTTTGATAAGGGGGAATATGGGGAGGATATTTCTCTTTCTGGCAGCCTTTGCCATAATTCCTCGGTAATAAACGGCATAAATGGATGAAGCAACTTCAGGATGGACTCAAAGGTTGTTGCTAATAAATATTGCACAGGCTCCCTTGCCTCATCCTTTTGGTACAGCCTTGGCTTGACCAACTCCAGATACCAATCACAGTATTCATGCCAGACAAAGCCATAAACAATTGCAGATGCCTCCGCAAAATTGAAAGACTCCAGTGCTTGGGTAACTTGTTTAATTGTCTGATTAAGCCGCGAAACTATCCACTCATCAGCCACCTCTTGTTTGCCTTCTGCCTTCTGACCATCATAGTCGTCCAGATTCATGAGAATAAACCTGCCCGCATTCCAGAGTTTATTGCAAAAGTGCTTATACCCTTCGATTCGTTCCTCGGAAAGCAGGATATCTCGTCCTTGAACAGCCATAATGGCTAAGGTAAACCGTAGGGCATCAGTGCCGTAATCATCGATAACATGAAGCGGATCAATCACATTGCCCTTTGACTTACTCATCTTTTGACCCTCAGCATCCCGAATAAGGGCATGGATATAGACCTTATGGAAAGGGACTTTCCCCTGGAATTTCAAGCCCGTCATGATCATTCTGGCTACCCAGAAAAAGATGATGTCAAAGCCTGTAGAAAGAACACTGGTTGGATAAAATCTTTTGATATCAATCGTATTATCAGGCCAACCAAGCGTAGAAAATGGCCAGAGTGCCGATGAAAACCATGTGTCAAGCACATCCTCATCCTGTTTCAGTTCACCGCCACAGGCAGTACAAACACAAGGGTCTTCCCTTTCAACCAATACCTTGCCACACTGCTGGCAATACCAGACCGGAATACGATGTCCCCACCATATCTGTCTGGAAATGCACCAGTCTTTAATATTCCTCATCCACTCAAAGTATGTCTTTTCCCAGCTTTTAGGAATAAATTCTACCCTGCCATCCTCTACAGCCTTGATTGCCTCATCAGCCAGATCTTTCATACAAACAAACCATTGTGGAGAAAGGTATGGCTCAACAATAGTATGACATCGATAGCAATGTCCTACTGATAAGGCATGTTCTTCAATCTTTTCCACAAGCCCTTGCTCTTGCAAATCTTGTATCAAATGCTTGCGGCATTCATACCTGTCCTGTCCTTGATAGCATCCAGCGTTTTCATTCATGGTTGCATCAGGGTTCAGGATATTTATCTGTGGTAGGTTGTGTCTTTTGCCAATCTCAAAATCATTGGGGTCATGGGCAGGGGTAACCTTTACCGCACCAGTCCCAAATTCAGGCTCAACAAAAGAATCAGCAATAATGGGTATTCTACGATTCAGCACAGGCAGGATAACGAATTTCCCAATCAAGCCACGATACCGTTCATCCTTTGGGTTTACAGCAACAGCAGTATCTCCAAGCATGGTTTCTGGGCGGGTGGTAGCTACAATGATATAGGATTGTGGATCAAGTATCGGGGATCGTGGATTTGTTGCATTTGCTGTGCTATCTTCTTCATCCTCAATCGGATACCTCAGATAATAAAGATGTCCCTCTATTGCTTTATGCTCTGCCTCAATATCTGAAAGGGCAGTATGACACCTCGGGCACCAATTGACAATGTAATTACCCCGATAGATAAACCCTTCCTCATAAAGCCTGACAAAAACCTCCCTGACTGCCTTTGACAAGCCATCATCCATGGTAAACCTTATCCTTGACCAATCACAGGAAGAACCAAGCCGTTTCAATTGCTGAATAATTATATCACCATACTGCTTTTTCCACTCCCATACCCGTTTGATGAATTTCTCACGACCCAAATCGTTTCGGGTTAATCCCTGCTTCTTCAGCTCTCGCTCCACCACATTCTGAGTAGCAATACCAGCATGATCCGTGCCTGGCACCCAGAGGACATTGATCCCTTGCATCCGTTTCCACCGAGCCAGAATATCTTGAAGGGTATTATTCAAGGCATGTCCCATATGGAGTGAGCCGGTTATATTTGGCGGTGGGATAACCATAGAAAAACAAGGCTTATCATTATCCTCATCCGGCATAAAACAATTATTATCTGTCCAATACTTGTACCATTTTTCTTCTACATCATGCGACTCATAGGCTTTTGGAATATCTGCTGTGTTCATTAGTCCACTCCTTATATTTGATTCAAGAGATTGAGGGGGTTCAAGTGGGATAGCCCACTGTCCCTATTACAAACAAACACACCCCATGCTTGACCATGGGGTGTATTTGTTTGTATTTGCTAATTAATGACTATCACCATGTTTCCATTATGATACAAAAGCCCTCATTGCCGAAGAGGGAATATCTCTATCGGAGGTAACTACTCAGGTAAAGTAATTCACCACGGAGAACACATAAATTGATAGGTTGATAGGTTGATGAGTTTATAGGTTAAAGGAACACAGATCCATAATTCATAACCATTTACTATCAATTCAT
>Ga0100388_10004645_pt1 | contig 11349 bp, 12 predicted proteins | sample CryGeymeta201512_FD_81536 | JGI IMG/M metagenome (GOLD analysis project Ga0100388, IMG submission 81536) | Groundwater microbial communities from Crystal Geyser aquifers in Utah, USA - Crystal Geyser metaG 2015-12 | ecosystem: Environmental > Aquatic > Deep subsurface > Groundwater | place... | reverse complement strand
CGTTCCGTCCTGGGTTATTTTGTGTTGATCATGGTTATGAGCCTGTATTTTGCCCAAACCCGGGGGGTGAGTTTCCGGTTGGTGCCTTTCGCTATCCTGCCGGGGTTCTGTCTGGGCCTGGCCTTGACCGGCTTTGAGAGGCTGCTATTGGCCGCGCGACGGCGGCTGGACGGTGTGCTGCGCGGGGTACAGGCGGGCTTTTTGCTGTTTTTTGCTTACCTGATCGGTAACATTCTTTTGTCCTCGCTCTTACTTTCCATGCCCCTGTGCTGGGTCATGGAACACTTCCTCGGCCAGACTGGGCTTTGCAAGGAGTTTGCCCTCTTTTCGGTGAATTACTCCTTTGTCCTGGCCCTGGCCTGCTGGTTGGGCTGGTTTTGCAGCGCCCGCCGGCCGTCGGTCCGGTCGCTGGACGGTGGCGAGGCAGGATCGCACCAGTCTTGGCGAAAGCACTTGACAATGGGCGAGAACCTCGTATATTTCAGGGTTTTCATTTCCCAGGTAATGCAGAGGGGAAAAAGGACCGGTGCGCATACCGTTCGTTGAAATTCCTCCGGAGGGAATTCGCTGTGACATCAGTGATGTGTCCTGGTTTCCGGCGCATGAGGTGGACCGGATCGGCCCGCTGAAGGCCACGGTTTTTTTGCAGCGCAAGGCGGCGCGGGTGCTGGTGTCAGGGTCCATTTCGGTCACCTTCCTGTTCGATTGCGATCGCTGCCTGGGTCGTTTTGAGTTGCCGAGCTCCCTGGATTTCAAGCTTGATGTGGAGTTCGCCGACCCGACCAGCCTGGCCCGGGAACATACGTGCAGCCACAGTGAGATGGACACCATGTTCGTGGCTGAACCGGTCATCGACGTGCATGGCATCCTGCGACAGCAGGTGCTTCTCTCTGTCCCGGAGAAGAAACTTTGCGCTGAAGAGTGCCGAGGGCTTTGCATGCGTTGCGGGGCCGACTTGAACCAGGGCCCGTGCGGCTGTGATCGGCAAGAGAAGATTACCCCGTTCAGCGTTTTGAAAGACCTCGCCAAGGGGTGATGCTGTTTTTTTGATAACGACTTATCTGTTGGTTTAACGCTGCATGCTGATTGCTGAACGCTAACCAGTTTTGTTGTAATTCAGGGTAACTACACAGGTTGTTTAGACCGTTAGACTGTAGACTGTTAGGTAAAAAATGTCGGAATTAAGGGGCCAAAGCGGGCCTCGTCTGGTATTTTGCAGTTGTCAGCAGACTAAAATCCTACAGACTATCCACCTTGGTAGTTACATTACAGGAGGAAAAATCATGGCCTTACCCAAGAGAAGACACTCCCACGCCCGTACCAGATTACGGCGCGCCCACGACTTTTTGACCGCGCCATCCGTGTCCACTTGCGCCGCCTGCGGTGAGCCTAAACTGCCGCACCGTCTGTGCGCAGGGTGCGGTTCTTACAAGGGTCGCACGGTTATCAAGATGGAAACGGAATAGCAATTCGTTTTTCCGCACCCTATGCATGGAATGCCCGACCCGGGGTCACCGGTCCGGGACCGGTGACGATTTCCGGTTGAAAAGGAGTGGATGCAGCGGGCATGACTTTACAGATAGCCCTGGATGCCATGGGAGGTGACCACGGCCCCGAAGAACTTGTTTATGGCGCCGTGCAGGCTGTCCAGGAAAGTGATGTCGGGGTCACCTTGCTTGGTGACGAGCAACGCATCCGAGCGGCCCTAAAAGACCACGACTGGCCTTCCGCCAAGATCCATGTCGTTCATACCTCCCAGGTTATTTCCATGGAGGAATCCCCTTTTGAGGCGGTGAGCCGCAAGCGGGATTCCTCTATCCGGGTGGCCTTTGAATTGCACAAGCAGGGCAAGGTCGATGCGGTGGTCAGCGCCGGCAATTCCGGGGCGACCATGGCCGCGGCCATCAAGACCCTGGGGCGGCTGGATAAGATTTCCAGGCCCGGCATTGCCGGCATCTTTCCTACCATGAAAGGTCCCGTGGTCATGATGGACGTGGGCGCCAATGTTGACTGCCGGCCCCATCATCTCTTGCAATTCGGCATTATGGCGGCGGCCTTTTCCTCGCTGGTCTTCGGCATCGCCAAGCCCCGCATCGGGCTTTTGAGCATTGGCGAGGAAGGCGGCAAGGGCAACGCCCTGGTCAAGAAGTCTCACGAACTGCTTCTGAACAGCAACCTGAATTACATTGGCAACGTCGAGGGCCGTGACACCTTTTTGGGCGACGTCGATGTCATTGTCTGCGATGGTTTCGTGGGCAATGTTTCCCTGAAATTGAGCGAAGGGTTGGCCGAGGCGGTGCTTGCCATGCTGCGGGAAGAGATCTCCAAGACATTCAAGGCCAAGCTGGGTTACCTGCTGGCCCATCAGGCTTTTCGTAATTTCCGGGAACGGGTGGATTACGCCGAATACGGCGGGGCGCCATTGCTAGGCTTTAAGGGCACCGGCATCATCTGCCACGGCCGTTCCAACGCCATGGCTATCAAGAATGCCATTCGGGTGGCAGGAGAACTGGTCCGTAGAAACGTCAACGAGCGGATCATGCAGATGCTGCAAGAAAGCGACCTAGCTGCCATGGTTAGTCAGGATGGCTTGCCGGGCATGGTTGTCGCCAAAGGCCCCGCATGAACACGCGCACCGTCATTGTCGGCACCGGCTCCTGCCTGCCGGAAAAGGTGTTGACCAATCTTGATCTGGAAAAGATGGTCGATACCTCCGACGCATGGATCACCACCCGGACCGGGATCAGGAGCCGCAGGATCGCGGTCCGGGGCGAGACGACCTCGATGCTCGCCGCCAACGCCGCCCGGCAGGCCTTGGCCATGGCGGGGATGACCCCGGCCGAACTCGACATGATCGTGGTCGGCACCATCACCCCGGACATGACCATGCCATCCTGCGCCTGCCTGGTGCAGAAGGAACTGAGGGCGGACAAGGCCTTTGCCTTTGACTTGAACGCCGCCTGTTCCGGCTTTCTCTTTGGCCTTGATCTGGCCGACAAGTATCTTTGCCAAAACCCGGTTTGGAAGATTTTGGTGATTGGCGCGGAAACCCTTTCGACTCGCACCAATTGGCAGGATCGCAATACCTGCGTGCTGTTCGGTGACGGGGCGGGCGCCGTGGTACTGACCGGCGCCGGCGGGGGGCGCGGCATGCTGGGCAGCCGGCTCTTTTCCGACGGCCGGCTCTGGCGGCTTTTGAGCATGGAGGGGGCGCCCAGCCTGAACCCCGATCTGGCCCGACCGGAGAACGACGGTTCCTATATTCGCATGGAGGGCCGCGAGGTCTTCAAGCTCGCGGTGCGCTCCATGGCGGATGCCGTTACCCGACTGCTTGCGGAGCAGGGGGTCGGGGTGGCGGAAGTAGGGCTGGTCATCCCGCACCAGGCCAACCTCCGCATCCTGCACAGCCTGGCCGAGCGCCTGGGAATTCCCTTGGAAAAAGTCTACATTAATATGGACAAATATGGTAATACATCGGCGGCAAGCCTGCCCCTTGCCATGGACGAGGCCAATCGGGAGGGCAGGCTGGCGGTCGGCGACCTGCTCCTGCTGTGCGCCTTCGGTGGTGGTTTTACCTGGGGTGCGGCCTTGATCAGGTGGTAGGTCGACCGGGGCCCGGTCGATCGAAACGGTATTCAACAATCGCGAGAAATGGGAGAGGGGCGTGGATTATTTTCTTACCGAAGAGCAGCAGATGATCGTGGACGTGGCCCGGCAGATCACCGATGAGCAAATCATTCCGCAGCGAGCCCATCTCGACGAGACCGAGGATTTTCCCCACGCGATCTTGAAGGTTATCGGCCAGGCCGATCTGTGCGGTCTCTATATTCCCGAGACCTATGGCGGCTTCGGGGGCGGCTGCTTTGACATGGTGCTGGCCCTGGAGCAGTTCGGCCGAGGCTGCACAGGTATCGCCACCAGCTTCGCGGCCAGCGCCCTGGGCGCGTACCCCATCCTGATCTCAGGCAGCGAGGAGTTGAAGCAGAAATATTTGCCAGCCATTGCCTCGGGCCAGAAACGGGGCGCCTTCGCCCTGACCGAGGCCAACGCCGGCAGTGACGCCTCTGGCATTCAGACCACGGCGGTGCTGGACGGCGATCATTGGGTTTTGAATGGCACCAAACAGTGGATCACCAACGGCGGCGAGGCCCAGATTTATACGGTTATCGCCATAACCGACCGGGCCAAGGGGCCGCGCGGCGGCACCATGTTCGTGGTAGAGGATACCGATTCTGGTTTCACATACGGGGTCAAGGAAAAGAAGCTGGGCATCCGGGCATCCGCAACCCGGGAGCTGATTTTCAAGGACTGCCGCATTCCCAAGGATCGGGTGATCGGTCGGCCCGGCACCGGTTTTATCACGGTGATGAAGACCCTGAATCTGTCACGGCCCGGTATCGCCGCCTTGGGCATCGGGGTAGGCCAGGCCGCCCTGGACGAGGCGGTGCGCTACGCCAAGCAGCGGGTGCAGTTCGGCAAGCCGATCATCTCCTTCCAGGCCGTGCAGCACATGCTGGCCGACATGGCCACCCAGGTGGAGGCGGCCCGGACCTTGGTCTATGCGGCGGCGCGGCATGTCGACGCCCATGACAAGGGCCTGTCCAAGGTGTCGTCCATGTGCAAGCTTTTTGCCACCGATATGGCCATGAAGGTGACGGTGGACGCGGTGCAGGTGCTGGGCGGCTATGGTTACATGCGGGATTACCCGGTGGAGAAGATGATGCGCGACGCCAAGATCCTGCAGATCTATGAGGGCACCAACCAGATTCAGCGCAACGTCATTGGTCAGGAACTGAACAAGGAATATAATTAAACGCCATGCGGATCATTGTCTGTGTAAAACAGGTTCCCGACGCCAAGGATGTCCGCCTCGATCCGGTCACCAACACCCTGGCCCGGGAAGGGGTGCAGTCCATCATGAATCCCTATGACCGGCACGCCCTTGAAGAGGCGGTGCGGCTTAAGGAGCAGTACGGCGGCACGGTGACCGTGTTGTCCATGGGACCGCCCCAGGCCGAGGTCACCCTGCGGGAGGCCGTGTCGGTCGGGGCCGATGCGGCGGTACTGGTTTCCGACCGCGCCTTTGCCGGCGCCGATACCTGGGCCACCACCTATACCCTGGCCCGGGCCATTGTCACGCTGGGCGGCTGCGATCTCGTGCTCTGCGGCAAGCAGGCCATTGACGGCGACACCGCCCAGGTGGGGCCGGGGCTGGCCGAGCGCCTCGCCTTTCCTTACGTCACCTGTGTGCGCAAGGTTATTGGCAAGGATGACAATCGCCTGCGGCTGGAACGCATGATGGATGATGGCTACGACGAACTGGAGATCCCCCTGCCGGCGCTCCTTACCGTGGTCAAGGAGATCAACGAGCCCCGCATCCCGTCGTTGAAGGGCAAGATGCGGGCCAAGCAAGCGGTGATCCGGAAGCTTTCGGCCGCCGACATCGGGGCCGAAGCGGCCAGTATCGGTCTGCCGGGTTCAACCACCGAGGTGGTCCGGGTCTTCTCGCCTCAAGCCAAGGGGAATCGGACCATGATCACCGGCACGGTGGAAGAGCAGGCCGACCGGCTGGTGGAGATTCTGACATCCCACCGCTGAACTGATTTTCTAAAACGCGAACGGATTGAATCGACTATGCTGCATATAGATACTGAACTCTGCATCGGCTGCGGGGTGTGTGAAGCGACCTGTACCTTTGGCGCCATTCTCGTGGGTGACCAAGGGTATGCCGTGGTGAATGAGATCTGCACCCTGTGCGGCTCCTGCGTCGATGCCTGCGAGGTCGGCGCCTTGGCCATCGAGCGGCCGGCGGCCGGAGACCAGGCCGATTTCTCCGGCTGGTCTGGCGTCTGGGTGTATGCCGAGTACCGGAATGGCCGGGTGGCGCCGGTGGCCTATGAGCTGCTGGGCATCGGGCGGCAACTGGCCGATGAGCGACAGGTACCATTGAGCGCCGTGCTTATGGGCAGCGGCCTGGGCGGTGCGGCGCAAGAACTGGTGGCTTACGGCGCCGATCGGGTCTTTCAGGTGGACGACCCGGCCCTGGCCCATTTTACCGATGAGGCTTACGGCAACGTGCTCTTTGATCTTATCCAGGCGCAGCACCCCGAGATCGTGCTGGCCGGGGCCACCGCCATCGGCCGTTCCTTTATCCCCCGGGTGGCTACCCTGCTTGGCACCGGACTTACCGCCGACTGCACCCAGTTGGCGATTCGGCCGGAAGACGGTTTGCTCTTGCAGACCAGGCCGGCGTTCGGCGGTAACATTATGGCCACCATCGTCTGCCGACGGACCCGGCCACAGATGTCCACGGTGCGCCCCAATGTCATGAAGGCCGGCGTACGGGATGCCAGTCGGCGTGGCGAGATCGTGAACGTGGCGCCGGCGGCTGCTCGGGTGGCCGCCAGGGTCAAGGTGGTGCGGTCGGTCCTGGAGGATGGTGATCAGGTCAACATCTGCGAGGCCGAGATCGTCATCGCCGGCGGCCGCGGCATGGAGGACGCCAAGGGCTTTCAGATCATTAACGAATTGGCCAAAGCCGCGGGTGGCGCGGTGGCCGCCTCCCGGGCGGCGGTGGATTCTGGCTGGATCTCATACGCCCACCAGGTGGGCCAGACCGGTAAGACCGTCTGCCCCAAACTTTACGTGGCCTGCGGCATTTCCGGCGCCATCCAGCATTTGGTGGGCATGCAGTCGTCGGATATCATCGTCGCCATCAACCGCGACGCCGAGGCGCCCATCTTTGCCGTGGCCACCTATGGGGTGGTGGGGGACGCCTTTGCGATCCTGCCCCGGGTGATCGCCAAACTGCACGGCAGCCAGGCTAATTGAGGCAGGGGGAAAAACCCATGCACCTGAAAGGCAAGGTGGCGGTGGTCACCGGCGGCAGCCGTGGAATTGGCAAGGAAATTGCCCTGCGCCTGGGCGCGGCGGGTGCCTATGTCTATGTGAATTACCGGAGCCGGTCCGACGCGGCCGAGGCCACGGTGGCCGAGATCATGGCAGCCGGCGGGCAGGCACGGGCCGTGCCGTTTAATGTGGCCGATACGGCCGGGGTGGAGGCGGCTTTTGCCGCCATTCTGGCCGAGGCCGGGCGGCTGGATATTCTGGTCAACAATGCCGGCATTACCCGCGACGGTCTGCTCATGAAGATGAAGGAGGCGGACTGGGATGACGTGCTGGCCATCAATCTCAAGGGCGCCTTCCTCTGCATGAAGGCGGTATGCCGCCCCATGATGAAACAGCGCAGTGGCCGCATCATCACCATCACCTCGGTGATCGGCTTTGCCGGCAACGCCGGCCAGGCCAACTATGCCGCGGCCAAGGCCGGTCTCATGGGCCTAACCCGCTCAATGGCCAGGGAACTAGCGAGCCGCGGGATAACGGTGAACGCCGTGGCGCCGGGCTATATCGACACCGACATGACCCGTGACCTGGATGAGACGGTGAAGGAGAAAATCCGCGCCGAGATCCCCATGGGCACCCTGGGGACGCCGGCGGACGTGGCCGGGGCGGTGATGTTCCTGGTTTCCGATGACGCCCGTTACGTGACCGGCCAGGGCCTGCACGTCAACGGCGGTATGTATATGTGATAACCGCGGCAAGGAAGCCTTGACCGCATCGCGTAATCGTTGTTTGAGAAGAAAACCAAGGGAAGGAGAGAGCGAGCATGTCTGCGGAACTGAAACTTATTGATATCATTGCCGAGCAGTTGAGTGTTGACAAGGACAAGGTGGTGCCTCAGGCCTCCTTTGTCGACGATCTGGGTGCCGACTCCCTTGATCTGGTCGAGCTCATCATGGCCATGGAAGAGGCCTTTGACATTGAGATCGCCGACGAGGTGGCCGAGAAGATCGTCACGGTGCAGGACGCCATCAATCACGTCAAGTCCGTGGCCGGCTGATTGCCCTGGATCGGATTCGCCTGCAAGGCCCTGGCCGGTTGGCTTAGCCGACCAGCATGACGCTAATTCAGGCGGAGCGGAGGAGTAGCACGGTGAAGAGAAGAGTCGTGGTCACCGGCCTTGGCCTGGTGACCCCCTTGGGTATTGGCGTGGCTAAGACCTGGGAAGGCCTGTGCGCCGGCATCAGTGGCATTGGCCCGATCACCAGGTTTGATGCCACTGACTATGGGGTGCGCATCGCCGCCGAGGTACGCGATTTCGTGGCCGAGGATTTCATGGAGGTCAAGCTCGCCAGGCATCTGGACCTCTTTGTTCAGTATGCCGTGGCCGCGGCCCGGATGGCGGTGGATGATGCCGGCCTCGTGATTACCGAGGCCACGGCCCCCCGGGTCGGGGTGGTGAGCGGCAACGGCATCGGCGGGCTCAGCACCATCGAGAAGTACCATGCGATTACCATGGAGCGCGGTCCCAAGCGCATAACCCCATTTTTTATTCCCATGGTCATCTCCAACATGAGCGCCGGGCAGATTTCCATTGTCATGGGCGCCAGGGGGCCGAACCTGTCGGTGACCACCGCTTGCGCAGCCGGTACCCACGCCGTGGGCGAGGCCTATCGCATGATTCGCGACGGGCTTTGCGACACGGCCATCACCGGCGGTTCCGAGTCCACCATCTGTCCGTTGGCCGTGGGCGGTTTCCATGCCATGAAGGCCCTGTCCACCCGCAACGACGATCCCACCGCCGCCTCGCGGCCCTTTGACCGGGATCGGGACGGCTTTATCATTGCCGAGGGTGGGGGCTTCCTGGTCCTGGAAGAGTTGGAACAAGCCAGGGTCCGTGGGGCCAGAATCTACGCCGAGATGGGGGGGTACGGACTGTCGGGCGATGGTTTTCACATGGCGGCGCCCCCCGAGGACGGCAACGGCGCGGTGCGCTGCATGCGGATGGCCATGGAAGACGCCAGCCTGCGGCCGGAGGACATTGACTACATCAACGCCCATGGCACCTCAACGCCCTTGAACGACCTGGTGGAAACCCGGGCCATCAAGACGGTATTTGGCGCGCATGCTTACAAGCTGGCCATCAGTTCCACCAAATCCATGACCGGCCACATGCTGGGTGGCGCCGGCGGTATCGAGGCGGTGTTCTCGGCCCTGGCTCTGCATCACCAGCTCATACCGCCCACCATTAACCTTGACCACCCCGATCCGGAGTGTGATCTGGATTACGTGCCCAAGATAGCCCGGCCGGCCCGGCTCAATGCCGTGCTTTCCAACTCCTTCGGGTTCGGTGGCACCAACGCGGTGCTCCTTATGAAGCGTTTTAACGAAGGCGGCTGAGCCGTTGGTTGTGTGTTATGTTCATTTTCTTTGCTGAATTTTATGCCCCCTTGAGTGGTGCAAGGAAAACGAACCAAAAGAAAGGGCGCCCCGGTCACTTGTCCCGCCTTTGGCGGGATACCCGGAGTTTATACCCCCTTTCAGGGGGCTTTCTTGAGGTTTCCCGCTTTGCTGGAGGCCTTTCACTCAGGAGTGGGGCATGAAGATAGCCATCGGCTGTGATCATGGCGGCATTGGTCTGAAGGCCGTGGTGGCCGCGGTCATCGAGGAACTTGGACATACCTTGGTCGACCAGGGGTGTTTTTCGAATGATTCGGTGGACTATCCTGACTTTGCCGACAAGGTCTGCGGGTTGGTTGAGACGGGAGTCTGTGAGCGCGGCGTTCTGATCTGCGGCACCGGCATCGGCATGTCGATGGCCGCTAATCGCAGGCCGTGCATCCGGGCGGCCCTGGTCCATGAGGCCTATTCGGCCCGGATGAGCCGCGAGCACAACGATGCCAATGTTCTCTGTCTCGGGGCCCGGGTGCTGGGGCCCGGCCTGGCCGAGGATCTGGTCAGGGTCTGGCTTACCACCGCCTTTGCCGGCGGCCGTCACCAACTCCGCATCGCTAAATTTTCCGACTTAGAGGGAGTATCGTGTCCTTTCTGAAACAGACTGACCCCGAGATCCAGGGCGCCATTGTCCGGGAGCTAAATCGGCAGCGTTTCCAACTGGAACTCATCGCCTCGGAGAACATCGTGAGCGAGGCGGTACTGGAGGCCCAGGGGTCCATTTTCACCAATAAGTACGCCGAGGGCTATCCGCACCGTCGTTATTACGGAGGCTGCGAGTATGCCGACGAGGTGGAGGTCCTGGCCGTGGAGCGGGCCCGCACCCTGTTTAACGCCGAGTATGCCAACGTCCAGCCCCATTCGGGCAGCCAGGCCAACATGGCCATCTACTTCGCCACCTTGCAACCCGGCGATAAGGTGCTGGGCATGGATCTGGCTCACGGCGGCCACCTGACCCATGGCAGCGCGGTGAATTTTTCCGGCCAGTTCTTCAACTTCGTCTCCTACGGCGTGGACCGGCGGAGCGAGACCATCGACATGGCCGAGGTGGAACGTCTGGCCCATGAGCACCGGCCGCGGATGATCGTGGCCGGCGCCAGCGCCTACTCCCGCATTATAGATTTTGAGGGATTCAGACGGATTGCCGATGGGGTCGAGGCCCTGCTCATGGTGGACATGGCCCATATCGCCGGCCTGGTGGCCGCCGGCCAGCATCCCTCGCCGTTGCCCCATGCCGACTTTGTCACCACCACGACCCACAAGACCATGCGCGGCCCGCGGGGCGGCCTTATCCTGGCCAAGGAGCGTTACGCCAAGCAACTCGACAGCAAGATATTTCCAGGCATTCAGGGCGGTCCCCTGGTTCATGTCATTGCCGCCAAGGCGGTGAGCTTCAAGGAGGCCATGAGCCAGGATTTCCGCGACTACCAGGCCCAGGTGGTGAAAAATGCCAGGGTTCTGGCCGCCAGCCTCATGGCCAGCGGTTTCCGTCTGGTGTCCGGCGGCACCGACAACCACCTGCTGCTGGTGGATCTTTCCAGCAAGAGCATCACCGGTAAACAGGCCGAGGCCAGCCTGGAGGCGGCCGGGCTCACGGTAAACAAGAACGCCATCCCCTTTGACACCGAGAGCCGCTTCGTGACCGGCGGCATCCGCATCGGCACGCCGGCGGTGACCACCCGCGGCCTGAAGGAGCCGGAAATGCAACAGATCGGCGCCTGGATCAACCAGGTGCTTGAGGATCCCGACAACTCGAGGCTCCAGACCCGGGTGCGCCAGGAGGTCATGGATCTGTGCGGGCGTTTTCCCCTTTACCCCGGGCTTGATGCCCAACTGGCCTGAGTGATATGACCGAGTCGCCAGATCCCCGGTTGAGTTGGGACGAATACTTCATGAGCATCACCCGCCTGGTGGCCCAGCGCGCCACCTGTTTGCGCCGCAAGGTGGGAGCCATTCTGGTGCGGGACAAGCGCATCATCTCCACGGGCTACAACGGCGCGCCCAGCCGGATCAGCCACTGCCTGGAGGTTGGTTGTCTGCGTGAGGCCCGCG
>Ga0100388_10004637_pt1 | contig 11358 bp, 10 predicted proteins | sample CryGeymeta201512_FD_81536 | JGI IMG/M metagenome (GOLD analysis project Ga0100388, IMG submission 81536) | Groundwater microbial communities from Crystal Geyser aquifers in Utah, USA - Crystal Geyser metaG 2015-12 | ecosystem: Environmental > Aquatic > Deep subsurface > Groundwater | place... | reverse complement strand
TTTAAAAATGTCACCCGTAAAATTCAGAGTACTTTATTATTCAAAATCATTAATTAGCAATTCCCCAAGACAAAGACAACTTGTTTAAAAACGGGGTACTTGACATATCTTTATATCATGTTCTTCTTTGACTTCCCTTATTATAGCATCAGCCAATTTTTCACCAAACCGAACTCCGCCGCCCGGAATCGACCAAAAACCAATTTGATTTCGAGAATCCCGGCCTCTTTTACCTAAGAAAATTTCACCATTATTATTTACAATTACAGCACCTACGCCGACACCCGTATAGTTTACACCTTTTTTCACGTTATAAAGCTCCTTCCATTTTTAAACAAAACACCTTCTTTAGACCTTTCGAATAGCTCCAGCCGCCCAATAAACTGTCACTCTTTGACATAGAAATATTATATCAAAAACTCCCATTTTTACTAGAAATTGGGAGTTTATAAAGAATTAGGAATCAGGTACTTCTATCCTCGAAGCCATTAATTTTTTTAATAATTTTATTCTGGATTTTCTATCTTTTGAATCATAAAGATTGTTGCTAAGCTCCGGCATCTTCAATAAATATGTTGTCGATGTAGAGAGACTAACACTGCCCGATATCTTAACGGGGACCAAAATAGTATCATAGTAAGCCGCCAGCAATGCTGCTCCTTCTTTAAATACCGGCATTTTGCCGTTTTCCTTCAAAAATGTACCTTGAGGAAAAATGAGAATAACTTCTCCACGCTGCATTAGTTTTTTTAAGTTTGCAAATCCTTTATTCGAACCTCGTTCTATTGGACGACAGCCCGCTATCCATGCAAGGTAGCCCAAAATTGGCCAGCCAAAAATTTCAACTTTTGTAATTTTGTAACAGCGCTTGTATCCAATCCTAAACATTAAATATGAAAGAACCATTCCGTCCAAATTAGTTCTATGATTTGAATAGAATAATGTCGCATAATTTGGATTTTTGGCCAAAAGAGATTTCAAATCATCTATATATTTAAATTTGACGCTAGGGTATTTAACTTTCAACTTGCGCGTAAGTTCTAAAATAAAACAAATGACATATATCAATGTAACGCCCAAAATATAATAGATAGGAGTCTCTAAGAAAACTTTTGAATATGGATCTTTTTTAAGCCATTTCTGCATTCTTTTTGCTTTATATGCCGAAAAAAGTTTTTTCATTTTTCTCACCTCGCTTTTTAAAGTACTAACTGCATGATAATTGTACCACTTAAGAGGAAAATAATATTCAAGCTTATCCACAGTTATCTTTGGCGAAGTTTTAAAAAATCTTTCTCGCATTATTTGCCACAACAAAAGCAAGAACCTTACGTCGTACAACTGAAAGTACAAAAAAGCACTTTTTTGTTGATAAAATATACAAAATGTTCTTTCCAAATTTAAAAGGGGGCTTTAAAATGCTAACGCGAAAACTTTCTGACTTCTATGACATATATGAGACAGATATTCTGGTTTTAAGACACGCCAAGCACAAAAATGACTTATTGACAGAAGAAGGTAAGGCAGCTTGCCAAAACCTTCGGGAAAAAATTGGCGACAAATTTTCAAAAAAAGCGATTACCGGCACATTAGGGCGGCATATTCAAACTGCTGAAGCTCTCGGTTTAGAAATAATCGAAAAAAATGAAAATCTAAGCCCGCCAAATGGTCCTTTCTTTAGTCAAGCCATTCAGGATGCGCTGGAAGAAATGATGAAACAAGAATTAGATCATCCATGGGAAAGGTCGTTTACTAAAGCCATTGTTGAGTCTGTCCATTATGAAGACCTGTTTTTACCGCTTGGGAGGAATCTCAAAGAATTCATACTAAGACCTGCAAGCAAGGAAAATCAATTGATCATTACCAGCAGTCCGTTAATCGAAATAGCTTTTCTTGCCTTAACCGACAATGAGTATGACTGGAAAGCATTTAAAAGATGCCGAGAACTTGATGGATTTTTACTTCACCAAGTATTAGGCTGGGGATATACAAAGCCGGATAACTTATATTCTTTGCATTCAATCGAGAAAAAAATCAAGATCTTCAGACCGGAAGAAATAGATAGTATTAACCTCAAAACGGCGCGCTAAAAAAGCGCGCCTTTTTTAAAAAAAGAGTTTGCAATGAGAAAAAATCAAATAACCAACGACCTTTTAGCAAAAATAATGCAGTCAACTTATCTTTTTGATTGGGTTAAGATAAATATACTTATTTCTGAATTATATTATCGCTATTTAAATATTTTAGATTTTGTTAACATGCTTACCACCAAAGACTTGGGGCACGAAGAACTAAATTTATGCTTCATAAAAGTTGAAGAAGCAAGAGTATATCTGTATTTTTTGGGATATTTTTTTACGGAACAGTTTGGGCCCGGCGCTATAGAAAGGCGGTTACCGGCTTATGATATTAAGCCTCTGGATTTTTATAACTTAATTGACCAATTTAAAATTCCGGAATTATTGTCTGATATTTCCGAAAATGACGTCAAAAATTTTATGGAAATAGTAAATTTTTATCTAGTCTTAAAATATTGGAAACAAAAAACCACTGCGCCTTATAAGCTTTACTTTGCCGAAGATTATTTTAACAAGACAAAAAAGAAAGTACTTTTTTTGATTGAGAATGATAGTTTCTAGTTCTTCGATTTTAATTTTTCGATATTTCTATACATCATTTATGGTATAAGGGCAGATTTCGGTAAAAGCACACCATCCGCACTCACCAAACCCAGGGCTAGCTTTATAATCACATCCTTTTATCCCATCCGCAACCGTCTTAATTTCGGACACTACTTTATTTATATCTTTCTCGTTTCGCTCGGACTCCCCAATTAAACCAACATCAATAAAATCCAACGTTAGTTTATCGGGCAGTTTATTTTTGGTATGCAAATAAGAAAGCGCATAAATTGACAATTGCCTGTTCTTTTTAGCTTTATCATCAGCTTTTTCTTTATTTTCAACATTAGAAGTCTTAAAATCCTTAATCTCGATAAAATTAGGATCTTCATAAATGGCGTCGTAGCGGCCTCTAATTTTTACGTCTAAATCGAGCAAATCGACTAAAAACCATTCTTCAATCCTAGACGGAAACCTCTGCAATTTTTCCTCTCTTTGATAAAAATTTTCTAGCGCTTTCTTGCCGGCCAAAAATCTTTTTTCTTCGTGTTCTCTCGTAATAAATCCTTCATCTAGCCAATTAGCTTTAAAGACATTATGCAAATCTTCCACTTTTACCGGAAAACCGCCTTTCTTCCGCGAGAAATAGTCCTCAACAGCTTTATGAACCGCACTGCCATAAACAACTGCGTGAAACGTTTTAACCGGCACTCTTAATACATGAATAAATTCAAATTTTTTTGGACATGACAGATAATCGTCAACTTGATGAGGGCTAAGAGTTAGTTTCCCTTGAACATAAAACTTTTTGGGCAAAGCCACTTCCCCGCTGCCCTTTTCAAATTTTTTTATAACTTCAATCCCGGATAGTTTCACTTTTTCCATGTTAACTGCCGGCAAATCCAATGCCTCCAAAACAAACGGCGATATTTTTCTAACTCTTTGTCCGCCGTAATCCTCCGCCGAAGTTAGATAAAGCTCTTTTTTTGCTCTTGTCATAGCCACATAAAAAAGTCTCCTCTCCTCTTCCAAATGGGTTTCTTTTTCGTCTCCTTCCGGCAAAGTCTCGCTTACAAGTTCGCTCGGAATAGTTAGCGGATCGGACCTTCTGGTAGATGGGAAATACCCGGCCACGGAATTAGCAATGAAAACAACTTCAAATTCTAATCCCTTAGCTTTATGCGCCGTTAAAATACTTACCGCTTCTAAATCCGGATCTATGGCGGCCGTAGATGGATCTTCCCCTGCCTCCATTAATGATTCCAGATGCATTTTAAAGTTTAGAATAGATTTATCCTGACTGACGTGCTCGAACTGAGAAATGCGATCAAAAAACTTTGCAATGTTAGATATTTTAACCTGCGCTTCCGCTATTTTAATTAAGCTTCCATCTTTCTCATCAGTTTTTAAAGCATTATCCGCTTCACGGATTAAAGATGACAAGTAGCCACTGTCTTTTAAAAATGAATACAAAAGCTGACCCACCGTATCTTGCCTAGACATTTCTCTATATTTTTTAAGGTCGGCAAGTATTTCTTTAATTTTTTCTTGCGGCGTGTCAAATAAATTATCCTTAATTTCTTCTATCTTTTCTTCATTTTTCATTGCCCATTCCAAGGTCCTTTTCTTTCCGCCAGCAAAGGTATTTAAATAAGAAAGATCAGAAACCGAAAAATTATATATTTCAGAGGATGCAAGATGAAAAAAAGAAATGGAATCTTTGGGATCTGTAATAACTTTTGTAAAATTGATGAGTAATCTAATTTCTGGCCGGTTATAGAGACCCGCTGAACCGTCAAATTTATATGGGATGCCGTAATATGCAAGAGACCGCATAAAACTTTGAGCCGCTGAATTTTTCCTAACTAAAATGGCAAAATCTTTAAAACTGTATTTGCCGCTTGTTATTTTTTCTTTTATTATACTAGCCACTTTATCCGCTTCCGACGTCAACTTATCGCAATGAATATGAACCGGTTTGGAACCATGAATTTCGGTAACAAGTTTTTTGCTTATCTTTAATTTAAATTCTAGACTATTCGGATCGTTGTGCTTAATGAGCCTATATGATGCATCCAAAATTTCCTGGGTAGATCTGTAATTTTTGGTAAGCACAATTTCTTTTGTTCCCAAATAACTTTGTTTAAAATCCAAAATATTAGAAATTGCCGCTCCCCTAAATTTATAGATGCTCTGATTGTCGTCACCAACGACTGTTATATTTCCATTTTCGCCGGCCAATATTTTCACCAGTTCGTTTTGGGCCATGTTTGTATCTTGAAATTCATCTACCAAAATGTATTTAAACTGCGTCTGATATTTTTTTAAGATGTGCTTATTATTTTTAAGTAGTTTTAGACAGATATTAATTTGGTCGCCAAAATCCAAAAAGCCATTTTGTCCCATTAATTCCTGATATCTAAGATACGCCAAGGCTAGCTCAAGTTGCTTTTCCCATTCCTTTTTTTCTTCTTCGTCCTTTTCATCTGTAAGTTTTTGCTGACATAAACTAATATATCTTTCCGGCTCCACCATTTCATCCTTTAATCTGGAGAAATGAGAAGTTAAGGCTTCTATGTGCTTGGTAGGGTTTGAAAGCGGCGCATAATATTTTAGATCGAAAGCCCCTAAATTATCCTCCACAAAAACAATCTGCTCTGGTTTAGAAAGAATTTTATAATTTGAGGGAAGACCTAAATCTAAAGCGTTTTCCCTAATAATACGATCACCAAATGCATGAAAAGTCAATATCCACGTATCAATAAAACCATAAGGCACCAATTTATCTACCCTTTCTTCCATCTCAGCAGCCGCCTTATCGGTAAAGGTAAGCGCTAATATTTCCTCCGGTTTGGCTTTTTTTTCTGAAATTAAATAGGCGATTCTATTAGTAATAACGCTCGTTTTGCCGGTTCCCGCTCCGGCAATAATAAGTAGGGGTCCGTCACCGCAAGTAACCGCCTCTCGTTGCTCACTATTTAGCATAGACAAATCAATAGAAAAAATATTTTTTTGCATAGATTAGATTATAGTATATGAGCCAAAAAGGTAAAGAAATTAATTTTTTGGCAACTTATAAATTGATTGACTATTAAGAAAATAAATATTTCCACTGCTATCAGCCGTTATAGAAGTAAGACCGTTAAACTTATCTGAAGAAAGTAATTTTTTAAAATCTCCACTTGATTTATCAAACACCGCTAATTTAGCATTTTTCTTATCGAAGATATACAACTCGCCAGCACTTTGAGAAGCATAAATTAAACTAGGCTCTCCAAGAACCGGACTATTTTTTAAGGTAAAGGTCTGCTTCAAGCCGCTGCCAAGTTTAATTACACTGCCGTCTTTTAATAGGGCATAAACCGAACTGTCTATAGCAAGACTGACGGCATCCGCGAGTGAAGCATCTTCATAATACAAGGATGCCTTCGTGAAACCTTCCATGATGCGCTCGTGTCTATATATTTTTCCGTCACTTCCTAATATAAATATCTTATTATAGAAAGCTACCAAATCTTTTGCCTTATACCAATCCCCAACCGACAAAGTCTGCCTTTTCACTCCTGAACCGGTTGCACCGTAAACCATTGGCTCACCGGTGAGGAAAACAAACGTACCGTCTTCTAAAACATCACACGCCAAAACGTCGGTTGCGACATTCTCTACCAATTTGTAATTTTTTCCCTCAGAGTCAACTTTGGCGTAACCATCTTTTGAGAACAAATTAAATCCCTTAGAAGCATAAATAAACTTATCGAAACTTTTTTCTAATTTCACTACTTCCTCAGGATCTGTTTTAATTATACCTTCAAGTTGGTCATAGGTTTCCAAAATGTTCTTTTTTAATGTTGCGATTTCATTTTTTAAATCATCCTTGAATTTGGAATTCTCTACCTGCAGCAATAAATCTTTAGCTTTGTCCAAATCTTTTCTGGCATCATCTTTTTGAACCGACGCAATTTTATAAACAGCGCCAGTCTGTAAAACCGAAGCATCCTTCAAGTATTGGCTATAGGTCTCTATTTTTTGCAAATTATCGTCAGTTTTTTTGTTACCTGCTAGTTTTATTCCAACAAATAACACCACCACAAGAGACAAGGCAATGACGCCCACCTTGTAACCCTTTTTTATATATTTAAGTCCCGGCATAAAACGCTTGAAAGAAATATCGTGCTTAATTTTAATACCTCTTGCCCGAGATGGCTGATTATTGTTTCTCGGCTGCCTTGTTGGTTTTTTTACCCTTTGAGCTTTAGATTTAACTGTAGAAACTATTTTCGATATATATTTAGCAGCCAAATTTTTATAGGGCAAGATCTTTTCCCCGATACCTTTGCCTTTAACAAAAACGTCTTTGGACTTTTCGGCTGCCTTTTCAATTAGCGGCGAAGCCTGATTTATAAAATTATCCGAAACGTTTTTTACTTCATCCAACCAATACTCGTCAGGGTAATCGGAAGTATCATTTGCTAAAGTCTCCGGATCAATAATGTCTAAAGCCATAAAAGCCAGCCTATTGGGAACCTTTAATTCCTCTAGAACATGATAAAACTTATTGAATGCCACGGGACTGGCATAATTTGTTAATTCCCTTTTTATTTCTTCTTTGGAAATATTAAAAATAAGACTTGGAGTAAAGAAAACAATTTTGTCGCCCTTGTCTATCTGTCCAGAAGCAATATTAACAAAAGTCTTTAGGGGATGAGGCGTGCCTTTCGGAGAAAGATCTTCGGTTATTTGCGTCAGAGCTTTTTTTCGAAGAAGATGACCTTCTGCCGAACCCACCTGCGAAATATGCAATTCGCTATCTTTTAAAACGGCAATTACTGCATGAAGTTTGCCAAGCCAAGCAATTTTTCCATCTTCGGCCGCTGCAACCAAAGCTTCATTAACGCTACCCAAAGCACTTTCGAATTTGGCCAGGATCTCTTTTTTAGGGTTATCATAATAGGATTCTTTTAGCGTAGTTAAAATAAGTTCGGCAATGTCTTTTGAACTTTCGGCATTTCCGACAATCTCAATAACGCCGAAGATGCTACCGCTATCCTTTTCCAACTCCAATTCGGGATGGTACTCGTATGCGTAAGCAAAGCCGGGGGCATTTTTTTTATGTGACGACTGAATTTTTACAGATCGTATGAGGTATTTTTTCTTCATACCTACCCCTTAACATGCTAATAATACACAAAATTAAATCATTTTGCAATTCAAGCAGCTTTAATTTAACAAAATTTTAATGTATAATCTAAAAAAATAGGGAGAAAAGAATGAAAAGAATTCTAACCGGCGATCGTCCAACCGGCAAATTACATATTGGCCATCTAATTGGCACATTGGATAACAGGGTCAAACTTCAAGATGAATATGACACTTTTATTATAATTGCCGATTTTCAATATATGACAGACAGGCGAGAATATCAAAAAATAGAAGACAATATTTTAGAAATTGTCAAAGACTATTTAGCGGTCGGCCTAGATCCAAAAAGAGTTACTTTCTTTGTTCAATCAAAGGTTATTGCACTATCCCAGCTTTATCAAATGTTTTCAAATCTTGTCTCCGTAGCAAGAGTTAAAAGAAACCCTACCGTTAAAGACGAACTGCGTAGCGCCGGCATTGAAGAAAGCAATATGTCCGTTGCAATGCTTACCTACCCGGTTTCACAAGCTGCCGATATTTTAGGATTTAAAGCTAATTTAGTTCCGGTGGGCGAAGATCAGCTTCCCCATTTGGAGCAAACCAGAGAAGTCGCCAGATCTTTTAACAAAGAATTTAAAGAGATATTTCCGGTTCCCGAACCACTTTTATCAATTGCACCAAGAGTTTTGGGCCTAGATGGAAATGCCAAAATGAGCAAGTCCTTGGGAAACACCATAATGCTTTCTGATTCTCCGGATGATATAAGAAAAAAACTAAAAAGAGCCGTGACAGATTCCGGCAAGGAAATAAAATTCGACATGGCAAATAAGCCGGCTATTTCCAATCTTATGACTATTTTTTCCTTTATGAGCGGCAAAAATTACAAAAAAATCGAAAATGAGTTTAAATACGCTAGCTATAGTGAGTTTAAAGACGCACTGGCTGAAGAAATAATAAAAAAACTGAACGTAATGCAGGAAAGAAGAGCAAGCGCAACCGAAGCGGAAGTAAAAAAGATTTTGGGTCATGGCACCGAAAAAGCCAATGAAATTACCCTAAAAACTCTAGAGGAAGCCAAAGAAGCCATGCATATCAGTTATCCAAAAATATTCAAGTAACTACAACCCTTAAAAACCATGGGCTGTTGAAAAACGTTCCAACGTTTCTTAGAGTGTCATTGCGAGGAACGAAGCAATCTCTTTACACTCGAAACAAGATTGCCGCGCTCTCTCCGGTCGCTCGCAATGACAGCTTTGGAGAGTTTTTCAACGGTCTCAAAACATTTGATACTTGAATTTTTTCCAAAAAAATACTATTATGTCTATTGAAAAATTAGCATTAACTAAAGAAGGAGGCATTAGAGAAGCAATGGAAAAAGTAAAAAGATGTCATCTTACCTTGGACTTCCATGGTTGCAATGAAAATACACTTGCAGACATGGATATTTTTTATGACTTACTTAATAAATTGCCAGGGGAAATCGGCATGAAGAAATTAACGATGCCATATCTTATGAAGGGAAATTATTATCCCGGCATAACAGGCTTTGTGGTAATCGAGACATCCCATATCAGTTTGCACTCTTTTACCGAGACCAAACAACTCCTAATTGACGTTTTCTCCTGCCAACCGTACGATCCGGAAAAAATTGAAAAAGAACTCACCGCTATTTTCAAACCGGAAAAAGTTATTAAAAACTTCTTAAAAAGCTCCTAAAATGACTACATGACAAAGAACCGACAAAGACAACTTACTATTGTCTTAATATCTTTTGGAATATTCACGTCCGGTCTTTTTTTATTGTCATTTTTAAAACCCTTAATGCAAGATGAAGGCGTTTTCCTAAAAATTGCCAGCGGCTTAAATGACGGCCTACTCCCTTACCGAAATTATTTTGACCATAAAAATCCGGCAATTTATTATTTATTTGCCGCTTTCTTGAAGATTTCCACAAGTGCCGTTTCTCTTAAAATTTTCCTCCTTATAGTAAATTTAGGCTCCATTTTTTTAATAGCTAAAATTTCTTCTACTCTAGACAAGAAAGCCTTTTATCCCGCTCTTTTTTTATCTCTACTTACCTTTACTTTTTTTGAAGGAAACTTTTTAATAACCGAGCCATTTGGAATCTTTTTTTTACTTTTAAGCCTTTATTTTTATTTAAATGATAAGTCGTACTCTTTTCATCTACAAAATTGTCATCCCCGACCTGATCGGGAATCCAGAAAGATTAGGGATAAATCAATTGGATGGATTCCAAACCAAGTTTGGAATGACAGAAAAAACCATCCACAATACTTTTCCATAAATAATATTTTAATATATGCTCCATTTTTGTCCGGGTTGTTGGCTTGTATCGCCTTTCTCTTTAAACAAACTTTTATTGTCAATAGCGCAGTTCTTGCTTTTTTTTATTTTAAAAAAGACAAGCGTTCCTTTTTGGACTTTTCGAGCGGCTTTCTAACGCCGCTTCTAGCGCTTATACTTTATTTTGCCGAAATAAATATTTTGTCTCCATTTTTTAACCAAGCATATGTTTTAAATTTTACGGCCTATCCGAAAGAACCATTTTTCTACGCAGTCAAAAAATTATCTTTTACTTTTTTACAAACATTTCCTCTTTGGTTTTTATTTATCTTGTCATTTTCAAAAAAAATAAGAGAGGAAAATATTTTTATCTTTTACGCAATGTTTTTTGCACCTGTTTTACTTTTCTTAACCAGGCACTATCCGCACTATTGGATACAAGTAATCCCCTTTGCCATAATAACGGCCGCGTTTGCAGTGACCAAAATTTATGATGATAAAAAGATTTTTAATTTATTTGTAGTTATAACCACCATATCTTTACTTATTTCCTCGATTTGGTTTTTTAAAGACATGAATTTTAACATTAAAAAATTAAAAGAAGAAAAAGAAGCAGCAACTTTTTTAAGAAACTTGCCCGAAAAGAAAATGATTGCCGAAAATAAATTTGTTTCGTTTTACTTTTTATCCGATAAAGAACCGGTCAATAAATATCTTTATTTAACAGAAATTACCGATAGCGAAAGTGGAGAAGAAAAAACTATAGATTATCTAAAGAAAAATCCGGACACAATTATTGTCTGGACCAATAACCACAACCTTGCCTATGCCAAAAAATTACAGAAATATATTTTAAAAAATTATGAAATCATCAAAGAATTTCCGGAATTAGGGATGGTGGTATATATGCCTATAATTTAAAACCCTTCAATTACACCGATGACGCAATTAACGGGAAAAATAGACAAACATTTACAATGCTATAAAAGTAAAAACTCCGTTAGACCCCGGCGAACCATTAAAATTAGAACCACTTACTCCACCCATAACAACTGGAGTACCAGTAATAGATACAGCCTCAATTTTAATTCTACCGCCACCGCCGCCACCGCCTGCCGGACATTGACCATTAATAGTACCAGGATTAACACCGCATCCCGGATATGCACCATATAATGGTACCCAAAATTTAGACACCAAAAAGACCCCTACTACCTGGTAAAATAAGAGGTAGAAAGGATCAAAAAATGAAGAAACAATTCACACCAAACCAGAAAGCTGCTATCGCTTTAGA
>Ga0100388_10004635_pt1:0-10000 | contig 11362 bp, 10 predicted proteins | sample CryGeymeta201512_FD_81536 | JGI IMG/M metagenome (GOLD analysis project Ga0100388, IMG submission 81536) | Groundwater microbial communities from Crystal Geyser aquifers in Utah, USA - Crystal Geyser metaG 2015-12 | ecosystem: Environmental > Aquatic > Deep subsurface > Groundwater... | reverse complement strand
AATCAACCACGAAGTGGGTCACTGGCTCGGGCACGGTCACCCCGGATGCAAGGGGGCGGGACAGCCAGCGCCGGTGATGCTGCAGCAATCGATTGACCTCGACGGGTGCACGTTCAACCCCTGGCCTCTGGCAAGCGAACTGTACTCGACCCAGTTAGGAATCAACTGATGAAGATGCCTCGTACCAGACGTATCGCACCGCCTACGCGCTTGATCGTCGTGACTGTGCTCGCCATCATCCTGATTGTGAGCGTGCTAGGATGGCAGCGATGGCAGGCAGCGAGTAGTAATAGTCAGCAGTGGCGGTCGGAGGCACGTCGGGCGTATGCGGCGGCCACCACGATCGACGAGGAAACCGATCGCGCCACCCGCCTGCAGGCGCTGACCCGCCTGGCGGCCCTGACCGATGCTCAACCTACCTGCGAAGGCGAGTGGTGGTACGGATGGGTGGCTGATGTGCTGCCGCCAGCCTCACGGGCGGCGCAGCGCTGCCAGACGGATGTCGCCGTCGTGGCTCCGGTTGCTTTGCAGGCTGAACAACTTTCGACATATTTGCGCCAGGAGGCAGAACTTGCCCCGATTATTAGCAGTCTTACCATAGACAGTGCCAAGTCTGATTGGCAGGCAAACGCTGCCGCTGCCGCCCGACAGGCTGAAACTGCCGTAGCCCGTCTGGAACCCTCCGAGGCGTTCAAGCCCGTGCAGCAGTCCGCCCGCCAGCAGATGAAAACCATCGGTACCCGGTGGCAGGCACTAGAGGAAGCCTCGAAGAAACAAGATAGGAAAGCATATGAGGCGGCCGTTGATGGGCTTGATAACGCCTATCTTGCACTGAGCGTCATCGGTGACGTATCCGATCAGGAACTGGGCCGGTTACTGGAACAGCTGACGCTGGCCGGCAAGAAGCTCTAGAAGCCCAAGAAATAAAAAGAACGACCTGTCTCGCAGAGCAGGTCGTTTTGATTCGTTCGAAACTAATTTGGTTTCAAACAGGTGCCAAGTCCCGAATCAACGGAACTACCCCTATGATATAGCACGACACGCATAAGCGCAATACTCTTTAAACCATAAAAAAGGCTATGGTAAACATTGACAAAAAGCCTATGCTATGATATATTCAAATCATACACATGTCACATGTGAGGTAAACGGAGGGCCGACCACTGTTATTTATAGCAGCAGGGGCCTTCTTATTTAGAGGAAGGAGCCAACGAAATGGCTGGAACAATTGCAGGCGGCAAGAAAGCTGCTGCCAAGAACATGTCAAAAGACCCGAACTTCTACGCGAAGATCGGTGCCAAAGGTGGCAAGAACGGTCGTACCGGCGGTTTCGCCGCTAACCCTGAGCTAGCACGTATCGCTGGCGCCAAGGGTGGCCGTATCTCACGCCGTCGTAAGACCGCTGACGCCGCTCAGGCGTAAGCGCGACGTATACGCGACACTAAAACACTCCCCGGTCATACGGGGAGTGTTTTAGTGTTCGCTGGTTCGGTAGCGCCGTAGGGCGCAAGTGCGGGCTTCGTTCACCCGCCACATATGGCCGCAGGCCAAGCAGCGGTAACGGTGTTTCTTCGTTTCCATACCGGTCGCAGAGCAGCTGGGGCAGGTGCTGCGGGCATGGAGCCATTCCCGGTACGTGTCCATATCATGATCGATGATGTCGCCAGGGATGTCGGTCTGATATTTCCGGCCCAGTTCAAGCCGGGCATGTTGCCAGGCGTCGCGTTCCATCGAGATCAAATCGATATCGCGTTCATAACGCAGGTGGCCAAGCAGGGCATGGCTCAGCTCATGCAAGAGCCGGGCGTCGAAATAAGGGTCGGCATGATCATAGATGATGACACGCGCGGTCGGCTGCCATTCAAACGCCTCACCGGGACTGAATGTTAGGTCCGGGTGGTCGTGTTCGACGCGCTCAAGCAGCGGCTGGGTGGTCGATGGCATGGTAGTAGCATCCATAAATGACGGCTTCTTCCGGGTGCACCGCTTGGGCGAGGTGCGGACACGGAATGTGTTCAGGTAGTTGCTCGTTCAGCCGCCGCGTAAGCTCTTGTTCGTAGTGCTCGAAATAGGTCCCGATGCTGCCGCCAAAGATGATGATATCCGGCTGCAGGAGGGGGATGGCGGCCAGGAAGCCGCGCGAGATACGTTCGGCGATTTGCTGCCACTCACCGGCTTCGTGGATGTCGCGGGCGTAACGACCGAAATCGCGGTAAATGGCTGAGCCTGATGCGAAATCTTCCCATTTCTGTAACTGACCATCGAACTCGACCAGCATGTGGCCGCCTTCGCTCGCACTGAGGCCAGGATCAATCTGACCATCGGTAATGACACCGGTGCCGATGCCGGTAGAGATGGTGACGTACAGGACGGATCGTGGAAGCGGGTCAAGCGCCCGCGCTTCAGCTAGTCCAGCCAGGTTGGCGTCGTTATCGACGAATATTGGCGCTTCGTAGCGGGTTGAAAACGCGCCGGCCACGTCGAAGCCTGACCAGTCAAGGTGGCCGCACCATACGACCACGCCATCCTGGATACGACCAGGAATGGCGATAGACAGGACACTTGGCGTCTCACCCGCGGTCAGCTCATCGATGGTCTGGCAGACGGTTTCGACGTAGTCGCTCGTGTCAGCCGGCGTGGGGAAGCGGCGGCTGCCGGCCATGGCACCGTCGACATCAAACACCGCCACAAGCGTTTTCGTTCCTCCCGTATCAACCGCCACTAACATGATTGCCTTTAGTGTAGCAAGCCGCGAAGGTGTTGTCATCCGTTGCTAAGGGGTCTACAATATGACATAAGTAACTGCGAGGAGACGAAAGGTGAAACAGAGGCGATTACAGGGTGGATCGTTGGTCGGCTACGTACTAGTGGCAGGCCTGCTCGGATTGGTATTAATTGGCGGTTTGTATGGCTTACAGCGCTATAACTTAAGCGATCGGCCGCAGGTGGCCGACGGCCAGGCAGAGGAGCGTGAGCAGGAGAAGACGGCTGGTGGCGACGAAGCTCCGTCATCTAAAGAAGGGGCGACACGTGACGATGATGCGTGGTCTGATCGCCCGGCAGGCGAAGAGGCGGCTCCAACGGATGACGAAGCAACCGGAGCTGGTGAGAGTGCGACCGCAGCCGATGAACTGCCGGCAACCGGTCCAAATGACGGTCCGCTGATGGCGTTAGCGGTGGCCGTGCTTACCTATGTGGCCGTCAGCTACGTCCGGGCCCACCGCTGGACTTCCAGAGGCGAATAAGGTACAATTCAACCTAGTGCAGGAGCTGTCGGCGGAAAAGACTCTTACGCCGCCGATGCCCCTCTCAATATCATTTAAGGAAGGAGTCTTATTAGACTTATGGCCACAAAAGCCACCATTACCATGGACGACCTGCTCGCACAAGAAAGCAGCGTCAAACCACTTACCGCCGGAGAAACCATCACCGGCACCGTATTAACCTTGAAGAAGCATGAAGTGCTGATTGACCTGGGCGCCCAAGGCGTCGGCCTGGTACCACGGCGCGAAGTCGGCTTCAGCCGTAGCCTGAACGTTGGTGACGAAGTCACTGCCAGCATCGTCGATACCGAACTCGACAACGGCTACAGCCTGCTAAGCCTGCGTAAGGCCGCCAAGGATCGTGGCTGGGAAGAAGTTATCGCTCGCCAGGAAGCCGGTGAGATCATCGATGTCACGCCGTACGACGCCAACCGTGGTGGTCTGCTGGTCGAGTACGAAGGGGTCCGCGGATTCCTACCCGTCTCACAGCTGTCGGCTGAGCACTACCCACGGGTCGGCTCAAGTGACAAGGACGAAATCTTGCAGCGCCTGAACGTGCTGATCGGCAAGGAAATGAAGGTCCGCATCCTTGATGCCGACCGCCGCGCCAACAAGCTGATCTTCAGTGAGAAGGAAGCTATCAAGGAAGGCCTGGCCGAGCGTTTCGACAAGCTCAAGGTCGGTGACACCGTCAAGGGCGTCGCGACCGGCGTGGTCGACTTCGGTGTCTTCGTCAACGTCGAAGGTATCGAAGGTCTGGTACACATCTCAGAAATTTCCTGGGAGCGTGTCAACAACCCTGGCGACTACGTGAAGGTCGGCGACCAGCTGGACGCCAAGATCATCTCGATCGACAAGGACCGTCTCTCACTCAGCATGAAACAGCTGAAGAAAGACCCATGGCTCGACGAAGTCGAAAGCCTGAAGAAGGGCACGGCTGTCGAAGGTACGGTTACCCGTATCACGCCGTTCGGCGCCTTCGTGCAGCTCAGCCCGGCCGTTGAGGCCCTGGTGCACATCTCTGAACTGCGGCGGCAACGACGTCGATCCCGAAAAAGTATTCACCCTCAACGAGCGCAAAGACTTCACCGTCCTGGATGTCGACCGCGACAACCGCAAGATCTCTCTGACGCTGAAGAAATAAGTAACCCACTAGAACCCCTATTGACTGGGCAGGAAGGAGCCAATTATGGCTGAAGCAGAAAAAGTCGTCGTCATCGCCGGTGCCATTACCGTAGGTGAGTTGGCTGAGACCCTCAACCTGCCTGTCACGACTCTGGTCGGTGAGCTGTTCAAGAACGGCATCATGGCTACCATCAACCAGAAAATCGATTTCGAAACCGCGACCATCATCGTCGAGGAACTCGGCCTCGAGGACGTCAAGCTTGAGAAGCGTGATACCAGCAGCGGCGCCGTTCGCGAAATCCACGAGCTGTCCGACAAAGCCATCGAACGCCCACCGATCGTCGCGGTCATGGGGCATGTCGACCACGGCAAGACCAGCTTGCTCGACGCCATCCTTGAAACCAAGACGGTCGACGACGAAGCCGGTGGCATTACCCAGCACATCTCGGCCTACCAGGTATAGAAGGCCGGCAAGAAAATCACTTTGCTCGACACGCCTGGCCACGAAGCGTTCGCAGCACTTCGTCAGCACGGCGCCACGCTGACCGATGTGGTCATCATCGTGGTGGCGGCCGACGACGGTGTCAAACCGCAGACCGTCGAAGCCATCCGCTTCGCCCGTGAGGCCAACGCCCGTATCGTCGTGGCCATCAACAAGATGGACAAGGAAACTGCCAACCCGCAGCTGGTGAAGACCCAGCTCGCCAGCGAGCATGGCCTTAATCCCGAAGAGTGGGGTGGCGATGTCATCATGGTCGAAGTCAGCGCCAAGACTGGCCAGAACCTCGACAAGTTACTCGAGAACGTCCTACTCATCGCTGAGCTCGAAGAACTTAAAGCCGACGTCGATATTCCGGCCAAAGGCCTGGTCATCGAATCGCACATGGAAACCGGTCGCGGCTCGGTGGTCGGTCTGTTGGTCGAACATGGTCGCCTGCACCCGGGTAACTTCATGGTGGCAGGTACGAGTTACGGCAAGGTCCGTACGCTGCTTGATTTCAAGGGCAAGGCGCTCAAAGAGGCCGGCCCATCGACCCCTGTCACCGTCACCGGTTTCAAGGACCTGCCGCAGTTCGGCGATACCTTTACCGTTTACAAGCACGAAAAAGAAGCCAAGCAGGCCAGTGTCGCCAACCGTTTGGAGCGTGAACGCGATGCGGCCGAAACCAACGTTACCAGCGCCGACCTGCTGAAGCTGATGAGCCAGAAGCAGGAAGCGGCTGAATTCAATGTCATCGTCAAAGCCGACGTACAAGGGTCGCTCACCAGCGTGATGGACTCGCTGCGCCTGATCGATACTAATGGTGCGGTCACCCTACGCATCGTCGGTTCGGGCGTGGGTAACATCTCTGAGAACGACGTCCACCTGGCAGCCACCGAAGGCACGGTCATCTACGGCTTCAACGTCGAGCTGCCACCGGCGGTCAAGCGGCAGGCGGCTCGCGACAAGGTGGAAGTACGACTGTACAAGGTCATCTACGAACTGCTCGACAACGCCCGTAGCAGCATGGAGGCCTTGCTGGCACCAGAAGTCGTTGAAACCGAGGTCGGAAAGCTGAAGGTGAAGGGAATCTTCCGCACCCTGAAAGAAGAAGTCATCTGTGGCGGCGAAGTCATGAACGGCAAGATCAAACCTGGTCTGTTGGTGCGTGCCAAGCGCGGTGATGAGGTGCTGGCTGAAGTCGAAGTCACCAAGGTGCAGCGACAGCAGTCTGAAGTCAAGGAAGTCTTCGAGGGTGAGATGTGTGGTCTGAGCCTGAAGACGAAGAAGAAATTGCTGCTGGAAGAAGGCGACACGCTCGAGTTCTTCACCCGTGAGCTCGTCAAGCGCACCCTTAGCTAGACATTGACAAATTAGCAAAAAAATGATAGAATGCTCCCTGCAATGACGCGGGGAGCGTTTTCATTGGGCAGGTTAACAATTCAGGCAATTCGTGTATCGATAGTATGGTCGAGGCCGCGCGCGTCCGCAGGGACGCCCCGGTATCCCATACTAGTGAATGATACAGACTACGCGGACGTAGCGGCAGATTGCGACGAGAGGTTCAACCCTCGCGTCGTGATCACTGCTATGTCCGGACAAGCAGTGATGCACTCGCCTGGTGGCACCCGCCACCGCGCATCCATCACACAGAAAGGGGAACGGCTATGGCCGACTCCCAGCAGCCCAGCCAGAAGGCCCCGAGCAACCGTCAGGTGCTTGAGCACGCATTCAGCCCCGCGGTCGTCGATGCCATCGACGGTCGCATCAGGGAGGTCTCGCTCGAGACCCTCGCCGAGGTTCGTCAGCAGCTCGTCGACATGATCGAGGAGCACAAGCGGACCATCGCGGCAGTCCGGGCCATGCCCGCCTCGCCTCAGCGCGACGAGGCCGCCCGAGCCACCGACGAGACCTCCGACAAGCTGACGGCATCCGCCGACAGGCTGAACGGGGTCATCGAGGAGAGCAAGGCCGGTCAACCGGTCGAACCCGAGAGGGCCGATCAGGCCGCCGAGTCCGTCGACCAGGCGGGCAAGGCGGTCAAGGAGACCTCCGAGGGGGTGAGCCGCCAGCTCGCCGCTCTCCAGGAGCGTTCCGACCAGCACCAGGCCATCCTCGCCGTCGAGCACGACGGTGAGCGGCCGCCCAGCCGTGTCGACGCCCTCGAGCGCCGCATGGACGACGCCGAACGTCGCATGGACGAGCACGAGGGCGTCATCGCCACCGCGTTCAGCTATGCCCGTGCCGCCGTCAACGGTGACACGGCCTGGCGCAAGGCGGCCATGGTCGGACTCGTCGCCTTCGTGGTGACGCTACTGCTGTACTGCCTGCTCGTCCTCGTCACTCCGGTGATGTGGGAGTGGGACAACGCGCTCGGCGTGCCGGCCATCATCGCCGGTCTCGCCGCCGCCATCATGCTCCTGCGCAGCGGGAGTGCGTCGGCGGACGTAGAGTCCTACAGCTATGCCCAGGCTGCCACGCACACCGCCGACCGCAACCGCCGCCAGCGGGAGCGTGAGGAGGAGCGGCAGCAGCAGGACGAGCGGTCCGACCAGGAGGGTGTCAGTATCCTCCCTCGCGACGACCGTGAGGAGCAGGACGACCGGCAGGAGGCTTCGGCTTCCTCCGGTGCGCACGCGAGTGCACGATGAGGCGACTCGTCGCGTTCTTCGTGATTCCGCTGCTGATCGGCGGCGGAATCCTGCTGGTACAGCTACCGGGCGTGTCACCGGCGATGGTTCCTCTCAACGGGGACGATCCGTCTGACGCGCCGACGTCAGCCAGTCCGTCACCGACGGATGCACCGTCTGCTACGCCCACCGCCACCCCGACCGGAGATCCGGGAGGAGGCGGTGACGACGAAGGGGACGGCACCGACGAGCCGACAGCCTGCGCCCCCCGGGATGTTCTACGGAACTACCTGAGGGAAGCAGGCTTCTCCCGGGGCGAGTACGTCTTCGGGAGTGGGGTCGAGTGGCGCCGTGTACCGCACGTCAACGACCGTGACGGCTTCTCGGCTCCGCTCCGCTCTCAGGCGGCGCTTCAGCGCTTCCTGAGCTCGGACCGGCCGAGTGCCGTCGCCGCCCGCTCGCTCATCGGCGACGATTCGGTCACTTCCGACCGCTTCGTCACCGTCCAGTTCCGCCAGCCTGTCCGCTACGGCGGCAACTGGTACTGGCAGGACGGCCGCGCCAAGCAGGGCGGCAACGAGCTGGTCATGGCCGGTGACATCTGGTATGCCAACGTCGACGCCGCAACCTGCGACGTCGATCCGGCAGGCTGGGTGCGCGCCGTCTGCGGTAACGTCGGCGTGAGCTCGCTCATGCCGGCAGCCCGGGTCGACTAGTCCATCATTCACCAACAGGCTACCCGCTTCCGCGTCATGCGGAGGCGGGTAGCCGTACAACCTTCCTAGGACATACTACCGCTACGCGAAAGGGCAGCATCATGCTTATTCTTGACAATTTAGCAACTCTGTGCTAATATAACGACCATACACAAAAAAACAAACACAACCTTAGTTCATTCTCCAAAGGAGACTACCACATGAGCGAATCAGCCCCCCGTACCAACAGCCGCCTCGAAAACTTCGACGCCAACAAGCGTGCCCATGAGCAAGCGGCGTTCGAAGCGAGTCTGTATGGTGAAGCCGGTGCGACTGACTTCAGTGATGAAGCCCGTCGGCGCGTCGAAGAAGCCGACGCCTATGAGCGGCACATGGAAACGATCCAGGCCCGCCCCGAGGCTGGTGCGCTCGACCACTTAGCACCTGCCGACGGAGCCGAGAACCCGTACTATGCGAATCTGCAAGCCGAAGCAAGTGAGATGAACCAGGCATTCGATGCTGAGAAAGCGGCCGCTGCGACCGCCGCTGAAGCCGAACTTGAGGCCACCATGCAGGCCGACGTCCATGTCCGTCAGATGATGTTGATCGCCGAAAGCATCGCCGAGACCGGGTCTACCCAGGTAACGCCTGAGAACGACGCACGTCTGAGCCAGGAGCTCAAAGACAAAGAGGACCGGCTCGAAGCGTTGCTGCTGAAATTCTCTGAAACATCCGACCTAAGCGACAGCGACAAGCAAGCCGTGATGGACCGGATCATCAATATGACGGAAGCCCGGTCGGTTGCTGACACGGAAGCGCCTGTTGAAGCTGATGAGCAGGATGAGCAGGACGTCGACGAGGCTGATTCCGACACTCCTGATAGTTCGGAGTCTACCCACGAAGATGAAGCTGAAGCTGAAGCCGCGGCATCTGATGTAACTGAGGACGAAACACAGTCTGTCCAATCGATGAGCGATGATGCGATCGCCCGTCTGAATGCCCGTGCCGAAGCAATGGAACAGGAAGCCGCCGAGCGTCGTAACGGCAGCGAGCAGGCGAAAGCCGACCGCGAGTTGCTGGAACCTGTCTCGACTGACGGCGTTGAACACGTCGACGTCGCCGACTCAAGCGAGCACGAATTGGTCTCGACCGATGGCATCGAACCGGTCGACCAACCGGATGAAGTTTCGGCCGAAGAAGGCGAATCGTTAGAGGAATATGAAGCTCGGAACGGCGTTGAAGCCGGTGACGCCGAGCACGACGAGGAGACCGCCGAAGAAGAGCGGAATGCCCGTCGCGGTCGCTGGGACCGCCTGAAATACCTGATGACACCGGCTGGATTCGCTGACGAGATGCGTCACCGGAAGCAGCGACGCCAAGAAGCGCGCGGTGACGAAGCGAACGAACGCGACAAACGGAGCCGAGCCGCTTTGATCGTCGGTGGGGCCGCCGTGCTCGCGACCGGTGTCGCTGGGGCCTACCTATGGAAGAACTATGGCGTTGAACCTGGCTCGGGCGGTGGGGGCGGCAGCTGGCTGAACGACCTGCTGAATGATAGCCAGGACAGCGTCCGTGACGCTGCCGAGCAAGCGGCTGAAAAGGCTGAACGGCCGGCTGAAACAGAGCCGGGAACGGAACTGCGAGGCGGCAACACTATGAACTGGAATGACTTTGACCCGTCAGCGCGCGACGTTGTCCGTGGTGAAGGTTGGTACAATACCTTCCAACAGATGGGTATTCCGAAAGAGCACTGGGCTGACGTCCTTGAAACAGCCGGTCCTAACCTCGGTGAACTGGGCGAGGCCT
>Ga0100388_10004625_pt1 | contig 11378 bp, 17 predicted proteins | sample CryGeymeta201512_FD_81536 | JGI IMG/M metagenome (GOLD analysis project Ga0100388, IMG submission 81536) | Groundwater microbial communities from Crystal Geyser aquifers in Utah, USA - Crystal Geyser metaG 2015-12 | ecosystem: Environmental > Aquatic > Deep subsurface > Groundwater | place... | reverse complement strand
TTTTGTTTCATGTTTAACATTTTGTCTCCTTTGGATTAGTGGTTAAAATCCACCATCTTTGGAGTACATTTTTACATGAGTCAACGAATCAGTTTCCGTTACATTTCTGATGAGTCAATTCGTGATATTGACTGTTCACCTTGCCTTTGTACCTGCCGAAGTAAAGCATCGTAATATCCCTCAGTTTTAATTACCGCCATACTCATTGCTGCAATTACTTCATCACTAGCTTCAAATTTGGGAAAGAAATTTACGTCGTGTGTCTCTCTGACATTAACGTTCATTGCCCCATTATACAAGCACCCCAAAATTTCGGTAGTAATATACCTTCTCTTCCCCCTTTTTTATCCGAGCACTATTCTGATTGGGGGATAGTTTGATAATCGTTCCCCGCCACAGGCTGGCACAGAACAGGTTAATCAAATTTAACTTTTACGGTCATTTTATATAGAATTTGGTATACAATGAATTTAGTTAGAAATAAATTTTACTAAGGAGGTGAAGATAATGTATCAAGTTCAGAAAAAAGACGGGAGTTTAGTTGATTTTGATCAAAACAAAATCGTAACCGGTGTTCTGAAAGCAGGAGGAACTCAAGAAAATGTCCAAAAAATAGCCGCTGATGTTGAGACCTGGTTGCCTACGATTGCCATCAACAACGTAGTTAAAACTTCGGATTTGAGAAATAAGATTATTGAAGAACTAAGGACTGTTAACCCAAGTACAGCCGCCAATTTCGAGTCTTATCAGAAGGCTTAGGAATATAATGGAATAAATGATGCATGAGGCAGTACTGTCTAAGAAATTGGGCGGGGGAGATGTTGGATGTTTGGCTTGTGAACGGAAATGCAAAATGAAGCCGGGAATGGCGGGGGTGTGTGGGGTGAGAAAAAATGTAGCCGGAAAGTTGACGCTTTTAGTTTGGGGAAGGGTGACAGGAATGGCAGTAGATCCGATGGAGAAAAAACCGCTTTATCATTTTTTACCAGGAAGTTCAATTTTATCGATGGGGACGGTGGGCTGTAATTTCGGTTGTAAGTTTTGCCAAAATTATTTAGAATCACAAAAATCAAAAGAGGTGGGAATAAGGGTGGAGAAGTTAGGGAAGAGGGTTAGACCAAAAGAGCTGATGGAGTATGGTGTCAAGAATAAAATTCCAGCAATAGCTTTTACTTATAATGAACCGACAATATTTAGTGAATGGGTAGTGGAGGTAATGAAAGTAGCCAAGAAAAAGGGGATTAGGGGAGTATTTGTCACTAACGGGTATATGAGTCGAGAGACTTTGGATTATTTAGATAATTATATCGATGCTTATAATGTTGATTTAAAGAGTTTTTCCCAAAGGTTTTATCAGGAAATCTGTGGAGCAAGCTTGAAACCGGTACTAAAAAATATCGAGGAAATATATAAAAGAAAAAAGTGGATTGAGGTAACTACCTTAATAATTCCCGGGAAGAACGACAGTAAAAAGGAATTAGGGCAAATGGCTAAATTTTTGGTTAGTGTTTCAAAAGATATCGTTTGGCATGTTAGTGCTTTTTATCCGAATTATCGGATGCAAGATATTGAAAGTACTAGTTATGAAAAATTAGAGGAGGCAGTGGAGATAGGAAAAAAGGCAGGGTTAAGATATGTGTATGCCGGGAATATTGATAAAGTCAATACCACTAATTGCCCTAAATGTGGTGCAGAAGTGATAATTAGGCACGGGTACCAGGTGGAGAATAGGCTTAAACGGGGGGTTTGTCCAAAGTGTGGTTATAAGTTAAGCGGTGTATGGGAATAGTTGAAGAATTTATGGCATCGAAGAGGGTTGAGGATTGTTTTCGGGGGGCAGTGGCGAAAAAATTTGCTGGGAAATTAAAGGGACTGATAGTACCGCATGCCGGATATATATATAGCGGTAGTGTGGCCGCAGCCGGATATCGATTAATGAAAAAAGGTGATTACGACCGAGTGGTGGTAATTGGTTTTTATCATGGGGGAACAGAAGAACATTCCGTCAAGGTCCAAATACCTCTGATAAAGTATATTTTGGGAGAGGAAATAGAGATTGAAGAGAAATATGTGGATAAAACAGTAGATTTTGAGGTTGATGATCGGACAATGGTAGTGGCCAGTTCAGATTTGTCCCATTATCAGCCATTAGAGGTAGCGGAAAAATTAGACAAACGAACAATTGAAGCAATTTTGAGTCGGGATGAAGAAAAAATACATCAGGAAGCCGATGCCTGTGGAATTTGGCCGATATTAACTATAAATAGATTGGCCAAAAAGTATGATTGGCAGCCGAAGTTGGTTGATTATCGAACCAGTGCGGAGGTAACCGGCGACAAAAGCGGCGTGGTCGGTTATGGGTGTATTGGTTATTTTGAACGATATTTATGAAGATTGTTAACAAAAAATGGTTATTGGGTTTAGCCAGGAGAGCAATTGAGAGTGAATTTGGTGGAAAAAAGTTGAAGGTTTTTTCAATACCGGCAGAATTTAGACAGAAAAAAGCTTGTTTTGTCACTTTAACCAAAAATGGGGAATTGAGGGGTTGTATCGGCCATTTAGTTTCGGTTCAGGAACTGTATCGGGATGTAATTGAGAATGCCAGGAGAGCGGCATTAATGGATTACCGGTTTGAGCCGGTGGACAGGGCGGAACTACCGGAAATTGAAATTGAGATTTCTATTTTGGATCAGCCTCAAAAATATAACTACGTGAATCCGGGGAAATTGATTAATTATTTGGCTAAAAATAGACCCGGAGTGATATTAAAAAAGGGTTTTAATCAAGCGACCTATTTACCACAAGTATGGGAAGAACTAAGAACCCCTGAAGAGTTTATGGGTAATTTATGTTTGAAGGCCGGCTTGCCTTTTGATGAGTGGAAAAGAGTGGGTGAAATTGAGGTATATGGAGTCGAGAAAATATAAAACTTTATATGAAATACCCAGTTGTCCTGGTGGTTATAATTGTTTTATCGGCAGTGTTATCTGCCTGTACTCATAAATTAGTTATGCAACTTACCAGTCCTGTTTTTCAAAACAATGAATATCTTTCAGATAAGTATACTTGTGATGGTCAGAATGTTAATCCACCAATATTCATCAGCGACACTCCTCCAGAGACTAAGTCTTTCGCTCTATTGGTTGGTTTGGAATATAAGGCCGGATACGCAAGAAATACCGGAAAATTCTGTCCCCAAAGATGCGTTTGAGGGTATTACCAGTTGGGGTAAACCGGGCTATAATGGTCCTTGTCCTCCAACCGGCGTTCACCGCTACTTTTTTAAAATATTTGCTCTTGATACTGTGCTTGATGATTTACATCCTTTGTCCGTTGTTGACTAACTATTAACGGTGATGCAGGATCACATTATTGCCAAAGCTGAAATTGTGGCCAGGTATTCGAAGATATAACCGAAACTAATATTCATTTAAAAAGTTCTAAAATCGTTTTATTTGGTGAGTACTTCGATTTTGTTTAATGTAAACTAGCTTTAAAATAATACAGATAAATTTGGTGATAATGTTTGGCAGGGGAAAGTTTTCGAAAGGGATAATCATTGGTGACCAGGCGGATAGGGTGGTTAATTTCTTTTTCAAGTAGTCGCTGGAGGCGGTTCATTAAATGAGGTAAAAGGTAGACAGTGACGACGGTCGCTTGGCGAAAGTCTGCTTGCCAGAAACTTTTCCAGTAGACAGTTGCCATTTTATCGAGTTTAGCTTGATGAATACGGTGACGGGAGAGCCAGATTAAGAAGGGATTGATTTCGTAGCCGATGGTTACAGCCCCAAGGCGGGCGGCAGCCAGAAGAATTCGTCCGTCTCCGGAACCAAGATCAATTAGAGTATCTTGGGGGCCGGTTCGGGAAAGTTTTAACATTTGGGTGACGGCCGAATCAGGAGTGGGGTAGTAAATAGCGCCGAGTTGCAAAACGTTGATATAAATTTGATAGGCGATAAGAACAATGGCAAGTCCCAAGAGAAAAAACAATAGAAGGTAGAGTAAATACAACACCTATTAAGAATAGCAGATGTTGTATTTTTTTAAAAAATATGTATAATAAGGCATAATTGTATGATTAAAGTGGAAGATGGCGGAATTATTTTAGAAGGCCGGGAGGGGGTGGAATTTGAAAGCGGGGGTGTACTTAATTCGGCCTGTGTGGAAAAGGACGGAATAGTGCATATGTTTTATAGAGCTGTAAAAAAGGAGAATTTTTCTACAATCGGGTATTGTCAAATAAAAGACGATAAGTTAATTTATCGGGCGGATAAACCATTACTGGTGCCGGAGTACGATTACGAAAGTAAGGGGATGGAAGACCCCAGAATTACCTTTTTTGAGGGAAGATACTATATGCTTTACACCGCCTATGATGGAAAAAATGCCTTGGTGGCCTATGCTACCAGTTTAGATTTAAAGACCTGGGAGAAAAAAGGGGTAATATCGCCGCAAATGAGTTACGATCGGGCGGAGGATATTTTTAGAAATAATAAATTAGATAGGCGATACAGCTTATTTGAACGCTGGTATCGATTTGCTCTTGGAGATGATGTTAAGTTATGGGAAAAAGATGCTGCCTTATTTCCCAAAAGAATAAACGGAAAAATAGCCATGATCCATCGGGTGTTGCCGGGAATCCAAATTTGTTTTTTTGATAAATTTGAAGATTTGGACAATAAATATTGGGAAAAATATTTAGCAGATTTGGGTAATTATATAATTCTTGATCCGCAAGCAAAATTTGAAAGTGGTTATGTTGGTGGCGGGTGCGTTCCGATTGAGACCAGCGAGGGTTGGTTGTTAATTTATCATGGAGTTGACATTGAAGGAAACCAAAGAATTTATCAGGCAGGGGCAATGCTGTTGGATAAAAATAATCCACTAAAAATTATCGGTAAAACAAAACAGCCATTGTTTTTGTCTAAAGAAAGTTGGAAAAAAGGACCGATGGGGAACGTGGTGGTGGTGTTTCCGACCGGAGCCATAATTAAGCAAGATGTTTTATATATATATTACGGGGCGGGGGATAGAAGAATTGCCTATAAGAAAATTGGAATGAAGGAATTAATCAGTGTTTTAAAAAGTAACTTAGAATGAACGCCGTTTTAAGAAAATTGGGTAAAAAAAGAAAACCGATCCGGGTTATATATGTTTCGACATATATCCCTCAAAAATGCGGTATCGCCACATTTACCAAAGATGTCACCAATGCGATTAATATGTTGAACCCTTATGCGTTGGCGGAAATTATGGCGGTGATTAAGCAAGGGGAAAATCCAGACTTTCCTTGGGAGGTTAAATATAAAATTGAAAAAGAAAATTTAAATAGTTATTTAGAGGCAGCTAAATATATTAATAATTCCGGTGCTAATGCGGTCATGATGGAATTTGAGTTTGGGATTTTTGGTGGAAATTGTGGCGAGTATGTTATTGCTTTTGTAAAAGCGATTAAAAAACCGGTAATAATTACCTGTCATACTATTCCCGAAGATCCGGGAAGTACTTATGGGAATGTATTAAGAAAATTATGTCTACTGGTTTCGGGAGTGGTCGTAATGATGGAACAGAGTGAAAAAAAGTTAGTTGCCGATTATGGGGTAGAAAGGAAAAAAATTGTGGTTATTCCTCACGGAACACCGGATTTACCATTTACAACTGCTGATCGTTTTAAAAAAAATAAAGGTTTGGGGGGTAGATTTGTTTTGGGTAATATTAACCTGGTGTCCGAAAATAAGGGGCTGGAGTATACGATTGAGGCGGTGGCCAAGGTAGCAGAGGTTATTCCGGAAGTGTTGTATCTGGCCATTGGCCAAACCCATCCGGGCATATTGGCAGATGTCGGTGAAAAATATCGGAATTTTCTAAAGCAAAGAGTGAAGGAATTGGGAATTCAGAAAAATGTCAGATTTGTAAATGAATATGTGTCTCTGGAAAACTTGGTAGTTTGGCTTCAGACAATGGATGTATATATTACTCCCTATCTTGATCCTCAGCAGTCATCTTCCGGAGCGTTGGCATATGCTCTAGGTGCCGGAAAATCATGTATATCGACACCTTATAGTTATGCCGAGGAAGTGTTGGCAAAAGGAAGGGGTGTTTTGGTTCCTTTCAGAGACAGTCAAGCCATTGCTAAGGCAGTAATTGATTTATATGAAAATAAGAATAGAAAAATGTTGGCCCAGAAAAGAGTTTATGAATACGGACGACATATGACCTGGTCGGCAGTGGCTTTACAACATTTGGATATGTTTGAAATGGTTATAAAAAGAAATAAACTAAAGTGATTAAAACAGGCAGCAGGAATCAACTGGACAAATTAGAACAACTAACCACTAACGGGGGAATTTATCAACACGGCAAGCTGGATAAACCTAATCCCGAATTTGGATACGCGCTTGAGGATCAAGCCCGGGCGCTGATAGTAACTGAAGCTTTCGGGGAAGAAAAATTAGCCAATATTTATTTTGAGTTTATTATTAACGCTTTGGACAATAACGGGAAGATATATCAGTATTTTTATGATTCAGACGACAGTATCGTACCGGATAGGTCGAAAGAATGTTCCGAAGACGGATTGGGAATAGTGACTTGGGCTTTGATGACCACCAAAAAAGAAGGGCAAAAAAAAGATAAGATATTAAAGATTATTTTAAATCAGGCCGAAGGTTGGAATTATTTGAGACCAATGGTCTATTTAGTCTTAGGTTTGGTTAATGGGAATAGAAGTGATTTGGAAGACAGTTTAACCAAGAAAATTTTGGATGCTTATAAAGAGGACGGGGATTGGCGGTGGTCTGAAGATAAGCTAACTTACGGCAATGCCCTGATACCTTGGGCCCTGTGGAAGAGAGGCAGAATCAGGCAGGATAGAATAAGTTTAGAGATTGCCCCAAAGGCAACAGACTTTTTGTTGAAAATGAATCTAAAAGATAACGTGCCGATGCCGGTGGCCAATTTTGGGCTTAATAAAGACGATCGGGAAAGAATTTATTTCGATCAACAACCAATTGAGGTGGCTTATATGGTTTGTTGCTTGGAGCAGGCTTATTTGACAACTAATGATAGATATTATTGGGATCAAGCTAGTAATTGGTGGAAATGGTTTTGGGGAAATAATATCAATCAGGCCAAATTAATTGATAATAATTTTGCCTGTTATGACGGTTTAACCGCTGGGGATGACAAGGTAAATCTGAACCAAGGGGCAGAATCGAACATCTGTTTTTTAATGGCTTATCAAGCGGTTAAGAGATTAAATTTGGTTGATTAAGTCAACTAATTTCCGGGCAATTGTTTGAGGATTAAATTTTTTCTTGGCAAATAATCTACCGTTTTTACCCATTTTTTCCCTCAAATCTTTATCCCTGATTAATTTGTCTAAATATTTAGTTAAATCATCGACATTTGCCTTCAAAAGTCCTTCTTCTGTCACTGGACCGGCTAAAAATGCGGTTTTGCCGTCATCGACCACATCGATAATTGATAGTGCCTTAACCGACACTACCGGCTTACCGCAGAGCTCGGCCTGAACCAGTGGTAGCCCAAAACCCTCGCCTCTCGATGGGGCAACATAGATATCGCAGATATTAATCAAATTTCGGACAAATTCCTGGGAAAAATCTGTCACCATATATCTAACCCGATCTTCCAATCCAAGGTTTTTAATTAACTGAAATTCTTCCTGACCTCTCTTAAACGTATGTTCCTGTGGCCAGGCTTTCAAAAGGTAAAACCATTTTAAATCCCGATTTAATTTTGCCAGAGCTTTTAATACTTCCTGGGCGCCTTTGCTGGTGACATCTCCACCCATGGTCAAAATAATTGGCACACCTTCCTTCTTGGCCTTAATCAGATCATACTTTTCCTGAATTCTAAAACTTGATTCAACTGACAGCATTTTTAGAAAATCCTTTTCTTGGGCTGGAGTAATTGGCTGCCAAAAGTCGGAGTCAACTGCTGCTGATAATACTTTCAATTTTTCTGGTTCTATCCCATCGCGGACAAACACACTTTGACAATAGTTACTGGTAGTCGCAATTACTGCCAATTGGTTGTAACCATCAATAAAGTTCTCGACAATGTCATCAGATACTATCCAAGGTAGGACTTTTACACCTAAAGATTTAGGTTGTTCCACAAACTCCCGATACTTATGCCAAGAACCAACTCCGACAACAACATCCGGTTGATACTTTTTGTAAACCTCACCTGATTTTTCGACTTCTGAAATCAGCACTATTTTATAATCCTCCCCAATCTGTTTTAACCCTAAAGCCAGTGTTTCTGCTTGATTATAAAAACTAATCCAGTCTTGAACTACGAGTAATATTTTCATTTTGAAATTGAATTGATTATACATAAATACGGGCTAAAACTGTGGTAAACAATTACCTTCTTGACCACAATATTACTCCGTCTCGGACAATTGCCTTGGAATGTTCGTGCATCTGGCCGGTAATTCTTGATGGCCGGAGACTATCTTCATTAAGTATCCAAACGTGGTACTCTCCAGATCCTTGTCCCATTTTCAATCCGGCATTTTCTAATTTCCTTAATACCGGCATTGCCTCCAGCACATCTCTTTCAACTTCTACACAAAGATCAATGTCTGATCTGTCTTCGTCGAATCTATCCGGAATCCTGAAATATGACCCATAGCCAATAACCCTTAAGCAACCGGGTATTACAGTCAACCTGAACGCATCTTTTCTTATGACATCGACAGTTTTTCTCACGGCCTATTATAAATCAATAACCCCGTTATATCTTTAATTTATTGACAATTCCCCTGACGGCAATGATTCCTGTTGCCACTGTCCAATAAAAAACCGACTGGTAATATTAACCCCGTTTTAAACATAAAGGGGTTTTCTTTGGTGGTGCTATTGAATAGTCCTTTACCCACCTTTTTAAATGTAATAGCCGCTTCAATCCACAAATTTTTATGGGGTAATAGTTATCCATTTAAAAATACTAGCATAATCGGTTTATCTTTTTAGGGGTGGTATAGTAAAAGATATGACTCAATCTCAAGATATTGTTCAAGCAATACAATACCAAAACGGTTCGGTAGTGAGCAAGGAAATTGTAAGTAAACCCATGGGGACAGTGACTCTTTTTGCCTTTGATAAAGGTCAGGGATTAAGCGAACATAGTGCTCCGTATAAAGCTTTTGCGACTGGTTATGGAGGGTAGGGCTGAAATAACGGTTTCAGGAGTAAAATATGAGGTTAAAACCGGGGAAATGTTACCGATGCCGGCAGGGGAACCTCATGCCTTAAAAGCGATTGAACCGTTTAAGATGATGCTGACAATGATTAAGTCTTAATTTAGAGATGATATTAGTTGATTTGGAAGGAAGTAGGGCGGAGAGTGTTGGGGGTGGACAAAAAGGAACGGGAACAGAGACGGGAAAAAATGGCTTTTTTCAGATCAGAAAAAGTTTTAATCGGGGCAGGACAGGATAAAAATTGAAATCCTAAGGCTGAAGCCCGATGAGCATCACTGGTATAGATGCAGGGCAGGGGATGGAGTTCGTCGGGATTGGTAGTGCATTCCATGGCGTCAAGGCCGGAGTCGGTAAGTTCGGCGGAAGTATATTGGAATTTTTTGAGGTAGGGGTGGGCGGCAATGGCCAAACCTCCCAGAGCATGGATGTCGGCAACTTGTTTAATCATTGGTTGGTAGGGATTAACTGGTTTAGTGATATTTAAGGCTAAAAGGTGAGTGCGGTTCCCAGTAACTTCTTCTCCGGGGATACAAAAAATTCTGGTCTCGAAAAGACATTTGTTGATGACTTCGGGACAGATTTGGTGATCAGTGATAGCAATGAATTTAAAATTAAGTTTAAGAGCGGCAGTAATTATGGTTTCATAATCGTTGTCCCCGTCGGAACAGATGGTGTGGGTGTGAAGGTTGCCCAAAATTGAGGGTTGAAGAATCTGTTGACGGTTAAGGAAAACAGTGATGGCAACCAAAAGGAGGGCGGAAATTAAAATATAGGGATAATATTTGGTAATCACAAATCAGTATTAAGTATTACGTATTAAGTATAAAACCGAAATAAATAATTGTCGGATTAAGAATTTAGTGGCATAATTTTGATATGAGAAGAATTGGTTGGATGGTATTGGTAGTCGATTTAATTTTATTAAATGTAGCGGTGGGGTGGTGGTTGTTTGGTAAACAAGGACCTACAGAGGTGGCGGTCACAACCAAGGATGGTTGTTTAGTGGAATGTCAGGCAGTTATTGATCAAAAAATTGCGGCCATACCGACACCCAATTGTAATTGTGTTGTTCCCAGTCCGATTTTGATAAAGGGTAGTATTTCCAAGAAAAAATCAACGGTATATGTGCCGGTTAACGGTAGTGGCAGTGTGCTTTCGACTAAATGGACGGATGTAGCGGGAACGGAATTTTATTTTAACCCCGATGACTATCCGGGATTAAAAGAAGCCTATTTTGAAGTTAATATGAAGTTATTGAACGGTAATGGGACGGCATTTAGCCGGCTGTTTGATGCCACAGCCGGAATTGAAGTGTGGGGAAGCGAGGTGACAACTTCAAGTCAGGCTTTCGTGTCAGTGGTGTCGGGAAAACTAACACTGCGAAGCGGTTATCATCTGTATAGGGTTCAGGTCAAGAGCCTAACGGCGGATACGACGGTGTTTAATTCGGGAAGAATCAAGTTAGTAGTAGTCGAGAATTAAAAAATCGTTGGTTTTAGGGGCTGTGGTGGGGTTATTAGAAAGTGAAAAGTTTGTCGACTTTTGTTTTAAGAGTTTTGGCCACATCATGGGCTAATTTCAATGACGGCATATATTTGCCTTTTTCAAGATAAATGATGGTTTCCCGTCGAACACCGACTGATTCGGCTAATTTTGATTGAGTTAGATTTCTAATGGAGCGGTATTCCCGGATTTTGGTTTTCATAGAGTTAGATAAATCTAACTAGATAATGTTAGCTATATCTAACAAAAGTGTCAAGCACCAAAAACCCCCCACTAAAGCGAGGGGTTTAGAGATTCAAATAGATTTAGTATCTGGATCCACCACCACCGAATCCGCTGCGAGATGGGCCGCGAGATTGGGAGTAGTTGTCCCGACGGGGGGGACGATCTTCGAGAGGGCGAGCTTCATTAACTTTGACGGTACGTCCGTCCAGTTCTTTACCATCCCACATGGCGATGGCGGCTGTTGCTTCCTCTTCGGTCGACATTTCCACAAAGCCGAAGCCTTTGGATTGACCGGAGAATTTGTCTTTAATAACGACTGCAGAAACGACTGTTCCTGCCTGAGCGAAAGACGCACTCAGAGTGTCATCGGTAGTTTGATAGGACAAGCCGCCGACATAGAGCTTTTTGTTCATTTTTG
>Ga0100388_10004614_pt1 | contig 11386 bp, 6 predicted proteins | sample CryGeymeta201512_FD_81536 | JGI IMG/M metagenome (GOLD analysis project Ga0100388, IMG submission 81536) | Groundwater microbial communities from Crystal Geyser aquifers in Utah, USA - Crystal Geyser metaG 2015-12 | ecosystem: Environmental > Aquatic > Deep subsurface > Groundwater | place: USA... | reverse complement strand
GTTCTAATCACGTTTGGAAGGGTGCCAAATCCAATAAATAATAAAACAAACACCGCGACTTTGTAGTCTTTTCTATTTGCAAAGATAAACATAATACTAATAGCAATAACGGCGATATCAATGAGATGGAAATAGCCATAATCCAATACAGTAAAAGTATCTACCGATGCGTCACCGCGAATAAATAGTATTTTAAGATCGAATGAATCTAAAAATCTGTCTGTCATCGTTGTAACCAGAGCAGTAAATTTATTAATGAACACACTGCTTGCAGGAGAGCTCAAACTCAAACGGCGTGCATCATTTACCGAACTACTTAGCTCAGTTTTATCAAAAACTGAGAATTCAGAAATTCTAGCTCCTGAAGTTAAGTGTGGCAATCTCACCAAGTACACAACGGTTAATAATATTGAAAAAATCAGCACACTAAAAGCAGCGCGTAAATTAATGTTTTTAAAAATCTTTTTATGATTCTCAATTAATAATAATAAAAATGCTAATCCTACCATTGGAACTAACAAAACTTTATGTCCTTGATACTGGAAAAATCCTAAAAACAACGGAATAATTGCCCAAAGCTTCTTCCAATTTTTTAAATATAAAATCGCCAGCATTCCCATTAAATAAAATGACATGCTGAATAAAGCGTCGTATCCCATTCTAGAAAATTGAAAAATCCAAGGATTAAGCGTAGCAATTATAGTTGTGGCAATAAATACACTTTTTTCTTTTCGCAACCTAAAAGCTAGTAATCCCAAAAGAATTGGCAATATACTGCCGAGTATTATTGGAATAAATTTGCTAGCTGCAACTGGATTATTTGGAAATAATAAAAACCCCGGAGCAATAACTGTGCTAGTTAATTCAGTATAATAAGAATCAGATGGTTCCAAATCCCAAGGACGCCAATCGCCTTTCAAATCTGTCCCATATTTAACGATACTTTGGGCTTCAGAACTGTAAATTACTTCATCGTAAGTTGAGGCGCTAGGAATAGATTGAATGCTAATAGTTTTGATAACTAAGTTTATAAACAAAAATAATATTATCCAGTTTTTCATACCTAGTTTTTTTTTAATCTGTACCATACCAAAAAACCTTCCACTGCGAATCTACATTAAATACTTCTCTTAATTTTTTATCCTTAAATGCAATCATTGCATAAGATTTATCTTTACGCAAAACTTCATCACTAGCTGTACTAATTACAAATAGATGCTCACTAACATCGTACTCGCTATGTTCACGTAATTCAGTATTTTTCATCCTAATATAATCTCTATATCTCTCTGCTAGTGGCGCGTCATCTGGACTAGAAAGCGCTGCCACATTTGCGTTATTCAGTGAGTTGGCTTGAATAGTATCAATAATAATCTGGCTAGCTTGGGTTAAAATTCTCATACTTGGAGGAACTGGGGCAACAGTTAATTGTTGTTTGATCGTCAGCAATGAACCCAAAATTAAGACAGCTATAATTAGTTTTGCCAAAAATTTGTTAAATTTTTCTTTACGCGGAAATAAAAGCCATACAAAAATAAATAAAACGCTAGAATAGACATATCTCATTTGAAAATCATTGAGAAATACTCCGCCCACAATTATGAATGTTGCTGGCAAGACCCAAGTTATTGTTCTGTAGGTATGAGATTTAAGTTCTTTAATTACCAATGCTAATAATGAGAATGCAAACACATACTGCAAAACAATGTTTTGTACAAAAGTTTCTAAATAAACTGGAATGTTTCTTAATAGATGTGTCCAAACTACCGAGAGATTGAGTTCGGTTTCTATAACAGGCGTATTGCCACCAGTTAAGTATCTTCCAAAGAAAAGTCCTGGTGGATTCTTCATATCGAACAAGACAAACAATAAATGTGGCATGATGTAACCCGCCAACATAAATAACACTGGTTTAAATTCTTTTTTTCGTAAATAAGGAATCGAAATCAAAGTCAAAAAAGGAGCGGTAGTAAATATCGCCACATAATGATGATGAAACATTGCTCCAAATGACAATCCAATTAGTAAGAAACTAAGCCAACCAATTTTTTTTCTATATTCATATAGTAACAATGCAAAAGCTGCCCAAAATATCACAAAATGAGGATTCCAAGCCCAACGGCTAACTAAAACCAATGGAAACCAGATCGTGATTAAAGAGCCAGCAAACAGTAAATATTTTTTATTAATTTTTCTGACTAAACATAAAAGCATTATTGCTGTCAAAACACCCATAAATGCCATACCATAGACTGGAGAAACTGGAGTGAAATCGAATGCAATCGCAAACGGCATGATGAGATAGTAACTTAGTGAGCTAAAAACTTTATCTTTTTCGCTAGAAATAGGACCAATCAGAGAAAGTTGTCTGTTCTGATAGTATTCATGCATTCTAACTAGATCGCTTGATTCATCTCTGGTAAATCTCGCCGTACCGGCTAAGTTATAAAAGCGGGTAAAAACAACCAACAGAAAAAAAATGATGAGTAAAGCTTTTTTAGGTAATTGTTTCATCTGTGTAATAATAGACTAAGTTCAACTAAACAGTCAAATATATTTTATCTTATAAACCAAAAACTGCTGGCAGTAATTTATAATAACGTGTATTATTAGAAAATACGTCTAATTATGCAAAAGAGCAAACTATTTTTGAAAAATAACATTTTAGTGCTAGTTGCACTATTTTTTATAGTATTTATTGGTGCTTTTTTACGTTTTTGGCATATCGATACCGCTCCTAAAGGAGCACTTATAGACGAACTTCACTTTGGCTACTTGGCAAAATCATTAATTCTTACTGGAAAAGATGAGCATGGAGAATCTTGGCCAGTGATTTTTGAAGGCTTTGGCGATCGCAAACTTCCCGCAATGGCATATTTAGATATTCCTTCAGTTGCAGCTTTTGGTCTAACTTTAGTAGCAATCAGAGTTCCTTCTGCAGTTGCTGGCACTTTATTAATTTTAGCTTCATTTTGGTTACTGTGGGAAATTACTAGACGAAAAAAATGGGCTTTGTTCGCGGCATTAATCACCGCTATCAGTCCTTGGAGTTTTTTCTTGAGTAGATTTGGCTTTGAATCTAATATTGCATTATTAGGATTAACTACTGGCTTAGCAAGTTTATTTACGGCTCAGAGAACTAAACAGAACTATTGGTATATTATTTCAGCACTTAGTTTCGCTGTAACTTGGTATAGCTATATTGCCTACAGACCAATAGCTGCTGTGATTCTTTTTGTCTTCGCGGTTCTAAAACTGGTCGAAAATTTTAAGGCTAATAAAAAGCCAATTTTTTTACTGTTTATCTCGTTTGTTATTGTCGTCTCACCTTTGCTGACTCCAAGAAGTATTAGTGTTAATAATACTAGAGTTGGCCAAGTAGGAATTGGCTCAGATTCAGGCACAACTATGATAATTAACGAAAAACGTTATTTTTGTGCAACTCAACTTCCTCGTTTATTTTGTGATATCACGTGGAACAAACCCACCTACGTGTTTAGAGAACTTACTCACCGATACTTGATGGCTTTTTCACCAGAATTTTTAGTTACTAAGGGAGAACTATCGACTGATTTTCTCACCATTGATTCTTTTGGACAGTTTTTTCCAATTTTATATCCTTTGATATTTTTTGGTTTGGCTGGATTTCTGTTTGTTAAGAAGACTCCAATTAATAAAACTCAAATGTGGTTAATTATTGTTGGTCTTTTAATTTCTCCGATGCCATCAGCAATTGTTGGCGAACCACAAAAAGTTCGCATCAGTGCTCTCTTTCCATTTTTATTAATTACTATTACCTATGGAGCAATAGTGGTAGATAAGCTTTTAAAAACTAAACTGTTGCGTTCCTTATTTCTTGCCGGCCTAGTAATCGTATTGTTTGGCTACAGTTTTTTATACAACATGGAGTATTTTGGAGTACACACCACTCAATACGAATATAAATATCAATCCTACCTGCCAACTCTACACAGATACTTAGATACGCTACCTAAAGAAGCAGTTATAAATATTGTTCCGTTTTATTCAGATCCTTTAATGTTCCACGCTTTTTACACCAATATGGATCCTGCTTTGTATCAATCGCTTGCAGTACTTGATGAGTATGATGGTGCAAATTTCCGACACACGGTGGAATTGGGAAATATTTGGTCACACAAGTATTCCCCTGAATATATGAGCTGCTGGGGAATAGAAAATAATAAGCAAGTTTTCTTTGTAACAAATGTAGAGCAAAAGCAACTTAAATATTCCCACGTCGAAAAATCAGCCAATGAAGTAAATACATATGCCTACGTTTATGATGTTACTAAATACATGATAAAGGAAGACTGTGAAACAGCAACGAATCTATAATGTCTTTTTGCTATTAATTTTATTAATTGCTTTTGCTTTAAGAACTATTAATTTGGGAGCAATCCCAAAGGGCTTGCAATCAGACGAAGCCTCTTTTTTAATTAACTCAGTTTCAATTATGGAAACGGCTAAAGATGAAGATGACAAGTTTTTGCCTCTTTATTTAAGCTCACTTATAGATAGTAAACCGGCTCTTTATTCATACCTACAAATACCATTCATTAAAGTATCAGGTGCTACTACAGCTGCCTCTAGATTCCCATCGGCATTAATAGGTACTTTCAGCATCTTATTATTTTACAAACTTGTTTTATTAATTTTTAAAAATCAGAGAATTGCTTTAGTTAGTGCCTTGATGTTAGCAGTTTCTCCGTGGCATATTATGAATTCAAGAGCCACACAAGAAGTAATTCTAAGTTTTGCGCTAATACTCGCAAACTTAATAGCCGGTCATAATTTATTTTATAAAAAGCTTTCTAAAAAATATCTGCTTTTATTTTTGCTTACTGCAGTTTTGGCGATGTACATCTATCATGCCGCTAAAGTTGTCTTGGTTTTATTTTGGCTTGGTCTATCGTTTTTAGCTTTTTTTGAAAAACGCAAAACCAAACTTGAAAAGAAATCTTTATTAAAGTTGGCAATAATTATACTGTTTAGTTTCTTAATTACAGCGCAAGCAGCTCTTACAAGATTTTCTGCAATTGGTCTAATAAATGATGATCTGCCAAAAGCATTAATATTTGATTACGCAACAAACTCGACTGGATCAACACCATTATTAGTAATTCGCGCTTTTTATAACAAGCCAATTATGTACTTCAAATACTTTTTAGAAACATATTTGGCTCACTTTGACCTTAACTATCTATTCACATCTGGAGGAGCAACCAGAAGATTTAGTGTTCCACTCCATGGCTTGTTTTACATGTTTGAATTATTATTAATTCCGTTAGGAATATTTTCGTTATTAAAAAAACACTCCAAGCAATTATTGCCTTGGCTTTTATTTTTAATTATCTCTCCAATTCCTGCCGCACTTACAACCGAAGAAATTCCTAGCAGTATTCGCGCTTTTACAATATTAATTCCATTAACAATTGCGACCGCACTTGGCTTTGAGTGGCTGCTAGATAATTTAGGTAAAAAAACAAAGTATATTTTTGTTCCAATTGCTTTAGGAATTTTAACTTGGAGCGTCGCCTTTTTCGTCCAACAATTTTTTATCATCATGCCAATTAAGAACACACTTTACAGAAGCCGATCATATGAAGTGGTTAGCGAGCAAATTGCTCAAATTCAAGATCAATATGACGCTGTGCAGTTTACTAGTGATTTAAGAGAAATGTATATTTATCTTTGGCAACAAGACTTAATCACTATTGAACAAATTCAGTCCAAACCAATGGAAAGATATAATCAAAATTACAACTTAGGTAAATATTACTTTTCACAAGTGAGTTGCTCATTTAATAATATCCAGTCAAATAGTTTATTGGTCGCACCATACAACTGTGCAGAAACTCTTACAAAACGATATGATGAAATTGGAACAGCCGATTTTGATGATGAGACGCCAGGATTTATTTTACTAAGTAATCAGTTTTGAAGATCTTAGATAATCACAATAGTTAATATAAAATCCCCGGTTTTATACTTAATGCTGAAATTTCATATAATTCTATTGGCGTTTTATCAGTTACATATACTAATATATAGTTCTCGTATTCTTTTAAATATCCGCTATATGATTCAAAGTTAATTGGTTTCCAACCGTTCTCAGTTTCTTTTTGCGTGACATGCTTTTTTAAATTTGGAAATGTTTCGTTGCCAACTATAAATGGATTGCCAATGTAGCGTACTAATACTAATATGTCTCCTGTCAATTCATTGTTGCTAGCTATTTGGAAGGATTCGTGAGGACCGTACTTAGCTCCTTGATATCTATCTTCCAATAATCTAATGTTTTCGGGCATTTTCAAAACAACATCATTAGAAACTATATATTGAAAACCTTGCTTAGTTCTTGGATCAAGCCAAAGTCCATACTGGTCATACCTAGTATTTTTATCATTAGTTTGAGAAATATGCACTGTTTTTCCAACATCTGATAGGGTTACTAACTTGTCAATAAAATAGCGCATTCCAATAGTATCAACTTCTAAAATATCGTATGCGACCTTAGCTATTGGATCTCTTGTGTTATGTGAAGCAATATCTCTTGCGATATTTAATTGGCTATTAACTTTAGGACTATCTATGTGGACAATACTCTCAAAGTTAATGATAGAGTAAAAAGAAAGTATAGATAAAATCAAAATTATTAGACTTTTTTGAAAGTTCATAATTTTTTTATTAGGTTCTAATAAGTCTGAAGCAAAAACAAACAAAGCTGGTAGAAAAATAAAGAAGTAGTATTCAGGAGCGTTTGATCGATAAAAACTAAAGATTACAATTACTGTTGAAACCCAAAAAAAGGAGACAGCAGTATTCGTATAGTTTTCGACCTGTTTTTTTGCAAATTTCCAAATAACAATAGATAAGAATAATAAGCCAAGATAGATACTGACATTTCTTTCTAATTCAAAAGGGGAAAAGCTTCCAAAGATTTCAGATGCCATTTGCAATGAATGAACAAACCTTCCAAAGAATAATGTGCCACCTATGGTTTCTTTTTCAGAAAGAAATGAAATAAGTCCTCTAGCATTTAACCAGCCGTGTCTATAATCAAAAATTAAAGATGGAAGAATACTAGTAGCTAATCCCAATCCAGAAACTAGCATTAATTTAATTGAGAATTTTTTAAACACAACTAAAGTCAAAAATAGCATTACTGGCAACAGCAAACCAGAGAAATGTGCTTGAAAACCTAAAAAGCTACCAATAAATATCAAAATTAAATCTACGCTCGAAACCTTCTTTTGTTTCAAATATCCAAGCATTGGAAAGAAAACTAAACTGCTAGCTAAGAATGTTAGGTCTGGATTCCAAGCAATACGATCAAAACGTATTAGAAAAGGTGAAAAAGTCCAAATTATTAAAGCTACTAAAGCGCTTTCGATAGAAATATATTTTCTGATTAAATAAAAAAGTGAAAAACCAGTAAAAGCAGCGATTAATGTTGATGTTGCCACAATTGACCATGGAGAACCAAAGACAAATAGAAATAATGCCGTTATGTAATAGATCAGAGGTCCAGTAAACATTTCAGCTGGCCCAGTTCTTGGTCCAATTAAAGTCATGTTTCCTTGCTTAATCAATTCTGCATTGGTTAAAATTTGAACTTGATCAAAACCAAATATGTATAAACCTGGTTGGTATGATCGAAAAAAGATTCCAATGATGAGTAATATAATGATAAACAGTTTTTTCATATTTTTAATTATAAGTTAATAAGTTTGTAACTTCCAACTGAATCGGCTTTTATTTGTTTATCTGAAGTAGAAAGCATTTCTATGAACCGATTTGTCAAATGATCATCACTACACAAAAGTATATTTATATTTTGATTATTTATAATTTCTCGAAACTCTGCAATTTTATTTTTAGTAATAATTTCATGTAAAGTAGCGTCTATATTATTATCTTCGCCAAGTATTTCTATTTGTGAAGGATTTGCAATAAATATATTAGCAGAGGTTAAAGTTTTAACTATAGAACTATTATATAGATATGATCCTTCTGGACAAATCATTATTGAATCTGATTCATCTAACTTAGAAAGCATACTAATCATTTCAGAATTAAAAACAAATGAGCCTTGAGATTTTACTATAAGAGTTTTGATGCTTGTTGGTAAGGCCAAGACTAAAAATATAATAATAATAAATCTAATAAAAGCTTTTGATTTATTACGAAGTATCTCAGATATGAACATAACAAATAATATATCTGCGAAAATAAGTGAGTAATACCAAAACTGAATTGAGTTCCATACAGTACCTTTTTGTAAAAATAATAGAGGAAAGATCGAACTAAATAAAAAGCCAAAAAATATATAACAAAGAATTTTCCAATTAATATTTTCTCTAACTTTTTTACTCATTGCTAACAATGGAAAAGCAAAAAATAATGAACGAATCCCCAAATTTCCCAGATAAAATACGATTATTTTTTTTATTTCTAGCACTATTAACTCAATCCAGTTTTTTTTAAAAATGTAAAGATCCTGCAAAAATTTCCACTCAATGTAGTTAACTCTATCCGGACTTTCAATCATACTATTCGTATACCAAAGAGGTGAATAAAAAAATGTATTGCCTTTGAAAAGTGTTATCAACCAAACTGTTGGAAACGAAACAATTATATATAGTAATCCCAAAAATATAGGCAAAAATGATTTATGTTTGACAAACTCACACAATAAAACAGCAGCATAAACAACACTTAAAATCACCCATGAATAACTTTTGAAACCAATACTGGTGGCGACTAAAATAATGATCAAAATATTTAATAATATGTAATCCTTTTTGTTATCAAGAGTAATTTTTGGAAATAAATTAAGCTTGTTTATTAGCAAAACAACTAAATACGTAAGTGCCAATGTATAAATTACTTGAGGATTAACAATCATAACCAGCGTTTGACTAACCCAAAAACTAGACTCACCCCAAGGTTGATCAGGATGAAATAAAAGTGGAATTATATAAGAAATACTACCAATGAAAACAGTTGCTCCTACAAGTAAATATCCCGAAAATGAATCTTTGAGATTTCTTCCCAATATATAAGCACTGCCTACTAAAACTGCACTTAAAAATATGACCGAGACTTGGTAATACAAAATAAATTCGGATAGCGATGTAAACTTTGCAATTCCACCTAAAAACAAATCATAAAAATAATGGTAGTTATTCAGAATGATTGTATTAGTAGATGGATGTGCTGGTGGAATGGATTTTTGTAAGTTTTGGATTAACGCAATATGCCAAACACTATCGTGTACTTCTTGAAAAACAAAAGAACCATCTGGTCGTGAATAACTAAAAATAATCGTAGTGGTAAAAATACATATCGAAAATAAAATAAATAAGGATCCTAAAATATTGTGTTTAATTGATTTGAATAAACTTCTAAAAATTTCGATTAGCGTCATGTATTGAGTTACGCCAATCAAAAAGATTGGAAGCAAAATATAGTAAGCATTAGTACTGATAAATTGACCCAAAAAAGCAACTAAAGTTGTTGCCAACGAAATTCCAAGTATTGTTGCTAAAATTAATTTTTCATTTAACGATAACTTTAGCTTTATTTTTTTAATTAAAAATAAACCAAAACCAGAATAACCAAAAATTATTATTAAAAAAGCAAAAAAAACTTTGACAATAATCAGCATTACTTGAAACATTATTGCTTGCTTTCTGTTAGGAATATTTGAAAACGTACCTTACCATCGGAACCAAAAATAATTTGTTTGATTTTCTCAATTGGAAGCTCATCAGTGGCGCTTGCAACTATTAATGTATTGTTTCTCTGTAAGTCACCCACATCAATTTTATCCGTAAACTCATATTTAATTAATGATCCACCTCGATACCAAATTGGATTAGTTTTACGTGAAAATAAAGCATAAATATATGGTTGTCCATAGTCTGAAGTAAATAAGATTTTATCTACTTCCGGATAGTCATCCAGTCCTTTTTCATATTTTTGTGCTATTTCAAATGCTTCTAAATATCCATCTTGAAAACTATCAGCAGATTCTTTGGCAAAAACAGTAAAGTAATGATTTAAAAATGCTACTGTCAGAAAAATATGGAATAAAAGGAAACTCCCAATCACTGATTTCAAAACAATGTTTGTTTCGCCATGAGAACCCAAGACTTTTTTATTAATTTTTGATTCTCTAATTTTTATAATCAGCCAATCGACTCCATAAATTGCCATTAAAATAAATCCTGGCAAAGCTAAAATTGATCGATTGCTATGTGGAACTTCTAATGAAATAGCAGCTGGAAGCAGACCAATAATAATTAATCCCAAAAAAACATATTTATCTTTTTTTATCAAAAAAGAAATTAATCCAAATATTGCTAAAATAAATGTTGTAATAGATAAAACTCCAAGAAATCCTGATCCATGCCTCAAAGTTGTTGTTTCTCCAAATATTAAAAAATTGGGGGAGAGATGAGCGCCATAACTTTTAAGAATATAAACTAACTTTTCAAGCATGTTTATATCTGACGAAAAAATTGTTACTCCAGCCCTGGTTAGTCCTTCACCAACCAAAGAATCTTTGATAAATGGGAATAATAAACCTGTAAAAATCACTATAGGAATTATCAAACTTTTAATGTTTTTAATAATATTTTTAAAAAATAATACAAAGAAACCTAGCAGCAATAATGGCACTACAACCTTTGAGCTATGATACGTGTAGATTGCAGTGGAAAAACTAAGTACAACTACCAAAGATTGCCAAATATTCTTAAAATTATTTTTAGAAAGTTTGATTAAAAATAATAAACCCCAAATTAAAAATGTTAATGCCATGCCTGATTCAAAACCGGCTCTAGAATAATGAAGGTGCCAGGGTGAGGTAGACATCAATAAACCCGCAAATAATGCATACAATCTTGAATATCGATTGTCTTTGAATACTTCTTCAACTAATAAAATCATTCCAAAAATACCAACTATAGAAAAGATCGCAAACGGTAATCTGACCGCAAACAAATTTAGTCCAAATATATAAGTGAAAATACCATTCAAATAGATTGCTAAAGGAGCTTTATAGTCTCCAAAAGACTGGAAGCTAATTGGCAATCTTTGTAGCCATTCATCTCTTCTGGTGTTAAAAATTGCAAAACCGTTGTATCCAATTGCCGCTTCGTCCCATGTCATGCCATGAGGAATGGTTCCTAACTTATAAAATCGTAAAAATATTGAAAGAACCAAAATTGATAACACCAAAAACCAATACCATCCTATTCCAGGCTTTTTATTCATAATCACATTTTACCGTAATTAACCTTTGAATGCTATAATTATTTATGAACAAAAGAGCTTTTCTAGTTATTTTATTTCTAAC
>Ga0100388_10004577_pt1 | contig 11430 bp, 9 predicted proteins | sample CryGeymeta201512_FD_81536 | JGI IMG/M metagenome (GOLD analysis project Ga0100388, IMG submission 81536) | Groundwater microbial communities from Crystal Geyser aquifers in Utah, USA - Crystal Geyser metaG 2015-12 | ecosystem: Environmental > Aquatic > Deep subsurface > Groundwater | place: USA... | reverse complement strand
GCCAAGTCTCGCGTGCCCCACGCCTTGCGCCAGGCGTTTCGCGCTGAAGTGAAACGTCGCGTCGGCGACGGCGACTTCGCCGAGCGCGAGCGAGTCGCACTGGAGCTTGCGAACGAGGCGGTCTGTGCGGAGCTGACCGAGGCGCTGGAGGTGTTCGTCGATGCGCACGGCGAGCAGGACGTGCTCGTCGGCGGTGTCCGCTACCGACTGCATACCTGGGGGCGGCTCGACTACCACAGCTTGGTCGGACCGCTGAGCGTGCGTCGTCCGATCTTTCGAAAAGTCGGCGTGCGCAACGGTCCGACGGTGGTGCCGCTCGAGCTCGCCGCGGGCCTCGTCGAGCGTGCGACGCCGGCCCTCGCGGGGCGCGTCGCGATGGCGAAGGCAGACGGCGCGTCACGTGACCTTCACCGACAACTGCTCGCGTCGCATCGCGTGCCGCCCAGCCGCGCGACGCTCGAGGTGATGGGCAGCTCGGCGTACTCGTGCTCCAGCAGCCCCCGGGCTGCCTGGGTTGCGCGCTGCATGCGATTGCGCGTCTCCTTATCCATCAGCTCTCCGGCGGGAAATCCCGCAGCGTTTCCTCGAGTAGCGTTTTCGTCTCGGCGTCCATCTGGAGGCCTGACTCATCGAGCCACTTTCGAAGCACCTGCCGTGCACCAGCCGCGTGTGCAGATAGCGGATTGCGCTCAATGAGAGCTCTTAGATTGGCGACTGTCGGACGTTCCAGCTTGTCCGTCATTTTTTTCTTGCTTCCCCTTCCTTGGCTCGTTACTGCGAGCTTCTGAGCTCTTGTTCGATACGAGATTTGTCCTCTTCGCTACCGACATAAACGGTGCACTTGCCGTAAATGTCTTTGTGTCGTTGAGCATGAATAGGTTCACTGTTACCTACCGTGACGACTCGGCGCGGAGGCGGTTGTCGACGTCGCCGTCGTCGCGGCCTTCGCGTTCGCCGCCGACACAAGCTCGGCAAGCGTGCGTCGCCGGATCTCGAAGCGCTTCGCGATCGCGTCGAGGTGCGTGTCGCGCTCGAGCGGCGAGCATTGCACGACAGCATCGAGGACCGGAGCGAGCTTCATCTCGAGTTCGGCCGGGTCGGTGTCCGGCGCGATGCCGTCGAGCAGGAACGCAGGCAGGTTCTTCGCCTGCGCCATCACCGCGCGCAGGGCCTCCGGCCCCTGGTCGCGCACGAGCTCGTTCACGTCGATCTTCGCGACGCCCGCAGGCCGCAGGATGCTCGCGATGCGCACGTCCCTTCCGGCTTGATGGAGCACGCGCGCCGTCTCGAGCGCGCCTGCCTCGCCGGCTCCGCTCTCCTCGGCGTCGTTGCAGATGACCACGCGGCTCGCCCTCGACGTCAACGCCACGAGCTTGTCGTGGTCCTGCTTGGGGAAGCGCACTGTGACCGGAGAGAGGCACGGCGCGCTGGCCTGCATGGCGCTGATCGCGTCGGTGATGCCCTCGCAGATGAGCAACTCGCCGCCTTCGCGCGCGGCGTCCTCGCCGAAGAAGTAGTCGTTGCCGACCTCGGGAGAGACGTAGCGGTGCTTCTCACCGTGCGTCAGCAGCTTCTTGTACTTCGCCTGCTGCCACCGGTCGTCGGGCGTGTACTCGGTGCGCCGGGCGATGAAGTAGACGACGCGGTTCGCGCAACGACCCGGCACGCCGAGGTCCGTCCCCAAATCCCCATGTCGACTCGTGGGTTCAGACGGGGTCGATGAGCGAGCGCCCCCGCACGCCCCGACCGAGCGGTACAGGGGTACCGCGACCGAGGGGCGCAGGAGGAAAGCCGCTCAGCGGCCCCGGCTGGGCCGACGAGTCAGAACGCGCTACGGAAGAGCAGGTCCGGCAGGGGCGTCAGCGACGAGAAGTTCTTGTCGAAGTGATCCCAGTGATGATGGAAGTGCTTCTTCGCCAGCGCGTTGAAGGGCTTCATCAGTGGGTTCGGGAAGAGCAGCCCGGAGTGCACCATGATGTTCATGGTGGAGTAGACGAAGAAGGCCGCGGCCAGCGCGTAGACGTGCACGGGACCTATCATCAAGGTGGCGATCACGAGCAGCGCCAGACCGACGAAGGTCTCGATCGGGCTGAGGTAGAGGCTCTCGAGCGCCGACGGATAACGCGCCCGATGATGCACGCCGTGCACATAGCGCATGAGCTTCTTGTTGTGCATCAGCCGATGCGCGCCGTAGTAGATGAAGTCGTACACGACCAGCACGCCCACGGCCTGCAATGCGATAAGCCACACCGGCGTCTCCACGGTCGTCATCAGCCGATCCGCCAGCAGGTAGAGCGTCCCGAAGGTGACCCCGACGCTGAAGACGAGGTTGAAACCCATCACCAGGATCTGGGTCTTCTTCGCCACCTTCATCGGGCGCTCGTCCATGATGCGGTACTTGCCCAAAGCCTTGGAGTGAAAGGCCCAGACGAAGAAGCCCATGATGAGCCCGTCGATGGCGAAGGTCGCGAGCAGCAATGGCAGGTAGGCTGTCATGATCGGCAGCACTATAGACGCTGCGCCCCCGAGCGTCGAAGCGGGCGCGGTGGAACGTGTTTCGCGGGGGGTCGGCCGCAGGCAGCGTAGGGCGAGCCGTAGAGCGATCCGCCACGGGGCAAGGCCGGGCGCTTGCGCCGGGGGGGAAGGGATCGCAAGAGCGTGCGTATCAGGGAGCGGGGTCGCCACGGGTTTCGTCCGTTGCGCTCGTTACGACTTGGGAGAACACCACATGTCTTGTCGAAATCATCTCTTCATCCTCGCGCTCGCGACGCTGCTCGGCGCCTGCGCCAACGGCAACACGAACCCTCCGCCCGTGGACGCGGGTCCCGACACCTCGAGCCCCGACTCGGGTCACGACGCGGGGCCGGACGCCGGCTGCGTGGATGAAGACGGCGACGGATATGGCGCTGGCTGCGCCCTGGGCGCGGACTGCGACGACGGCGACAACACCGTGCATCCCGGCGCGACCGAGATCTGCAACGGCGTCGACGACGACTGCAACGACTCCGTCGACGACGCCCTGGTGGCGCCCGCATGCGACCTGACCCAGGGCGTGTGCGCCGGGGCCACGGCGAGCTGCGCTGGAGTGGACGGCTGGCTGGCCTGTGGCGCGTCCGAGTACGGCGCCGACTACCAGGAGACCGAGACCACCTGCGACACATTGGACAACGACTGTGATGGCTCGACCGACGAGGCGGATTGCCCGTGCGCGGCCGGCGACACGCAGGCCTGCGGCCTCGACGTCGGCGCTTGCATGCCCGGCACACAGACCTGCGGCGCGGACGGCACCTTCGGCGCCTGCACGGGCGGCGTCACCCCCATGGGTGAGAGCTGCAACGGCGTCGACGACAACTGCGACGGCACGGTCGACGAGCCTGCCGGTCTGACGGCCCCCGACTGCCCCCTGCAGCTGGGCGTCTGCGTGGGCGCCAAGCGCACCTGCGCCGGTGACATGGGCTGGGGCGCGTGCGCGGGCACGGCCAGCTACGGCGCCGACTACGAAGCCGTCGAGACCAGCTGCGACGGCCTGGACAACGACTGCGATGGCATCGTCGACGAGACCTGCGTCTGCGTCGAGGGCGACACCCAGCCCTGCGGCACGGACGCCGGCATCTGCACGGCCGGTCTCCAGACCTGCAGCGGCGGCGCGTGGGGCGCCTGCGTGGGCGAGACGCCCGCCGGCGTCGAGAGCTGCAACGGCCTCGACGACGACTGCGACGGCGCCGTGGACGATGGACTCGTGGCTCCCGCCTGCGCCTCGAGCGTCGGCGTCTGCGCCGGCTCCACCCAGCCCTGCGACGGTGCCCTCGGCTTCAAGGCTTGCACCGCGCCTGACTACGGCCCGAGCTATCAGGCGACCGAGACCACGTGCGATGGCCTCGACAACGACTGCGACGGAACCATCGACGAGGGCTGCGCCTGCATCGACGGTCACACGCAACCCTGCGGCTCGGCCATCGGCACCTGCGTGCGCGGCACCCAGACCTGCGCCGCGGGCGCCTGGGGCGCCTGCACGGGCGCGATCGGTCCCGGCACGGAGGCCTGCAACGGGCTCGACGACGACTGCAACGGCACGACCGACGACAACCTCACGGCGCCCGCCTGTGGTCTCACGGACGGCGTCTGCACCGGCGCGAGCAAGCGCTGCGGTGGAGCCGCGGGCTGGCTCGCCTGTGGCGCCGCCGAGTACGGCCCCAACTATCGCGCGGTCGAAGACGGCAGCGTCGACGAGCTACTGTGCGATGGCCTGGACAACGACTGCGACACCGCGGTCGACGAGAACTGCACCTCCGGCCCGTTCTACACGCAGCCCCAAGACCTCGTGCAGCCCTGGCTCTACGGCGAGCATCTGGTCTTCCTGGCCAACCCCGACGGCAACTGGGATGTCTTCTTCATCGATCTCCGCACCGGTGATCTGAGGCGCCTGACGACCACCCCGGCGGACGAGGACAGCCCCGAGGTCCACGGTGATCTCGTGGTCTACCTGCGCGGCACGGGCGCCGCGGCGCGCGCCTACCTCTACGACCTCGACACGGACTCGGAGACGGCTCTGACGACCACGACCACGACTGACGTGCGCGTCAATCAGGGCTGGGTCACCTACGCCGACACGCGCGCCGGCAACTCGAACGTCTACCTCTACGAGGTGGCCACGGCGGCGGAGACGCCCTACCTGATCAGCGCGGCGGAGGAGACCTCCCCCGATCTCCACATCCCCTACCTGACCTACACCACCGGCGCGTCCGGCACCTTCACGATCCACCTCCACGATCTGTCGACGGGCACGGACACGGCGGTCACGGCCTCGGCTTCCGGGGATCAGACACAGCCGCGCATGGACTCGACGATCTTCGGCTGGACCGACGCTCGCTTCGCCACCGCGCCCATCGACTTGCTCAGCGATTGGGACGTCTATGGCGCCAACTACTCGACGCCCACGACCGCGACGGCCATCGTCTCGGCCGCGGGCTCGCAGATCCTCGGTGACGTGAACGGTGGCGTCTTCGCCTGGAGTGACCACCGCGACGGCAACTGGGACATCGCCCTTCGTGGCATGACCGGCACGGAGTTCTTCGCCGCGCGCAACACGGCCGCGCAGATCGGACCGACGATCCACGGCGAACTGGTGATGTGGGCGGACAACCGCCTCGGCACCTTCGACCTCTACGCCTCGAGCATCGCGCGACCCGCGGCCACCTCGGGCGACGTGATGATCAACGAGGTCCTCGCGGATCCCGCGACCGGCGCCGACATCAACGGGGACGGCACCGCGAGCGCGACCCAGGACGAGTTCATCGAGCTGCGCAACGTCACCAACGTGGGCCTCGACATCTCGGGCTACACCCTCAGCGACTCGGTCAGCGTGCGTCACACCTTCCCGCCGGGCACCGTGCTCGCGACAGGCGAGGTCATCGTCGTCTTCGGTGGCGGCACGCCCACGGGCCTCTTCGGCGGCGCCATGGTGCAGACCGCCACGGCGGGCAGCCTCGGGCTCAACAACGGCGGAGACTCCGTCACCCTCGCGGACTCCACCGGCACGACCATCGACACCATGACCTACGGCGCGGAGGGCGGAAACAACCAGTCGCTCGTGCGTGTGCCCGAGACCACTGGCGCCTTCGTGCAGCACAGCACGGATGCGCTCGCGGCCGGCAGGGCGGAGAGTCCTGGGACGCTCCGCAACGGGATTGCGTCCTGACCCGCTCGCCTTGCCGCTTGGGGCCGCCGGCGTTAGTCCCCGCGCATGTTCGAATCTGATCAAGAACGTGTACTGGTCACCGTCACCGGCCCGGATACTCCCGGCATCACCGCCGCTCTGACGGGCGTGCTCGCGTCCAAGGGCGCGCGCTTGCTCGACATCGAGCAGGTGGTCGTGCAAGGGCAGCTCACGCTCTGTCTGCTGGTCGGACTCGACAGCGCCCCCGGTTCCGGCGAGCCCGTGCTCAAGGATCTGCTCTTCACGGCCAAGCGCATGGGGCTCGACCTCGACTTCGCGGTCGTGTCGCCGGACCAGAACGGGCATGCGGGCCAGAGCCGCTACGCCGTGACCGCGATCGGGGACGGGCTGGACGCGGGCGGCGTGCACGTGATCGCCGACGTGCTGGCGCGTCATGGCGCCAACATCGAGCAGATCCGCCAGCTCTCGGGCGAGCGCCTGGGCTCGCTGGAGATCATCGTGGGCCTGCCCCCGGAGCCAGGCCTCGCCAGCACTCTGCGCCGCGATCTGATCCGCGTCACGGCCGACCTCGACATCGACGTGGCGGTGCAACGCGAGCGGCTGACCCGTCGCGCCAAGCGCCTCGTGATCATGGACATGGACTCGACGCTGATCCGCATCGAGGTCATCGACGAGCTCGCGGCCATGCATGGCGTGGGCGAGCAGGTCTCGGAGATCACCCGACGCGCGATGGGCGGCGAGCTCGACTTCGAGCAGAGCCTGCGTGAACGCGTCGGTCTCTTGCGCGGCCTCTCCGTCGAGAAGGTGCATGCGCTCGCGGCGGATCTTCCCATCACCGAAGGCGCGCGCGAGATGCTCCGCGTCCTGCGCAAGCTCGGCTTCAAGACGGGCGTGATCAGCGGCGGTTTCACCTTCGCCGCCTACGCGCTCAAGGACAAGCTCGGCCTCGACTACGCCTACGCCAACGAGCTGGTCGAGGCGGACGGCGTGCTCACGGGCGAGGTGAAGCAGCCCGTCGTCTCGCCGCAGCGCAAGGCCGACCTGCTCGACGCCATCGCGCAACGGGAGGGCATCGCTCTCGAGCAGACGATCGCCATCGGAGACGGCGCCAACGACCTCGCCATGCTCGAGCGCGCCGGTCTCGGCATCGCCTTCCACGCCAAGCCACGTCTGCGCGAGCAGGCCGACACGGCACTGCGCGCGGGCGGCCTCGATCGCATCCTCTACCTGCTCGGACTGCACGCGCACGACATCGCCGAGCTGCTCGCGGACTGAGCCGCGCTTCAATCCATCCCCGCGATCCACCGCAATTTCGCGGCCCGAATCGTGCTTCTCTTCGCTGCAGGCTCTATTTCGAGCCGGACGATCCACCCAGGGGGTGATCCAATGCGCCGCGTCAAAAACGACCAAGAATGGCAGAGAGAAGTCCTCGAGAATCTCGAAGACCTCTCACGCAAGGGCTGCTGCCTGCCGGGTGAGACCGACATGCTTCGCCGTGGCGACGAGCCCCTCAACATGGAGGCCTCCTTGCAGGCCATCCTCGCCAACGGAGTCCCCATGAGCTCCGAGGGTTGGGGAACCGTCATGGCGTGATGCGTCATGACGCACCGCGTTTTCGGCGCGCACGCGTGCCGGATTGTCGCATCGGTGCGAAGACGACGACGCAGTTCGGCCGTGCCCTGTACACGCCTATTCCCGCGTGCGATGCGTAAAGTCACTGGCCTAAACGCCCTGTCGGGTGGATACCTCGCCCGGGTCGGGACCTGTCCCCCGCGGCCCAGAGGTGCGTCATCGAGCTCGGAGTCCCCAAGGAGACCCACGACCGTGAACGTCGTGTAGCCGTCGTCCCGGACAGCGTCGCCAAGCTCAAAGAGCTCGGCTTCCACGTACGGGTCGAGGCGGGTGCCGGAGTGTCCGCCGGGTTCATCGACGCGGCCTACGAAGCCGTGGGCGCGGAGATCATGCCCGACGCAGCCGCCCTCTATGCGAGCGCGGACATGCTCGTGAAGGTGCGCGCGCCCAGCATGGACGAGGTCGGGCTCTTGAAGTCCGGCGCGACGCTGATCTCCTTGCTCTTCCCGGCTCAGAACGCGCTGCTGGTCAAAGCCCTGGCCGAGCGCGGCGCCACGGTCCTGGCGCTGGACAAGATCCCGCGCATCTCGCGCGCCCAGAAGATGGACGTGCTGAGCTCGATGGCGAACATCGCCGGCTACCGCGCCATCATCGAGGCGGCGGAGGCGCTGCCTGGCTTCTTCGGTGCGCAGGTCACCGCTGCGGGCTCGACCCCTCCGGCGAAGGTGCTGATCATCGGCGCCGGCGTGGCTGGCCTCGCCGCCATCGGAGCGGCCCGATCCCTCGGAGCCGAGGTGCGAGCCTTCGACGCGCGCCCCGTGACCAAGGAGCAGGTCGAGAGCCTCGGCGCGACCTTCCTCGAGCTGCACGTCGAGGAGAGCGGCGACGGTGGCGGCGGCTACGCCAAGGTCATGAGCAAGGAGTTCATCGAGGCGGAGATGGCCCTCTTCCGCGCCCAGGCGAAGGAGGTCAGCGTCATCGTCACGACTGCCCTCGTGCCCGGCAAGAAGGCGCCCCTGCTCGTGCCCCGCGACGTCGTCGAGGCCATGGCTCCCGGCAGCGTGGTCGTCGATCTGGCCGCGGAGCAAGGCGGCAACTGCGAGGTCACCCGCGCGGACGAGGTCGTGGACCACAATGGCGTGAAGATCCTCGGCTACACGGATCTGACGAGTCGCATGGCCTCGACCTCGAGCCGCTTCTTCTCCGGCAACATCGTGCACCTGCTCGAGGACATGGTCGGCGACGACGGTTTCCACGTGGACCTGGAGGACGAAGCCGTGCGCGGCGCGCTCCAGGTGCTCGAGGGTGAGCCGCTCGAACCCCCGCCACCGCCGGCGCCACCCCCTCCGCCCAAGGCCGCGGCGCCGCGCGTCGTGCACGAGAAGGTCGAGAAGAAGCCGACGAAGAAGGGCCCCCTGGGCACCGTCCTCGGGCTGCTCTTGGCGATCGCCTTCCTGGCGCTGGGTCAGCTCGCACCCACGGAGTTCCTGCAGCACTTCACGGTCTTCGTCCTCGCCTGCTTCGTCGGCTGGCAGGTCGTCTGGTCCGTCTCTGCCGCGCTGCACACGCCGCTGATGAGCGTCACCAACGCCATCAGCGGCATCATCGTCGTGGGCGGTCTGCTCGAAGCAGGCGTCGGCCCGGGCGCACACGGCTACGGCCTGGCTTCACTGCTCGGCGGCGCGGCCATCCTGGTCGCCAGCATCAACATCTTCGGCGGCTTCTACGTCACGCAGCGCATGCTCGCGATGTTCCGGAGGCATTGATGATCCAGGTCGGCGTTCTCACCATGGCGTACCTGGTCGCGGGTGTGCTCTTCATTCGCAGCCTCGGCGGCCTCTCCCAGCAGGAGACGGCTCGGCGCGGCAACCTCTTCGGCATGCTGGGCATGCTGCTCGCGATCGGCGCCACGCTCTTCGAAGACCGCATCCACGACGTGACCCTCGTCGGCATCGCGGTCGCGATCGGCGCTGCCATCGGCCTCTTCCTGGCGCACCGCGTGGTGATGACGGCCATGCCGCAGCTCGTGGCCATGCTCCACAGCTTCGTCGGCCTGGCCGCCGTGCTCGTCGGCATGTCGAGCTACGTCCACCCGGGGCAGGAGCTCAGCGGCGCGGCCTTGATGGTGCACGACGTGGAGATCTGGCTCGGTGTGGCCATCGGCGCCGTCACCTTCACGGGCTCGGTCATCGCCTGGGCCAAGCTCAGAGGTTCGCTCTCGGGCAAGCCGCTGCTCCTGCCCGGGCGCCATGTGCTGAACCTGGTGCTGGTGGGCGCGATCGTCGGTCTGGCCGTGCCCTTCGTGCAGGCGCCTGACGTCGCTCAGGGCATGATCCCCCTCTACATCATGGCGGGGCTCGCCGGGCTGCTCGGCATGCACCTGGTCGCCGCCATCGGTGGCGCGGACATGCCGGTGGTGGTCTCGCTCCTGAACAGCTACTCGGGTTGGGCCGCCGCGGCCTCGGGCTTCGTGCTCGGCAACGACTTGCTGATCGTGACCGGCGCCCTCGTGGGCTCCAGCGGCGCGATCCTCTCGATCATCATGTGCCGCGCGATGAATCGCTCGATCCTCAACGTGGTCTTCGGCGGCTTCGGCACCTCGTCGGGCGCCGCGTCCAGCAGCGAGCAGGTCGACGGCGAAGTGCAGGAGATCGAGGCGCCGGAGCTGGCCGACCAGCTCGCCCACGCCAAGCGGGTCGTGATCGTCCCCGGCTACGGCATGGCCGTCGCGCGCGCGCAGCATCCGGTGTACGAGCTGGCGAAGCTCCTGGGGGATCGCGGCGTCGACGTGACCTTCGCGATCCACCCGGTCGCCGGCCGTCTGCCCGGGCACATGAACGTCCTGCTCGCGGAGGCGGGCGTGCCCTACGACATCGTCCACGAGATGGACGAGGTGAATCCGAAGCTGCCCGACACGGACATCTGCCTCGTGATCGGCGCCAACGACATCGTCAATCCAGGCGCGGAGACGGACGAGTCGAGCCCGATCTACGGCATGCCCGTGATTCAGGTCTGGAACGGCGGCACGACCGTCGTGTTCAAGCGCGGCATGGCCGCGGGCTACGCCGGCGTGCAGAACCCGCTCTTCTTCGAGCCGAACACGCGCATGCTCTTCGGCGACGCCAAGGCGAGCGTGGACGCGCTGGTCGGCGCGCTGCGCGCCTGACGACTCAAGCCTGCTTCGGGGTCCGGACCGCGTTCACGCTGCGCGCCAGCCGGTCCCTGTCGCCGTCTCCACGCTTGTGCAGGATGGCCTCGAGGTCCGTCGCGAGCGCGCGCGCGTCGGCGTAGCGATTCGCGCCCTGCTTCTCGGTCGCGTGCCGGATGCAGTCGGCCAGGCCCTCGGGCAGGTCGTCCCGCAGCTCGTCGATGGCCTGGATCTTCGACGCCCCGACCTTCACGAAGAGCTCGAGCTCGTTGCCCGCCTCGAACAGGCGACGCCCCGCGAGCGCCTCCCACAGCACCACGCCCAGGCTGTAGACGTCGGAGGCGGACGAGGCCTTGTGGCCGCCGACGAGCTCCGGCGCGACGTAGGCGAGCTTGCCCTTGACCACGCCAGGGGTCGTCAGCGTGATGCGATCCATGGCCCGGGCGAGCCCGAAATCGGAGAGCTTCGGGACCCCGTAGACGTCGATCAGGATGTTGCTGGGCGTGACATCACGGTGGAAGACGGGCGCCGGTCGGCCTTCGCCATCTACCCGCTCGTGGGCGCAGTACAGAGCACGCGCGATGGCGGCGCCGACGGTGACCACGGACTGCCACGCCGTCGGCACCCTGTCGCGACGATGGGAGAAGAGCCAGCGGCCCAGGTCGAGCCCCTCGACCCACTCCATGACGATGAAGTAGCCGCCGCGCTCGTCCAGGCCGAAGTCCTGCACCTGGACGATGTTCGGGTGGCTGAGGTCGGCGACGACCCGCGCCTCCTCGACGAACATGGCCGCGAAGTCCTCGCTCTCGGACAGACTCGGCAGCATGCGCTTGATGGCCACCGTGCGCGCGAAGCCCGCGGCGCCGCGTACGCATCCGCGCCAGACGGTCGCCATGCCTCCGCCGCCCGCGGGTTGTAGCAACTCATAACGGCCACCAAGCGGGGATTGCTGCGCCACCTAGCGCACTATACTCGGAAATTCCGCGACCCGTGCAACGGCTTGCGCGGTGATCTTTCTCTCGCGAGCACGTTT
>Ga0100388_10004571_pt1 | contig 11439 bp, 8 predicted proteins | sample CryGeymeta201512_FD_81536 | JGI IMG/M metagenome (GOLD analysis project Ga0100388, IMG submission 81536) | Groundwater microbial communities from Crystal Geyser aquifers in Utah, USA - Crystal Geyser metaG 2015-12 | ecosystem: Environmental > Aquatic > Deep subsurface > Groundwater | place: USA... | reverse complement strand
TTCGGGCGTGCGGCCCAGCATTTTCTTGGCTTCAGTGCCAATAGCCATGACTTTTTCGGTTGAAGCTTCCAGCGCAACCACAGACGGATCGTTGACCACTATCCCCTTTCCCGGCTGATAAATTCTTGTATTGGTTGTGCCCAAATCAATGCCTAACCTTCTTAAAATCATCTAATTTACCCTGCTTATCTTAGCCCCCAGTTTTTGCAATCTTTCGTCAATTCTTTCGTATCCCCGATCAATAAGATTAATGTCAGAAATTTCAGTTTGTCCTTTGGCAATTAATGCGGCTAAAATTAATGTTGCGCCGGCGCGCAAATCCAAGGTTTTAATTTTTTTGCCGCTTAGCTTTGTCGGACCGAAAATTTCTGCTTGATGGTGGTTAATGAGTTTGGCCTTGGCGCCCATCATATTTAATTCTGCAAGATACCGTAGTCGTCCTTCATACATTGTCTCATAAATTGTACTTTTACCTACTGCTTGAGTCAATAAAACGGAAAATGGAGCTTGAAGGTCAGTAGGAAAAGCTGGATAAGGACCAGTTTTAATATCTACGGGCTCGAATGCTAATGAGGGTAAAATATGAATACTTGAGGATTTAAGCTGAAATTTGACTCCGGCTTGCTGCATTTTTTGGATAAATGCTTGAAGATGACCAGGGTTAAAGTTTAATATTTCAAGCTCGCCGTTCGTCACGGCAGCGGCCAGCGCGAAAGTACCTGCTTCAATGCGGTCGGCAATAACTTGGTGTTTTGCGCCTTTTAACTTTTTTACGCCAACAATTTCAATTGTATTTGTTCCGGCGCCGGAAATTTTGGCGCCCATTTTATGCAAAAAATTAGCTAAATCCTCTATCTCCGGCTCCTGGGCGGCGTTTTGAATAATGGTTTTGCCTTCGTTTAAGACCGCCGCCATCATTACATTTTCAGTAGTGGTGACGGATTTTTCCTTTAAAACAATTTTTTTGGCTAAAAGTTTATCCGCCTTAAAATTAAAAAATCCGACTTTTTCTTCAATGGTCACCCCTATTTGTGCCAATGCGTCAAGGTGAGTATCAATCGGCCGCGCCCCAATCACGCAACCGCCTGGCTGGGCAAATTTCACCTGCCCAAAACGCGCCAATAACGGTCCTATCAAAACAACACTGCCGCGCATTTTTGTCACCAAATCGGGATTTGGCATTTTTGAGGCGATTTTAGTGGGGTCAATTGTCAAAGTATGGTTAAACCTGGTAACTTTGACATTTAAACTCTCCAAAATGCCTTTCATTGTTTCAATATCTAAAATATCGGGCACGTTTTCTAAAATAGAAACCTCGTCAGTTAAAAGTGCCGCGGCCATTATTTTCATTGCCGCGTTTTTGGCGCCTAAAACTTCGATTCTGCCTTGAAGCTTATTTCCGCCGGAGATTATAAACTTTGCCATTTATCCTTCTTACTTATTAAGTTTACCTGTAATTTTAGTTAAAAGTCAATGAGAAATCTTGCAAATAAAACAAATTATCTTCATTATTAAATAAATGAAGAAATTCAAAAAGACAATATTCTGGGCAATATTTTGGCTCATGTTGGCGCTGGTTTTTTCCGCGTCCGCTACGGCCACTCTTTTGAAAGCTTACGGCTACAAGGTTAATTTACAGGCCAAAAAAATCCAAAAAACAGCCATTTTATACATTCAGTCCGACCCAAAAGATGTTCAAATATATGTCAATGACCAACTGAAAAGCCAAAAGGCGCCTTACAAGGATGAATATTTACTGCCCGGCGTTTATAGCGTTGAAGTTAAAAAGGACGGCTATCAAACTTGGCAAAAATCAGTTTGGCTGGACAGCGGTACAGTGCCTGATTGTGAAGCAGTTTTATTTTTAGACAATCCGAAAACATCGCCGGCTTCAGACATTTTAAAAGAACTATTTTCCCTTAATAACAACAGCAATCTGGAAGTGAAAAACGATGAGCTATGGCTTAATAGCAAATTTGTGACCCGCTTCTCCCAAAAAATAGAACGGGCAATTTTATACACTGACGAAGAGCATATTATTTTCCAGATTGCCAACGAAATTCGCGTTATAGATATTGACGGCGGCAACAACCTTGAATTGGCGCAAGGCAAGGCCATAACTAATCTGGCAGTTTCCAATTTTGGCCGAACATTGTATTTTGAGGACTCTGGGTCTATTTTTCAAGCCCAAATTCGCTAAGGGTTTAAAAACGGCAGCTCTAAAACTGGTGCTGTTGATTCTGAAGCCGAAGGCCATATTTGGTCCGCTTGGACTATTAATCTTCTTAAAGTTGTGCCAACCGGCACACAAGTCATCAATGTCAAAATAGGCGTCGGAGTCGGCGCCAAAACCGACAGTTGTGAGGGTTTAACTTCAAAAACATTGCTTACGCGGTAGGCATACTTGGTGTTGTTATAGTTGATGATGATAATATCGCCCACAACCATTTGTGGCAGCAAGGCGAAAACATGATTATAGTTGCCTTTTTCCCACCAATAATTTGAAGAATGACCAGTAATAAAAATATTGCCGTTTTGACCGGGCAACGCTGTGCCTTTATAATGGACCACGCCATTTTTAAGATTGGCGAGGATATTATTTTCGTCAACTTGCCACACAATAGGCGCGTCAACGTTAATTTTGACAATCATCAAATGGTTATTTTCTATTTTGAGTTCGTTTAAGGAAACTTGTGTTGAGGATGGAATATTACCAATGTCAGGCAAGAAAACTTGTTGGGAATTGTTAGCATTGATGTTGGGATAATTGGAATATGGCTGGTTTTTATATTCTGTTTTCCAAAAATATTTCAATTTTTGCCAGAGAGCGGGGCCGTTGGCAAGGGTAAAAATGGCGGCAAAAATCAAGGAAAAAATAACAGCATATTTGAAAAAATGCTTTAATGTTAACCATAAAGTTTTCCGCGGGATTCCTAACAAATCTCTGACATCTTTTTCGTGCAAAGATGATTCAACAAAATTATCCATTGCTTTTATTTTACCATTTTAATCTTAAGTTTTGAACAACTATAGGACAAATTGGGGAAAAAGTCAAGATATATAACAATAAACAGCCCATTAAGCTGTTTATGGTGGGCAGGGAGGGAGTCGAACCCTCATGGCCTTGCGGCCCCTAGTTTTTGAGACTAGGCTGTATACCAGTTCCAGCACCTGCCCATTCATCTTAATATACCTGAAAATTGGTTAAAAATCAAATTCGTCCCTGTCAGATCATTCGGCTATTAGCACGAAAAGACGCGGTTAATTTTCCCAGCGAGAAAATTCCCGCTTGGCCTCTCGGCTGCGCTCCTCCGACGTATCGTCGGAGACCCTGCCCGCTCCGCCTCCGAGACACTTTTCTTAGCCAACAGCCTCATTCTCTATCTCAAGTCACAAATCTCTCTCCGCCTTGACGAAGGATTTTATATGGTTTAGAAGTTAAGTCAACCACTGTTGATGGTAAACTTTTAGGAAGTACTCCTGCATCAAAAATTATATCTGGCTGAAATTTTTTGTTTTTAAACTGTTCTAAAACTTCATCAATGCTATAACATGACGGCTGGCCTGATAAGTTCGCCGAAGTTGCAATAAGTGGCTTGCCAAAGATTTTAGCCAAGCGGTTGATTAAGGGATATTTTGGCATCCTAATGGCGATTGCGCCACCTTTTTTATTCTTTAAAACAAAGGTAAAAGGCCCTGGCAGATTTCTTTTCAAAATTTCTAAAGTTTGCCTATCAATTTGAGCCAGATTTATTATCATTTTTAAATCCGCCACAAAGACAGAATATGGTTTATTTAAAGACCTTCTTTTGATCTGAGTAGTTTTTTTAACAGCTTTTAAATTTGTAGCATCAGCGGCCAATCCATAAACCGTATCCGTTGGTATAACTACTGTTTTTGCTTCACTTAAAAATTTAAAAACCTGTTTTAAAATTGTCGGATTTGGATTTTCTGGATCAATTTTAATAATTTTCATCAATCAAATTTTAACCTAAAAAGTTGAAATTAGTCAATATTTCAGGTATAATTTAATTAGTATGGGGATGTAGTTTAGTGGTAGAACACCGCATTCGCATTGCCGAGTCCCGAGTTCCCCGCCTGCCAATTGTCTGGGCCGATAGCTCAGTGGTAGAGCACTACATTCGCATTGTAGGGGTCGGGGGTTCAAATCCCCCTCGGTCCACCAAAAACAATAGGTCCTGGCGGGCAGGGATTCTCGGCGGGTCCACTATAAAAACTTAAAACTTAAAACTCAAAACTTAAAACAAAAAAGGCAAAACTACAAGACAAAACTTAAAACTTAAAACTCAAAACTTAAAACAAAAAAGGCAAAACTACAAGGCAAAACTTAAAACTTTTAACTTTTAAATTAAGGAGAGATTTTCACCTTACCTAGGAAGTTTCAGCTTCTTCATTGACTTAATTTTTAAAATAATGCTAAACTTAAATTAGATATGGATCTAAATAAACCTCAAAATTTTTCTAAAATCGATAAAGACAATATGCTTCAGCATATTATTGATTTTCCTTCCCAGTGTGAAGAAACCTTCAATGATATGCAAAATTTTTTCATTCCGACGCACTATATTAAGATTAAAAATGTCGTCATTTTAGGTATGGGCGGCAGTGCCATTGGTGGCGATTTGGCTAAAAGTTTAGCAATTGAGCAATCAAAAATTCCAATTTATGTGGTCCGCGATTATCACATTCCGGGCTTTGTTAATTCGGATTCATTGGTAATTGGTTCTTCATATTCGGGTGAAACTGAAGAAACATTGGCAGCTTTTGAGCAAGCTGGCAAACGAGGCGCCAAAATGGTAGTTGTCAGCTCCGGCGGCAAATTGGCTTCCGTGGGTAGCCAATACCGGGCCTCTTTTTATCAGATCAATTATGGTTCCCAACCGCGCGCCGCCTTGGGTTTTTCCCTGATGTCGATTATCTGCATTTTGCAAAAAATTGGTGTAATTGCTTTTGAAAAAGAAGAAATCAAAGAAGCAATTTTAATTTTAAAGGGTTACGAGCGCAAATTAAGACCCGAGGTACCTTTTCACGCCAACAGCGCCAAGCAAATCGCTCAAAGAGTTTTTGACAGAATTCCCATTGTTTATGCCTCGGGCAGTTTGACCAATGTCGGCTTGCGCTGGAAAACACAATTCAATGAAAACGCCAAAACTGCCGCTTTTTCTGAAAATCTACCTGAACTTTGCCATAACAGTGTAGTCGGCTATGACTTTCCCAAAAAAATGCGCGATGAAATTTTCACTATTATGTTACAGTCCAAATATGACCATCCCCGTACGCAGCTACGCGCAAACATCATTATTTCCATTTTACAGCGAAAAAGAATTCCTTATGAATCGGTTTTTATCCAACAAGCCAACAGTTCGTTTTCAGAAATGCTTTGCGCCATAACACTGGGTGATTATTCCTCATATTATTTGGCGATGCTAAATAATGTCGACCCAACACCGGTAGAAATTATTAATTATTTAAAAGACCGGTTGGCCGGCAGTAAAAAGTAATTATAAATTATTAATTATAAATTTAAAGGAGAAAAATGTCTAAAGTTAAAAAAATTTTTGCCAGGGAAATTTTGGACTCACGGGGCAACCCAACCGTTGAGGTAGAAATACTGACCGATGATGAACAGTCGGCTTTTGCCTCAGTGCCATCAGGCCAAACAACCGGCAGTAAAGAAGCTGTTGAGTTGAGAGACACCGACGCTGACAGATATGATGGCATGGGCGTTTTGAAAGCAATTGAAAATATTGATAAGCAGATATTACCGGCTGTGGTGGGTTTAGATCCCTTATCACAACAGGAGTTGGACCAAACATTGCTTGATTTAGATAAGACTGAACACAAAAGTGTGTTAGGCGCCAACGCTACCTTAGCTGTGTCGCTGGCCTGTTGCCGCTTAGCTTCGCAAATTAAAAAAATACCGCTTTACCAGTACATTCAACAGCTTTTGGGCTGGGAGCAGCCATTCAGCTCGCCCACGCCGATGTTCAATATTATCAACGGCGGCCAGCACGCTGACAACAAACTTAGTTTTCAAGAATTTATGGCCGTACCAACCAAACCGACCACTTTTAAAGAAAAGGTGCGCGAAGGCACTGAAATTTATCACCGCTTGAAGAAAATTCTGCTCTCACAAGCCCTTAACACGGCAGTTGGCGATGAAGGCGGTTTTTCTCCGAATATTTCCGACAATGAAGAAGCTATCAAGCTGATTTTGCAGGCTGGCAAAGTTAATATTGCTTTAGATATTGCCGGTGTCGGCAACGATGAAATATCCTTCTGGCAGAAGTTAATGGCGCAATATCCGATTATCGGTATTGAAGACCCCCTGCGCGATGATGATTGGCAAGGATGGCAAGAAATGACTAAAACATTTGATGGCAAAGTGTTATTAATCGGTGATGATATTTTTGCGACCAATCCTCAGCTTTTGCAGCAGGGAATAAAAGAAAAAGTCGCTAACGCCGTCATTATTAAACCCAATCAGATTGGCACGCTGTCTGAAACTTTGAAATTTATCAAGATAGCCAAAGACGCCAATTATGTAATGATTGTCTCCCACCGTTCGGGAGAGACCGAGGATACTTTTATCTCAGATTTGGCTGTTGGCTGTGGTGCCAAATATATCAAAGCGGGTGCTCCAGCTAGGGGCGAGCGCGTCAATAAATATAACCGACTGTTGAGAATTGAGGAAGAACTGCAACGTTAATTACAAGCACCAAATCACACTTACGAGCAAAGTGAGTGTGCTGCGAAGGCAGATTCCCAAACTCCGCCAAAGGCGGATAAACCTCGGACTGAAATATTAAAATTAAAAATTCAAAACCGTTTGTGATTTTACATTTCGAAAATTGTTATTTATTTGGAATTTGATATTTGTAATTTGAAATTTGATAAGGAGGATATTTGTCAGACATTGTAAAAGTTTTATTAATAATTTTAGATGGTTTTGGCGCGTGTGTGGAAGAAAAAGGCAACGCTATTTTACAAGCCAAAACGCCATATTTTGATAAACTGCTTCAAACCTATCCCAAGACGGTTATTTCTGCTGCCTCACAAGAGGTCGGCTTGCCCTGGGGCGAAATGGGCAATTCAGAGGTTGGGCATTTAAATATCGGTGCTGGCAGGTTGGTAATGCAGGAATTTACCCGTATTTCTCAATCAATCGCCGACGGCTCTTTTTTTAAAAATGAAGTTTTAATCAATACGATAGACAGTGTCAAAAACAAGGGTAAGCTGCATTTGCTGGGCTTGGTGTCAAACGGCGGGGTTCACTCCTACATTGACCATTTGATGGCTCTTTTGGATTTATGTAAAAAAAGGGATGTCAAAGAAGTTTGTATTCATGCTATTTTAGACGGTCGAGATACAGGCGAGAAAACTGCTACCAGATTTTTGGCGCAAGTTGATAAAAAAATTGCTGAGGTTGGTTTTGGCAAAATAGCCAGTTTGTGCGGACGTTATTTCGCCATGGACAGGGATAAACACTGGGATAGAATACAGCAAGCTTTTTTGCTTTTAACTCAAGGCAAAGGCGAAACCTTTGACAACTACCAAACAGCGCTGGAAAACGCTTATAAAAATAAACAGACGGATGAATTTGTAACACCTAAAGTTATAGGAGCAAAAACCACAATTGCGGACGGCGATGCAGTAATTTTCTTTAATTTCCGGTCAGACCGCTCCATACAATTAACAAAATCTTTTGTAGATCTAAACTTTAATTCATTTGCCCGTCATGATTTTCAAAATTTAAAGTTTACCACTTTCACTGATTATGAGGATAACTTGCCAGTTTCAATTGTTTTTTCTTCAATTGCTTTAGCTAATGAGCTGAAAAATCCGCTTTCAGGTTTCATCGCTTCCCAAAATGCAAAACAGCTGAAAATTGCGGAAACTGAAAAATATGCTCATGTAACCTATTTTTTCAATTCTGGCCAAAAAGAGCCATTTGCCGGCGAGGAGAGAATTATAATCAAATCGCCGCCAGTGAAAACATACAATTTGAAACCGGAAATGTCTGCAGGGCAACTGACAGATAAAGCTTTAGATTCGCTTTGTAAAAATTTTCCACTCACAGTTATTAATTTTGCCAACCCTGATATGGTCGGTCACAGCGGAAATTTAAAAGCCACAATTTTTGCTATTGAATTTGTTGATAAACAACTGGCCAAGTTGATTGAAAGTGCCTTGAAAAATAACTTTACCATAATTGTTACCGCCGACCACGGCAACGCCGAATCAATGATTAATCTGGCTACCGGCGGACCGGATAAAGAACACACAGTCAATCCGGTACCGCTTATTTTAATTTCCAAACAACACATTGGCCAAGGCGCGGCTGTTTCCAAACAAGAACTGTTTTCTATGCCTACGACGGGTATACTGGCCGATGTCTCACCGACTATAATAGAGCTGCTTAGTTGGCAAAAACCAAAAGAAATGAATGGCGTCAGCTTAATTTCATCTTTGAGTTAAAATATGAATGATATTCCAAAACCTTTAGTTTTAATTATCTTAGATGGCTGGGGAACATCACCGCCATGGGGCGGTAACGCAATTTCGCTAGCCAAAATACCTTTTTTTGATAAAATGTGGCAAAGTTTCCCCCACACCATTTTACAGGCCTTCGGTCAATATGTTGGATTACCCGGCCATGAAATGGGCAATTCAGAAGTGGGACATTTGAATATCGGTGCCGGCCGTGTAGTCAATCAAGATGTTTCACGCATCAAAAAGACGATGGCCGATGGCTCATTTTTCAAAAATCCGGTTTTAAATGAAGCGATAGACCATGCGGCGCAACGCAATGGCAATTTGCATCTTTTAGGCCTTTTATCCGCTGGTTCTGTTCATTCTCACATTGACCATTTGTTTGCCTTGCTTGATTTGTGCAAAAGGAGAGATTTTCAGCAGGTCTTTGTTGATGTCATTTCCGACGGCCGCGACGCCGACCCGATGTCGGCCCAAACTTTTATCGCCAAACTTCAACATAAATTTAAGCAAATTGGCTTTGGCCAAATTTCAACAGTGTCTGGACGCTATTATGCTATGGACAGGGACAGCCACTGGGAGCGCACAGAAAAAGTTTATAATACAATGGTTAATGGTGAAGGAGTCACTGCCGAGACAGCCCTATCGGCCGTGGCCAATTCTTATAACAAAGGAACTACTGACGAATTCATTTTGCCGACTGTCATAATTAAAAACGGCGAGCCGGTAGCGAAAGTTAAATCAGGTGATAGTATAATTTTCTTTAATTTTCGTGCCGACCGGGCGCGACAAATATCTCAAGCTTTTATGACTGAAAAAATTGATAAATTTCAAAGGGGCAAAAGAATTAAGCACCTGTTTTTTACCGGTTTAATTCCTTACGGATACGAACAAGAAATTTCTGAAAGTTTAAAATCGGCTTTTAATCCGGAAAAAATACCCAATACGCTGGCCGAAGTTTTATCAAAAAATAAGCTTAGGCAACTTCATATTACGGAGACGGAAAAATATGCCCACTTGACCTATTTTTTCAATGGTGGCCGCGAAAAGCCATTTCCGGGAGAAGAACGAATTTTAATTCCGTCGCCGCGCGTTGCCACTTACGATTTAAAACCGGAAATGTCCGCTGGCGAAATCACTAAAACTCTGCTTGAAAAACTGGACAAAATGCGCTACGATTTTATTGTAGTCAATTTTGCCAATCCCGATATGGTCGGCCACACCGGTAATATTAAGGCAGAGATTGTTGGTATTGAATTTTTAGACAAGTGCTTGCAACAAATTATCACCGAAACTTTAGCTTTGGGGGGCACGGCGGTTGTCACTGCCGACCACGGCAATGCCGAGGAAATGTTATCTCCTGCCACTGGCCAGCTTAGCACTGAACACAACAAAAATCCTGTTCCTTTTATTTTAGTTTCTAATTTACCCAAACTCAAAAGACCGATTGCGCAGGATGGCTTACTGGCCAACATTGCGCCGACCATTTTAGAAATTTTAAAAATACGAAAACCAAAAGAAATGCTTGGCAAAAGCTTACTTTTGAAAATTAATGCCTAATATAACAGATATCAAAAACAAAAAAATCTACAAACCAATCGTATTGATAATTATAGATGGCTGGGGGCTTTCTCCTGCTTGGGGTGGGAACGCGATTTCAATGAGTAATCCAAAAAACCTTAATGTTCTCTGGCGAAACTACCCACACAAAATTTTGCAGTCGCTTTCCGAAGTTGCCGGTCCCTATGTCAAAGTTGGCAATTCGGAAATCGGTCACGTTTCCATTGGCGCCGGCAAAATGATAGCCCATGATTTAGTCAGAATCTATCGCGCTATCAAAGACAATTCATTTTTCAACAACAATGTACTACTTGCTACAATTGACAATGCCCGCGCTCATAAATCTAACCTTCATTTGATAGGTTTACTATCTGATGGTTCGGTGCACTCGCATATTGACCATTTATTTGCTCTTTTGGATTTGTGCAAAAAACAGAATTTTAAAAATGTTTTTGTTCATGCAATTTTAGACGGTCAAGATACACGACCCATCGAAGCTTTGCGTTTTCTCAAACAACTTGAAGATAAATTCAAGGATATTGGTTTTGGTCAATTGGCTTCCATCTGCGGCCGTTTCTATGCGATGGACCGCGACAATCACTGGGATAAAATTGCCAAGTCATATAAAGCTATTGCTCAAGGTATTGGCGTGCCAACAGAAGATTACGCTCAAACCATTAAAAATTATTACCAAAAAGGTATTTCTGACTGCTTCATCCCGCCAGTTGTTGTTTGCAAAGATGGCCAGCCAATTGCCCCAATTTCAGATTACGATTCAGTTATCTTTTTTAATACTCGTGCCGACCGCGCCCGGCAGCTTTCAAGGGCTTTTGTTGACTCGGAAATTTTCAAGAAAACGCTATTTTTTCGGCAATTTCCTTTGCTGTCGCTTTATTTTACAACTTTAACATCATATGGTTTAAGATTAAAAGTCAATGTCGCTTTTCCCCCGCTTAAAATTGAAAACACTTTGGCAAAAATTCTTTCTGACAACGGTTTAAAACAGCTTCATATGGCCGAATCAGAAAAATATGCCCATATCACTTATTTTTTCAATGGCGGCTATGAAGATCCGTTCCGTGGTGAGGATAGAATCATTATTCACTCGCCTCATGTTGAATCTTATGACCAAGCGCCAGAAATGTCGATTCGCAAGTTGATTCCCCAGCTTTGCAAGCAAATTCAAAGTAAAAAATATGATTTTATAGTGGTTAATATTCCCAATGTTGACATTTTAGGCCACACCGGCAATATTTTAGCCATCTCTAAAGCAGTTTTAATAGTTGATAAAGCAGTCGGCGATATTGTAAAAAAAACTCTCAAAGCCAGTGGCGCAAAGATAGTCAAGGAAGAAAAAGGCAATGA
>Ga0100388_10004554_pt1 | contig 11471 bp, 7 predicted proteins | sample CryGeymeta201512_FD_81536 | JGI IMG/M metagenome (GOLD analysis project Ga0100388, IMG submission 81536) | Groundwater microbial communities from Crystal Geyser aquifers in Utah, USA - Crystal Geyser metaG 2015-12 | ecosystem: Environmental > Aquatic > Deep subsurface > Groundwater | place: USA... | reverse complement strand
ATTAATATAAGATAGGCGCGGAGGGTCATAAAAAATTTAAAATTATAAATCTATAAATACTTTACCATTTTAAATCATATATTTCAAGTTTTACGAAATTCGCAAATATCAAAAAAATCGCAGAAAGCGCATAAATTTGACGGCCGGGGCGGAAATTCCCCTTTAGCAATTTCTTCAATGGTATTTATTACTTTATTTTTAATTTTATCAAGCTCATCAGCCGTGCCTAAAAATTCTTCTTCGCTGTTGTTCTCCAAATAATAGAAAACAACCGAGCTGATTGGTTGCTTGAATAAATCAGCCGCCGCCATCTGGTAGATTAATAATTGCTCTTTGTTCTCTATGGTTAATTTCTGTTTGGGCAGGCCGGTTTTGTAATCAATAATTCTCAAAGCCCCATCAGATTCGTCTATTCTGTCTATCTTCCCGCGAACCATATATAATTTGCTTTGGCTTTTTATCTTCATCTTAAATCCCTTTTCAATATATAGGGTCCTGGGCCAATTATCTTTATATTTAATAAAAAATTCTTTTAATATGACCTTACCTTTGGTTTTGTATTCTTCTTTTTGCTTTTTGGACGCGAACCAATCGTCTATCCAGCTTTTTTCATAAATTTTTATGATTTCCGCCAAAGTAATATTTATTTTCTCCGCCTCATTCCTGTTTGGCGTTTTCGCGGCGAATAAATCGCCCTGGTCAAAACCGGTTTTTTCACGCAAAAGCTCAAACACTTTCTGCATAGTGGCATGCATGGTCTGGCCGAAAGAAAAAACCGCCTTGCCCCGCGCCGGCACTCTTAAAATATGGGCGAAACGGTATTGATAAGGGCAATGGGAAAAAGCCGCCAGCTGGGTATAGGAAAAATAGGTCGGCATAGAAAAATTTCGGATTTCGGATTTAGGATTTAGGATTTCTAATTTATGATTTGTTTGCCGATTAGAAATTGGAAATTGTTTGAAAATTGAGAATTGTCGCCGCGAAGCGGGATCCCGATGGCGGGAAGAATTGAAAATTTTTTCAGATTCATCGCCAATAAGATTTTTCTTGCTGACTAATCCAATTTCTTCAAGAAATCTTGACGGTTTTTTCTTCCGCGCTCCGCCATAATCCGGAGACCAGGAAAAATACAGCCCCTCTTTCGCCCTGGTCATGGCCACATAAAACAAGCGCCGCTCTTCTTCCAGATGAATATCTCCGGCCGGCAGTATCTCCTTGATTAAAGCATCGGGTATCTTAATCATTTCTTGGCGGGGAATAGTCGGAAAACGCTTATCAACCATATTGACGATAAAAACATATTTAAATTCCAAGCCCTTGCCTCCGTGCACAGTCATTATTTTAACGGCTTCCGGGCCGGCTTCTCCATCAGGCGCGATTGATCCTTCGTCGCCGGAATCAATCTCCATGGCCAATTCGTTTAAAAACGCTTTAACGCTCTTATCATCCGATCCTTTTTGGAATGCTTGCGCCCGCTTCATAAACTGGTTCAAATAAGCTATCGGCTCTTTCGTTTTCGCTTCATCCGCTTTGGTTAAATATTTCAAATAGCCGCTATCCTCCAAAAAAGCGATAATAATTTCACTAGCTATCCGCTCCCGCGCCATAATAGAATGCTTGGCAATTAAATTTAAGACCGCGTTAATTTTGTCTAATATTTTTTTTGATTGGATAAAATTAGCGGCGCTTTTAAAAACTTCATAGAGAGACCAGCTTTTTTTATTCGCCCAATAATTAAAGTTCACCAGCTCCTGATAAGAAAAATTAAAAACCGGAATGTTTAAAACGCGGAACATGGCCCGGCTTTCATGATAATCGTCCAGTAATTTCAAGTAAGCGATAATATCCATTATTATCGGCTTGGCATAAAGCCCGCGGAAGGCTAAAAATTGGTAAGGCACCCCGGCCAATTCCAAATAAGCGCTAAATTCTTTAGCCGCGTCGTTGGCTCTTATTAAAATGGCAAAATCATTCCAAGTCGCTTCTTCGTCCCTTTTTTCCAATTCAATTATTTTCTTAATTACCAGCTTAATTTCATCATACAAATCTTCTCCTTTAATCGCTTCTACTTCTCCCCTGCCATTGGTTTGGGCTATTAGGCGCTTATTTAATTTAACAAGCGACGGTTTCTTCTTGCCAGCCGACCGCTGTTTATTTAATTGATATTCCAGCCGGTTAGGGTTGTTCAGCTGGATAAAATTGTAAGAGAGATCTAAAATATTCTGTTGGCTGCGATAATTTTTTACCAAAGTTACTTTTTTAGCGTCAGGGAAGTCTTTAATGAATTCCAAAACATTGCTCATAGAAGCTCCTCGGAAACGATAAATACTTTGGTCGTCATCGGCGCAGACTATTAAATTTTTTTTGGGGCCAAGAAGCATTTTTATCAATTCGTACTGCGCCCAATTGGTATCCTGAAATTCATCCACCAAAATATATTTAAACTGCCCGCGATATTTTTCCAAAATCATCGGCCTGGCCCGGAAAAGCTTCAGGCAATAATTTATCAAATCGCCGAAATCCAAAGCGCCGGCTTCCAAAAGCAAATTCTGATAAATATGATAAGCGTTGGCCACTTCGTTTATCCTCGCTACTTCTTGAATGGCGATTTCTTTTGTTAACGCTATACCATCATCGTCTTCATTATTTTCCCTCCCCTTACGAAGGGGAGGGTTGGGTGGGGTCTTGGGGTGAGATTGGATTGTGCCACGAGACCTCCCCTTGGTACCCTCCTTAGTAAGGAGGGAAAATTTACCTTTCCCCCCTGACATCGTGCCGTCTAAATTGCCCTTTAACTCTTCCCCGTATTGTAAATAATCAGCCGGCGCAATATCTTCATCTTTCAAGCGCGAAAAATGCTTGATTAAATACTTTATGAATTTTGTTGGATTGCCCGCCGGCTGGTAATAATCCAAATTGAATTTATCTAAATTTTTTCTGATTAAGGCCCATTGCTCAAATTCATTCAATAATTTAAAATCGTCGGGTAAGCCGATATCCAAACCGTGATTTTTCAAAATTCTTTCGGCAAAACTATGGAAGGTGGAAATCCATAAGTCCGTATAGCCCAAAGGAAACAACCGGTCCACCCGCTCCTCCATTTCTCCGGCCGCCTTCTCCGTAAAAGTAAGCGCCAATATTTCCTCCGCGCCGGCCAGTCCCTGATTAATAATATAGGCAATCTTCTGGGTAATGACCGTAGTTTTGCCGGTGCCGGCGCCGGCCACAATCAAAAGAGGGCCGCCATTATGCCTGACCGCCTCAAATTGTTCTTTATTAAGTTTTTCCATTAAATCTTGCTCCATAAAAACGGTTAATACGCTTAAATTTTTAATCTTTGACTATCTTTGTCATGCCGTGCTTGACACGGAATACAGTAGTTAACGGCACAAATGCTAATTTTAAATCGTTAATCTTATATTTATATTTCTGCGGCTCTCTCCTGGATTGCGGGTCAAGCCCGCAATGACAAATAAAGGTAAATGCAATTCATTATTCATGCTTCATTATTCAACCCGCCGCCTGGATAATTATTTTAATTAAATCTTTAAAATTTTTCTAAACCTCGCTTCATCCCGATAAGGGCCGATGACGGCTAAATTCAAGCCCTGGTTTGTAAAAATATCTTGAGCCACGCGGCGCAAATCAGTTAATTTTACGGACTTTATTTTTTTGATATACTCCTCCGGCGAAAAAATATTTTTTCTGATAACCGCCTGCCGGCCGTACCAATCGGCCACATTATCCGACGCTTCCAACTGGATGGCCAGCTTGCCGGCAAATAAATCCTTAACCCTCCGCAATTCGTCTTTATCGGCTAGAGCAGTCTTAATTTTTTTATATTCTTGTAAAATAATCTGGATGGCTTTTTCCAATTTATCCACCGGCACGCCGGCCTGCGTGGTTAAATAGCCGGAATCGGTATAAAATTCCGTGCTGGTCCTGATATAATAAGCCAGCCCCTGGCGCTCTCTTAAATTTATAAAAAGCCGCGAGCTCATGGATCCGCCGAGTAAAACCCCTAAAATTTTCAAGGCGATTTCATCCTGGTGTCCGATCCCAAAAGCGCGCACGCCTAAACATAAATGCGCCTGATCTGTTTTTTTGTAATGGACTTTGCATTGCGGCCGGGTTTGCGAGTCCTTAACCTTGATTTTATCTTTAAAATCCGTTGGCTGATATTTGGAAAAATATTTATTTATTTTTTTTATGGCGTCATTGTTAATGTTGCCGGCCAGGCAGATAACCGTATTTTGCGCGCCATACTGCGATTTTAAATAATCCAATAAATCCGAGCGCCTAAGCCCCAGAATGCTCTGCTTGGTGCCGATTGTATCCCAGCCGGCCGGCTGGTTGTTGTATAAGCATTCTTCAAACAAATCTTCAACATACATCATGGGGTTATCCTGATACATATTAAGCTCTTCAATAATTACGCCTTTTTCTCTGGCAATTTCCCCGGCGTCTATTTTGGAATTAAGAAGCATATCGCTCACCACATCCATGGCCAATTCAATTTTGGAAGCATCGGATTTAACCCAGTAGCCGGTATATTCCTTGGCGGTAAAAGCGTTGAATTCCGCCCCGATGCCGTCCAATTCGGCGGAGATGGCCATCGTGCTTGGCCTTTTGGCCGTGCCTTTAAAAAACATGTGCTCCAAAAAATGGGAAATGCCGTTGTTGTTTTTATTCTCATATTTGGAGCCGGTGCCGACAATAACTAAAATAGTGGCCGTCTTAGTGCCACTCATGGGAATCGCGATTAAGCGCAAACCGTTTTTTAATTTATGAATCATGAATAGTGAATTATGATTCGTTATTCTATTTAAAAAAATTATTTTTCGTACTCCAATATGGCTTTAAGCACTTTAGAATCATTTTTTAATGTATCCATATATTTAATTTGAGTTTGGTATGCGATTCGGGATCCGTCCGGCCCGTAAATTTCTTTGCCCATCTTTACTAATTGAAGATTACCAGCTTCATTGGCAGTGGTATTGCTTTTTTCTTCTTTGGCTTGTAGCTGGCCATAATCATAATAAACTTTTTTAATCACAACAGGATTGGCGTATATATCGCTAATCTGGCCGAAGAATATATCTCCGTCATTCAATGTTACCATATACCATTTTTCGTCTTTACCAAAACACAGCCAATAAATTAAAAATATAGCTATCAAAACAGCCAATATCAATACTATCCGCTTGACTAATTTTTCATTTACCTTAGTCGCCACCGGCCGGATGATTTTCTGCCAATCTTTTTTATTAATTCTGGCTTCATTATAAATATTATCTATCCCCTCCTGCCTGTCTTTCGCCCAGCTTTGGCTTTGCTTCATTTTCTCCCGCAAATTAACGGTTTTTTGAAATTTTTTCGCCATAAATTTTTTGGAAGCAAGACTTCCAAGTAAACTTGGAAGTCTTGCTTCCAAAAGGATTAATATTCAAAATTTTTTATTTCTTCTTTTCTTTCTATAATATCATTTAAAATATTCAAAGCTAAATCTTTATATTCAGCAGAGTTTTTAAACTGGCTCAATATATCTTTTTTATCGCACAAATTATCTTTATTATCGCCGATGTATTCCGGCCAGCTTGATTTTACTATTTTTAACATTGTCTTGTCTATTTTATGAATACGAAAATTTAAATTAACATAGATACTCGTATGCAATAATTGATCGTTAGATTTAATATGTACAGATTTAAATTTCCCCTGAAATAAAACTCCGCTTCTTTTGTGCTTATTGTTGTAATATTTTGTATAGCCATTACCGATTTTCTGCAATAATTTTTCAATTCCTTTATCAGTAATTTGTTTTAAAATAAAATGATAATGATTGGGGTTTAAACAATAGCATATAAATTCAACTAGCTTTCCTGATGACTTGGACATCCGATGTCCAAGTTTATATTTATTTTCATATATACTGCCGATCGGTTCAATTGTATTGAATTCGGCCATACTTTGCATAAATCTCTTTAAATCATAAATATCTGAAAATATTTGCCTTTTATCAACGCCTCTATTGAATATATGATAATATTGGTTAGTAATAAAAGGTGTTTTTCTCATAGATACAATTTATCACAAAGGACATCCGATGTCCACTTGGACATCGGATGTCCAAACTACAAACTACCGCCCCATATTGTAGAGCTGTTTTACTTCTACAGAAGTGAGTACGCGGTTATAGGCACGAATTTCATCCATTGGGCCGTGGCGATTATTATAACCTGATATAGCGGCATTTCCCCCTTCCTGGCCTATTAATAAATTCGCGGCATAATTTTCAAAATTCGCGAGACCAGTACTGGTACTGGTTACAGTCCCATCAAAATAAACTATTAATTCATCAACATAACCACTTACGGCTCTATTCAGAGTAACAACCATGTGGTGCCATTCATTATTAGAGGGGAGCGTATAATTAGCTTCCACGACTACTGCGCCATTAGCAGTATTAAAAATTGTTTGATCTTGCGCGATATAATATGAAGCATTTACTAATACCGAGTCATTACTAGAAAAAAATACCTCGGCATTTCCATTTTGGCCTTTATACCAGAAAGAAATTGAGTAATCGCTTGTGCCGGGATCTATTATATTCGAACTAACGATAATATTTCCAGTGCTGCCAGTATTGTTAAATTGCAAGGCCTGGCCGAATTTTCCAATTGTAGGTATTACATCATTTCTTAAATTACCCGTTGCCCCATTGCCGCTTGTATCCAAAACTTCTCCGCTAGTGTTTGCCCAATCCATATTTGGCCCGTCAAAGGTCCAGTGGCCGGTAAGGCCGGCGGCTAAGGTACTCCCTGTTTTGACTGCCGGAGTTTTGTTAATTTTCATAGTGCCGCCCATATTATAGAGCCGTTTGATTTCATCCAAAGATAACACTCTATTATACGCCCTGACTTCGTCTATTTTTCCTAAAAAATTTTCGTTAGCATTATCACCGCCGATATTAGTGGCGGTATAGCCAATTCCGCCGGTGTCCGCGCCGCCATCAGCCGCTCCATTTAAATAATATCTATAAACCCCGCCTATCCTAGTTAAAACTACATGGTGCCACTGATTTAATGAGATTGCGGTATTGCTTAAAATTTCCGGAGGATAAAAATTAAGTTTCCATAAACCGCCCCCTATAGGTGTAATATAAAAACCGTCCCCGGCATCGGTAGCAAACAAATTCACGTAACCATAATACCCTATTATTCCGGTCCTGGGATAAATCCACATAGAGATGGTAAAAGGACCGTTTAAATTAATGTTCGGCAGATTGATCATGTCCGAGCCGTCAAATTCAAGGGCCTGGCCGAGCTTGCCGATGGTCGGCTGGGCATAAGGCGCAGTGCCGGCCAAAGTGCCGTGCTTGTTATTCCCGGAAACATCCATGATGGTATTGCCGTTTTTATCCGCTCCGTCAAAGGTCCAATAGCCCAATAGGCCGTCGGTTAATTTATTCTTTTGCGCAGAGTTGATTTTTACCAAGCCGACCTCGTATAATTTTTGCACGTCGGCATCGGATAAAACCCGGCCTTTAAAAACGCGAACCTCGTCCATAGACCCTTGGCGGAAGCACGAGGTGCGCAACCAATTCTCTTTGCCAATGGCCACCGCTCCGCCCCAACTCCCGCCTTGAAAATTATTATCAGTTGACGAAGCCAGCAAAGAGCCGTCTGTATAAATTTTCATTATGGAGCTGGCATCAACGGTCCGGTCCAAAGTAAAAGCTAAATGATGCCACTGGCCGTTATCAGGCAAGGTATAACTGAAATTTCCTCCCCCGCTCCCCGAGGCAAATTGCGCTAAATTATTGCTAATATACCAAGTAGCTCCCAAAAAGACATTACTTCCGATAAAAACTTCAGAGCTTCCTTTTAGGTCCTTATACCAGAAAGACACGGAAAAATTGCCTGTCTGCGGCCGCAAAGTGACGTTGCCGGCAAAACTGACATAATCTCCGTTGCCGTCAAAGCTAAGCGCTTTGCCTCTCTTGCCGGCCACCCAGGCGGTATCTCCCGCGAGCGAGCCGGTATTGCCGGTGCCGGAGAAATCCGTGGCTTTCGCGCCCGCGCCTTCGTCAAAAGACCAATAGCCGGTTAAATTCAAATTATTGACCGGCTGGCGGATGACGCCGGCAGAGGCGATGTTGATAAAGGCGAGTAATAATATGGCAAATGCCGGGAGGTAGATTAGTTTTGAAAATAATTTATACGAATTATGAATCATGAATAATGAATTATGAATTATAATTTTCTCTGGATTTTTTAATTAATCCATTTATTAATTTATGCGCTATTATTGTTTGTTGCGCTATTTCTTGAAATTTTTTATTGTCTATATAACCAATATCTTTTGCGATTAATAGTTGATTTTGCAATTCCGTAACCGATCCTTGGGCTATGCAATAAAATTGAACTTTTTCTTTATATGATTGCCGGCTAAAACCTTCGGCTAGATTGGAAGTTATAGAAACAACGGCTCTTCTGATTTGGCTTGTTAATCCGAATAATTCGTCTCTGGGAAAATCTTTAGTTATTTTATAAATTATTAATACTAATTTATGCCCCTCTTTCCAGGCGTTTAAATCCGTAAATGACTTAATTTTACTTGATTCATTATTCATGATTCATGATTCGTTATTCTGTTTACAAAATTGAAAATTAATAATTATACTTCCAGCTCGCTAATATCTCTTCGAGCTGTTCGGCAAAATCGGCCTGGGCGGTAATCTGGAATAAATAGCCGCCGCGGGCAAACCAGACTTCAAAAGTCTTGCCTGACGACTGGCTTCCGCTGTAAAAAGACAAGGCCGGCGCGCCGCCAATGCTTATCGGCTCCGGCTGATCTACAATCATAGCTGGCGCGTCTTTTAATATTCTTTCTTTTGTTATCAGCCCCTCTTCGTCAAAAGGATTGATATATATCTGAAAACCGCTGGCGCTCTCGGCTGTCTGCGCTAAAATTATCTCGCCTTCGCCTTCGCTGAACTTTCCGATATTTAAATCCACCGGATACTCAAAGGAAAATTCCGGCGCCTGGTGCGTGAATATATTAAAGCCGGCGCGCGCAGAAGCCGCGATATTCTCGGCGACATCATCGATAGGCGGAATGCTTGCGTCAACTTTATTTTCCCCGTTATTATAGCTATTATTAAAGCCATTACCCGGCGCTAAAACTTTATCGCCCGCGCTCAAGCCGCTTAGGTCTTTTTTGACAAAATAAAAAATTCCGCCGATAACTAATAAAAAAAATATTGTAATGCCGGCAATTTGCCAGATTTGCTTTTTCATTGTTGTTTAACCCCCTCTTAATCTCCCCCTTCGCAAGGGAGAGAAAGTTAACCCCCTCTTAATCTCCCCCTTCGCAAGGGGAAGAAAGTTAACCTCCCCCAACCCCCTCCTTCGCAAGGGAGAGAAAGTTAACCCCCTCTTAATCTCCCCCTTCGCAAGGGGAAGAAAGTTTTCTGCTATTCTCTCCCCCCCTACGAAGGGGAGGGTGGGGGTGGGGTTTTTACCTTTATTACCCCCCCCTCCACAAGGGGGAGAAAACATAATTAAAATTGAAAATTATTTTACCGCGTCTAAACTGATTATCTCCACCTCCGGTTCTAGTATCGGCTCAATCAAAGGCGGTTCATTAGGAGCGCTTGGTTCCGGATTGTTATTTAAAACATCAGACGCGCCGGGAGATTCTTCTCCGTCAGCGGGCGGATTCAGAATGACGGGAGGAGAGGTATTAACTTCATTGGCGGTAATATCAGGGCTGGAAGAAGAAACGCCGGTTCCGGAATCAACCGGCTGGTCAGGTTCAACGGCTCCCAATCCCAGTTCGGGGCGCTCGGCAATATAATTATTATAAACATCGGCTAAATTATCGCTGACAATCGCCGGCTGGCCAAGCGCGCTTTGAGATTTTTGATAATTATTAAAATTAAGCAAATCCGGCCCGAGCGGCATCAGGCCATTTTCGCCCAAAGAGCCGCTTAAATCTTTAGCGCAACGGAAGCCGACATCGGCGTTTATACTGTCAGGCGCACGGCTTAAATCAAGACCGTAAATTCCGCCTATACCCCTGACAAACGCCCTTAAATTATTATCCGAAGCAGGCACGCCGGTTAAGATGCGGCCGATGCCATTGGCGGCAAAATAATAATAAGGCGGCGCGATATTAAAGCCCTTATAATCGGTAATGGCATTGTATTCCTGCCAATCCCCGCTTGACGGTTCCGGAACTCCGGCTAGGGTGACAGTCATATCCGTCCATTCGCCTTGGTCGCCGGCTAATCCGTAAATAATATCACCGGTGGTTAAAGTATAGGCGGTAGCAGTGGCGGAAGAAACGGCCAATTGCAAACCGGCCATATCAGGATTAATGTCATTGGCCGTTGATTTTATAATGTTATCAGCCAGAGTCATCCATTCATTTTCGGAAAGCAAATGGTACTCGGCGCCCAATCTTTGGCAGGCCTCTATGGCCCCGCCTTGACTGACACTGGTCCAAGCCGGATGAGACGAACTTGTTATTAAATCAATATCAGCCAAACCGTCGCCGTTGGCATCGGCGTATTTGGCCTTACCAGCCATCACGCAGAAGCCGGGCATTGTGCCGTATTTGGCCGAACCGGCCGCCCAGACCCAGCCGTCGGCGCAATAGCCGGCATAAGCGCCGGCCACGACCGTGCCGGCCACGCCGATATCGCCTTTGTCTCTGTTTACCTTAGCTACTAATTTATCCGAACAAACTCCGCCCGGGCAAACTAAGATGCGGCCGTCAACCAAGAGCGAACCGACGATGGTCACTTCGCCCGAACCGGCGATATTCACGATCTCCACGTCTTGGCTGGCAAAACGGGCCACAGCGCCAGCGCCATTTTGGTTGACTGACAAGGCCGGCAAATCCGAATCAGCGCCGATATCAATAACGGCCACGCTGGAGGAGGTTGAATCTTCACTGGCATTATTAAATTTAATATAGCCGTCTTTAATAGCAAAAAATTGGGAGAAACAACTGCCGGTGGAAGTAGCACCGTCATCCTGAGGAGCGTTAGCGACGAAGGATCCCGTGGAAGACGCCACAACTTGGACATCCGATGTCCAATTGGACATCGGATGTCCAAGTTGCGCAAAATAACAATCAGCATTAAGACCCAATGCTTCCAGGGCGGCTAACCGGCCTTCAAGGCCGATAATATTATTTTCCACAACCGACATTCTGGCCAATACCGAATCCATATTATTTTTAATATTATTGATTTGATTGGTTAAATTATCAACCTCAACCGTTAATTTGGCGTTGACGGCCAGCAGCTGCCCGTCAACTATGCCGGCTATTTGATCGTCAAGATTTAAATTATCAACCGCGTTGGCGATTAGAATATTCACTTCATCCTCTATTTCCATAGCGGCGATCCGGTCTGTTATTTTATTTTCTACTTCTTCCACGCTCAAGCTCTTATTTCT
>Ga0100388_10004549_pt1 | contig 11473 bp, 10 predicted proteins | sample CryGeymeta201512_FD_81536 | JGI IMG/M metagenome (GOLD analysis project Ga0100388, IMG submission 81536) | Groundwater microbial communities from Crystal Geyser aquifers in Utah, USA - Crystal Geyser metaG 2015-12 | ecosystem: Environmental > Aquatic > Deep subsurface > Groundwater | place... | reverse complement strand
CTGCATCGCCGCCTGTGACCATGGGCAACGATTCGCGGCCATGGTGCAACGGGGCAATGTAGCGGGCGCGCAGTTTCATCCCGAGCGCTCGGCCAGCACCGGCGCGCGCGTGTTGCGCAATTTTCTCGAAAAGGGATTGGCATGAGCTTCATCATCTATCCCGCCATCGATGTGCGCGAGGGCAAGGTGGTGCGCCTGACGCAGGGCGACTACGCGCGCCAGACCATCTACGGCGACGATCCGCTGGCGCTGGCGCAACGCTACGCCGATGCCGGCGCGCGGTGGCTGCATCTGGTCGATCTGGATGCTGCGCGCGCCGGAGGTTACACCTTGCTGCCGCTGCTGAAGGCGCTGGCTGAGCGCACGGCGCTCAAGGTGCAAACCGGCGGTGGCGTACGCAGCGAAGGCGATGTCGCACGCCTGCTTGATGCTGGCGCGCAGCGCGTGGTTATCGGCTCGCTGGCGGTGCGCGAGCCGGAAATCGTGGCCGGCTGGATCGCGAATTTTTCTGCCGAACGCATCACCGTGGCGCTCGATACCCGCCAGGACGAACGCGGCAGTTGGCGGCTGCCGGTACACGGCTGGACCGAAGACGGCGAGCGCGATCTCGATACGTTGGCGGCCGCCTATGCCGATGTTGGCCTTCGCCACCTGCTATGCACCGACATCGCCCGTGACGGCATGTTGTCCGGGCCGAATCAGGCGCTGTACCAGCACCTGACCGATCGCCTGCCGGCACTGGCGGTGCAGGCGTCGGGTGGGGTGCGCGATCGGCACGACGTGATCGCCGCACGCGCCAGCGGTTGTGCCGGCGTGGTGCTCGGCAAGGCATTGCTGGACGGTCGCCTTGAATTGGCGCAGGCGCTGACATGCTGAGCCGGCGGCTGATCCCGTGTCTGGACGTGCGTGATGGCGTGGTGGTCAAGGGCGTGCGTTTTCGCGATCACGTGGTGGTAGGAGCGATCGAGGAACTGGCGCTGCGTTATCGCGATCAAGGCGCCGATGAGCTGGTGTTCTACGACATCACCGCCAGCCCCGAGCAGCGCACCGTCGATCGGCATTGGGTGCAGCGGGTGGCACGGTTGATCGATATCCCGTTCTGCGTCGCCGGTGGCATTCGCAGTGTCGCCGATGCGCGCGCCGTACTGCATGCCGGTGCCGACAAAATTTCGGTGAACACCCCGGCGCTGGAGCGGCCGGAGTTGATCGACGAGTTGGCCGCCGTGTTCGGCGTGCAATGCGTGGTGGTGGGTATCGACAGCCTGCGTGATGGCGATGGCGAATGGCGGGTGCGGCAGTACAGCGGCGACCCATCGCGCACCTGTGCGCCGGGTGTGCGCACGCTCGACTGGCTGCGCGAGGTGCAACAACGCGGGGCTGGCGAGATCGTGCTCAATTGCATGGGCACCGATGGCGTGCGCGCGGGTTATGACCTGGCGCAATTGCAGGCGGCGCGCGCGCTGTGCCGGGTGCCGCTGGTGGCGTCCGGCGGTGCCGGCGCGATGGCGCATTTTGCCGAAGTGTTTGCCAACGCCGATGTCGATGCCGCACTGGCCGCCAGCGTATTCCATTCCGGCGAGATCGCCATCCCCGCACTGAAAACGTATCTGGCGGACCGTGGCATCACGGTGCGGCCAGTGGAGAGTGACGATGCAACCCGATGAGATCGCCATCCTGGCGTTCGCCAAACAGGGCGGCCTGCTGCCGGCCATCGTGCAGCATGCCCAAACCGGCCAAGTGCTGATGCTGGGCTACATGAGCCGCGAAGCATTGGACAAAACACTGACGAGCGGACAGGTGACGTTCTACAGCCGCAGCCGCGAGTGCCTGTGGACCAAAGGCGAAACCTCGGGGCACGTGCTCGATCTGGTTGGCATCGAGAGCGACTGCGACCACGACACCCTGCTGGTGCAGGCGCTGCCGCACGGCCCCACCTGCCACCTCGGCCGGCCAAGCTGTTTTCCCGACCCGCCGGAGAACTTCCTCGCCACCCTCGATGCGCTGGTGAAGGATCGCGCCATCGCCGCACCGGCGGACAGCTACACCGGCAAACTGTTTGCCGCCGGCGTGCGCCGCATCGCGCAAAAAGTGGGCGAGGAGGGCGTGGAAACCGCACTCGCAGCGGTGGCGCAGGATGATGACGCCCTGCTCGGCGAAGCCGCCGATCTGATCTATCACCTGCTGGTACTGCTGCGCGCACGCGGCCTCGGGCTGGCCGATGCCGTGGCGGTGCTGGCGCAGCGGCACGCCGGCAAGCCATAACGTTCTGGTTGTGCGCCGTTTATTACGTCAAAGCAGGGCCGTTGGTCGGCAAAGGACGCGAAGAGCGCAAACGAGAATCCAGCGCAATGGCACTGGTATCGCCGTCATGCCCGCCCCCGATTCACGTATTCGAGGGCAACCTGCAGCGGGCATCCAGCGCCTTTCGCTGTTGCCAAAACTCCGGAAGCCACTGGATTCCCGTTGTCACGGGAACGACAGCATGGAAACAGCCGCTTCCCGGGCTCGCGGACGGATTTCATGACGTTCTTGGCGTCTTGGCGTCTTGGCGAGAGCTGGCTTCTTTTGCATCCACAAGTACCGACGAGCCAAAAAAGTTCGAACGCACTTGTTGCAATCCGCTCCGGCTCCTCCTTTGCGCACTTCGCGTCCTTTGCGGACCCAAGGCTTTGTGCGTTGGCTTCGGTGCCAACTGATTGAAGCACGGTAGCGGGTACGCGACCCACGCGCCACACATTGGCCTAAAATGGCGCAACCACTCACCGGAAGAAATATCGCCGTGACCACCATCGAGCACGAAGATTTTGTGCAGAGTATCGCCGATGCGCTGCAATACATTTCCTACTATCATCCGGTCGATTACATCAAGAACCTCGCTGCTGCCTACGAGCGTGAGCAATCGCCGGCGGCCAAGGACGCCATCGCGCAGATATTGGTCAATTCGCGCCTGTGCGCGGAAGGGCATCGGCCGATCTGCCAGGATACCGGCATCGTCACCGTGTTCCTCGAAGTGGGCATGGATGTGCGCTGGCACGCCAAGGGTTCGATCCAGGACATGGTGGACGAAGGCGTTCGCCGCGCCTACCTGCACCCGGACAACAAACTGCGTGCCAGCGTGCTCGCCGACCCCGCTGGCAAGCGAACCAACACCCGCGACAACACGCCAGCGGTGGTCAATGTCACGCTGGTGCCGGGCAACACGGTGGACGTGATCGTCGCCGCCAAGGGCGGTGGCTCCGAGGCCAAGAGCAAGTTTGCGATGCTCAATCCGTCCGATTCGATCGTCGATTGGGTGCTCAAGACGGTACCGACGATGGGCGCTGGTTGGTGCCCGCCGGGCCTGCTCGGCATCGGCATCGGCGGCACCGCCGAAAAGGCGATGTTGCTGGCCAAGGAAGCGCTGATGGAGCCGATCGACATCACCGAGCTGATCGCGCGCGGCGCCAGCAACCGGGCCGAGGAACTGCGCCTTGAGCTGTACGAAAAGGTCAACGCGCTGGGCATCGGCGCGCAGGGTCTGGGCGGCCTCACCACCGTGCTCGACGTCAAGGTGAAGGACTATCCCACCCATGCCGCCAACTTGCCGGTGGCGATGATTCCCAATTGCGCGGCGACACGGCATGCGCATTTCACGCTCGATGGCAGCGGCCCGGTGGCGCTCGATCCGCCGTCGCTGGCCGATTGGCCGACGCTCACCTATGACGCCAGCACCGGCCGACGGGTGAATCTCGACACCATCACCGCCACTGACGTGGTCCGCTTCAAACCCGGCGAAGTGTTGCTGCTCAGCGGCAAGCTGTTCACTGGCCGCGACGCCGCACACAAGCGCATGGTGGAGATGCTGGATCGCGGCGAAGCGCTGCCGGTGGATCTGCGCGGCAAGTTCATCTACTACGTTGGCCCGGTTGATCCGGTGCGCGACGAAGTGATGGGCCCGGCCGGCCCGACCACCGCCACGCGCATGGACAAGTTCACCGAACAGGTGCTGGCGCAGACCGGCCTGCTCGGCATGATCGGCAAGGCCGAGCGCGGCCCGGCGGCCATCGCAGCGATCAAGAAGCATCGCTCGGTGTACCTGATGGCGGTTGGCGGCGCCGCCTATCTGGTGTCCAAGGCGATCAAGGCTGCGCGCGTGGTCGGCTTCGCCGACCTGGGCATGGAAGCGATTTACGAGTTCACCGTGCAGGACATGCCGGTCACCGTTGCGGTCGATTCCACGGGCGAATCGGTGCACCAGACTGGCCCGCGCGAATGGCAGTCGCGGATCGGCAAGATTCCGGTGGTGCTGGAGTAGGGTGCCTGCTTGGGTGTCGCTGCGGTAGGGCATTGCAACGCAATCGATGGCATCGCCGTGCCGAGCGACGCCAGGACACTGGCCTGGCGTCGTCTCGCCGGATGTGCTGGCGGTGCTCAGAAGCGGAAGGTCAATGCGCCCTGGATGCGATAGTCGAGCTTGTCCTGATCGCCCTTGAAACGCTCGACCAGCGGCAGGCCAAACGACAGCCCGAGGCCGACGTCGTTGGTGAGCGCAACCTGGATGCCAGGTGACAGGTAGAGTTGGTTGACACCGGAATTGCGCTCGCGTGCGCCGTCCACCGTTTGCCGCTCGCGCCAGGTTCCATTGAGTTCCAGGATCAGGTCGACTGCGTTGGCAAGGCGATGGCTTACCGCCGCGTTGTAGGAGAAGATGTCGCCAAGGTTGGTGTTCTGCGTGCCTTCGCTGGTCAGCGTGTACACGCTGCTCAGGTTGAAGGTTGTCGCGCCCGCGACGCGCGTGTATGCCAAGCCCAGGAAAGGATCCCAAGAGCCGCTGCCCGGCTGGTGCTCGGCCTCGAAGCGCGACCCTGAAAGGGTTCTTTCGTCGGTTTTTCCGGTAGGTACCTTGATCCCGAACAACACTGCCGCGTGCTGCCCGGCTTGATCGTCATGGAAAAAACGATACTGTCCAAACGCCGAGAGATCGCCGACGCCGGTGGCATCACCCAAGGTGTCGATTTCACCGTCTTCGGGTTCGCTCACCGAGTTGCGCACGTTGTAGGGCAAGCGAAAGCCAACGGTCAGGTCGTCGCTGACGCCGTAGGCAAGGCCCAACGACGTGCTCCACAGCGAGCGCACGCGATGCAGGTCGGCGGTCGCATCGGCTTCATGTAATGCCAGTGCGCGATCAGCGGGAAGCGTCTGCACGTTGATGTACTCCGAGCGCAACCCGAATGCCCAGTCGCCCCTGCCGAGGCCGATGGCACTTTCGGTGCCGATTGCACCGGAGATCTGGCCGCCACCGAGTGAATTCGATCCGGCGTGGCTGGCATTGGCGACACCCGGCAACGCAGCCGCCATGGCGAGTGCCAATGCGATACTCAAGCGGGCAAGGGGCAGGGTGGCGGGAAAGGTTTGGCGACGGGATGCACCGAGATCAGTCATGAATCCGATTCCTTGGTAAAGGTGGCAACAAAGGTGACGTGCATACTGCGTGGCAAGCAAACACGGGTCAATGCGGCACTTCACCGCGCTAAAAGTCACCTGAAAGGTGTTTTGGAAACGCGCATCGATGCAAAGTCTTCGCGTGCCATGGATGGCCTGCGTACGGAGCAATCACATCACGCACGGGATTGTTCCGGCGGCGACGAGATCAGCGATGTCGGTCTTCGCGAGTCTGAAACGTCCGGGATGGCCGTGTTCAGGCCATCCGATCAGCACGCGTTGCGGCGGTGGCAGGCTGCGCAAGCGCAGCGCTTGCGCGCAATGGCCAGCGACACCGACAGGGAACTATCGCAGGCAATGACGTTCGGATAAGGTGCATCAATTTCCCCGCGAGGCTTATGGCGATCAGGCAAGGACTTCCCCGCGCAGTGGTTGCGCCGCGCGCGCTGCGAAAAACCCCGTGTTGGGCGCGCGTGTTGCTGACGCTGGGGCTGTTTTCCGGCGTGGCCCCGGGCATCGCCGCCAGCGGCGATGGCGTGCTGGCGGGCTTCGAGCGCCCCAATGTGCAGCTTGCCGACTATCGCGGGCAGGTCGTGTTGCTGCATTTCTGGGCCTCGTGGTGTGCGCCGTGCCTGCGTGAGATTCCCGCGCTGGAAGCCTTTTACAATGGCCCATATCGCGAGCTTGCCGAGCGCGGTCTGGTGGTGCTCACGGTCAGCAATGATTTCCGGATCGGCGATGTCCGCCGCTTTCAGACCGAACGCACGTTGTCGGCGCCGATCTTTCTTGACATGCTCGGCAGCCTGCATGACGAGATGAAGATGATCGGTCTTCCTGCAACCGCCGTGATCGGTCGCGACGGGCAGGTCGTCAAACGGCTCTACGGTTCACAGGATTGGGAAAGCCCAGCATTTCGGGCGATGATAGAAGGCTACGTTGCCAACTGATGGGCAAATCGATGCATCGCACGCGCAAGGGATATCCGATGGAAAGCACACGGCCGCACAGCCCGATGCTCGGGGTGGTTTCACTGTTAATGCTGCTGGCAGCTTCCGGCATGGCAATGGCGCAATCGGCTGGCGACGCTGCCGAGCCGAGCGATCTTGGCCTGCCCAAGGATTTCGCGCCAGCGCTCGCCGCCGAGTCGGTGGATACCGCACCGGCACCCATCGCTGCGAACCCCGATGCGATTGACAGCCTGCTCGCCGAGCTTACCGCTACCAGCGAGGCGATCAAGGAGCAACCCGGCGCGACCGAGGCGACGCAATTTCCGGGTGTTGCCGGCCCGAGCGACTGGATTCAGGCCATGCGCGTGACGCGCGACGACAACCCGTTGCTGGACAGTGCCTGCAAGGATCAGGCAATGCGCGTGTCGATGGAATCATTGGCTGCGCTGGAAGGCGCCGAGGGCGAGCATGGCGCCATGCAGGCCGCTGCCGACCATGTACGCCAGCATCAGGGATTCATCAAGGATGGCAGCATCTCGCATGCCGATTACCTGCGCGAGATTGCCGAGTGCACCAGTTTTTGCGCGCCGCTGGTGGCGCAACTGATGCAATGCCATATTCTCTCGGTAGCGCGCCTGGAGCATGGCATCGTGTTGTTCGATCTGGGCAGCGACACGGTAACGCCGAGCTTCAAATCCGGGCTGCTCGACACGGTGTCCAAACAGTTGCAGGAAAACGCCGGCCACAAGGCGGTGCTGATCGGCCGGGCCAGCCAGATTGGCGATTTGCGTCACAACCGCGCCCTGTCGGCACGCCGCGCGCTGGCCGTGAAAGACGTGTTGCTGGGGGCGGGGATTGCCGCAGAGCGTATCGAAACCATGTGGTTCGGCTGGGAGCCGCCGCAGATCAGTGATGTGGTTGCCAGCGAATATGGCGTGTCACGGTTGTACGATACGGTTGGCCGCGACAAGATCAATCAGAGTGTGGTGGTGGTGATCTACTGAGCGCCGCGCATGGCAGGTACGCCGCACTACACACGCTCCTGCGCTTGCAACAAGGCCAACAGACCGGTAAGCAGCGTGCTGGGGTTGGGCGGACAACCCGGCAGGTACAGATCTACCGGAACCAGTTCGGCCAGATCCTTCGCTACCGCGTAGCTACCGGCAAAACAGCCGCCGTTGCGCGCGCAGTCACCGACCGCAACCACCCATTTCGGGCTGGGCGTGGCGTGGTAGGTGCGCAGCAGTGCTTCACGCATATTGCAGGTGATCGGGCCGGTAATCAGCAGCACGTCGGCGTGCCGCGGTGAGGGCACAAAATGCAGGCCGAAGCGTTCCAGATCGTAAAACGCATTGCTGAGCGCGTTGATTTCCAGTTCGCAGCCATTGCACGATCCGGCATCGATCATGCGGATCGCCAGACTGCGCCCCAAGCGTTGGCGGGCGCGGCCATCGAGCGCGGCTGCCAACTCGGCCACCGCGTCGGCGGGCGGCGGCGGTTCGGTCAAGGGCAATTGATTCAGACTCTGGAACAGCAGTTTGCGCATGGTTGATCAAGATTACAGGTCGTGGCCCGAATAAGAGCAGTTGAACGATTTGTTGCACAGCGGAAAGTCAGCAACGATGTTGCCGTCAATGGCCGCTTCCAACAGCGGCCAGTGAAACCAGGACGGATCGCGCAAATGACAACGGGCAACCCGGCCGTCGGCGCCGACACGCACCCAGGCCAGCACGTCGCCGCGGAAACCTTCGACCAGGGCGATGCCCTCAACGATGCCAGCACAAACCGGCAGTGCCATTCGCACTGGGCCGGCGGGTAGCTCGGCAAGAATCTGTTCGATCAGGCGCAGGCTTTGTTCGACTTCCTCGATACGGATCCAGACGCGGTCGTTGACGTCGCCGTTTTGGCGCACCGGCACGGTAAAGTGCAAGCGGTCGTAAGGCGCGTAACCGGGCACGCGGCGGGCGTCGAAATCGCGTCCGGAGGCGCGCCCGACATAGCCACCGGCAGCAAAGGAACGGGCCAGGCCGCCATCAAGTATGCCGGTGCCGACCATGCGGTCCTGCAGCGAGGCGGTGCTGTCGTAGAGTTCGATCAGCGCCGGAAAGTGTAGCCGCACTTCGTCGATCAGGGCCTGCACTGCGCCACCGCCACCCGCGTCGATGTCCGCCACGAGCCCGCCGGGGACCACGCAATCACGCATCTGACGGTGGCCAAAAGCGCTGGCCGCGGCGCGCAGCACGCGTTCGCGCAGCACCGCGCAATGCGCCTGCATCAGGCCGAAGCCGGCATCGTTGCAGATCGCGCCGATGTCGCCGAAATGATTGCCAATGCGCTCAAGCTCAGCCATCAGGGCGCGCAGCCACTGCGCCCGCGGCGGCACCCGCGCCGTACACGCCGATTCAACGGCGTGCGCAAACGCCAGCGCATAGGCAACTGTGCTGTCGCCGCTGACCCGGCCGGCCAATTGGCTGGCGCGGGCCAGATCGGCGCCCAGCAGCAGGCGTTCCACGCCTTTGTGCGCATACCCCAGGCGGGCCTCCAGACGCACCACGATTTCGCCGCTGGCGGTGATCCGGAAATGGCCGGGCTCGATTATGCCGGCGTGCACCGGGCCAACCGGAATCTGATGCAGGCTGTGGCCTTCGTTGGCGAGGAAAGCATACCGCCGGCCACCGCCGTCGTTGTGGGTAGCGGCAGCCAGTGGATGCGTCACCGGCCAGCGGCCATGATCGAGCCATGGGCGGGTATCGGGCAGCCCTTCCGGGACCAGCCCGTACATATCGAACAGTGCGCGCTCCAAGCGCAACGCTGCCGGGTGGCGCAATCCGATCGACGGATAGCAGCGCTCCGGACACGGCAGGCTGAGCACGGCAAAACTGACTTCGCGCGGATCGTGCAGCGCCATGTGCACACTATCGACATCGCCCCACAAGCCGAGCAGCGACAGCTCGCCCACCGCCAACTGCGCCGCCGCCAGATTCCAGTGCTGGCTATCGACCAGCCAGCGCGGCCACGGCCGGTGCCCGGGCACCGGCTGACCCGGGCCGAACCGGCTCAGTGGCTTGGCAATGGCGATGACGGTGTCAGTCACGTGATCGATCTCATCCGAGCATGGCCGCCACATGCTGGAACCACAGCACCAGCGCGGGGGGCAAGTACAAACCAGCGCTCAACACCAGCGCCAGATGGGCGTACAGCGGCACATACGAAGCCTTGACCGCAGCGGTGCTGCCGCTGGGCTCGCCAAACGCCAGCGCGGTCAGCCGCAACAGCAGTGCACCGAACGCAACCAGCAGGCCAAGCACCAGTGGCAGGGCCAGCCACGGCGCGTGCGCAATGGTCGAACTGACAACCAGAAATTCGCTCATGAAGATGCCCATCGGCGGTACCCCGGCGATCGCCAGCACGCCGCCGACCAGGCCCCAACCGAGCAGCGGGTGGGTCTGGGTCAGCCCACGGATATCGGCGATGTTCTGGGTGCCCTTGATTTGGGCGACGTGGCCGACCGCAAAAAAGATCGCCGATTTGGTCAGGCTGTGCATGACCATGTGCAGCAATCCGGCAAAGTTGGCAATCACGCCGCCCATGCCGAATGCGAACGTGATGATTCCCATGTGTTCGATCGAGGAATAAGCAAACAGCCGTTTGATGTCGCGTCGACGATAGAGTATGAATGCGGCAAACACCAGCGAGACCAGGCCCATGATCATCATCAGCGGCCCCGGCGCCAACGCCCCCGGGCTGGCGGCGAGCAGCAACTTGTAACGCAGCAGGGCGTACAGGGCGACATTGAGCAACAACCCCGACAACACCGCCGAGATCGGCGTTGGACCCTCGGCATGGGCATCGGGCAGCCAGGCGTGCAGCGGCGCCAGCCCCATCTTGGTGCCATAGCCGAGCAACAGAAACACAAATGCCAGATTCAACAGGGCCGGATCAAAGGCCGCCACGTTTTGCATCAGCACTGTCCACAGCATGGCGTTGTTGCCTTCACCGACTACCGGTTGTGCCGCCATGTACACCAGAATGGTGCCGAACAAGGCCAGCGCGATGCCAACACTGCCGAGTATGAAATATTTCCAGGCCGCTTCCAACGCCGCTGGGGTGCGATAGATGCCAACCATCAGCACCGTGGTCAGTGTCGCCACTTCCACGCCAACCCACATCAGCCCGAGATTGTTGGCGACGAAGGCCAGGTTCATGGCGAACGCCAGTATCTGATACATCGCATGGTAGAAGCGCAGGTAGGGTGCCGGCAGCTTGCCGGTCTCCAACTCATGGCCGATATAGCTGGCGCTGAACACGCTGGTGGTGAACGCGACGAAGGTATTGAGCACAATGAATACGATGTTCAGATCATCGACCAGCAGATAATTGCCCGGTGGCGGACGCTCGACAAAAAACAGCGATGACGCCGCCAACAGGGTCGCCAGCGCTGCCAGCACATTGATGCGTGCCGACACTTTGTAGTTGGGCAGCAGCGCCAGTACAGGCGCACTCAGCAGTGGAATCAACACCACCATCAACACCGGATCGAAGGCCCAGGCACCCACTATTGGCCCCCACGATGGCTATCGAGCGCACTCAAATCGACGGTATCGAAGCGCTCGCGGATGCGGAACAGGAAAATACCAATGACGATGAACGCAATCAGCACCGAGAACGCCACGCTGATCTCGACCACCAGCGGCATGCCCTTGGCACCGGTCGCCGCCAGCACCAGGCCATTTTCCAGTGACATGAAACCGATCACCTGGCCGACCGCGTTGCGCCGGGTCACCATCATCAACATGCCGAGCAGAATCACCGACAGCGCAAATGCCAGATCTTCGCGCGCCACCGGTGCGGCGTTGCCAGTCACCCGCAACATCACCACCATCGACAAGGCGACCAGACCGATACCGATGAACATGGTCGAGCCGATGCCGACCACCGGCTCGATCTCGCGGTGGATACCGAGTTGCTTGATGATGCGGTGCAGTGCCACCGGAATGACAATCGCCTTGAACAGCAGCGCAATCGCTGCCGTGATGTAAAGGTGCGGCGCCTGCTGCATGTATGCCTGCCAGGCCACCGACAGTGCCAGCAGCACCGCCTGCACG
>Ga0100388_10004538_pt1 | contig 11491 bp, 9 predicted proteins | sample CryGeymeta201512_FD_81536 | JGI IMG/M metagenome (GOLD analysis project Ga0100388, IMG submission 81536) | Groundwater microbial communities from Crystal Geyser aquifers in Utah, USA - Crystal Geyser metaG 2015-12 | ecosystem: Environmental > Aquatic > Deep subsurface > Groundwater | place: USA... | reverse complement strand
CATCAAGGAAAAGGGCTGGTGGGGCTACTGTTTGGAACATGACCATTATCCGGGCGACCCTAGCGCCTGCATCCTTTGGTGGCCGGTCGCCAAAGTCAAAGGCGACGGCCTGGAAGAGGGCGCCGGCTATAATGGTCCGTTTCCGGTTTATTATACAATAAATAAAGCAGATAATAGAACACTTTATTCTGGCCAGCAGCTATGGGTACATGATAAGGGTGATAAATATCAGTGTGGCAGGGACGCGAATAATAATTTAACTATTCCAATGGTGAATTATACAGTGCCAAATAATTTTACTAATATAGAAGAAATGTATATAGAAAAAATTGATTTAGTAAGTCCTGACCCTTCTTTTAGTATCCCCAATCCTGGTAAAGGGGCAGACAGTATACCTTGTGCTAATGCCAATTGGTTATCTACTAATTGCGGTAGCAGGGGGTGTACTGTATGGACTAGATATTGCGACTATAAGTGGGAGGCATGTCGATGGCATAACGCCGGTCACGGAACAATTTCTGGAGTTTTACAGGTTACTTTTAGCGGAGAATTTATTTCAGATATTAAGATAAGTTTTGGCGATCATGGTAATACTGGAAATTCTTTAAGGGTAGATGTGTATAAAAATAAGCCTTACGCCGCTGAAATAGCGCAAACTGTGACGCCGACAGGCAAAAATAAATATTGGAGCGGACGTACTTATGAAGGCAGTACCTGGGCTAATCCTTGCCAAGATTTTTATGGTATCTTTCGTCCTATCAGCTGTATGTATGACACTGATCGTATTCCTTTCGGCGCCATTTCGCCGCCCGACCCGGCCGTCCTTCCTAATCCTTACGATTGGGATACCGACCCGAACATACTGGGCAATCAGCCGATTTATTATAAATTTCCGGATATAGACAGCACTACTTTGCAGCCCCTGCCCACCCCGGTCAGAATGGGGAAATGGCAAAATTCAAGCGATGTGCAGAGAATATTCGCTCAAAGTTACGGGATTTGGTCTTGGAGTTCAAATCTTTGCGTCGGCGGAGATTTTGACACCAATAATTGCGTTAATGATTTAAATTGCCAGAGTCTATGCCAGCAAAGATGCACAGATGGTGTTAATATTTTTCCTTCTTCCTTATGTTTAGTGCGAGATGATTGTAATTATTATGGAGATGAAAAATGTAATTTAGGAACTGGAACTTGCATTGGGCCTTATATTGGTTCTTGCACTGCCGATCAAGATTGCGAGAATGGTTATTGCGATAATACTTCGGGTTTTTGCAATGGCGGTTTAAATGATAGCAAAGCTTGTAGTTCTGATACCGACTGTATGTTGCCTAATATAACTTGCGGTCCTCAGTCTTGTGCAAACAGCACTGCGTGTATTAGTGACAGCCAGTGTTCAGGAACTTGCAGTGTCGGAGGCGCTAGCCGATATTTTCTTAATAATACAATCTCTAATTGGACCCCGCCGGCCGGTATGGCCGATATATGCCCCCTGCCGGCAAGAGCGCCAGCTGATTATTGCGCTTATGTGCCCATAGTCAGTAATATAAAAATCAACGGCAAAAATGATTATTTCCCCGTTACCATTAGCGGAAAAGTTAATCTTACTTTTAACAGCCAGGTTGACAGCCAGCAATTGCCTTTAATAATGTATAATATTGATTGGGGAGACAATACCCAGACCGTTATGAGCGGAGTGGAGATGCGCGACAAGCCGAATGCTAATTTGCCCCATTCGCTCTACCATTTGTACGGTTATTGGGAGTTAAAGAGCAAAAGGGCGGTTGACCAGGGTTTAAATAATAATAATGTTTATTGCGGTTTGAACGGAGGGCCGGTTAATAATTTTAATGGTGTTGGCAACGGCAATCCCTGCCCGGTTGGCCAGGATTGCTGCCTGGTTCAGCCGAAAATTAATATTAAAGACAATTGGGACTGGTGTAGCGGCCAGATTGACAGTACCGGCGCGATGGCGCAAACGCCTAACGGAAAAAATGATTGCAGTATTTATCAGAAATTCGGCGATGAAACTGCCGTGGCTAATGACGGCTGGATAGTAGTGACATTTTAAATCCGAAATTCGAATATCTAAATCCGAAACAAATTCAAATGACAGAAATAAGAAATTCAAAACAATATGATTTAGAAGAACGTACATTTAAATTTGCCAGGCAGGTGAGGAGTTTTGTGAAGAAGCTGTTAAGAATAACAGCAAATATTGAAGACGGCAAGCAGGTGATCAGATCTTCTGGTTCGGTGGGAGCGAATTATATTGAAGCCAACGAATCATTAAGCAAAAAAGATTTTATAATGAGAATAAAAATTTGCCGCAAAGAAGCAAAAGAAAGCAGATATTGGCTGATGCTTGTTGAAGCTAATAATAATCAAGAATTAGCAAAAGAACAACAAATTTTAATAAAAGAAGCTGGGGAATTAACGATGATTTTTGGTTCAATTTTAAAAAAATTCGAGAAATAAAAATACGAAGCACTAAATCCGAAATCCCAAACAAATTCATATGACGAAAATTCGAAATCTAAAACAGTTTTGTTTTGAATATTTGAAAATTTGAATTTAGATATTGTTTAGGATTTCGTGCTTCGAATTTCGTATTTATTAATATCGGAATAAATTAATTATAATTTTTTAAAAGTTTTGGTAATTCGTATTTTGAATTTAGATATTGTTTAGGATTTCGTGCTTCGAATTTCGAATTTATTAATTGTATGTCCAACATAGACGAAGCCATATTAAGAAATCAAACTCTCTCCGGCCCGGCCCAGGAGGCCTTGGCCGCCCGGCGGTTGAGGCAGGGGGATGGTCAGGAGGAAGAAAAGGCGGAAGAGGACCAGCCCGGGCGGTACCAGTCATTGAGGATGAAAATGGCGGCCGCCAAAAGAGCGCTTGATTTAAAGGAGAAGACCAGGCAGATGGTGGAGAATAAGGTCGTCAGCCCGGTAAACCAAGCAACCGGCCGTATGCTCCGGTGGGCATGGCTGGCCATAATACCCTCTTTCGGTTCGTCAATTTTATGGATAAATCTTCATGTGTTTTTGTCATTTGTTTTCGGCGAACGGCTTTTCTGCAAATTAGGCCATGAATGGCTGCCGCTGGCGGAAGCTAAATCAATTTCCGGCCGGGCAACCGGCGACACAATCGGCATAGCGGAAAAAATGGGTCTGATTTTTTTGGATTTATTAATATTTTTTATTATTTTTGGCATAATAGCCATAATAGTATGGCTGGCGAATAGTATAATTTTTAAAACAGTAGATGGAATAACTGGCACTTGGGAATGGATAACCAACCCTTAGTACGCATAAATAATATTTTAATTAAATGAAAGAATTTTATTCAAAAAACAAAAAAATATTAAATAATTTTTTTATATTTTTTTTAATTATATTATCTTTTGGTGTATTTAATATTTGCTGGGCTGGAGCGATTGATAAAGTTGTGGTAACCGTGGTTGGTTGGATAGCAAGTTTATTTATTCTTATTTGTGGCTTAATATTAACCGTGGTTATAAAAGCAATAATAATTATTACAAATTATAATAATTTTATTAATGAACAATCAATAAGTGAAGCTTGGAAAATTGTCAGGGATTTGGCTAATATGTTTTTTATTTTAGTGCTATTAATAATTGCTTTTGCCACAATTTTAAGGATAGAAAATTATAATGTAAAAAAAATGTTGCCAAAATTATTAATAATGGCTGTTTTGGTGAATTTTTCTAAAATGATTTGTGGTATTTTTATTGATTTTTCCCAAATTATAATGGCTACTTTTGTTAAAGCTTTTTCTGACGGTGGGGGTAATTTTGTTAACTTATTGAGAGTGGATGAATATGTTAAAGTAGCAAAAAATTCTGCGACATGGACTGATAGCACTAATCAATTAAATCTTACCAACACAGTTGCGGCTATGATTATTGCTGTACTCTTTTTAATAATTGCCACCATTACGATGCTGGCGATATTAGTTGTTTTTGTTATGCGAGTAATAATGCTTTGGATATATGTTATTTTATCGCCCTTGGCTTTTTTATTAAGCACCTTTCCCGGCGGACAGAAATATTCTGCCCAGTATTGGGGAGATTTTACTAAATATTTAGTTAACGGTCCGATTTTAGCTTTTTTTATTTGGCTATCTCTTATAACAATACAGCGGTCAGGTGAATTTTCTAATTTAGCATTTCTTAATTCAAGTGATACATTAATTTTACCAGATACAAATGCATTAACTCAAATGCTTACAGATAAAAGTTTTATGTCTTTTTTAATCGCTATAGGTTTATTAGTCGGCGGCCTAATGGTATCATCCCAGATCGGTGGAATCGGCGCCAGCTGGGGTACCGGCGCGGTTAAGGGTTTGCAAAGCCGAGCTTCGGGAATGTTGAAAAGAGGGGCAAGTGAAATTGGAAGGGGGGCAAAAGACCTTACTTTTACAGCTGGCAGAAATTTAGATATAGCGCAAATGAAATTACAAAAGCGTATATTCGGCAAAGAAGGAGTAAAATATTATGCTAAATCTTTGAATTATCGTCAAATCAAAAAAGGTTGGGATGCATCCCGGGCGCAAGCTTTGCAAAAGTATGAAACTGGTGAAGAAACCGGTGGGCCAGTTAGTGGAGCTTGGCATGATATAGTTAATAGATACACCAGTATAGACCAATATAGGGCCATTAAGAAAAGTACGGGCAACATAACAAGAGACAAAGAAGAAGCTGCCAGATTAAGATTTAATGCGGGCAGATCAGGCGAGAGGATCGAAAATACAGGATTGGATGATGAGGATAAAAAGTTAAATAAAGAAAAATATAAAAGTGAACGGACTCAGATGTTGGCTAGTTATATTAAAAATGCTCCGCCGGAATTTACCACTGAAGAGGAAAAAAAGAAATATGCCAATGAGCAGTATCATTATGATATGGTGTCATTGGATGAGCCGGAAAAACTAGACAAAGAAAAAGACAAAAAAATAATAGAAGAAAACGAGAAGCAAGCTAGCATTCTTGAAGATCCACGGGCGACAATTTTTGGCAGAAAATGGGGTTCTGAAAAAGCGGCTAAAAGAGCAGGCGTTGGTTATGTGTTTAGTGAAAGAGGGGCTGAAGAACAATATGATAGCGCCATGAGTGAATTAAGAAGATCTACGGGCGATGAGAGCGGGGCGATTGTTGAGGAAGTAATAAAGTCTTTTGAAAAAGGGGAAACCAGTAAAGTTGTCGGTGGATTTAGGCTGTTGGCGCAAAACAATGATATAAATGAATCTCTTAAAGATAGAAGAATGATAAGTTTAATGACAAAAAGCAACGGCCTATTAGAAAAATTAGCCAAAAGTAAAACCGTTAATGGATTGAATGAGAGTAATGTCGGGGCGCTCAAAGATGATTTTAGAAGTAATCCTGTGACGGCCGCCAATGCCCAGGCCATGATACAGTCAATGTTCAGCGAATTAGGATTAAATAAAAGTATGGGCGCGAAAATCGCCGCTGGCATTGGAGAAATTGGAATTCAAAAAGGCAATTCCATAACTTATGCTATGGGTAAAGCGGACCAGACTACTGGCGGTCATACCTATGACGAAATGACTTTTAAAGACGGCAGACTGCATGCCAGCGATGAGCGAAGAATGGCCGGAGCGAGCAAGCTTAAAACTTTTGGAAGCCAAGCTTGGGCAAGAAACCTGCACCCCGATTCTTGGTTCGCGGAGGATGTTAACGGCGCCGCGGCTTATTTAACAGACGAGGGAGAAACGTTATTGCGTAATATAACCGCGCATCAATTAGAGCAAATAAGACGTTTAAGGCCGGATAATTTTAAAGCAGCTTCAAATCCCAAACTTTTAAGACAGATAAAATCTTTAGCTGTCGAGGTAGCCAAAGAAGGCGATACCCAGCAAGCTGATTTAATAAAATATTTCGGCGGATTTATAAAAACCAAGCTAAAAAGCGGAAAGTTAGATAGTTTGGAAGAAATGAAAAAAGCTTTAGATGAAGATCAAAATGTCTAATGATTTTATTATGGAAATTATATGATAGATTTAAATAACTTTATCAAACAAGCCGAGGAATTGATTTTTTATTTGGATGAAGATAATGCCAGAAAAATATTGAAGAAAATCAGCATCGATGATATGCGATTAATCAATAATGATTCTATGTTGAAAAAAGCTTTTATAGCTTTGAGGTTTCTTATTATTCCCTTTTTACATACAAATGAAATTGTTGAATTATTGAAAGATAACATAGCCATCGGTTTAAATTTAGAGGAGCTGGATATAACAGAGAGAATTAGAAAAAAATTAATATTTTTGCATATAACAGACAGGGATAGTTGCAAAAAAATATTAAAAGACGCGATAGTAAAAAACCAGGAAACAATTATCAAGCTAGTTGAAATAGATAGCAGTAAAAAATTAAAAACAGTAGTGGATTGGCTTAAAGATTATATTGTCCATACAAGTTTAAAAGGCGGTGGTTCATTGGCTAGGGCTAATTATTTTCAAAGTCCGTATTTTAGTAAATTGGCAGATAAAGAAAAAGAAGTATTAAAAAGATTATTTGCTTTGTATAATTTTTTAAATATTTCATCTTTTTCGCCAGAGGGGTTTGAAGACGATTTATTATTAAAAACCAAAGATGGCCGTTTAGTAACTACTAATAAGGGGAAAGTGGTTGTTTTATATGATCCTAAAAAATCAGCTAAAAAGTCATTAATAACATCAGAAGTTCGAGCGTCCAAAAACCAAAAGATAGAAATAGAAAGAACATTAGATGAGTTGAGAAAAATTTTAGCGGATTACCCCGTCGGCTCTTTAGAGAGGAAGGCGATTGAAGAGGAGATTGAGAAATTGAATAAAGAATTATGAATTATGAATAAGGCAAGCAATGTTAAAAAATTTAGGCAAACATAAAATAAAATATTTATATTTTTACCATTTATAAAGTATACTTGACAAATAGTAGTACTTTTTGTAAGATAGAATTATGATAATAGCAAGAGATTTATTCAAACAAATAAAACCCTATATTTCTTCGCCGGAAGCCATTATCATCACGGGCATGCGCCGGGTGGGAAAAACTACCCTTTTGGAATATATAAGCGATTATATTGAGTCCGGCAATAAATTATTTATTGATCTTGAAAATCCATTAAACCAGAAATTGTTTGAAGAAAAAAATTATGAAAGAATAATGGCGGATTTTGAAAGCCGGGGGTTGAAATTAAATAAGCGGGCTTATGTTTTTTTGGATGAAATCCATTTTTCAAAAAAATTGCCGTCGGTTGTTAAATATTTATACGACCATTATAAAATAAAATTTTTTTTAACCGGATCGGCCAGCTATTATCTTAAAAATTTTTTTTCAGAATCATTAGCCGGAAGAAAATATATTTTTGAATTATATCCGCTTAATTTTCGTGAATTCTTGCGGTTTAAGGGCAGCCGGTTAAAAGTTCCGGCCGTCAGCGATAAAATAGGCGAAGCCACTCACGAAATTTTCGCTCTTCTTTATGAAGAATATTTGCGCTACGGCGGTTTTCCCGGAGTTGTTTTAAAAGAAAATATTTCGGAAAAAAAGAAATCTCTGGAAGCGATATTTTCTTCTTACTATCAGCTTGAAGTTCTGCAATTAAGCGATTATCGGAATGTTTCGGCCGTTAGAGATTTAATTCTGCTTTTAGCGCAAAGGACAGGCTCTAAACTTGATATTTTTAAATTATCAAAAGAGCTGGGCATTGCCCGAGAGACGGTTAATAATTATTTGTCTTTTTTGGAAGGCACGTATTTTATAAAATTAATAAGGCCGTTTAGCCGCAATAAAGACACTGAAATAAGGCAAGCGTCGAAGGCATATTTAGCCGACTCAGGACTACTTAATATTTTGGGAAAAATTGATGAAGGCAAAATATTTGAAAATAATATTTTTCAAAATTTAAGGCTCAAAGGTGAATTAAATTATTATCAGCGTAAAAATGGATCAGAAATTGACTTTATTTTAAATAAAGCCAAAGCGTACGAAGCCAAAGTGTCTCCGGACGAACGGGACGAAAAAAAACTCGCCAAACTTTGCGCCAGCTTAAAAATAAAAGAATATAAAGTTATTTCCAGAAATCACAGCGAATTGGATAATATTATTTATGGATTTATGGTGTAATATTAAATTTGCCGAAAAAAATTAGGAATAAGGAATAAAACGAGTAAAGTACATATTACTCTATGTTTAATATAAATACCGCTTGACTTTACTTTATATTTAATATAAAATAAAATGATAATATATTTTAGCTAATATAAGTTATTTTTATTATAATTTGAGTATTTTAAGTATAATATTTGACAAAATTTATGTATATGATATATTTAAATTATCATTAATTTTAGGATTTGTACTCCTTAAATTTCAAATTCATTATGCTTGAAAGAATATATAATATAGAAAAAATATTAAAACCCAATAAAGCATTGATTATTTATGGGTCAAGACGAGTCGGCAAGACCACTTTATTAAAAGGATTTTTAAATAAAACAAAGTTAAAATATAAATTTGACACAGGAGATAATATTACAATCGCCGATATATTGGGCTCAAGAGATTTTAAAAGAATTTTTGAATATTGCGCCGGCTATGAAATGATTGCCATTGATGAAGCGCAATTAATACCGGGCATTGGCATGGGCTTGAAAATTATAATAGATAATTTACCGAAAATTTTTATTATCGCTACCGGCTCATCTTCTTTTGACTTGTCGCGGCAAATCGGCGAACCCCTGACTGGAAGAAAAAATACCATTATTCTCTACCCGATTTCCCAAAAAGAACTAAGGTTGAAATTCAATAATTATGAGTTAAAACAGAAGCTGGAAGATTTTTTAGTTTTCGGGGCATACCCGGAGATAATAATGGCAGACACGAAAAATGAAAAAATAAAAATTTTGGAAGAAATAGTGAATTCTTATTTGCTAAAAGATATTTTGGCGCTGGAAAAAATAAAATCTCCAAAAGCTTTAGTAAATTTATTAAAATTATTGGCTTTTCAGGTTGGCAATTCAGTATCTTTAAATGAATTAGCCATTCAATTGGCTATTGACGTAAAAACCGTTGCCCGTTATTTGGATCTTTTGGAAAAAAGCTTTATTATCAAAGCTCATTGGGGTTTTAGCCGTAATTTGCGGAAAGAAATTGCCAAAAAGGGCAAATATTATTTCTTGGACAATGGCATCAGGAACGCCGTTATTTCGCAATTCAATAGCTTAAAAGACAGGAATGACATTGGCCAGTTATTTGAAAATTTTATTTTTTCTGAAAGATTGAAAAAATTAGCATATGACAATATTTACGGTTCGTTATACTTTTGGAGAACATATAACGGCCAGGAAATAGACATAATTGAAGAACGCGACGGCAAGCTTTACGGTTTTGAAATTAAATGGAAAAAAGACAAGATTAAGCCGCCGAAAGATTGGCTCTTAACTTATAAAAACGCGGAATATAAAATTATTAATCAGGATAATTATTTGGAGTATATACTTTGAATGGCATAACCCTAAGTTTACCTAAGTGCCAGGCGATTGAAGAGGAGATTGAGAAATTGAATAAAGAATTATGAATTATGAAGTCACAACAAATAAAAATAGATTGGCTAAAATATTAGCCGATTGGCCAATATAATAGTCGGTAAATAAATATAATTAAAATAAAAAGATATTTTTAATCGGTAATAAGAAATATTTTAAAAATTTTAGGAAATAAAAATTAAATGGCAGATATTATTTTACAAGAAAAAATTAGGAATAAAATATTGTTAATACGGGAACAGAGAGTTATGTTGGATCGTGATTTGGCGGAGTTTTACGGAGTTGAAACAAAAGTTCTTAATCAAGCGGTAAAGAGGAATATTGAAAGATTTCCGGGGGATTTTATGTTTCAATTAACCGAAGATGAGTTTAAAAATTTGAGGTCACAAATTGTGACCTCAAATAGTGGTGGCCAGCGTTATCGGCCCTATGTTTTTACGGAAATGGGAATAGCTATGTTATCCAGCATTTTAAGAAGTAAAAAGGCCATTCAGATAAATATTGCCATAATGCGAGTGTTCGTAATGGTAAGCAGGATTATAAATTCTTCCCAGGATTTAGCTGAGAAAATTAATGAATTGGAAAATAAATACAACAAGCATGATAAAAATATAAAAGATATTTTTTCCGCTTTGCATATTTTATTAAAAAATAAGGAAGAAGAAGGTCTTAATAAAAAAGAAATTGGGTTTAACTATGAAGAAGAAAAATAATATTTTAGTATCCGGGTCGTTGGTGTATGACCGGATAATGGATTTTCCGGGATATTTCAAGGATTACATCATGCCCGAGAAGGCGCATATCTTAAATGTCTCATTTGCGGTTAACGGCCTGACCGAAAGCTTTGGCGGCACCGCCGGCAATATTGCCTATAATTTGTCTTTATTGGGGTTAAGGCCGGTGATACTGGCAACAGCTGGCAGAGATTTTGGAATTTATAAAAAATGGCTGGCTAAGAATAGAATAGACATATCGCGAATTAAAATAATAAAAAATAAAAATACCGCTTCGTGTTATATCACTACTGACAAAGCCGATAACCAGATTACGGCCTTCAATCCGGGAGCTTTGGAAAGTATTAGTAGCGTGAATAATATCTCGAGATTCTATCGCTCCGCTCCGCTCCGCTCCAGAATGACATTAGCAATCATTTCCCCGGGGAATAATAAGGATATGGAGAATTATGCCCGGGTTTATAAAAAAAATAAAATTTTTTATATTTATGATCCGGGACAGCAGATTACCAGCTTAAAAAAAAGTTCTTTATTAGCCGGCATTGCCGGCGCTTCAGCACTTGTCGGCAATGATTATGAATTTGATTTAATAAAAAAAATAACCGGTTGGACAGCTAAAAAAATACTTGATAAAGTAAGTATACTGATAATAACCAAGGGGAAGAAAGGAGCGGAAATTTACGATAAAAATAAAATATTTAAAATACCGGCTGTTAAACTGAAAAAAATTGTGGATCCGACTGGCGCCGGCGACGCTTTTCGCGCCGGATTGATTGCCGGGCTGGCAAATAATATGGGATTAAAGGAAATTGGCAGATTAGCTAACACCGTTGCTTCCTACGCGGTGGAAAAAAGAGGCACGCAGGCGCATCGGTTTGGATGGAAGGATGTTAGGAGGAGGTATAGGGAGAGTTATGGAGAAAAATTATTTTATAAATAGAATCATGAATCATGAATAATGAATCAAGTAAAATAAAATCATTCACAGATTTAAACGCCTGGAGAGATGGGTATAAATTGATAAATGGATTAATTAAAAAATCTAGGGAAAACTATAATTTATGATTCACTATTCATGATTCATAATTCATTTTATGAACTATAAAATAAAAAAAATAAAATTGGCTGAAGGAGGAAAAAAAAGGATTGCCTGGGCGGAAAGAGACATGCCTGTT
>Ga0100388_10004534_pt1 | contig 11495 bp, 10 predicted proteins | sample CryGeymeta201512_FD_81536 | JGI IMG/M metagenome (GOLD analysis project Ga0100388, IMG submission 81536) | Groundwater microbial communities from Crystal Geyser aquifers in Utah, USA - Crystal Geyser metaG 2015-12 | ecosystem: Environmental > Aquatic > Deep subsurface > Groundwater | place... | reverse complement strand
CCATATTCAGATATATTATATCTATTATTGACATCGATAAAAGCAAGACCATCCTGCATTAATGACTCCCTGATATTTTTCATTGCAATACTTCTCTCTTCTATTGTTGGTATATGCCCTATCACATTCCACAAACAAGTTACTATTTCAAATTTATCTTTAGATTTAAATTTCACATTGGAAATATCATCCAATATTACTGATGCTTTTTCAATATTTTTTAATAGAGATACCATCCCATGACTATTATCAACCAATGTAAGCTCTGAAACTTTGATCGAATCAGCAATTTTTTTAGATCTTATTCCATTACCAGATCCAATATCTATCATTTTTGCCGAATTTTTTGATTCTCTTATAACAAATTCATCAATGGCTGATAAATAAGAGTTTTTTGTCAAAGCATATTCCGCATACGATCCAGCAAATTTTGTATAAAATGTTTCTGATGAATACATGGTTATTTATTTAAAATTTCCTTTATTTTATCGGTTACAAGTTTCACTTGCCCATTGGTCATTTTATAATAGATTGGTAGCACGAGTATTCTTTTTGATATTCCTTCCGTATTTTTATAACATCCGCCTCTATAATCTACATACATAGGAAATTTATATATGGGAGGAAAACAATTAATGCTTGAACAGATTCCCATTTTATAAAGAGATTCATAAACTAAATTTCTATTAAGTGCTTTCTTGAATAGAATAAAATACGCGAACCAACTTCTTTCGTTGCGGCTTAAGGTATCTGGAGTAACAATCCCATCTACTTTTTTTAGAAAATAAGAGTATTTTTTGGCTATTTCATTTCTTCTTTTGAGAGCTTTATCAAGAGACTTAAGTTGAGTTCTACCGAAAGCTGCTTGCATCTCCGTCATTCTGAAATTAAAACCGAGAATAACATCATTTATCCAATTTTTTTTAAAGGATCTGCCCTGATCTCTCATTGAACGACATTTTTTAGCAAGCAGATAACTATTAGTCGTAATCATTCCTCCCTCACCGCCAGTAGTAAGTTGCTTATTCTCATGAAATCCAAATACAGAAATATCACCTAATTTTGTTACATTGAAAGTATTGGTCGGCCTTCCTATTGCTTCGCAAACATCCTCAACTATCCGCAGTTTGTATTTTCTTTTTAATTCACTAACTCTATCTAATTCAATTGGCAATCCTAATGTATGAACTAATAGAATCCCTTTGGTATTTGCTGTTATTTTTTCTTCGATCTTGTTAGCATCAATATTTAAAGTTAATGGGTCAATATCTACAAATATAGGTTTAACCCCTTCAAATAGCAACACGTTCGCTGATGCTATATAGCTAAAAGGAGTGGTTATAACTTCATCACCTTTTTTCCATCCTATAGATCTGGCTGCTAAATGCAACCCACTTGTTCCGCTATTAACTGCCACGGCATATTTTTGTTTTGTATAAATTGCAAATTCTTTTTCAAATTTATCAATTTCTTTTCCTCGACTTAATTTTCCAGATCTTAAAACACGCAAAACCGCTTTAATTTCCTTCTTTTCAATATTCGGCTTGTACAATGGAATCATAAATTAGGAAAACATTTCATTTAGAACCTTGCATGCTTCTTTTAGATTGCTTACGCGTAAATGCGAATGATAATTTAGCCAATAATCTTTATCATGAGTATTACCAAATATTATTATAGGCTTAGTTAGCTGGTATGCAAAAAACACCTCCATAGAGGTGCCTATCATACTACAATTATTAATTGTATCATTAACCAATATGATATCGGCTATTTTAATATCGTTAAGGTCACGAATTACAGCTGCTCGTGAATCAGTGAAAGTCTCTTTTTTTTCTCGTCCTCGCATTGCATGAATTACGTCAAATTTTTTGGAAAGATATTTAGTTGCTAACTTTCTCCATCCAAGCGACACATTTCTCGGAACACCTCTCATTGGTCCACATAAAAAAATTTTCTTTCTCATATATTTATTATTTTAAGCTTTAAATATAAAGAATTTAATACTACTTAAACATCATGAATGTCAATTTAATATAAAGCAATTTACCCATTTTGTCAATAGAAAAGCCCGCCTAATTGAAACTCCAATTTTGGCGGGCAATACAAGAAATTAAACTTTTTTACCTCTTGCGATCTAGATAATCAGATAAATTACCGATTTCTACATCAATCTTACGATTTCCCAAAACCCATAACTTTTCTGCGATAGTGTCTATAAACTCACGATCGTGAGTTATAGCTAATACCGTACCGGGATATGCCTGAATTGCCTCGACAATCGCCTCCCATGTTGGAGGATCGACATGGTTTGTTGGCTCATCAAGTATCAGAAATTCTGGTTCTTGAGCAAAAGTAAGAGCAAGTTTAAGGCGAGCTTGCTGACCACCGCTAAATACTCTTAAGGGCTGTTTCACTAGATTAACTTTTATCCCATATCGCGCAAGACATGCTCTGCATTTATTTTCAGGCCATTTAAGCACATCTCTGAAAACATCAAGTGCAGATTTTTCAGGATCCAAACCTGCTAGATGATCCTGGGTCATAAACTGCCACTTAATGTTAACCCCGATTCGAGTAGAACCTTTCTGTGGAGACAATTCTCCAGCAATAAGCCTAATAAGAGTTGATTTGCCAGACCCATTCGGTCCAAACAAAACGACTTTTTCTCCAAAACGAAGTTCCGCCACCGCATCAGCGAAAACTTGCTTTGTTCCGTAGGCAAAGTACAAATGATCAACCGAAACAATCAATTTTCCTTTTTTCTGATCCACATCCGAAGAAAGTGTCACTCTCGGTTTTTCGGGATCAGCTGATGGCTTACGACCGTGGTCATCTTCCAATTTCTGAAGACGACGTCTCGTTTGTTGATATGTAGACGATGTATCAGAGTTTCTCTTAGCCCTTACTTTCATCATCCCTACGGTCTTACGAAGACGTTTTATCGTTTTTTCTTCTATTATCCAATCGCGTGCACGACCAGTTACTTGACGTTCTTTTTCTGCCAAGTATTCGTCATATTTCATAGAATAAACAGTAATTGCTCCATTTTCCAATTCAAGAACCGTGTCCGAAAGTTGGTCGATAAAATATTGGTCATGAGAAACAAATACTAGCCCACCATGAAATTTGCAAAGAGTACTAATTAACCATTCAATCGTTTGATAGTCAAGATGATTTTCCGGTTCATCTATAGCAATAAACAACACTCCACTTGCAAGTCCTGCTGCAATTTCCAGTTTTTTCTTCTCGCCGCCAGAAAGATTTTCGCATTTAACCTGCTTAAGTCTTGCCTCATCCTTTCCTAAATCAAAACCGGATTGACCTAGCAACCGAGTTGCTTTGTGAATAGATGAGACATTACGAGTTAGAAACTTGTATGGTGTCTCTCTATCATCCCCTGAAAAATCCTGTGCTATATAAGCACAGCCATTATCCAAACCAAACACTTCTCCGCTATCAGTTTTGAGGTTGCCGGTGATAATTCTGAGCAGAGTTGATTTACCACTACCATTTTCGCCAACAAGCGCAATTCGCTTACCCTCAGTCAATGCGAAGTTTACCCCAGCAAGCACAGTTTTGCCGCCAAATGACTTCCATATTCCTTTTGCAGTAATGCTTTGCATAATCATTCCTCCTTTATATTTTACCTATAATATTATTCTGTTAAAAAACTAGACCGAAATCAATTAAAAATTTTAATTGTCAAGTCAAAGTAGTATACCACATATATCAATATTAGCAAAGCACAGCAGCAACTTGCTAATTATCAAAAAACTATGCTATAGATATAAAGAAGTACTTTAAAAAAACAGGGATCAGAAAGGAGGTTTATTATGCCTACAGAAATAGTCATCGTGAGACACGGCCAATGCACAGGTAATCTTGCAGACAGAGCCTCATATAAGGGAAGGCATGATCTTTTTATTCAAGAAATTAGAAATCAAAAAAGCTCACAATGGTTGCTTACTCCTACCGGCATAAGAGAGTCAAAACTAACTGGAAATTGGATAAAAAATAATATAGCTTCGATGTTTGATTATTATTTTTCGTCTGATTATACTAGATCGGTAGAAACCGCCAAACACATGGATTTTGTAAATTCACGATGGATAAAAAACACCCTCCTAAGAGAGCGCAAGTGGGGTGGTGTTGAAAATTTACCATACCCGGAACGGAATGTTCTATTTCAACAACTCGGGATATCTATTACAGAAGACTCCATATTTTGGCAACCACCCAACGGAGAATCAATGATTGATATACTTAGAAGAGTAAGGTCTTTCTTGGATAGGATAAAAAGGATCGGTGCAGAAAAAAGAATACTTATAGTGTCTCATGGAGCTCCATTACAAGCATTCAGAATTTTACAATATGGAATAGACCCATCCCACTATGTATCATTTATAAATGGAGAAAATTACATAAGAAATTGTCATATTTTCCATTACCTTGCAAAAAAGAATAGGAATAGCGATATTCCGATGTATTCAATTGAGCGATCTGCTTATCTTAATCCTGATAACAAATGGATTGAAACAATTCAAAATCTCTAAACACACCACGGAACACATGTCTGTGGTGTTTTTATTTATATTCATTTTTATAAAAAACACCTAAAAAAAATAGGTGAATTCTTATTATAAAAATGTTGCGTAATATTTCTATGCTTCCCTTCAAAACCCTTTCTTCTTCCACTAACTCCTTAATCCTCTGCGCTATCAGTTTCGGCCTTGGTTGATTTTTTATTTTCTTTTTACCCATGCGTTTATTTTACCACAAAAATCGGAAAAAACACTTTTTCTTAACATCTATAGCGCTACGGGTGAAATAAATCCGGCTTTTTCAACAAATTTTTTGGAAACAATATAACATCTGCGGATTCCCAGCCCTGATGCAATTTTTTTCAGCTTCTCTAAATCCCGATCAATGCCATTAATCTTTATTTCCCAAGCTGATTTATTTTCTAAAATTGCGTCTATCTCCGCCGCGTTTCTTTTATTATAAAAACTGATATTTCCATATCCGGCCAATTGATTGACCACGGCGTTTTCCAGAAGCTGGGCGTCATTTATGTTGCCAATAATATTCAGCAATCCCGTATCATTGAAATAAACCTTTTTCCCGCCCGCGATTTTTCGATCGATGCTTTGGGTATATTTGGGAAGAAGTTTGATAATAAAAGTACCCTGCAAAAACTCCAGATACTGATAAATTTTTGGCCGGCTAACGCCTAACTTACTGGCTAATTTGGTGATATCCAGCATTGAGCCCACCCTGGGAGCTAAAAGCAATAATAAATCCCGCAATTCTTGAATGTCTTTATAATCGGAAAGCATCTTCAAATCCTTTTCAAAAAAAGAAGCGAATATATTTTTTAAAATCTGCTTTCTGGTTTCTTTATTTTTTTCCAAGACCACTGCCGGAAAACCTCCGAATTCCAAATAATTGGCGTAATCAATTTCAAATTTTTTATGATAAAAAACATCGCTTTGTTTGATAGCGGATGAGAGTTCGAATTTTTCCGCTTCCCGCGAAGAAATTTTGTCTTGAAAAAACAAACATTCTTTGAAGCTTAGCGGTTCGAGTTGAAAAAGAAATTTTCTTCCGCTTAGAGACTCGGGGAAAAGATTTTTAAGATAATAATTGGAAGATCCGGTAACAATAAACTTTACCTGATAATGATCAATGAGAAACTTGATGATTTTGGTGATTTCCGGAAATATCTGGATTTCATCAATAAACACATGCAGTCTTTCTTTTTTCCCGCGGTTGGCTAAATCTTCCAGTCTTTTATAAATATTATTGTAATCAATATCTTCAAAATTTTTTACATCCAAAGGATTCTCAAAATCAAACCATATTTTTGGTTGATGCTCCAAATAATCATAGAGCTGCCGCATAAGAGTGGTTTTTCCCACTTGCCTCATGCCGGTTATCACCAAAGCTTCTTTTTGCGGCAAATACTTGGCCAAATCACTAAATAAAAGCCTTTTTTTCATATTCAATATGTAATTAAATTATTACGCTTTTACTCATATATGTAATAATTATACTACACTTTTTGCAAATAGTCAACGCCTCTCTCCCAATTTCGGATTTACGCGTTTATTTTACCACAAAAATCGGAAAAATAAAAAAACAGTCTTTTCTGACTGTATAAAAAATTGATACTGTTTTAATAAAAAACTGACCCTCGCTTTTAACTTTGCACTTTGCACTTTAAATTGCTTATATCCATCCCCACTTTTTAAGCTTCGCCTGGTCTTCCTGAATAAATTTCAGTCCGATATCCGTGCGGTAAAACATTTTCGGAATAACGATTTTTTTTGTTTTTCTCTAAATGCTCTTTTCCAACATCCAGCGAAAGACCGGCTCGACTGTTATCTCTTTGCCGTCTTTTTTTATTGTATCGCTTTCTCCATAAGTAAGCACCGTCCCTTTTTTCATTTTTAATTCTTCCATCGCGGAAAACAGGCTTTTTATTTCTCTTTCGCGAACAGATTCGTCTTCAATACTCCAGGAAACCTGAATTAACTCTTTATTTTTTCCATTTTCCCTTGAAAAAAAATCAACTTCCAATCCGTTCTTAGTCTTATAATAATACAAGCCGTCTCTTTTTAATTTCAATTCCAAAAAAACAGCATTCTCTAAAACTCGCCCTCGATCTTCAGAAAATTTAAAGCTGGCGTTTTTAGCCAGGCCGATATCAATGGCGTAAAATTTTTTAAAGGCTTTCTGCTGCTTTTTCAAAGAAAAAGAAAATTGGGGCAAATCAAAAATAAGAAACGCGTCCTTAAAATATTCCAAGTATGCTGAAACTGTTTCAAAAGAAAGATTAAAATTGTTTTTTAAGGCTTCCATCGTCACGATTTTGGCTGAATTAGTCAAAAGAAAAACGGCCATCTTTTCCAGCATCGCGCGATCTCTTACTTCATAACGCGCCATAATATCTTTTTCGAGAATATCCAGAAAATAATTTTTTAACAGCTCGTGATTTTTCTGCAGAACCGCTTCCGGAAACCCTCCCCACTCCAGATATTCGCCGAACTTTTTCTGCAGTAATTTTTCCTTAAGAATAATATCTTTTTTAGCGCTGATTTTTAATCCTTCAAAGTTTAAAAATTCAGCGAAGGAAAGCGGAAAAATACGGTAGGACAAATGCCTTCCGGTTATGAGCGATGACAATTCATGGCTCAATAGCTTGGAAGAGGAACCGGTTATAAAAATTTTAAAACTGCCTTCGTCTCTTAATTTTCTCACCGCTTTTTCCCAATTTTTTATTTCCTGTATTTCATCAAGAAAAAGATATTTAATATTCGCGTTGAAATATTCCCGATACACATCCACGGAATCTTCTATTATTTGAGGATTGTTATTTTCAATAAAAAAAGGATCCTCAAAATTAAGATACAGGAAATCATCCTTAAGCTTGAGCTTTTTTATCATCAGTTTCAAAACTGAAGATTTTCCGCTCCGTCTGGGTCCGACCAAATCGACTATCTCTTTGCTTTTAAAATCAACCGCGCTTAAAACCGCCCTTTCAAAAAGCTTGTTTTTTCTGGCGCTTTTTTGCCAAAAATCGATCACTTTCACTAATTGCTCTTTATCTATTTTCATCAACTATATCTTATGATTAATATGAATTTTAGTCAAGTATAGTCTACTTCAACTTCGGATTATTCGTTTTTTGTTTATAGCTTCTTTTTTCTTTCCATCCGTAAGTTTATTTTACCACAAAAATCGGCAAAATAAAAAAACAGTCTTTTCTGACTGTATAAAAAATTGATACTGTTTTAATAAAAAACTGACCCTCGCTTTTAACTTTGCACTTTAAATTGCTTATATCCATCCCCACTTTTTAAGCTTCGCATGGTCTTCCTGGATAAATTTCAGTCCGATATCGGTGCGGTAAAACATTTTTGGGATGACAATTTTATTTATTAATTTATAGGTTTTTTCTCGCGCTTCCGCTACCGTTTCGCCCATGCCCGTTACTGTCAGCACATAGCCGGTTTTGCTGGAAATATAATATTCTTTTTGTTTAGATTTGTTTTTCCTCAAGGAAATTTCTTCAAAATGAAGATGTTTTAAATCTTTTTCCGCAAAATTATTCTTAAAAAATATTTTTTGCCCTTCCGGGTAATATTTTCTTAATTTGACCGCATAGGGAAACGGCGGCGTAGCCACAAAAACCACTATCCCAAAGCCTTTTTTAAATTTGAGATTATAAGGCTGGCCATCCGCCACCGCTTTTAAGAATTCTCCCCACGGCGAATCATGGATTTCGCTTTGGAGCTGCATGGAAGGCCAGCCAAAACGCGCCGTCACTTCCAATGGGTAAATATTATTTTTATTAATAATGAAATCTATATCAAAATCTCCTTTAAAGTTTATGCTTTGCAAATAAGGTTTTAGCTTGGCCAGAGTTTTTTGGAAAAGCTTGTTTTTTTCATTATCGTCATACCACATTAGTGTTCCCATCTCGTCCGTCTTAGGACCCAAATTGTCGTTGCATAGATTCTTGTGCTCCATATTGATTTCGATAGGACCAACCCAATCCTGGCCATTAAAATAGCGCGCGACTCCGATTTCAATGCCTTCGACTTTTTTTTGCAGATCCAAGCTGTAACATTCTTTTTTATTGTTTCTGAAATAACTTTTTAAAACTTCAATGACATCGCTACCATCTTTTAATTGCCCGACATAATTAAAACCTTTATAGATATGTCCGTTTTGCTTCACCACCCAGTAATCTCTGTTTTTTTCCAGAAATTTTATCGCTTCTTTGGCGCTGGAAAAATTCATTGAAGGAATCGGCTCCATCCCGCAAAGAGAAAGAATCTTATGTCCTTCCTGGCGATTGTTTTCAATTCGATCCGATTTATAATTTCCTCCGACAACCGAATAGCCTTCTTTTCTCAATTCGTCCTGAATTTTTCCATATCCAATGCTATCAAAAACAATTAAGCCTTTCTTACTTACCCAATTAAGCTCTTTTTTCCAATCAGTGGTTTTTTCCACCATACCTTCCAGATTGCGCTTTTGATTTTTATCATCGATAAAAAGACGGGTGTTATGCCCCTCTTGCTTGAGCCGATAGCACAAATCCGCCCCGGCTAAATCCTTAGAAATAAAAAGAATATTCATAATACCCTTATTATAAGTTTAAAAACCGATTTTTAGCAAGTAAAAAGGCGCCATCGAATGTTAACGACAACGCCCTTCAAAATAACAACCTCCATATATCCACTAGACCATTGATGCCTAGTGAATACAATTTGGTCCAAAAAATTGCCTGAATGACCGAGAAGGCCATTACTATCAGCAGTTCTTGAATCCTGCCTGGCAATTCCTTATGGAAAAAAATTGCTATTCTCTCGGGACCATCCCAAAGAGAAAACCGAATCAGTAGGCCAACAGTTAAAATATTGGCTATAATTCGGCCTATTCCCCCATTCTTACGAATCGAATCTATCGAAGCTCTGAGAGCTTCTGTCAAAGTAAAGTCTTCAATGATGCTTCGACTGAACAGAACGAACCCATAAGCTATCGCTACATCTTCCACCCAAATTACAATAGTAATCCCTGTGTCTTCCCAACCTAACCACTTCAGAAATCCAACAGTGGCTGGAGAAAGAGTTGTTAAAAGATTGTCTGACAAGCTATAGGCCGCGCCCTTGGAAACAGTTTTAGCCATTTTGCTTGCTACTTCCTTAGTTCTGTCTTCTTCATCAATTTTCCAGAAAACAAGCCAAGCTTCTTTCAATAATGCCGCGACAGTCGCGGCTAATTTCATTAACCGCTTCATCGCGACACCTCCCTTTTAATTTTTCAAGAACTTTGACCTCAAAAGACCGCCTTTTGAAGCCAATAGATTAGTATACGCCTAAATAAGAAAAAGGTCAAGTCGAATAATGGCTTGAATTAGGTATTTTTTAAAACTTTTTTTACTTTTTTGGTGTTTTGGGAGCTCAAACAACTGCCGGATTTTTATCTAAAAAACCTTTTAAATTCCAATCATCAAAAATTCATCCAATATTTCCGGATAAAATTAAGCAAATTTTTCCTTTTATTTGAATCAAATTCAACATCCGGAGATTTAAACTGGATATTTTTTACAAAATCAGAAACCGCTTCAGCCACATCCGCGCAAACTGGCAGATTTATATTTTCCAAACTATCAAATTCTTTTTCATGGGGATAAAATTTTCCTATTTTCCCTGCGATAAAACAACTGTCTATGCCCATAATTTTGAAATAATGATGATCGCTTAATTCCGCTGCTTCCTTGATACTATTGATGTAAATTTTTTCTTCTATTTTTTGAAAAGATTTTTGGATTTGAGAATAATAGTCTTCTTCCACGAAAATATCTGTTTTTTCTTCTAAGCCTACCCCGTCTAAAGAAATCATGAACTTTACCTTTTCTCTTTCTTTATCGGAAAGCATATCTACAAAATATTTTGATCCAAACATGGAATTCTCTTCTGCCCCGAAATATATAATCCAAACATCAAAAGGCAATTTTTCTTTTTTTAATTTTTCAGAAATAGCCAGTGCTACCGCCACACCGCTGGCATTATCAATGAACCCTTTAAAATCCGGAATGGTATCCATATGCGCTCCTATCACCAGTTTAAATTTCCCTTTTCGATCGCTAAGTTTATGCACTAAATTAAAAGTTTTTTTCAAAACAAATTTAGTTTTCATATTTAAAGACACTGCTTTTCCGATGGAATTAGTTAAAAATTCTTTATCTTTCGCGCCGACAATAATATCCGGAATAACATATTGCATTATTCCCTTATTGTAAACAAAGGGGTTCTCAAAATTTTTTGCTAAAGAAATAAAAGCCGTTGGATATTTTCCCTTTTTTAAGCAATAAATATCCAAAGGGTTATCCACTTCAATATTGTCTTCCTGAAAATATTGCAATTTCCCTTTTAGTTTAACACTGGGAGAATAATAGACCGCTTTGCAAGCTATTTGCTTTCCGTCAATCTCCAAGCAGGGATCCTGCTTCTGCCGCCAAGTCAATATTTGATATTTCTGTAAAAAAGTTTTCCCGCCAATATGATTTTTTATGTAATTCTTAATCAATTTGAAAGCATTCTGTTCATTTTTTGATCCTGAAAGCCTGGGATGGCTGGCAATTTTATTAATCAATTCAGCTAATTCTTTTCTCTCCATAAATTTATTTTCTTTATATTATCTGATTTTATTCTACCACAAAAGAAAAAAACAGCTATTTTTCAGCTGTTTCGATTATTTGCATTAGTTGGACTGGGATGACGAATTATCGCCACCCCAGTTTTTGTCAAAATGTCCAGACAATCATTGCTGAAGCGAACAGCTTGTCCGTTTCAGCCGCGATGTCAAGTACCCATTTTCTTAGACACTCTCTCTACGATTAAAAATTGATTAGCGTAAATGATTGGCGGCATTTTGAGGGCGGTATGAATCCGCCTGTTATTGTATCTGAAAATGGTTTG
>Ga0100388_10004513_pt1 | contig 11526 bp, 12 predicted proteins | sample CryGeymeta201512_FD_81536 | JGI IMG/M metagenome (GOLD analysis project Ga0100388, IMG submission 81536) | Groundwater microbial communities from Crystal Geyser aquifers in Utah, USA - Crystal Geyser metaG 2015-12 | ecosystem: Environmental > Aquatic > Deep subsurface > Groundwater | place... | reverse complement strand
GCCGCCCTCCGCGTTCATCAGGTAGAGCTGCGGCGAGCCGGAGCGGTCGGAGACGAAGCAGATCTGTTTCCCGTCCGGGGACCACGCCGGCCCTACCGATATCCCGTGGGTCTGGGTGAGCTGGCGGCGGCCATCCCCCGAGCGCTTTATCACAAAGATCTGGGTGTCCCCCCCGGCGGTCATGGTGAGGGCCAGCTGCCGGCCGTCGGGCGACCAGTCGGGCGCCATGTTCACCCCCAGGCTGCGGGAGATCCGCTTCACCATGGCGCGACCCACGTCGAGGACGAAGAGGTCGGGGTTGTTCTTCAGATAGGAGGTGAAGGCGATGTACTTGCCGTCTGGCGACCAGTCGGGCATCAGGTTGAGCCGGCGGTTGGCGACCACCCGGCGCGGATTGTGGCCGTCGAAGTCGAGGACATAGATCTCCTTCGCCCGGCCGCGGCGCACCTCGCAGATGATCCGGGTGTCGAAGACCCCCTCCTCGCCAGTCACCTCTTTGAGGATCTGGTTGGCGACCCGGTGGAGGAGGTAGCGGCGCGCGACCAAATCGCCGGTGAGCTGCTTGCCGAAGATCTGCCGGCGGCCAAAGAGGTCGTAGAGACGCGCCTCCACGGTGAGCCGCTCGCCCTCCACCTTGGCGCCCATCTTCACCAGGTACTCGGCGCCCACCGTGGTCCAGTCGCGGTACTCGAACGCGCCGGCGGTGAGACTGGCGGTGCGGTAGTCCTCCAGGTAGGCGGCCGGGTCGATGCGCTGGAAATAGCCGGAGATCTCCAGATCATCCGCCACCACCCGGGCGATCTCCTGCGCCAGGGTCACGTCCAGAGGGGTGTCGAGGCCGCGGCAATACGGGATGGCGAGATGGATCCGTCCCACCCCGGAGGGGGAGATGGTGGTGTATTCCGCGGCGCGGGCCGGAGGAGCGAGGGCCAGACCGAGAAAGACGAGACCGAGGACGAGGGAGCAACGGCGGAGCAGGCGGATGGGGGTCACGAGTCGATCGCCAAGAAAAGGAGGGGGGGAAGGTAGCGCCGGCAGTGGGGTCGAACCGACCCACCGGCGCGCTGGGGGTTCGGTAGCGGAGCCAGCGGGCGCGGCGCACCGCCTCACAGCTCGTCCGAACGGAACTCGAAGTAGAGGGTGACGGCGCTGCCGTCGAAGGCGTCGAGGAGGGAGAGGTCGTCGGGGGGAGGTTGCAGGGGCGTGGACTTTTTCACCGCCCGCTCCACCGCGTCGTCAAAGTACTGGTTTCCTGAGGGAGACTCCAGGACCACGTCGAGGAGCTCGCCGGCGAGATCGACGCGCACCCGCATCTTGGTCACCAGCTTGCTCTCCTTGGGGACGTTGGGGGGCAGGGTGAAGTTGCTCTTGATCGCCCGCCCCACCCCTTCCTGATAGGTGGAGCGGTGGCCCTCCGCCACCACCACCGCCTGGGAGGCCGCCGCCGCGCGGATCGCGGCCACCCGCTGCTCGCGCTCGGCCCCCGCACGCGCCTCGGCCACCCGGGTCTGCTCCTCCGCCTTGATCCGGGAGATCGTGTCGGCGAGCTGCTGGCGCTCCCTCTCCAGCCGGGTGGCCTCTGCCGCCTGTTGCCGCGCCGCCTTCTGCTGCCGTTGTCGCGCCGCCTCCTGGCGCTGGCTCTTCTCCTCCTCGCGCTGCGCCTCCGCGCGCCGCGCCGCGAGTCGCTCGCGGATGTCGGCGAGGCTCTTCTCCTCCACCTTCTTCTCCACCAGGGCGTGATCCGGCCCTTTCGGCGCCGGGTGGACCACCTGGGGCTTGGGCTCAGGCTTGGGCAACGGCGGCGGCGGAAGGGGCGGCGGGGGGGCGACCTTCGCCGCCGGCGGGGGCGGCGGGGGCGGGGCGGTCGCCGCTTTGGGCGGCGGCGGCGGGGCCACCGACGGCGGCCCCGCCGTCTTTGGAACCGCCGCCGCCGGCGGCGCGGTGGGCGGTCCACCCCCCTCCTTCACGAACTGCACCTCCACCGACGGCGGCAAGGGGCGGGGGGGGTGGATGGCAAGGTGGCCGGCGGTGAGAACCGCCACCACCGCCACCACGTGGCCCACCACGCTGCGCCCGAGAAAGGGGCCGAGGCGGTCTGCGCGACTAGCCCGCATCGCTCACAAGGGCTCGTCGCGTCGACGCGCCCCTGCCCGGAGATGCTGGCCGGCCCGCAACCCTCGGCCCGCGGCCAGGCGTCCGGCCGGTTGCGGGCGCGGCCGGCAGATTCGGAGAGGCACACGCGCGGAGCAGATTCATGGTGAGAGGTGCGGGCTCAAGCCCACATGGCGACCGGCCTACCGGGTCTCCATCGGGCGGGTCATCATTCCCAAGTGGTCAACCCCTGCCTCTTGGAGGGAGGCCATCACCTGCGCCACGACGCCGTAGGGGACGGTGCGGTCGGCGCGCAACAGGACCTCGCGCCGCTCGTCCTCGCGCGCGGCAAAGATCGCCACCACCTTCGCGCCGAGACCGCCGACCTCCACCACGTGGTCCTCGAGGGCAACCTGACCGTCCCGGTTGATGGTCACCGTGAGCGGCTCCTTCGCCTGCTTCACCGGGGTGGAGGTGGTCTCCGGCAGGTCCACGTCCACCCCCTGGGTGAGCATCGGGCTGGTCACCATGAAGATGATCAGGAGGACCAGCATCACGTCCACCAGGGGGGTGACGTTGATATTGGCGATCGGCGCCCGCCCAGCCCTACGGCGCAACATCTCTGGAGTCCTTCACGAAATGGCGCCGGACGATGTTCAGCAGCTCGGAGTGGAAGTTGTCCATCTCCGCGGTGAGGGTGTCGATCTTGCTGTTGAAATAGTTGTAGGCGATCACCGCGGGGATCGCCGCGGCCAGGCCGGCGGCGGTGGCCACCAGGGCCTCGGAGATCCCCGGCGCGACCACCGCCAAGGTGGCGTTGCCACGGGCACCGATCTCACGGAAGGCGTCCATGATCCCCCAGACGGTCCCGAAGAGGCCGACGAAGGGGGCGGTGGAGCCGGTGGTGGCGAGGAAGGTGAGGTAGCGGCGCAGGCGGGAGATCTCCTCGTTGGTGGCCCGCGCCAGGGCCCGGCCGATGTTGTCCACCCCGCCGAGGTCCGTGCTGATCTCACTCGGCGCATCGACCACCGGCGCGGCTTCGCGGTCCCCGCGCTGGGAGAGGCGGACCAGCTCGCCATAGCCGGCGCGGAAGAGTTCCGCCAACGGCGCGCCGTTCAGGTTGCGGGCGGCGTCGAAGATCTGCCCGAGGCGCACGGTCCGCCAGAAGATCTCCAGAAAGGTCTTCGAGCCCCGCCGGGCGCGGCGAACCACCTGCCACTTGAAGGCGATGATCGCCCACGACACCACCGAGAAGAAGACCAGAAGGAGGAGGACCGCCTGCACCATGGGCCCCGAGTGGAGGACCAGGGCGAAGACCGACCGGCTCTCGGCAGACCCCGCCAAGGCCCACGCGGAGTGGGGCACAACAAGGAGCGCGAAAAGGAGGGCGAGGCGCACGGCAGACAAGGGGAGGGGCAGGTGGGAAAAATGGGTGGCGATAGTGGGGAGGGGTGGCGGACGAAGTCAACGGCGGCCCAACCCCTTGACCGGCCATGCGCGCCTCGCTAGCGTCCGCTCCCCCGTGCGGGTGCGCGGCCCGCGCCACGGGGGGTGCGGGCTGGCTCGCCGTGGGGCCCGTGCGGCGGTGTAGCTCAGCTGGTTAGAGCATGCGGCTCATATCCGCAGTGTCCGGGGTTCAAGTCCCTGCACCGCCACCATCCGCCGCCGCCCGATGGAGCTCGCGCAAGAGATCCATCACCCGGTTGGCGGTGAACTGCTCGAAGTCCAGCGGCGCGCCCGCCGACTCCCACGCCACGCGACTCGCCATCAGGTAGTCGGCGCAGGCAAGCGGCGCGCCGACCCGGAAGACCACCCGATCCTGGATCGGCACCTCCAGCTCCATCGGCCCGGCGGTCGCCGGCAGGGGGTTGCCCACCATGGCGATCGGATAGGCGAGGTCGAACGCCTTCAAGTACGAGGTGGTCTCCTTCACCGGCACGTTGTCCAGCTCGCCCTTTGGCCGGCCGCCAAGGGGGAAGAGGCAGAAGATGTGGCCGTTGCGTTTGAGCTGCGCCATGCGCCGGAAGGCGGCGCGGTTGATCGTGGCGGCGGTGTGCTCCTCGGCCAGGCGCGCCCCCCGCTCCGCCGCGCCCTCCGCGTGACTCGGCCCCAGTAGCTCGCGGCGCGGCACGATGACGATGCGGGAAAAGATCTCCGTGTACATCTTCACCACCTCGCTCTCCTCGTTGAGCTTGCGGCCAGCGATGTAGATCAGCCGGTCGAGGATGCGCTGGTAGCGGAGCGAGGCGCGCCCGACGAGGTAGAAGAAGGCGGGGACGTCGAAGTTCCCCGCGTGCTCGGCAAGAAAGAGGATCCGCTGGCCCGCGTCGATCTGCGCCAAACAGTGGTCGAGGTGGTCACACCCCTGGAGCGCGGAGCCAGGCAGCAGGAGCTGCTCCATCAAGTCGAGGATCACCGGCAGGTTCCACCGATTGCCCGACTGGTAGACGTTCTCCGCGGTGATCCGGCGGTCCTGACCCGGGACGTGGTGCAGGGCCAGACGCTTCGTCGTCGCCACCACGAGCTGGTGCAGCGCTTCGCGACTGAGGAGAACAGGAGCGACCATAGCGGGGCGACAAGATGGCACCGTGGCCACGCGGGTCACAACCTAAGCGCCGGTCGCGCGTGCTACCCCGGGGGCGGATCTTGCCCGCGCTCTTCCCCCGCCGGCCGGCCGCCAACCCCGCGCCAGTCGCGCCCCCCGCCTGCGGCCGGCGGCGAGGGCCCCACCCCTGTGCTCCCGCGGCCCGGCCGGGGAGGGGCGGCGATCGACCCCCACCGCGACGGACGGGGTACGATGGGCCATGGTCCTCGGGATCGGCATCGACCTGGTGGAGGTGGCGCGGATGCGCCAGGCGCTGGCGCGCTTTGGCGAGCGCTTTCTGGAACGGTGCTTCACCCCGGGCGAGCGCGCCGACTGTCTCTCCCGCCGCGACCCCGCCCCCTCCCTTGCCGCCCGCTGGGCGGCGAAGGAGGCGACGGCCAAGGCGCTCGGCACCGGCCTCGGGGGAGAGGTGGGGTGGCGCGACGTGGAGGTGGTGCGCACCGCCACCGGCCAGCCCGAGCTGCGCCTCACCGGCGCGGCTGCCGCCCGGCTGGCCGCCCGCTCCGGGAGGGTCCGGTTCTACCTCTCCCTCACCCACGAGAAGGGGATGGCGGCGGCGGCGGTGATCGCCGACGGTTGACGACATATCTGGATGGCGGTATATATGCATCCCCAAATATGTCCCCCACCCACCTCCTTCCCCTCCTCGCCGACCCCACCCGGTTGCGCTGCGTCACCCTCCTCGCCGCGGAGGGGGAGCTGTGCGTCTGCGAACTCACCGCGGCCCTGGAGGTGAGCCAGCCCAAGGTGTCGCGCCACCTCGCGCCCCTGCGCGACGCCGGGGTGGTGGAAGACCGGCGCGCCGGCCGGTGGATCCACTACCGCCTCCACCCAACCCTGCCCGGGTGGGCGCTGCGGATCATCCACGAGCTCGCCGCCGCCACCGCCAGCGAGCCCCCTTTCACCGACGACCGCACCCGCCTCGCCGCCATGGCCGGAAGGCCGGAGCGCCTCTGCTGCCCCACCTGAGCCCCGGCGGAGTTGCTCCCCGCCAGAATCGGCGCCCGGTTGGCAACCCCCGCGCCACCCTCGGCCGACTCCCCACCGCGCCCACCCCCCCTCCCCTGTGGCCACCCCGCTCCGCATCCTCTTTCTCTGTACCGGCAACGCGTGCCGCTCGCAGATGGCCGAGGGGTGGGCGCGCGCCCTCGGCGGCGAGCTTGTCGTGGTGGCCTCGGCGGGGATCGAGGCCCACGGCCTCAATCCGCGGGCGGTGGCGGTGATGGCGGAGGCGGGGGTCGACATCGGAGACCACCGCTCCACCCTCGTCACCCCAGCGATGGTGGCGGCGGCCGATTGGGTCATCACCCTCTGCGGCGATGCCCACGACCACTGCCCGGTCCTGCCGCCGGGGGTCGAGAAGCGCCACTGGCCGCTGGCCGACCCGGCCCGGGCGACCGGCGACGAGACGGCGGTCATGGCCTCCTTCCGCGCCAGCCGCGACGCGATCCGGGCGCGGGTGGCGGCGCTGTTGGCCGAGCTCAACCAGAGGGACGAATGAGGACCCTCCACCTTGCCGGTTCGGCGATCCGCCTCGCGTTAGGCGCGCGGCGGCGGCGCCTCGGCGGCGCGCCGGACGATCTGCCCTCGTCCGTGGCCCCGCCGCCAACCCCCGCCCCCGGGGTCCAGCCGGTGGCCTCCCCGCGCGCCCGTTCTACCCGCGCCTCCCGACTTCCCACCTCCCCCGCGGTCGAGCCCGTTGGGGTCACCCCCCGTCCCGCGGGATGGAGGTGCGGGTGAGCCGCCCGTGTCGCGTAGCCATGCAGCGGGCGGCGCGGGCCCGGCTGTCGCCCTTCGAGCGCTACCTCACCCTCTGGGTCTTCGCCTGCATCGGCGCCGGCATCACCCTCGGCCAGCTCATCCCCGCCCCCTTCCGCCTCCTCGGGCGGCTGGAGGTAGCACGGGTAAACCTGGTGGTGGCGGTGCTGATCTGGCTGATGATCGTCCCCATGCTGTTGAAGATCGACTTCGCGGCGCTGCACCGGGTGAAGGAGCACTGGCGGGGGGTGGCGGTGACCCTGTTCATCAACTGGGGGTGAAGCCCTTCTCCATGGCCCTCTTGGGGTGGATCTTCATCCGCCACCTGTTCGCGCCGTGGTTGCCGGCGGCGCAGATCGACGCCTACATCGCCGGCCTCATCCTGTTGGCGGCGGCGCCGTGCACGGCGATGGTCTTCGTCTGGTCCAACCTCTCGGACGGCGAGCCCCACTTCACCCTCACCCAGGTGGCCCTCAACGACCTGATCATGGTCTTCGCCTTCGCCCCGATCGTCGGCCTGCTCCTCGGCCTCTCCTCGATCCACGTGCCGTGGGGGACCCTCTTCCTGTCGGTGCTCCTCTACATCGTCCTGCCAGTTGGCTTCAGCCACGCCTGGCGCAAGCGGCTCTTGGCACGCGGTGGCACGGCTCCCCTCGACCGGGTGCAGGCGCGGTTGGCGCCGCTCTCGCTGATCGCACTCCTCGCCACCCTGGTCCTGCTCTTCGCCTTCCAAGGCGAGCAGCTCCTCGCCCAGCCCCGGGTGATCGCCCTCCTCGCCGTGCCGATCCTGATCCAGGTCTACTTCAACTCGACCCTCGCCTACCTCCTCAACCGCGCGGTCGGCTCCGCCCACTGCGTGGCCGGGCCGTCGGCCCTGATCGGCGCCTCCAACTTCTTTGAGCTCGCGGTGGCCACCGCGATCTCGCTGTTTGGCTTCCAGTCGGGCGCCGCCCTGGCGACGGTGGTGGGGGTGCTGGTGGAGGTGCCGGTGATGCTCTCGGTGGTGCGCATCGTCACCGCCAGCCGGAGCTGGTACGAGCGCGGTAGACAAGTCGCCGTGGGGTGACGCTGGCCGACCTCCCAGCCCCCCCCGTCACGATCGCCGGCCCGCAGGGCCGACCTCCCCTACCCCCTACCCCGGAGTCCCCATGACCCTACTGTCGGTCTTCGATCCCCCCATGTGCTGCGCCAGCGGTGTCTGCGGCAGCACGGTCGACCCCGCCCTGGTGCGCTTCGCCGCCGACCTCCGCTGGCTGGAGGCCCACGGGGTGCGGGTGGTGCGCCACAACCTCGCCCAGGAGCCCGGCGCCTTCGTGGCCGAGCCGGCAGTCCAGGCCGCCCTGGCGGCGGAGGGCGCCACGTGTCTGCCCCTGTTGGTCGTGGACGGCGAGATCCGCGAGCGCGGCCGCTACCCCGATCGCGCCACCCTCGCCCCCTGGTTCGGCCTGGCAACGGAAGCGAGGGTTGAGCCGTTCGTCCTGCGTGCGGTCGCGCCGCCTTGCCCCCCCGCCCCCGGCGATGGCCGGGGGAAGTGCTGCTGATCCCATGGACCTCCTGACCCACCCCACGCGCCACCTCCTGTTCACCGGCAAGGGCGGCGTCGGCAAGACGAGCCTCGCCTGCGCCACCGCCATCCACCTCGCCGAGGGTGGCCGGCGGCTCCTGCTCGTCTCCACCGACCCCGCCTCCAACCTGAGCGACGTCCTGGGCGTGGCGGTGGCGACCACGCCGGTGGCGATCCCCGGCGTCGCCAACCTGCGGGTGGTGAACATCGACCCGCAGGCGGCGGCCGCCGCCTACCGCGAGCGGGTGGTCGGGCCGTACCGCGACCTCCTCCCCACCACGGCGATCGCGGCGATGGAGGAGCAGCTCGGCGGCGCCTGCACCGTGGAGATCGCCGCCTTCGACCAGTTCACCGCCCTGCTGGCCGGTGAGGTCCACGGGGGGGAGTACGACGTGATCTGCTTCGACACCGCCCCCACCGGCCACACCCTGCGGCTGCTGGAGCTGCCCGCCGCGTGGAGCGATTTCCTCGCCACCACCCCCGGCGGCGCGTCGTGCCTCGGCCCTGCCACCGCCCTCGCCTCCAGCCAGGCGCGCTACCGGGCGGCGATGGCCGCCCTGGCCGATCCGCTCCAGACCACCGTGGTCTTGGTGGCGCGCCCCGAGGCCACCACCCTTGCCGAGGCGGCGCGCACCGCGGTCGAGCTTGCCGGCGTGGGGATGGTCCACCAGCGGCTGATCGTCAACGGCCGGTTCACCGCCACCGACCCCAGCGACCCGGTGGCCGCGGCCTTGGAGCGGCGCACCCTCCAGGCCCTCGCCCACCTCCCCGCCCCGCTCGCCGGGCTGGCGCGCGACGAGCTCCCCCTCCAGCCCTACAACCTGGTCGGCGTCGCCGCCCTCCGCCACCTGTTCACCGAAGCCGCCGCGCCCGCCGCCCCACCCGCCCTTGGAGGGACCGTGGCGCCGGCCACCGCGCCGGCCACCGCGGCCGGCGGGGCGACCCTCGCGACCCTCCCCGGTTTGGGCGCGCTGATCGACGACCTCGCCGCCGCCGGCCACGGCCTACTCCTGTTCATGGGCAAGGGCGGGGTCGGCAAGACCACCCTGGCCGCGGCGGTCGCTTGGGCCCTCGCCACGCGCGGCCACGCGGTCCACCTCTCCACCACCGACCCGGCCGCCCACCTCCACCACGCCCTCGCCGAGCCGGCGGCCAACCTCACCGTCGGCCGCATCGACCCGGCGGCCGAGAGTAGCCGCTACACCGCGGAGGTCCTCGCCCACGCCGGCGCCAACCTCGACGCCGAGGGGCGGCGGCTACTCGCGGAGGACCTGCGCTCGCCGTGCACCGAGGAGGTGGCGGTCTTCCACGCCTTCGCCCGTCACGTGGCCGAGGCGCAAGACCACTTCGTCGTCCTCGACACCGCCCCCACCGGCCACACCCTGTTGCTGCTGGATGCCACCGGCGCCTACCACCGCGAGGTGGCGCGGCGGCAGGCCGCCAGCCATGACCCCCTTGCCACGCCGCTGATGCGGTTGCGCGACCCCGCCTTCACCCGCCTGCTGATCGTCACCCTCGCGGAGCCCACCCCGGTCTTCGAGGCCACTGCCCTGCAAGACGACCTCCGCCGCGCTGGGATCACCCCCTACGCCTGGATCATCAACGCCTCCCTCGCCGCCGCGAACCCGCGCGACCCGCTGCTGGTGGCCCGCGCGGCGGCCGAGGTGGGGCTGATCCACCAAGTCCAGGCCACCCTTGCCCGCCGCTGCTACCTCGTCCCCTGGCGGCCGGAACCCCCCGACGGCGCGGCGCTGCTGGCGGCGCTGGGGCGGGGGTAACCCCCACCGAGGTCGGACAGAGGGGGTCGACGCGCCGCGCCCGCGGTCCTCCACGTGGCGTCGTCCCACCGTGCGCTGGAAGAAGGTTCGTCGCGATCGCCGCAAAGGAAGGCGAAGGGGCGCGCATCGTGGCCGGGAAGGGCGCGGTCAACGCGCGGTCGTGAGCGACACCTCCGCCGGCAAGGCGCCCCGGGCGACGACGGTGAACCACCCTCGGTTTTCGTGGACGTGGATGGGCGTGGCTCTGAGCGCGCGCTGCTGCTTGGGCACACGATCGCGAAGGTCCGACGGCCTCCCCCTACTCCCGCCCCGCCCCTGGCCCCCCCGCCGCCCGCCCCGTAGGATGGGCGGCCGTGTCCGCGCCCGCGCCCATGCTTCAGCCGTTTCGGGCCCTGCGCGCCGACCCGAGCCGCGCGGCGCAGGTGGCGGCGCCGCCCTATGACGTGCTGGACACCGCCGAGGCGCGGGCCCTGGCGGCGGGGAACCCCCTCTCCTTCCTCCACGTCTCCAAGCCGGAGATCGACCTGCCGGCGGGGACCGACCCGCACGCCCCGGCGGTCTACGCCTCCGGCCGCGCGGCCCTGGAGCGGCTGATCGCGACCGGTGCGCTGGTGCGCGAGGCCACCCCCTGCCTCTACCTCTACCGCCAGCGGATGGGCGACCACACCCAGACCGGGGTGGTGGCGGCGGCCGCGGTCGAGGCCTATCTCCAAGGGAGAATCCGCAAACACGAGCACACCCGGGAGGACAAGGAGGAGGACCGCACCCGCCACTGCCGCGCCCTTTCCGCCCACACCGGTCCGGTCTTCCTCACCTACCGCCACACCGCCGCGATCGACCAGCAGGTGGCGCGCCTCACCGCCCGCGCGCCGGCGATCGACCTGGTGGCGGAGGACTCCGTCGGCCACACGGTCTGGATCGTCGACGAGCGCGGAGCAATCGACCGCTTGCTGGCCGCCTTCGAGGAGGTCCCCAGCCTCTACATCGCCGACGGCCACCACCGCTGCGCCGCCGCGGCGCGCCTGGCCGCGGAGCGGCGGGAGGCCACCCCGGGCACCACCGGCGACGAGCCCTTCAACCGCTTCCTGGCGGTGATCATCCCCGACGACCAGGTCCAGATCCTCCCCTACTACCGGGCGATCCGCGACCTCGGAGAGATCCGCCCCCCCGACCTCCTCACCGGCCTCGCGGCCCGTTTTACGGTGGAGCCGAGCCGGGTGGCGGTCGCCCCCGACCGCCCCGGCCGCTTCGGCCTCTACACCGGCGGCGGCTGGCTCTCCCTCACCCTCCGGCCCGAGAGGGCGCCGGCCGCGACCGACCCGGTGGCGAGCCTCGACGTGGCGATCCTCGCCGACCAGGTCCTGGCGCCGCTGTTGGGAATCACCGACCCCCGCCGCGACCCGCGCATCGACTTCATCGGCGGCATCCGCGGCCTCGCGGAGCTAGAGCGGCGGGTCGACGCCGGCGAGTTCGCGTGCGCCTTCTCCCTCTATCCCACCCGCCTGGCGGCCCTCTTTGCAGTCGCCGACGCGGGAGCGGTGATGCCGCCAAAGTCCACCTGGTTCGAGCCCAAGCTACGCGACGGATTGGTGAGTCTGGTGGTCGACTGAGCCACGCGCCCGAACCGCCTTGGCGGTGCGCACCCTGCGGTCCGAGAAGGCGCGGGCGCACACGAAGGCACGAAGGGGGGACGCTTCAGCCCCACGGGGCGAAGCCGCCGCGTGAGCCCG
>Ga0100388_10004506_pt1 | contig 11542 bp, 13 predicted proteins | sample CryGeymeta201512_FD_81536 | JGI IMG/M metagenome (GOLD analysis project Ga0100388, IMG submission 81536) | Groundwater microbial communities from Crystal Geyser aquifers in Utah, USA - Crystal Geyser metaG 2015-12 | ecosystem: Environmental > Aquatic > Deep subsurface > Groundwater | place... | reverse complement strand
TTTAAATAAAACCACCCAGTCGGGATTAAACCGAATCTGGATGGTTGCGTGGTCAGGAAAGATATCGTGGAATCTATTCCACCAGAAACAGGTGGAGCATATCGCGATGAGGGCTCTCCGTATAGTAGTCTACATGGTACTTTTTCTTGTTTACCAGTAGGTAATTGATGATCTCTTTTGCATTTGCCCATCGCCAAAACGGGCGTCCATCAACTTGGATCTCGACCGATTTTCCCGTTGGTCCGGAGATTGATGCACTCCCCATTTTGTTTTGGTACATAATCGAATGGTTCGCCTCGCGGATAATGAACACGGTGTCGTATTGTGTGTGGCAATCATGTGCAAACTGTTGCAACCCCTCCCAGAGCTTTGGGTTGAGAGTTTTGTACAAGTTTGTATGCGGTATGTCATACTCGCCAATACGTTTGTCAACAACCAGACCAATTTCTGGTTTGCTTGCTATAGGAACGACATCATTTCTGTTGATTCCTTTTTGGATGTCACGTGCTGTCATGTATCGCACGGCATGCGCATAGAGATGTTGTTCCTGCGTAACCGCTTCCTTTTGTCGCGCGATCTCGCCATCGTACCAATCCGGTCGATCCATGAATGTATAGATATCGGATACAGCCATCGCAAGATCTGGTCGAACGAGAGTTGCGTCAAACTCAACTCGAGGTAGTGTGCCTTTACCCCACAAACGTCTTACCTTGTCCAACGTCGTGGCAAGTGTATTGCGCTTTGTGTGAATATCAAGAAACTCACGTGCGGTGCTTACTGGATTATCTGATGCGTCGTTACGGAGAATTGTGACAAGCACCCCCATGCTGATATCGGGGTTAAACCGCGGATCGAGTGGTATCAATTGCTGCTCACCGATTTGTTTGAACGATTGGATTGAAAGACGTCCATCTTTGACATCTTTCGCGAGACCAACTATCTCCCAACCAAGGTCAAACAAGCATGCAGATCCGTTGCTTAGGTTATATGCATTGAATACATCGTTCGTTGTGAGTTGGGCGATGCCGACGTTTGACTGCCAGTTACCGAAGCCCTCGTTGAATATATCTTCTCGATTGTTAAACCAGATACGATAGAAGTATCTGTCGCCACCCAGCTCTACCATAAACGCACGGGCAAGACTGGGGTCCCACGCCAATTCTTTGACGAGAATAGCTGCGTATGGGTTGATCTTTTTGACCTTTTGCGCCAGATTGCATTGTACACGATTGGTAACCCGTGCTTCTTTAGAGCCGGGCAAGACATAGGGCACTGCCGGTTTCCAACACACATATATCGCTGACACAACTAAAGCGATGGCCACACCTAACGCAACGAGAGGTGTATTTTCATTACCCGTTTTCATGGTGCATCCCTTCCAAAATCAGAATACGAACTAATAAGCGTATAACATAGGCCCGAATGTTAGTCAAAATAAAAAACCACCCATTCGGGATCAAACCGAATCTGGGTGGTTGTGGTTTTGTGATGAATAGGTGGATGTGGTTGCGACCGGTGTCGCTCCCCTTGCCCGCCTCTGTGTAAAAGTCGTATCCCCATTCGCGCGCATGGGCACGCAAAAACAGGATGAATTTTTCGCCCTGTTCCCAGCGCCACACAGGAATGCCACGTTCTAATACAAGATCGCAGGCGAGCCCGGTTGTGTGACCGCAGGAGTTGTTACCCATGAGGGATTGATACGCAAGCGTGCGTATTGCAGAGGTCATGTGGATTGTCCCACCACCTTCTTTGTGCCACGCTGTGGCAAGTGTGCAATTAAGTCGCCAGAGTTGCGGGTTAATGTTCTGGTAGTAGGTTTGGTTGACTCCTGCCAACTTACCCATACCGTCATCACAATCAAGACCTATATCTGGTCTGTCCGCAACTGCCACGAGCTTGTCCGCACCAAGTCCCCGCTTCAAGTCCTTCCAGTCTTGATACTGGTAGAGATGTTTGGCGATGGTGCGCTCGCGCTTCACCGCACGGCGTTCCTTGGGTAGTTCCCTATTGCGAAACCATTCGGGCATATCGTTATACGCCAGAAGTGTATCGATGGCGCTCCGCGCTTTTGCGATCTCTGCGTTCATTGCGTTGTCACTAAGCGCTGGGACAAGTAGTTTGTCGCCGATCATCGTGTCGAGATAATCGGCGAGCGCCATAACCTTAAACGCATAGATTGGCGCTTCGTCGTGGAGCCCAAGTGCATCAACCTTATCCTTAAACGTCTGGTCGCTGTGATACAGATACCAGAAGTTTGGGTAGGTGAATACTGCGGTGCCGGATCGTATGGTTTTGCAGATATTCGCATACCTGTTATACCCATACACGGGGAAATCGCCCGTATACTCGCCATAAGCGTCAACGAGTTTGGCGTAGTTGCCCAGCCCATTGTGATGCACCTGAACCGTCGCGACGGTATCTCCAACGATCTTTTGGTGCGCCTTCCACAAATTGCACCCTGCCAGCGCGTTGAGTGCAAGTGCGCACCGTGGATCAGTTTTCTTGAACGCTCGCAGCGATGCTATGTATTCACTATCGCTGATGCGTCCATTATGGTTCGCCCTGATTGATCGCGACTGTGCCAACTCTAACGCTCGCAACTTGCCGTTGAACTGCTGTGGCAAAAACTGCGCAAAGACACCAGCAGAGAGCTGGAACATGCCTACATGCGCCACGCTACTCTGACCAGTAAGGAACGACCCGTCAACGGCGTCTGGCGTGCACCCGCTTTCGATGAGTGCAAGTGCACGGACAACATTGATGTCCCAATCCACCGTCCGCGCAATCCAGCCAAAGTAGCCATCGTAGGGTCGGATGATCTTCTCTAACTCATCCGCCGTTTGGCACTGCGTGCGAGAGGGCAAATAGTTGTGTGCAACCCACTTTTTACCTTCTGTGCGCATAACCCGTTCGGTAAGGTTGGTCACCGTATGCGGTTTCCGGACAAATGTTATCCGGTAGCTACACACCGCGTCGACCCAGTCCGCAAGTGGTTTTCTAAAATACCATCCAGCAACTGCCAGACCGACAATAAGGATGATACTTCCGCGGATGACTTTCTTTCCAAAGTCAAGACCACACTTAAGCTTGAATACGGGGACAACACTACTCGCCCAGACGAGCTGGAAGTATCGTGACCCCTCTTGCATCCCTTTGAGCAGTCCAACACCCATGGACCACAGTCCCACGACGCACAAAAACAAATCAAACACAAGCGTCGTAAAGACCCATATCACAGCAGAGGAAACTGCTTTTGCTCCTGCGACGACGATGAACGCAACTGTGTTCTCAAACTTTGATCGATTTTTCAACTATTCCTCACCTCACAAATACAGATTGAATGACACGTCATCCTACCATAAAAAGGAAATTATGTCAATCTAAAATGCTCGACTCTTGCGCTTACGAGAATATTTTGCTATACTCTATGTTGTTATGACAATAAAAAAGACCGAAACGAAAAAGACTAAGAGTGCTGAAGTGCTGAAGAAAGAGAAAACTCCTGTGAAAAAAGCGACAAAATCGCTAGTCACTCCTGTTAAGGTTGTTAAAAAAGAAAAGAAAAGTGCTGAAGTGCTTAAAAAAGAGAATGCAGTAGAGAAGCCCGTGGTTCAAACACTTGGAAAAAAGAAAAAAGTCGCCAAGCCAATTGCGTCGGTCGGTACATTTAAACTCAAAGGCAAAGATGCGGAACTTTTGACCAAGTATCAGCATAATACATCCGATACCGGTTCCACAGAAGTGCAAGTTGCACTGTTTACGGCAAAGATCAATTCGCTTGCAAAACACCTCAAAAAACACGGCAAAGACAGTGATTCCAAACGCGGGTTGATCATCATGGTAGGTAAACGACGACGCCTGTTAAATTATCTATTGAAGCACAACCAAGCACAGTATCAGAAGTTGATAGCAGATTTGGGGCTGAGAAAGTAAAACCTGTATTAGGTAGTAGGTAGTAGGTAGTAGGTAGTATGGGATTTTAGATATTAGAAATTAAAAATGCAAAATAATAATACTTTTAGATTACTAACAATCGTCAATACAGTATTAATTGTAGCACCTTTGATTTTAGTATCGTATTTCACCTACAAACTTGTAATTTACCCCAATAAATTATTAAAATCTTCCCGTAAACAAAATGCCGTTAGCAAAATCGAGTCACGAGATAACGCTCGTAAAGCCACTGTTAAAGCACTGATCAATTCAATTAATATTTACAAAGTTGAGAACGGTAAATGTCCTCTATCTCTAGAAGATCTGGCTACGGCAGAAAAGACAAAGACATATTCCGACCCCCTCACTAAAAAGCCATATTTATATTCAACAGAAAATGCAAAATGCATTGTCTCTGCGACACTTGAGCTTAGCAACGATAAAGATTTGGCCAATGATTACAATCCGACCAATAGCCCAGTGTACGAGCTAGCCATATAATTTATCAATAGTTAGGTATCAGATATTAGTATTATAGGATTTTTAAATTTTTGCATAATACATAATACTTGGTACTTAATACAAACCATCTCGGCACGAGAGATATAACACATTTCAGCGTGAGTTATTCCCTCGTTCCGAGCCAAACAAACGCTGAATTACCACCCTACGCCAAAGGCTACGGAGTGGCAGGAAGGAACACATGAAATCTCATACAACCCATTCGACAGACTCAGGGCTTAAGGTCTTTAAAGCCGATTTTGGAAACGGCGAGTTAGTGTTCGAAACAGGTAAACTCGCAGGGTTGGCAGACGGGTCTGTCACCGTTTCTTGGGGAGAAACAGTTATTTTGGCAACCGCAGTCGTCGGCGTAGAACCACGCGAAGGCGTCGATTTTTTCCCGCTGATGGTTGATTACGAAGAACGACTCTACGCAGCAGGCAAAATTAGCGGGTCACGCTTTATTAAACGCGAAGGTCGTCCCACCGATAATGCAGTTTTATCGGCGCGCCTTATCGACCGCCCTATCCGCCCTTTATTTCCCAAATCATTCCGTAACGATGTGCAGGTGATCATCACCGTTTTGTCGTATGACGAAGAGCACAGCCCCGATACGATCGCCATTGTCGCCGCATCCGCCGCACTCACACAAACCATCGCACCGTTTGAATGTCCGGTCGGCGCTGCCCGTGTTGGCTGTATCGATGGCAAAATGGTCTTAAACCCAACAGAAAGTCAGTTAGATGTATCAACGCTCGATCTAGTCGTTGCAGGCACAACCGATACCGTGATGATGATAGAAGCCGGCGCAAAAGAGATCCCAGAAGCAACCATGATCGAGGCGATCGAATTTGCGCTCGCCGGGTTGCAACCGACAATAGCGGTGCAAAAAAACTTTGCACGCACTGATATGCTTACTACCGATGCATCGGAAGCCGATATTATCCACGAAGAAGTGAAAAAATATATCGGTAAAAAACTTGCAGGAGCGATCAAAGAACTCGACCCAGAAAAACGCAAAACGGCGATTGCCACGTTTGAAGCAGATGTCCTTAAAAACTTTGAAGGATCGTATAAACAAACCGATCTTAAAGTAACGTTTAATAAGATAGTCGAAAAGGAGATACGGGAGCTGATTCTATCTCATGATATTCGCCCCGATGGACGCAAATTAGATGAAGTGCGCCCCCTGTCTATAGAAGTTGGTCTGTTGCCGCGCACCCATGGGAGCGGTCTATTTACCCGCGGTCAAACACAGGCACTTACCATCGCCACCTTGGGGAGCCCGGGCGACGAACAGACCGTGGAAACACTAGAAGAAGAAGGCACCAAACGCTTTATGCACCACTACAACTTCCCTCCGTTTTCTACCGGCGAAGTCAAACCAATGCGTAGTGTTGGACGCCGGGAGATCGGTCACGGCGCACTTGCAGAACGCGCGCTCAAACCCATGATCCCGGACCGTGAATCATTCCCCTACACGATCCGTTTGGTATCGGAGATTTTAGCGAGCAACGGCTCCAGTTCTATGGCAGCAACGTGCGGATCAACGCTTGCACTTATGGACGCTGGTGTGCCTATCACCAAACCCGTCAGTGGTATTGCTATGGGTCTTATCACTGATCATGAAAAACCCTATGAAAACTACAAAGTGTTAACCGATTTGCAAGGGCTCGAAGATTTCGCCGGCGATATGGATTTTAAAGTCGCGGGGACCAAAGACGGTATAACCGCCATACAACTTGATACCAAGATTAAAGGGTTAAGCATGGGGATCATCAAAGATACGCTGGCAGCTGCGCTTAAAGGTAGGCTGTTTATTATGGAACAAATGCTGTCGGTTATCGGTGAACCGCGAACAGAATTATCTCAATACGCGCCACGTATCTACACCTTGCATATCCCTATCGACAAAATTGGCGATGTTATCGGACCGGGCGGTAAAAACATTCGCAAGATTGTAGACGATGCGGGTGGTAAAGAGGTCATCAGTATCGATATCGAAGATGATGGGACCGTGTTGGTATCGTCACCCAAAAAAGAAGCGGCCGATAGTGCGATCGCTGCCATTCAGGGGCAAACCAAAGAGTTCGCCATCGGTGAAGTGATCGATGGAACGGTGGAAGAAATCCTCAAAGATCGTTTTAAAGGTAACGAGATCGGCGCCATCATCAACCTCGGTGGCAAAAATACCGGCATGGTGCATATTAGCGAAATCTCACAAGATCGCATCGAAACCGTTTCGTCTGTTTTGAAAGTCGGAGATAAAGTTAAGGTGAAAGTGGTAACGATTGACAAGGAACGCGGGAGAGTTGGGCTTAGCATTAAGCAAAATGGCAACAACCACGAATAATCAATTCCACCAGATCTAGGTACTAATCTCCAGCAAATATATCGATTCGTTAATCGGTTCGTTCTTGATATAAACTATTAATAAGACGCAAAACCGCTGGTGGATACTGTTTGGACCAGAGTAACAACTTTATTTTGTCAAATACTTTTTTGTCAATAACGGTCAAGTCAATTTGCAATCTCCCTTTTGACACCATATACAATGTATCGAGCAGAGCTTTTTCCGCTGTCGCCACATACACGCCGTCGATAAGGTTAAATCCAAAGAGTAAATCCTGCTTAATTTTGCGGTACTCAATATCTTCCTTGTCGAGAACTATTTTTTTTGGTTTATTGGTGGTTGCCAGCGTCAAACAATAAGGTACTTGGCTTATCCCCCCGTAGCGCGACAGCGCGCTTTCAAAAGAAATATAACTCGGTTGATATATCTGTGTCGCTATCTTTTGAGTATTAATTGGTTTATCGGCTACTTGATAATATCCTTTAATAATCCGCTTTATTTCTCCTCGTTTTTGCAGACGCGATAAAGTCACTAGTAAACTTGCGCGTGGTAATTTAAAAATCTTTTGCAAATCAGACGATGAAAAGTAATCTTTATCAAGAGTACCAAGGACTTTTAATCTGTTATTTGCCATACTTCTCCATAAGTTGCGTGGTAACCGTTTGATAGTTTTTGGGCAAATATTTAGAAAGTTCCTGCCGAATCAATTTTTTATCGATCTTCAAGGTAATATCTGGCATCGGTAAACGAAGTTTTTGGCACAAAAACCAAATATCAAACAAATCGCGAGGCAGTTTGCGCTCTTGTATTGTTTTTAGTTTGTCCTTCAAAATTTCATCGATTTCTTCGACCTGAAATAATGGTTGCAAGTTTGATGATGGGGAGCTAATTAAACGCAAGGACGATTTGTATTGGCTTTTTCTTTTGGAGAGTTCAATTTTCAGAGTAATGTTTTGAGACAAAAGCGGATCCGTAATTTTATATTCAGATAAATAGGTATAGTACTTGTTGTATATATCGGAGATAACAATTTCGGGAAACGCCTTTTCGATGCTTTTAATAACCGTTTTGTAGTCAGCGAATGCAATTTTAGAAAGTGGAGAAAAATCTAGATCATCAGAAAATCGAGGGGAGTTATAGGCTAAACGCAAGGCGGTTCCACCCTTAAACATTATCTTATCACCAATTACGCTCTGGGATATTTTTTCCAGAACTTTCATTTCCCATTCTTCCCTGACAACTTTATCCAAACTAATGCGCAATTCTCGAGATAACTTTTCTGCAATGTCTTTTATCATATTACTCCATAGTTAACATTATTGTTAATTATATGGTAACATGTTATTATTGTTTTGTCAAGAGATAAAAAAACCCGATCTCGCGTGAAACGTGTAAACGAATCACGAAAGACCGGGGAGGTGTTCAGTCAGTATCCTTGGTGTCAAACCATTCCCGCAGATCGTGATATGGTTCTCCGATCAGCGATATACCTGCACCTACCCAATAATTAGTGCTATACTAAAGGTATGAAAAATCTATCGAAACAAACGATTTCGATTTATTGGCGGTTTACAAAAAAATATCGCCTGCTTGTTTTTGTATCGATTATTTCTACTCTCATCGTCAACGCACTGTATGTGTATATCCCATTTTTATACAAAAACATCTTCGACAGTCTAGCCGCCAACGACTTCACAACCCTCCCAATCATTTATCGAACCCTAACCATTTTTGCTGGTGTCAATGCAATTATCTGGGTTACGTCTCGGGCTGCGATGACGAGTAACATTATATTCCAAACAAAAACAATGTCAGACCTTGCTTCGTATTGTTTTTCTTACCTGCACAAACACTCCTATACCTTTTTTACGAATAATTTTAGCGGAGCACTGACCAAAAAAGTCGACTGATTTATCAGGGCGTACGAAGATCTTTCCAACCAAGCAACGTGGCGTATCGCCGAAAGTATCATCCGATACGTGTTCATTATCATCGCGCTTGGCCTGCGAAACCTAACTCTAGTTGGTGCGCTTGTACTCTGGACCGTTATCTATCTGATATTTTCTTTTTCGACAGCAAAAAAACGTCAGAAAATTGATCTGCAGAAGTCCGCCGCCGATAGCATCGCCGGTGCACACCTTGCCGACACGACTGCCAACAACCTCAACCTCAAAATATTTAACGGATATACAACAGAGGAAGCCCTCTATCAGAAAAAGATTTCGACACAATATGGATTCCAACTCAAAGCATGGTTATTTGACCGCGACATAGAATCGTATGTCAACTTTTTCACCATGGTACTCGAGGTAGGGATGATGGCGCTCGCCGTTGTACTCTGGAGGCAAGGCACACTGACCATCGGTGATTTTGCCCTTATCCAAGGTTTGATTATGCAGTTGTTTGAACGGTTAAGGAACGTTTCTTCCAATATGCGCAGTATCTATGATAGTTTGGGGAGCGCCAACGAAATGACCGATATTCTGACGACGCCGTATGAAGTTCAAGATGCACCAAACGCCAAAAGTATTACACTATCAAACGGTGCGGTAACATTTAACGATGTGACTTTTGGATATCATGCCGATAAAATATTCAAACAATTTAATCTGAAAATTGCGAGCAAAGAACGGTTGGCACTGATCGGCAGTTCCGGGTCGGGCAAAACGACGCTTGTCAAATTGTTGTTGCGTTTTTTGATGTCCACGGCGGGCAGATTACCATAGATAATCAGAATATTGCAACGGTCACACAAGATAGTGTGCATGGCGCCATCGCCTACGTCCCGCAAGAAGCGTTGCTCTTTCACCGCAGTATTATGTAAAATATCCGTTATGCCAAACAAAACGCCACCGATGACGAAGTAAAAAAAGCTGCCACGCTCGCCCATGCCCACGAGTTTATTAAAAACCTACCACAAGGGTATGATACGTTAGTCGGCGAACGGGGGATCAAGCTTTCTGGTGGCGAACGCCAACGGGTGGCGATCGCCCGGGCTATCCTTAAAAATGCACCGATTCTTATTCTTGATGAGGCGACCAGCCAACTCGACAGCCAATCGGAACGTTACATCCAAGATGCGCTTAAAACGCTTATTAAAGACAAGACCGTCATCGTCATCGCCCACCGTTTATCGACCATCAAACAGATGGATAGAATTGTCGTTCTAGAAAAAGGCACAATCGTAGAAGAAGGAACGCACGAGATGTTATTAAAACTCCACAAAGGCACCTACCAAAAACTCTGGCAGATCCAAGCCGGTGGGTTTAGTTAGTTTTTAAATCTAATTATTCCCAAAAACTCACTTGGAGTAATAACTGGCATCGCAACGGCTGTGCGGACGACCGGTTTAAGTAAATGTTTTTTATCAAGCGTGATAAAATAGACCGGTTTTGATATGAGTGCGGTTTGAATAATAATTTGATCTGACTTTTTTGGAATTAAACGTGTGAGAACTGTATCTACCGTTTCTTGGTTTTGCGTAATTCTCGGTTTAAGAACTTCGAGCGCGGTGTAAAAATAAGGCAAAAACTCGGGTAATTTTTTGGTCAGGTTGCGCTTCACCTCATCAATAACAAGATCGCAGACCATAAGCTCAACGACACCTATTTCGGCAAGGCGCAGAATCTCCGCAGACGCGCCAGTTGTCGACACCAATCCTGCCAGTAAGACACTACTGTCAAGAAATACGTTAGTTTTCTTCATCGATTAAATCTTCAACAGTTATTCCCTTTGCGCGCATCAGCTCTTCTCCGCGTTTTTGGATCGCCATAATAGATGACTCTTTAGGGCGGAGCAAAAGAGCATCACCAAATTGTTCTATGTATACAACCGTGCCCTCCTCCAGATTAAGATCTTTACGGAAACGAGTCGGTATTGTTATCTGCCCTTTATCCCATATACGCATTGAAGTAGATTGTGCCATTATAGTTCCTTTCTGATTTTCAGAATATCCGATTTTCTGATTATTGTCAAGACCAGAATATATGTTGTGGCGGGGTCAAAACAAAAGAAAACCCCCGCACTATAAAGACACGGGGGTTGTCCTCATTACCATTTTTTGCAACCTAAGAGGTTACTAATTTTGGGCAAAAGAAAAACCCCACTGTGCTTGCGCGACAGCGGGGTTGTGAATTTTGGTTTGGGTCATCGCGCGCTCTTAGACGCGCTCACCATGTTTTCCAGTATGCTATTATACTCCTCCGCTTCTCTGGACTTCCATCCGTCCATTCCTCCGAAGACTCCTCTGTAGTACTCGTCCTCAAGCTGCCACATGGCAGCTTCAATGGTCTTTGAAGTAGGCGAATCGATCACCGCCTCGATCGACTCAGCAACTTTTTCTGAGTCAACCGCCAATTCTTCGGGGTTCGGGACATAAAATGCCCCCGAAACCGTGGCAGACCTTACCCTTCCAGCGCCTGCGAAATCATCTACGTTTCCCCACGCGAGCGCAGTCTCCTGCGCGACTATACGCTTTCGCATGTAGTCACACCGCGCCACCGCGCGTGCGAGGATCCTTCCCCTGATGCGGAGTACCGACTCCGCCAATTTCACCCTTACTTCCACTTCCATTCTATTCTCCAGACCCTCTCTGTAGTCTCCTCTTTCGAGTGAGTGTCTTGAGGGTCTAAATTGTTCAGGTTTAGTCGTATAGAGTTTAATTCGATCCTCCTTCGCTAATGCTTCGGGGGATGTCGTTGCACTCTATCGTAACATAAGTATTATAGCATATATTATATTCTTTGTCAAGTGTTT